>Ga0172368_10006806_pt1 | contig 12169 bp, 12 predicted proteins | sample Lak11m_FD_114540 | JGI IMG/M metagenome (GOLD analysis project Ga0172368, IMG submission 114540) | Freshwater microbial communities from Kabuno Bay, South-Kivu, Congo - kab_022012_11m | ecosystem: Environmental > Aquatic > Freshwater > Lake | place: Democratic Republic of the Congo: South-Kivu...
GGACATTATGAAAGCAGATGGCGATAAACCAAAAAGACCCAAAGACCCAAAATATTCTTCACTTTCCAACCGCTATTACCTTGCCAATGCCGTCTTTCTCGTTGGCTTGGAAAGCGAAGACCTTGCCTTGCTTGAGAAAATTCAAGCCGCGCTTCAAAAACCTGTGTGGGCATTGTTCTTGGGACGCAAATCATTTGTGCCATCCGAGTCCATTGTATTGACAGACGATTCGGGGTTACCCATTGGCTTACGCAAAGGCAAATCACTCGAACAGGCTTTGCGGATTCATCCCTGCCTGTGTGAACCAAAAAAAGAAAACCTGCGCGTGGTGCTGGAAGATAACAACGGCGCAATCGTCCGTACCGACCAGCCTCTTTCCTTCTCGCGTGAACGGCGCAAGTTTGCCCCGCGCCGAGTTACGGTCACGTTTTATGACGCGCCAGCAAAGGAGGCTGTCTAATGTACCTCTCCCGCCTCATCCTCAATCCTCGTTCCCGCCAAGTGCGCAATGAACTGGCAGACCCGTATGAACTTCATCGGACGGTGTGCAGGGCGTTCCCTGCCGCAAACTATAAGGACAACGAACCCAGTGGCATTCTCTTCCGCGTGGATGTTCACCCGCACACGCGGATTCCCACGCTACTTGTCCAATCGCGCGAAGAGCCAAATTGGGATTTTCTTTCATCCGAGAAAAAAGATTACTTGCTTGGTGAAAACGCCCTGCCGCTTGATATGGAAAATCCGTCCTTTCAGGAGTTGAATCTCCGACTCCGCGAAGGGCAGACTTTGGCGTTCCGGTTGCGCGCTAATCCAACGGTTAAGAAAGACCGCGAGGGCAAGGCGCAGGGGCGGCGGGTGGGCTTGACCCGCGAGGACGACCAAATCAAATGGCTGAAACGCAAATTCGAGTCTGCGGGCGCGGCGCTTATCTCCGTAAATATCTTCGCAGAACGGATTGCGCGGGGGAAGATTTTTATGACAGAAGATAAGGATAAGCAGATACACATCCTCTCTGTCCAATTTGATGGCGTGTTGCAGGTCACCAATCCAGACCTGCTTGTCCACACAGCCTACGCTGGTATCGGCAGCGCGAAGAGTCTCGGCTTCGGGTTGCTTTCCCTAGCGCGCGCTGCATAAAAAAATTAGAACGACCTGCACATTAAAAATCGAATAGTTATATAAGAAAGGAATAGGCAGAATGGAAGACTTACATGAACTGCCAAAGCTGCGCGATAGTTTAAGTTACCTCTACGTTGAAAAAGCGGTAATTGAGCGCAAAGACTCATCGGTGGAGTTCATCAACGAAGACGGGCGAGTCCAAATCCCCGCCGCAAATCTCTGTGTGCTAATGCTGGGACCCGGGACGAAAATCACCTATGCTGCGGTGAAAATCCTTGCCGAGTGTGGCTGCTCTATCTTGTGGACCGGTACAGAAATGAATCGCTTTTACGCGCAGGGCATGGGTGAAACGCGCAAAGCCTATCATTTGTTGAAGCAGGCGGAGTTGGCAAGCATTCCCGAAAAGCGGCTCGAAGTAGTCATGCGCATGTATCGCTTTCGATTTGGGGAAGACCTGGAACCATCTCTCAGCCTGCCTCAAATTCGCGGGTTTGAAGGCGTGCGCGTGCGGGATGCTTATGCCCGCGCCAGCAAAACCTATGGCGTAAAATGGGAAGGGCGAAGTTATGACCGTGGAAACTGGAATCAAACAGACCCGATTAACCGTGCTTTGTCTGCTGCCAATGCGCTTTTGAATTCGCTCTGCCATGCAGCCATTGTTTCCGGCGGCTACTCCACCGCGCTGGGTTTTGTTCACACGGGGAAGCAACTCTCCTTCGTCTATGATATTGCTGACCTATACAAAGTGGATGTGACGATTCCTCTTGCATTCGAGATGACCGCCAAATACCCCGGCAAGCCAGAGCCTTACGTCCGTGAGGCGTGTCGCCAAAAATTCAAGGAAATCCGACTGTTAGAACGTATCTTGCCGGATATTGATAAACTGTTGGACATTGGCAAGCCGCCGGAAAACCTTGACGATTTGGACAACGACCCGGCACGTCCAACGGATTTGTGGAATATGCTGCTCGAGGAAAGTGTGGAGGCGCCGCCATGATGGTTATCATTTTGAAAAAAGCGCCCGCCGCCTTGCGCGGCGAGTTAACCCGCTGGCTGTTAGAACCGCACCCCGGTGTGTTTGTCGGTCATGTTTCCGCAATGGTGCGCGAATTGCTCTGGAAAAAATGCTGCGAAAAAACAAAAGGTGGCGCGCTGATGATTTGGACGACAAATAATGAGCAGCACTACGCGATGAAAATGTATGGACAAACCGACCGTTCTGTTGTTGAGATGGAAGGGTTACAATTGATAAAAATCCCCTGAAACCAAGCCCTCATGAAAAATGGGGCGTTTTTTGGGCTTTGGCGAAGGGTTTTCCCCACACGCGTGGGGATGAACCGGAGTAACATGCCAAGTTTACAAACGCTTGACCGTTTTCCCCACACGCGTGGGGATGAACCGACTTTTGCAAACGCTCGGATGTATTCTTGCCGCGTTTTCCCCACACGCGTGGGGATGAACCGCTTGCCGCGCCACGATTCAAGGTCGCGCCGCAAGTTTTCCCCACACGCGTGGGGATGAACCGTCGCGCTCATCGTTTGACGTAAAACCGCACTTACGTTTTCCCCACACGCGTGGGGATGAACCGGCGGTGACAGCGGACACGCAAAAGAAAAGCGAAGTTTTCCCCACACGCGTGGGGATGAACCGCGTGTGCCAACGCGGCAAACCTCCGAACAGCGGCGTTTTCCCCACACGCGTGGGGATGAACCGGCGCGGGCAGTGACTTACAAATTGAAGAATTGGGTTTTCCCCACACGCGTGGGGATGAACCGAAGTTGGCTAGACTGGCAAGATGCCGCGCTCCGCGTTTTCCCCACACGCGTGGGGATGAACCGAACGCGCTCCAAGACATCACGCGAGACGTGCGCGTTTTCCCCACACGCGTGGGGATGAACCGATTTTGCCCGCGAAGTGTGGAGCTATGAAGTCGAGTTTTCCCCACACGCGTGGGGATGAACCGTAATGAAACAAATATAGCGTCCACCTGACGTGGCGTTTTCCCCACACGCGTGGGGATGAACCGTTGGCGCTGGACTGCGCCGCTATTGTGTCCGTTGGTTTTCCCCACACGCGTGGGGATGAACCGTCAAAAATGGAGGGTTGAACTTGTGATTATAAGTTTTCCCCACACGCGTGGGGATGAACCGAACCCGTGTAGCAATTCCATGCCATGCGCCCGTCGTTTTCCCCACACGCGTGGGGATGAACCGCAATCAAGACGCTATTCAAAAGATGGAGCGCACGTTTTCCCCACACGCGTGGGGATGAACCGTGGCAAAGCCGTTCAAAACTCGGAACGGCTGGCGTTTTCCCCACACGCGTGGGGATGAACCGTTCAGAAACCTCGTGGAAAAAACCGGCGCAGTGTTTTCCCCACACGCGTGGGGATGAACCGATTTTCTACGAAGTGGATTACCCCGATTATCGTTTTCCCCACACGCGTGGGGATGAACCGCAATGCGGCGGCGTTGGCGGTACATCGCGACGTTTTCCCCACACGCGTGGGGATGAACCGTTCGGCGCGGTCATCTGTGGTCAAAGACAACGCGTTTTCCCCACACGCGTGGGGATGAACCGTACCCACGCCGAAGATAGGGGATGGACAAATCGTTTTCCCCACACGCGTGGGGATGAACCGCAAGACGCTGGCGTTATCCAGCGCCCTGCAAATGTTTTCCCCACACGCGTGGGGATGAACCGCGGCAGACTTGCCGATATTCGTATAAATAGAAAGTTTTCCCCACACGCGTGGGGATGAACCGAAATATTGACAAAAACATGATTGCGATGAAGATGTTTTCCCCACACGCGTGGGGATGAACCGATGCCGCGCTCCGCTTGGAGCAGGAACGCGCCGTTTTCCCCACACGCGTGGGGATGAACCGGACGATGAGATGAATACTCAAACACTCGAACTCGTTTTCCCCACACGCGTGGGGATGAACCGTATCAAGCGAACGGAAAAGACGGCAGAAAATCAAGTTTTCCCCACACGCGTGGGGATGAACCGTTATACGGCGTGAATTGCTTTATTGGTATCAAGCGTTTTCCCCACACGCGTGGGGATGAACCGCGCGACCAGTTATTTTATGACCAAATGGCGAAACGTTTTCCCCACACGCGTGGGGATGAACCGAAGAGGTAAAAACAGCAAGTAAGTAAACATTAGTTTTCCCCACACGCGTGGGGATGAACCGTAAGCCGTTGTCGTAAATGCGCTTTCGTTCGCCGTTTTCCCCACACGCGTGGGGATGAACCGAGGTACTTTGCCTCAAAGACGGAACATCAGACGTTTTCCCCACACGCGTGGGGATGAACCGGTTGTCGCGGTTGCGGAGGTGAAGCGCAAAGAGCGTTTTCCCCACACGCGTGGGGATGAACCGAAGAGGAAGGCATAATAAAACTCCAAAGGTGAAGTTTTCCCCACACGCGTGGGGATGAACCGTAGCCTTCACCAAAACAGGCTCGCTATTCGGGAGTTTTCCCCACACGCGTGGGGATGAACCGATGATGCTTAACGTGGTGTTTCAATTTTTCTAGTTTTCCCCACACGCGTGGGGATGAACCGCCGTGCGCTAGTCTGTAATCCTCACCGCCTGAGGTTTTCCCCACACGCGTGGGGATGAACCGGAAAAAAGATGAAACCGAGATTTATAAAATCACGTTTTCCCCACACGCGTGGGGATGAACCTCAAAGTCATTATTGCCACTCGCCCATTGGACGTTTTCCCCACACGCGTGGGGATGAACCGATGTAACCCCTACATCTAATTCAAAGAATCAAAGTTTTCCCCACACGCGTGGGGATGAACCGTGTACCGCGAAAGTTTCGGCGGGGATATGGTTAGTTTTCCCCACACGCGTGGGGATGAACCGAATAAATCTTCGTGCGGGGCTTCGCTTGATGAAGTTTTCCCCACACGCGTGGGGATGAACCGTTTATCCAAGCAGGATGGCGATGGCTTCGGGCGTTTTCCCCACACGCGTGGGGATGAACCGACGAGTTCGTCGAACGCGAACAGCATAACGAAGTTTTCCCCACACGCGTGGGGATGAACCGAACACGCTCCAAGACATCACGCGAGACGTGCGCGTTTTCCCCACACGCGTGGGGATGAACCGGTCGCGCCAGTCGTCCACTGATAGCCCGTCCTCGTTTTCCCCACACGCGTGGGGATGAACCGGTTATCACCATCAACCCGACGAGCAACCTCGGCGTTTTCCCCACACGCGTGGGGATGAACCGGAGATGTTAAGATGGAATTGCTTTTAGGTTTTCGTTTTCCCCACACGCGTGGGGATGAACCGCCTCTACAAGCCCCCGTTCTATTGCTTGCCTAAAGTTTTCCCCACACGCGTGGGGATGAACCGCGAGTTGGACGCCGAGCGGAACCAGCGAGACAAGTTTTCCCCACACGCGTGGGGATGAACCGACCAACTGCTCCAGCGTCAGCGCGTCCCTTAAAGTTTTCCCCACACGCGTGGGGATGAACCGTGACAGGCAGAGCGATAACATTGACGGCTGGTAGTTTTCCCCACACGCGTGGGGATGAACCGTAACCCAGTTCAACGAAGGACGCGAGAAGTTACGTTTTCCCCACACGCGTGGGGATGAACCGGATACTACCGCCCCATTCGGGGACTTCAACCTCGTTTTCCCCACACGCGTGGGGATGAACCGCGATTACACCTGACATTTAATCCGATACTACAAGTTTTCCCCACACGCGTGGGGATGAACCGTTTGAAGCGCGGCGGGCGAGGATAAAATCGGACGTTTTCCCCACACGCGTGGGGATGAACCGCGTTGTGCATGGTATCCAGTGGTTGCAGCAGCAGTTTTCCCCACACGCGTGGGGATGAACCGGCAGAGGCGGCGGTTTGGATTATGCGCTTCTGGTTTTCCCCACACGCGTGGGGATGAACCGCAACTGCGAGCCACGTCCGCGAGATACGCGAAAAGTTTTCCCCACACGCGTGGGGATGAACCGGAACATGAGCCGCATAAAAGAAGCACTCGTTTTCGTTTTCCCCACACGCGTGGGGATGAACCGCCACGCGGCGGCTCTGGCATCATTTTGCCAGATGGTTTTCCCCACACGCGTGGGGATGAACCGTGCGTACATAAGATAAACACTAGCCCGCATAAGTTTTCCCCACACGCGTGGGGATGAACCGTAAAAACTCCCCCGCATGGATGGATAACAATAAGTTTTCCCCACACGCGTGGGGATGAACCGAGAAGGCGACAAGCACCCAAAACGAAACAGAACCGTTTTCCCCACACGCGTGGGGATGAACCGTCACTGCGCGGTTGCCGCATTGATTCAATTTCAGGTTTTCCCCACACGCGTGGGGATGAACCGGTACACCTCAAAAAATGGGCTGTGCTCGTCCACGTTTTCCCCACACGCGTGGGGATGAACCGTTCGCGTCCGCTTTCAGCACGGATTCAAATTGCGTTTTCCCCACACGCGTGGGGATGAACCGCGAGACGCCCAATCTTTTAAGTCAGCAATCGCCGTTTTCCCCACACGCGTGGGGATGAACCGTATGCGCAAGAAAGCGGTTGTGGCCTTCGATCATAATTCCGCCCGCGCCAACAACTTTATTTCCGTTCCCTTGCGCGATTGCGCCGCCGCCGATGACCTGCGCCTTGTACTCGCTTCCCGCCGCTTCCAGCAGTTTGGAGAGTTCACCCGCAAAGGATGAATCCTCTTCGAGCAGGTCGCCCAGCGTCATGCGGAACGCGCCTTGCACATCTGCGTTCTGCGGGTTGTCTTGCAGTTTTTTCAAAATCTTCTTGCTTTCTTCTTTCGCCTCGAACTTCTTTTCGATGGCTGCCCAAATTTTTGCCACAGCGGTCTTGCCAATCTACTCGGCGGCTTTGGTGGCGATGATGGGCAGAAAAGGCTGGAGCGTTGTCCAAGCGGATGTGATGAGCGCGGAAATTTCGGTCATGGGAAGTCTCCTGTATAGAAGAATAAAAAAACGCCTGCGCGATTTTGCGGAGGCGTTGGGATTGTGATAATATTTCCCTCACGACACGCGCTCGAATCGCGTTGTCCTCTTAAAGCCCTGCGGGAAGTCCATCCTGCGGGGCTGATTTTTCCAAGTATAAGACCGAACCATTCTTTCGTGAATAACACGCCTCGTCGGGCGCATGGTTTATTCAAGAACCAAAAACCTTAACGCGAATTACGCGAAAAAAACAAATGTCGCGAATATTCAGAAACATTTCGCGGAAATTCGCCTCATTTGCGGCTTTCGCGTTAAGACTTCAAAGATTGTCAAGCGACCTTGAATAAACCATGTCGTCGGGCGATGTAAGGATGAATGGGGACAGTCGAGTCTTCGATACTCGTAGATAGTTGGACATCAAACCAAAACCCGCCTCAATGCGAGACGGGTTTTCTGTTTCTTTACTTTGCTTCAAATAGCGAACGGGATAATTCAGACTGCCTGATGATGCCCAGTAGAGTTCCTGTTTTCAATTCGCTGTGGTCGGGAACGGGAACAGTGATGGTTGAGTTCCCAGTCCGTTTTTGCATGATGATGTGACTACCTTTCTGCCGCACCTTTTCAAATCCGTGTTGCGCCAGAATCTTACAGGCTTCTTTGCCAGAGAGGATACGTAACTTTGGCATGTTATGCTCTCACAGAAGCTTTCATTTTCAAGCTCGGTATAGCAGGCATAAGCGGCATGACGTACGTTTCTTTTTTCATGCGCCGCTTGATTTCAGACGGTGAAGCGACCTCAAAAAACAGTTCCACCGCTTCCAATAAATTGGCGCGGGCTTCTTCGATGGTTTTGCCCTGACTCACCACGTCCACTTCGGGACAGGTGGCAACGAACCAATCATCCTCACGTTCAATAACAGCGGTAAATTGAAAGGATTTTGCGCTCATGGGTTCTCTCCTGCGGTTAATAATACACGATTTTTGGCGGACGTGACGCGCGACGAACATGTCCCCGCAATCACCAAATCTTGCCGCGCCTTGCTGTGTATAATATTTTGCAGCGCGATACTTCCGCGCAATGATTTTACAAGCGAGGTTACATGCTTTCCTTCGATGCTTTCCTGCGCGAGCAATCCTGCTCGGAAACGACCGTCCGACACTATCGAAACGACATGGAAAAATTCTCTCTTTGGTACGAGGGAATAAACGGCGGCGCCTTCGCGCCCGGGCTGCTGACTCCCAGCGATGCGCGTCAATACAAACAGCATTTGCAACATGGCAATGCCGCGCCCGCCACCATCAACCGGCGCCTCTCCGCGTTGCGCGCATATGCGGAGTGGGCGCAGTCCGCCGGGCTGCTTTCCGCCAATCCCCTGCGCGGGGTCAAAGGCGTCGAGGAGCAAAAACACGCTCCGCGCTGGCTGACGAAGAAGCAGCAGTTTTCCCTGCTGCAAGAAGTGGAGAAGGACATCAATGCCGCGAAGACCGAACCGGCGCGCGCGCAAGCGCTCCGCAACCAGACGCTCGTCGCGCTGTTGCTGCATACCGGGCTGCGCGTCTCGGAGTTGTGCAGCCTGCGTCTTGATGACCTGACTCTCTCCACCCGCAAAGGGGAGCTCAGGGTGCGCACTGGCAAGCGGGAGAAGTATCGCGCTGTGCCGCTCAACAAGACTGCGCGGGCGGTGCTGGTGGTTTGGGTCAAGGAGCGCGCGAAGGGGAATCCCTCGGTTCTGTTCGCCGGGCAAAACGGGCAGCCCCTGACCGTCCGCAGCGTGGAGCGCATCATCGCGGAATTGGGCAGGCGCGCAAAAATCGAAGGATTGACGCCGCATGTCCTCCGCCACACCTTCGCCAAGAATCTGGTGGACATGAGCATCTCGTTGGAAAAGGTCGCTACGCTTCTCGGTCACGAAAGTTTGGAGACGACGATGATCTACGTCACGCCCGGCAAAGCGGATTTGGAGCAGGCGGTGGAGGCTTTGGAGTAACTGGAAGTCTTGCAGGAATAAAAAAGACCCGCGCGGGTCTTTTTGTTTTACGTCTGTATTCATAACGCGGCTTCCAGCCGCAACCAAAAAAGGTGGCCTGTCTTTGTGAGAAAATGAAGGCTAACGTAACGCCGCAAAGGGCGCCGATAGGGAGCTCTGAGGCTCGAATGCCAACCATTCACTCACGGACAGGCCATGATGGAAACCTTTCTAAGTATACATCAGGACGACACAACTGGAACGCTCTCGATGTTTGATCGCATGATCTTCAAGGGTTATTTGAACGGCTTCTTTCCGAAGGGCGCTTTTGGCGCGTATCTTTGGCGAAAGGGAGTATTGCTCAAGGATTTTGGCAACTTCGTTCAAGGACGCACGCAGGAGTTGAAGGCGCATATCGAAGGGTTGGCACAGAAAACGGGACGACCCATGCACTATCTGGCGTCTCCCAAAGAGAGCAAGGAAGACCTGGCACGCGCCATCGCCGAGCGGGACAGGATTACCGAAGGTTTGGTGTGCGTTTTTTCAACGCTGGAAACCTGCATGTCCTTTGAAGTGCGAGGCAATCGCCAGACGCACAAGTTGGAAGCGGTGCGCCGCCAACGCAAGTGCCTGCATCACTACTTGTATTATCTGGACGCCGAGTTTGGGCTCATACACATTCGCCTGCAAAGTTGGTTTCCTTTCGACATTCAGGTCTATGTCAATGGACGGGAATGGCTGGCGCGCCAGTTGGACCAGCGTAGCATTGCCTACCAGCGTTACGACAACAAACTCACCGACATCGCCGATTTGAAAACAGCACAGACTTTATGCGAGCGATTCGCGCAACGGAAGTGGTTGCGAGTTCTGAATGCGTTGGCGCGTCGCGTCAATCCTTTCTTGCCAGATCTCCGTCAGGCGGGAGTGGGCGGCTATTATTGGACGCTCGCCCAGGCAGAATATGCCACCGACGTTTTCTTTCATGACCGTGACACCCTGGAAGCCTTGCTTCCCGCGCTCATGGAAACTTCCATGACCGTTTTCAGCGCCGAAGACGTGCTACGTTTTCTGGGGCGCAAACTGCATGGCAACTTCCAGGGTCAAGTCACCACCGATCGCAAGAAACGTCCCGAAGGCCGTCGCGTCAAACATCGCATGAAAGGCAACTCCATCAAGTGGTATGACGCCGCCAACCTGTTGCGGATCGAAACCACCATCAACCAGCCGCGCGAGTTTCGCATCTTGCGCGTTGTGGAAACCCAACAGGGTCGCAAACGTATCTGGAAACCCATGGGCAAAGGCGTCGCCAATCTCTGGCGCTATGCCCAAGTCGGACGACAGGCGAACTATCGCTACTTGAATGCCCTGGCCTACGCTCAACCCACAGGCAAAGCCATTGCTGAACTCGAAGGCTTGTGCCATCCCAAAACTCATCAAGGGAAGCGGTCTGCCAGGCTTCATCCTGTCACCCAGGCCGATTGCGCCCTCTTCGCCGCGGCCTTGGCTGGTGAGCACACTCTCAATGGCTTTCGCAACAAGGACTTGCAAGCGCATCTATATCCAAAACCTGCCGCCTCCCGCACCGAACAACGTCAACGCAGCGCACACGTCACACGCCTGGTTGCCAAATTGCGCGGACACGGCTTGATCGCCAAGGTCAGCCACGCGCGCCTCTATCGTTCCACCCCGCAGGGCATTCGTTTGATGTCGGCTGCCATTCTGTGTCGCAACAAAATCTTCCCCGCTTTTGCCACGCAGGCCGCAGAATCTTCGCGATTGACGTAGTTTTTAAAGAGCAATACTATAAATAGCACGCACTAAAATCTGTGCTAGAATTCTATAACCCACTACGCACTGATTAACCAGCATAGACTTCATCCCAGCCCAGCTTCGCGGATAGCAAGTGGCGGGCTGTTTTTGTTTTATTGTATGACGTTTTACCTAGACATCTTACCTGTTTATGCCGTGTGCAATTTGGTACAAACGTGCATCACTACAAAACAGGAGGCTCGACACAATGCAAGCATCTTACCAGTTACTTCCTAAAATCAGAGGCGCACATCCTCCAACGGCATATAAAGATTATATACTTTTGTACTTGTTGCAAATGTACCAAAAGGGGTTATCGCCGCAGACTATAGCCAGTTATGGCTGGCACCTTTTCAAGTTCGGCATATGGTTATCTAAACAAAATATACCGATAGACCGCATCACCCCGAAGGAACTCATACACTGGGGGGCGATACTGCGGCACAAATATAGTGCCGCAACTAACAAGCTAGGCGTTACCGCGGCGCGGGGATTTGTGCGGCATATGATGTCGTTGAGTGTTTGCAACCAATTCGATGTTAAAAACGCACTACCTATACCATCACCACGATCTGTTCCACAGCGCACATTGACAGACCACGAAATCGGGCGGATATTTTCCGTGTGCGAAGGGGACTCTATTAAACAATTTCGAGACCGTGCCATTCTCGCCTTATTGCTAGATGCTGGATTGCGCGCAGACGAGTTGTGCAAAATTATGCTACGAGACATAGACCACAACAGGCGGCGCGTTCTAGTTATTGGGAAGGGGGTAACTAAGGAGTATGCGTACTATAGTGAAACTTGTTCAGGGCATATCAAGGCGTGGCTAGAGCGTCGCCCGTTGTGTGATAACAAGTTCCTGTTTATTTCTATAGGCGGAACTACGCCCATGCAGCGCATCACGACACGCGGGCTACGCACCATCGTAAAACGACTGGGAGAGATTGCTGGCATCAGTGGTGTGCATCCGCACGCATTTCGCCGGTCATTTGCCACGCTGCGCATTAAGCGTGGGCAATCAACTCGCAGCGTGCAGAGACTGGGGAGGTGGAAAAATCTGGCAACATTTGAACGCTACACGCTAACGCTTGAAATGGATAGCGACTTCGCTTCGGAGCAGGCATCAAAATTCTCGCCACTCAAGAGCATTTCCTGACGAATCAGACGAAAACTGTCAATATCTTGGCTGTTAACCGCTAGGTTCCAGGTTCAAGTCCTGGGCAAGGAGCCATAAAAAAGCCCTCATTGAAAAATGAGGGCTTTTTATTTTTTTATGGGAAGGGAATTTCAGCGGGTCCGGCAAAGCC
>Ga0172368_10006807_pt1 | contig 12168 bp, 13 predicted proteins | sample Lak11m_FD_114540 | JGI IMG/M metagenome (GOLD analysis project Ga0172368, IMG submission 114540) | Freshwater microbial communities from Kabuno Bay, South-Kivu, Congo - kab_022012_11m | ecosystem: Environmental > Aquatic > Freshwater > Lake | place: Democratic Republic of the Congo: South-Kivu...
GCTCGATCCCTTTTGGGATGGAGTTTTTTTGTTTGGGTTTCTACCAAGCATCTGCTTGACCTAGGGGCTGGTAAAAACATAAGCTTAAAAGAGTATGAATAACCTTGCCAGTACTGCCGTGGCGAAAATTCGGCAGTTAGTTGCGCCAAAAGAGCAAAAATTGACCCTAAGCGATGTTCAAACCGCCCGCCAGTATATCAAAAACTACTGGCCAAAACTGATTCGCCATTTTCCTAAAGATGAAGATTCGTTAATCGGTTTGCCTAATCCATACTTGGTGCCAGCTTTTGAAGGTGGGCACGAATATGATTTTAACGAGCTGTATTACTGGGACAGCTATTTTATGGTGCAGGGAATGCTGGACGCCGAGCATAAAAGCTTGGTTCTTGGCATTTTGGAAGATTTGTTGTATTTACAAAAACGCTTTGCCATTATTCCTAACGCCTCGCGGACCTACCTAATGGGGCGATCTCAGCCACCACTGTTAACGAGCTTTATTTTTGATGTTTACGACGCCTACAAAATGGACCACAAATGGCTAAAAGAGGCGATAGGTATTGCCGAGCAAGAATACGAAATCGTTTGGATGGGCACGGCCAAGCCGAATTGGCGCAATGTTTACAAGGGTTTGAGCCGGTATTTTGACGTAAATATGCTAAACGACTTAGCAGAGACGGAAAGTGGCTGGGATATGACACCGCGCTTTGAGCACAAAGCACTGAACTTCTTACCGGTAGATTTGAACGCCCTGCTATTTAAGTACGAAACCGACTTTGCCCGCGCCGAGCGGATATTTGGCGACGATACTAAGGCAAAGCAGTGGGAGGACGTTGCCCGGCGGCGTAAAAAGACCATGAACCAGCTGATGTGGAGCGAGGCGCACAACTTCTACTACGACTATAACTTCGTCAAAGAAACGCGCGGGTCAGTCAGGTCACTGGCCGGCTATTTTCCGATGTGGGCCGGTATGGTAGACGATAGGCAGGCATGGCAAATGGTAAAAAACTTGCGCCATTTTGACCACGCCGGCGGCCTCAGCGCGACTGACCAGCAGCTGGGTGAGCTTTTACCCGGTCAAGTTCCGACCCAGTGGGCCTATCCCAACGGCTGGGCGCCGCTGCATTTTTTAGTAGTTAAAGCCCTTCAGCGCTACGGCTATACGCACGACGCCAAGCGTATCGCCCTAAAATGGCTCAAAACGAATTTGGATTGGTTCAACAAAAACGGTCAGTTTTTGGAGAAATACAACGTCGTTTGGCCAGACAAACCGCCAGTCAACGGCGTCTATCCGTCGCCCATCGGCTTTGGCTGGACCAACGCCGTTTTTGAAAGATTTTGCCAAGAGTTTATAGATGACAATAAATAAGTCCGACCAACTACCCTGCGAAGAGAAACTGACGTTTGACAGCGCTCGAGTAGCTAACGCGATGGCTGTAACTATCAAATGGCAGCGCGGCACCAAACTAAAGACCTATAAATGCACCCACTGCCAACTCTGGCACCTAACCAGTAACTATTCTAATATTGGTAAATAGCCGTATCCACGATAGACTATAAGATATGAACTACTACGTTGCGACATCTATTCCCTATGTCAACGGCGAACCGCACATCGGCCACGCTATGGAATTTATAATGGCCGATGTGCTGGCGCGGGCGGCTCGGGCGCAAGGCCAGACGGTCATCTACAGCACCGGCACCGACGAGCACGGCGGAAAGGTGGTCGAAAGCGCTACTAAACTAAAACTAACACCTAAAGTTTATGTAGACCAAATCAGTCAACAATTTCGCGATATGCAAAAACTGCTCAATATCAGCAACGACCGTTTTATTCGCACAACTGATGCCGGGCATGAACAACGAGCCCAAATAATCTGGAAGAACCTCAGTAAAGACATCTATAAAGGCAAGTACATTGGCTGGTATTGTACTGGTTGTGAATCATTTGTAACAGAAGCGGTCGTCAAAGAGAACAAGAACATATGCCCCTATCATAAAAAGCCGTATGAAAAACTCGAAGAAGAAAATTACTTCTTCAAACTTAGCAAATATGCCACACAAATCAGGAGTGCCATAGAAACCGGCGCTTTTCTAATCTTACCAGCCACCAGAAAACATGAAATTTTGAACGTCATAAAGGACGGATTAGACGACATTAGTATCTCGCGCCCCAAAGATAAGATTTCGTGGGGAATCGCCGTACCGGGCGACCCAAACCAAGTTATGTACGTTTGGTTTGAGGCGTTGCTCAATTACATCACGGTGCTTGGTTACCCCGAACACAAAGATTTTAAAGCATTTTGGCCAGCCAATGTGCAAGTAATCGGCAAAGATATTTTGCGTTTTCATGCTGCAATCTGGCCTGGAATTTTACTGGGGCTGGGTTTGCCGTTGCCTAAATTGCTGTATGTGCACGGTTTTGTAAACATCGGCGGCGAGAAAATGAGCAAATCGCTAGGTAATGTTATTCCCCCGCATGAAATCGTTGAAAAATACGGCGCTGATGCCTTTCGCTATTACTTTCTGCGCCATGTGCCGTCATACGAAGACGGCGACTTTACCTGGGAGCGTATGGATGAGGCCTACAACAACGAGCTGGCAAACGAGCTGGGCAATGCCGTTCAACGGACGGCTGTACTTATTCAGAAAAATCAGAACGGCATCATCGGCGATATTCCGCCACCGAGTCACGATACCGCCAAGTACCGCGAAGCGTTGGAAAAATGCCAGTTTGACAGGGCTTTGGATGAAGTGTGGGATCAAGTACGAGGATTGAATCAATACATTGACGAAGAAAAACCGTGGGAACTAGCTAGGGCCAAAGAAGCCGACCATCTACGCGAGATATTGGCTGATCAGGCCGGAAGCTTGCTGGAAATTGCCGATATGCTGGCTCCGTTTATGCCCGAAACGAGCTTAAAAATCCGGCATACCTTTGAAGAAGGCGTTATCCGTCTGTCAGGCAACACATTATTTCCCCGCCAAGACATTCCAAAGAAAACCCCGAAATAGCAAGTAATTATAAACAATCACATTATACTAATCCTACCTATAAATAACTTGACCCCAGTTAATGTTAACAAATATACACGATCGTGTATATTTGTTAACATAGTTAAATGAATAATGAATAATGTATAAGGAATATGAATCAAGACGGTATTATTATGGATAAAAATAAGAAGGGCAATAAAAAAGATCATACAGTTTTAATCGCTGTTCTCAAAGCCTTTTTACCTTATAGCAGAGAAAACCTCATGTTATCGTTTAAACCGAGAAAGTTTTTTAACCATCTAGATTATCTAGAAAAACAAACACAGGCTAGCCGCAGAAGTTTGAGCGCGACAATTAGCCGAGCTAAAAGAAACGGTCTTTTGAAAGTTGATGAACAAGGAAACATAACAACATCGTGGAGAGGGAAAATAAAATTATCTATAATACCGACTAAGAAAACAAGAAACTTGCTAATAATAGTTTTTGATATTCCCGAGGTATTAAGAAAGAATCGTGACCTACTTCGATTATATTTAAAGACAACATTATGTGAACAGGTGCAAAAGAGCGTATGGAAAACGAAATATGATATTTACGATGAGTTGACCGAAATAATAAAAGATTTAAATATCAGCGACTATGTAAACCTGTTTATGGCCGACGAAATACAAGTTTAGACAAGTAACTTCTATAGATGTTAACAAATATACACGATCGTATATATTTGTTAACATAGTTTGCGTGGAATTATTGAATTTAAAGTGGAATTATTGGAATTTAAAAAGGATTTTATATATTAATGGGTGTTTTTATATTTTAGTAAAGTGGCCGGTAATATGCGGTAAAATATAAGAATGATTGAGCTGGTTGATACGCACTGCCACATCCAATTTCCGGGTTATGAACTGGACCCGGAATGTGCCCTAAAAGACGCTACCAAAGATGGCGTGGGGCAAATAATCTGTGTCGGTTGCACTTTGCAAGACAGTAAACTGGCAGTAAGTTTTGCTTTGGCGCACAAAAACGTTTATGCCAGTATTGGTTTGCATCCGCACGAAAGCAAAAAATACGCGGACAATCACCGCGCCTTGCAACAATTCCGCGACCTAGCAATAAACCATACAACAAGACCTTCGTATTCGGATGAAGCGCAAGGCGACGACGAGAAGCGAACTGAATCGTATAAAAAATACGGTGAAGGAGCATCGCAGTCGGCAACGCAGCAATTCGCCGAAAGCAGCATCGGTGCCACGAGCTTGGCTCGTGGGCAGGATCATGCGTTACGAAGTGTCTTAGTGGCTATAGGGGAGACTGGGCTTGATTATCACTACATGCATTCACCCAAGCCCGTCCAAGAAAAACTACTACGCTTCCAGATAGAATTAGCGCTGGAACACGATTTACCGCTGATTTTTCATGTGCGCGAGGCGTTTGATGATTTTTGGCATATTTTTGACCAATACAAGGGTTTGAGAGGTGTTGTGCATAGCTACTCATCTAACAGACGGGATCTGGACGAAATCCTGTCCAGAGGCCTCTACGTGGGTCTAAATGGCATAATAACCTTTACTAAAGGTCAAGAACAGCTGGATGCTATAAAAACTATACCCTTGAATAAGATATTGCTGGAAACCGACGCGCCGTTCTTGACCCCTGTGCCGTTTCGTGGTACAATTTGTCAGCCGAAGCATGTGCGAGCTACGGCGGAGTTTTTGAGCAATTTAAGGGGTGAACCTCTTGTGGCTCTGGCCACCGCCACTACGCATAACGCCCGGGCATTATTAAACTTAAGAGGAAAAGAATGACATCACCAAACTTTCCATTTTTAGAAGAGATAGGTTTATCAGACGCAGTTGAATCTATGATTGCGAGCCGGCTAAATATAGTAGCTGGTGCGATTGACCACCTCAATGAGGCGGTTGGTGTTGAAAATATTGCTCATCAAAACGGTGATAATTATCCAGGTAATGAATCCGATACTGCCGAAACGACTACCAGCCAAGAAACAGGTAACGATCGGGAAATTGTAACTGGGGATGCCCACGAGGTTCCTGACGGAGTCACAGATATTGTTGAATATTGGAATAAAGAGGAGATGATAGCAGATGCTAGACAAAAAGCAGAAATGGCAAGGCGACGGGGGATGGAAAGGCAGGCGGCATGATCAAGAAACTTTACAAGAACATAATCAGCCAAAAACGCGCCGAAAGGCAAGATGAACTGTACCGCAATTTAATTCGCCGCGAGGCAAAAGTTGGCGGTACACTATTTGGGCCGATTCCAGCTGGAGTACGCCGTGAATTCTTTTGCTTGGACGAGCGAACTTGGGTGTGGCACGAAGAATGGACCGATAAAGACGGTAAAGACCAAAACGTAACGACTCGCTATGATGTGCGATCCAACGGAGTTATTAAAACTCAAAACGGCCAGCACTATCAAATGGTATCGCCCGATGAAGCCCGCAATTTGCTAGTTGCCGCCAATCTTTATGGCCAGCGCATTAAAACTCAGTTGTATAACGTAGCTTGACTAACTCCGTATATTTTTAATTGTTAAAAAGAAAATATGAAACAAATATATTTGGATTATGCGGCCGCCACGCCAATGGACCCGGCGGTACAAGCCGTAATGGCGCCATATTTTGCTAGCAAATTTTATAATCCGTCAGCGACCTATCTGCCGGCAAAATCCGTCAAACAAGATGTAAACAAAGCTCGCGCCGACATTGCTTATTGGCTGGGAAGCCGGCCGAGCGAAATAGTTTTTACGGCTGGCGGTACCGAAGCCAATAATCTGGCAATTAACGGCGTAATGCAAGCTTTTCCAGATGCCAATGTGCTGGTAAGCGCCATTGAACACGAATCAGTTCTAAAACCAGCCGAACATTATAAACATAAAATCATTAAAGTTAGGCCGGATGGACGAATTGACGATGATGATTTGGCTAAAAAAATAGATGACAAAACTGTGCTGGTGAGCGTGATGTATGCCAATAACGAGATTGGCACAATCCAGCCATTAAAAGAAGTTGCCAAAATAATTGATCAAATTCGCTTGCAACGCGCGAAATCAAATAATAAATTGCCGATATATTTTCACACTGACGCATGCCAAGCGGTTAATTATCTTGACTTGCACGTGCATCGTTTGGGGGTGGATTTGATGACGATTAACGGCGGTAAAATATACGGCCCCAAGCAAAGCGGGGCGTTGTTTATAAAAACTGGGACTAAAATATCTCCGCAGATACTAGGCGGTGGGCAAGAATATGGCTTGCGCAGCGGCACCGAAAATGTACCGGCGATTATCGGGCTTACCAAAGCTCTAGATATTGTTCAAACTATGCGCCACGACGAATCCGACCGAATAAGACTACTTCAGCAATTTTTTATTAGTCAACTTCAAGAAAAAATCCCCGTTGCCATAATAAACGGCTCCAAAACTCACCGATTACCAAATAATATTCACCTAACTATTCCCGGTCACGACAACGAACGACTGATGATGGCACTAGATGAAAAAGGTATAATCTGTGGGGTTGGTTCGGCTTGCAAGGCTTCAAATGACGAACCGTCGCACGTGCTTGGTGCAATCGGCATAAGTAAAAAAGATGCCGAAGCAACGCTACGTTTTAGTATGGGTCGAACTACTACAAAAAGCGACATTATAAAGGTAATTGATGCACTAATATTGGTGGTAGGATAAAAGTAAAAGCGTTATAATAAAAAGCGTACAAACTACACCAGTAAATGGTCAATGGTTTTGTTTGCGGTGTTAATAATTTTACAAAGCAAAACTTTTTGAGATAAAGGGGTGGGAATTTCGTGCAACTCCAGATTTATTTACTACTAATAGGCGTTATTATAATCGGATTATTTGTGGCAATTGCTTTAGTAAATAAATTTCACAATAAAACCCTAAAAACAAATCAGCCATCCGAAGAAACTCCCGAGCGAAGTGAAGATACGGCGATAAAAGCCGACATTAATCGAATTTTTGACGATGAATTTCGCGAGGAAATGCGCAATCGCGGCCGGCTTCACTTTGAGAAAATTATTAACGAAAACGCGATGTTTTTGCAACAAGATTTGCGCTTAACCACCTCGCACCTTAACGAGTTTATGAAACAGGAAATCACAAAAACCCTCAAAGATGAATTTAGTAAATATGAACAATCAATCAACGATGCCAAACAGCTAGCGATTGATTCTATCGCCAAAACCCAAAAAGCGATTGAAGAGCAACGCGAAATTCTGGGCAAACAGCTAAACGAACAAGTTGTTACCGAAAAAGAGCGAATAATGTCGCGGTTTGAAAAAAATATGGCAGATATTGTAAATCACTATGTCTTAGAGGCAATCGGTAATCAAATTGACTTGAACGATCAGCTTGAATATATCTTGGGCGAGCTTGAATCAAACAAAAAAGACATCATTGAGGATATAAAAAATGGTGCATAAGGAAACAAAACTTGTTTTTACGAACGAAGTTATAAGTAGGGTTGACTTGGGGCGGTTGCGCAGAGAACTTAGCGCGATTGATGATTTTATAATTCAAGCTAAGGTTAGAAAATCTGGCCAACAACTAAATTTACCAAGAACCGGTATTGATTTGGAAGAATTGGCAAGAAGTAACCGCCTTAATCTGCTAGTTGACGGCGATAGACAAAGTTTGAAGACCAGTTTAACGAAACTATATTCGCATGCGCCCCTGTTGCATATAAGTTTTGCAACCGAGCCATCAGCGGTTTTCTTAAAAAAATTAATCGCTTGGCTAAGATCGGAAATTCACCCCAATATTCTGCTTCAAATTGGTCTACAACCAAGTATTGCGGCTGGTTGCACTGTCCAATCAAACAGTCGATATTTTGATTTTAGTATGCGCCAACATTTTGAAAAAAACCGCAACCTTTTGTATAAAGAATTAAGCTTGAAAGATATCGCAAATGGCCAATGACCAACATTTCAAAAAACTGGTTGAATCGGGCAAACCGGTTGGACAGATTACCTCCGTTGATAGATTCTTTATACGAATCAAGGGTCTACAACCGATAAATTTGCGGGCGCTGGTTATGTTTGAAGATGGTAGCAAGGGGATGGTTTATCAAGTTATGGAGGATTACGTTGGTGTGCTTCACTTGGGTACGACATCTCTCACCCCCGGTATGACTGTTGTCGTACAACATGAAACACTGGTAGCTAAGGTCGGCAAAGATTTTATCGGCCGTGTCGTATCCGTTACCGGCGAACCTTTGGATAGTAAAGGCCCAATTGCGGCCGATGATATCTGGCCGGTTTTTAATGAAGCGCCAAGGTTGTTTGACAGGGAGTTACTAGATAAGCAATTAGCCACCGGTGTTACAATAATTGATTCGTTGTTCCCGCTAGTGCGCGGGCAACGTATTGCCATACTGGGCGATAGCAAATCTGGTAAAAGCACGCTTGCCACCCAACTTGCCATCAACCAAAAAAACGAAGGTGTGGTAGTTGTTTATGTAATGATTGCCAAACGGCGTAGCGATGTTAATATGCTATTAAGTCGCTTGCAAGAACATGATGCTATGAAAAACACAATTGTAGTCGTAGCGACAATGTTTGAATCATTGATAATAAATTATTTGGCGCCGTATGTTGGCTGTTCGATGGCTGAGTTTTTATGGCAAAAATGCGACCAAGACGTAGCGATTATATATGACGATTTAACTGGTCACGCCCAAGTTTACCGCGAGATTGCACTGTTAACTGGCACTAGTCCGGGGCGGGATTCATTTCCTGGCGATATGTTTTATGCCCACTCCAGCTTGTTGGAACGGGCCGGTAAACTTAGTCGTAACCATAAAACTCTGACCAGTTTGCCATTAGTATTGGCGGCTGGTGATGATATAACGGCCTATCTTCCGACAAATATTATGTCAATAACGGACGGGCAGTGGGTGCTTGATATGGACACATTTCGAAATGGGCTTAGACCAGCACTCAATGTTGGGCTAAGTGTTACTCGAGTCGGCGGGCGCGGGCATAACACGCGCCAAAAACAATTAGCCGTTCAAACATTGAAAATGCTGGCAGACTTTCGCCAAGCTCAAGAATTTTCACACTTTGGTTCGGAATTGGCCCTCGCCACCAAAAGCCAGCTGAATGCCGGAAAACGCTTAAACGACCTATTCACTCAACCAACTAACGAAGTCTTTGATCTGATAAGCCAGCAACTGATGCTTGATATCGCTATCAATGTGTCGGAGCAGGAAAACATTGATATTAAAGCACTAAAAACTGTTGCCGGCGATTTCGCCAAAATAGTTAAAGACGACAAACATTACGAAGAGGCTCGGACGCAGTTGAAGCAAAAAGCCCTGTGGAGTTTAGGATCATGAAGCGTCCACAAGAAATAGCCCAAGATGTCCAATCCACGGCTACGCTAGTTGAACTGACTAGTATTTTTGAAGGTATCGCCAGTTTGCACATAGCACAGATTAAAAATCAAGTTTTACAATCCCAAGAATTTTTCCGAGAGCTATGGCACATTTATACGCAAATAAGGGTGGATAGCGCCTTTCATTTTGGTCGTAGCCAAACCGAGGCGCCAGTTGCTGATAGAGAATTATTCATTGTTATTACTGCGGAAGGTGGTTTTAGTGGTGATATTGATCAACGTCTAATTGCCTGGATGCTTACTCAATACGATAACAATACGCAAGACATTATTGTTATCGGTCACCATGGGGCTATTCAATTGGCTCAAAAAGGCGTGAGTATCAAAAAATACTTTAAACTGCCAGAAAAAGATGCCAACATTAATGTTGAACCGTTAGTTGCCGAAGTACAAAAGTACAAATCGACATCAGTGTTTTATCAGACCTATGTGTCGTTAATGGCACAGGATATTAAGCGAATTGATTTAAGCGTAGTAATGCAAGAACAAGGTTTACAAGCCGGGCAGAGCGATGAAATTATAAATGAAAAGAATTATATTTTTGAACCAAGTACTTTCGCTGTTATTGACCACTTGGAAAGATCAATGCTTCAGATTGCCCTTAGCCAAGTTATTTTAGAATCCAAGTTGGCACAATACGCTAGTCGATTTAAGGCCATGACGTCTGCCCACCAACGGGCTGATGATTCATACAATGATTTCAATTTACAATTTAACAGAGCCAAACGCTACCTTAAAGATGAACGTTTGAAAGAAATTATTAATGGTATGAGAAAAGTGGGCATAGCATGAGCCGAGGCGTTATTAGTACTATACGCGATTTAGTGGTACGAGTAGAATTTGACGATGCTATGCCAGCCGTGGGCGAAGTCTTGGAGGTTGATAATGCTAACAATAGCTGGCTAGTGGTAGAAGCTTTGTTGCAAGACAATGTTGCGCTGTGTTTAAATATTCAATCAGATTATAGTTTGCAAAAAGGCGTCCAAGTTTCATCAACCGGACATGGCATTGAAATTCCGGTTGGTGAGGGGACTATTGGGCGTATGTTTAACGCCCTCGGTCAACCGCTGGATGACCAGCCGGCACTGTCTGGCGCTGATGTAAAAACCAGAAATATTCTTAAATTGCCGTCTGGCAAGAACGAATTTACGGTTGGCAAACCAGATATATTAGAAACCGGTATCAAAGTAATAGATTTCTTTACGCCATTTGTAAAAGGTCGCAAAGTGGGCATTATCGGCGGCGCCGGCGTTGGCAAAACTGTGCTAACCATGGAACTCATTCACAATATTGCCAAAAGTGGCACGGGTCTAAGTTTTTTCACTGGTATTGGCGAGCGGATTCGCGAGGGCCATGAGCTATATGAAACATTGAAAGAACGCGACTTACTGAAAAATACTTGTATGTATTTTGGTCAAATGAACGAAAATCCGGCGCAACGGGCAACGGTGGCTAACTCGGCGGTTACCTCGGCCGAATATTTTAGAGACGAAGAACAACGGGATATCTTATTCTTTGCAGACAATATGTACCGCTACGTTCAGGCACGCAATGAGCTTGCTAACATTATGGACGAGGTACCGTCCGAGGGGGGCTACGAACCAACAATATTTTCTGACATTAAAGTTTTGCAAGACCGGCTAAGCTCCAACGAAAACGGTTCAATTACGGCTGTTCAAACTATTTACGTTCCAGCCGACGATTTAAGCGATCCGGCGGTGCAGATGATCCAACACGAGCTGGATTCCATCATAGTTCTAAGTCGAAAGGTTGCCGAACAGGGCATTAGGCCGGCGGTTGATTTGATACGCAGTACATCGTCGTTATTGTCGGCCGAAATCGTCGGTGATCGGCATTATTTGTTAAGTGTTCAAGTACAGGCTTTGTTGCAAAAGTACGAATCGCTTAAAAACATCATTGCCATAATTGGAGAAAACGAACTAAGCTCGGTAGATCGGGCCGACTATGCCAAGGCCAAAAAACTAATCACATATTTTTCGCAAAATATGCATGTAACGGAAGATTTGAACAATAACAAAGGCGAATACGTGTCGCGCGAGGCGATGCTAAAGGGAATAGAAGAAATTGTAGTATGAGGAGGCAACAAGCTAGTACCGGGCAAATAGTTGATGATGGCCAACCCGAGCCAAGTGCTTCAAGTAATACTCAACTGACGATGCATATCAAAGTCTATTCACCGTTTAAGGTTTATTTTGACCAGGACGGTGACAGTATATCGGCGGTAAATGAAACTGGGCCGTTTGATATTTTGCCACGCCACCACAACTTTATGACTTTATTAAATCCATGCGATCTAGTGATTAGGCATAGTGATCAAGAGCAACGTTTTAGAATTTCACGCGGTGTGATGCACGTCAAAGCCGACAAAGTCATTGTGTTTTTGGATGTCTAAAATTGGTAAAACAGAGACAAAACTGATATAATATGCTTTCTATTATAGATTATGAATAAAACCGTATATGTTGGCCTTAGTGGGGGTGTGGATAGCTCGGTGGCGGCAGCGTTACTTAAAGAACGGGGCTATGACGTGGTGGGTGTTTATATGAAAAATTGGAGCCAAGATTTGCCTGGTTTTAAGTGCCCCTGGAAGCAAGATTATCAGGACGCCAAGCGCGTGACGGTACAGCTCGGTATACCGTTTGAGATGTTTGATTTCCAAAAACAGTACCGCCAAAAAGTAGTGGATTATATGGTTGATGGCTTCAAGGCCGGTATCACGCC
>Ga0172368_10006808_pt1 | contig 12167 bp, 8 predicted proteins | sample Lak11m_FD_114540 | JGI IMG/M metagenome (GOLD analysis project Ga0172368, IMG submission 114540) | Freshwater microbial communities from Kabuno Bay, South-Kivu, Congo - kab_022012_11m | ecosystem: Environmental > Aquatic > Freshwater > Lake | place: Democratic Republic of the Congo: South-Kivu...
GAGCCAGCACGGTTCACTTTGCTCCGGCCGGTCTCCGACCGAGCCACCACGCGCTACCGCGCCCCCTTTGCTCTGGCCGGTCTCTGACCGAGCCAGCACGGTTCACTTTGCTCCGGCCGGTCTCCGACCGAGCCACCACGCGCTACCGCGCCCCCTTTGCTCTGGCCGGTCTCTGACCGAGCCAGCACGGTTCACTTTGCCCTGGCCGGTCTCTGACCGAGCCACCACGCGCTACCGCGCCACGCCCGGTCCCTTGTAGGCCCGCGCAAAGGGCAGGCCGAACGGTTCCTCGAACGGCCGGAACGGCGCCATGGCTGCAATCTCATCCAACTGGGCCAGGACATCGGCGGGCAATGGGCCTTTCTCGATGGCGGCGACGTTCTGTTCGACCTCCGCGGCCGAGCGTGCGCCCATCAACGTGCAGGAAATGTCAGGGTTGCTGATGACGAAGCGCAGGCCGACCTCGGCGATGGGCAGGCCGATCTCGTCCAGGAAGGCGTAGAGCGCCTGGAACTGCTTGCGTCGCGGCGGGCTGAGCCAGCGCGCGCCAGCGTTCACCTGGTCGTCATACCGTTGCGCCAGCGCGCCCTGTTGCAGCGGCGAGCCGATGATGACGCCCATCCCTTGCGCTTTGGCCGCGGGCAGCACCGCGATCGCAGCCTCGCGCCAGAGCAGGCTGTAGTTGAACGCCGTCAGCACCACGTCGAAGCGGCCGGTGCCGATGATGTGCGGCAGGGTGTAAGCCGTCGTGCCGCCCAGCCCGGTGAAGCGGATCACGCCGGCCTGTTTCAGTTCGTCCAATACCTCCAGCACCGGGCCGGTGAAACCTTCCCAGTCGCTCCACCAATCGTATTGGCCGGGGCGATCCGGCTCGTGGATCATCAGGATATCCACCCGGTCGCGGCCGAGCAGACGCAGGCTCTCCTCGACCGAGGCGCGCAGGTCAGCCTTGTCCTGGGGGTTGAACGGCTGCGGCCGGCCGCCGAGCTTGGTCGAGAGGATGAGCGGCGCGGCCGTATCGCCCAGCGCTCGCAGCGCCTGGCCGAGCGCCTCCTCGCTGTTGCCGTAGCCGGGTGCGGTGTCAATGAAGTTGACGCCCAATTCCACGGCGCGGCGCACCGTCGCCGTAGACTGGTCGGGATTGGCAAACCAGGATGCCAGGAAGAGGCCGCCAAGCGCCAGCTCGGAAACGGCCAGGCCAGTGCGGCCGAGGGTCCGGGTTTTCATGGATAACCTCCATCAGACGGAAAGGCCGGGCCGGTTCATCGTATCCGCGTTCTCCGCGTCATCCGCGTCGTCCGCGTCCCGTTGCTCATTCGTGACATTGCCACGTATAGATCGCGCCTGCCTGCGTCTCGAAGGCCAGGCAGCCGGCTTCTTCGCGTGCCGCTACTGCCGCGCCGTCGCACGTCACCCTGCCCGGCCGTCCGGGCGCGATCCGGCACACGTTGCCCAGCGTGGAGCGGATCGTGGCTTCCCTTAATATACCACCTGCCCAGGCAAAATCCAACTCGAAGCCGCCGCGCGCCCGCAGCCCCTTCACCGAGCCGGCGGGCCAGGCGGTCGGCAGCGCGGGGAGGAACCGGATGCGCCCTTCGTGGCTCTGTACCAGCATCTCGGCGATGCCGGCGGTCGCGCCGAAGTTGCCGTCAATCTGGAACGGCGGATGCGCGTCGAACAGGTTGGGGTAGATGCCGCCCTTGCGGTAGTTGGCATCATCCGGGTGGACCGGGTTGAAGAGGAATGACAGGATGCGCAGCGCGTGGTCGCCGTCCCCCAGCCGCGCCCAGCAATTCACCTTCCACGCCATAGACCAGCCGGTGCTCTCGTCCCCGCGTAGTTCCAGCGAACGCCGCGCGGCCGCGAACAGGTCGGGCATCGCCGCGGTGATCTGGCGGCACGGGTAGAGGCCCATCAGGTGCGAGATGTGGCGATGGTGCGGGTCGTGGTCGGCGAAGTCGCGATACCATTCCTGGAGCTGGCCCTGGCGGCCGATCTGGAAGGGGAAGAGCCGCGGCCGCGCAGCGCGGATGCGGGCGATCAGGTCGGCGTCACGATCAGCGGGAATGCGCCCTTCGACTCCGTGGCGGAATGGCTCGCCACTCCGCTCAGGGTGCGCCGCAGCTTGCATGTCCAGCGCCTCGGCCGCGGCCAGACAGTTGTCGAAGTGTTCGCGGATGATCGTCATGTCGAAGGTCGTCGCCATGCTTACCTGCGCGGGCGCGCCGGCCTCGGTGAGAAAGACGTTCTCGGCCGAGGTGGATGGGTTCGTGACCAGGTGTCCTTCGCCATCTTCGATCAGCCAATCCAGGCAGAACTCGGCCGCGCCCCGCATGATCGGCCAGGCGAAGTCGCGCAGCCAATCTTTATCGCCGCCGAACGCATAATGCTCCCATAGGTGATGGCACAGCCACGCGCCCGACAGGGGGAAGTTGGCCCATTGCGGCTGGCCGCCGCCGTAGTTGCCCACTGGCGCAGATTGGCACCACACATCCGCGTTGTGGTGCGAGCACCAGCCGCGGCAGCCGTAGTTCGTCCGGGCCGTCTGTGCGCCGTTGAGGCTCAGGTTCCTGATGAAGTCGAAGAGCGCGGTGTGGCACTCCGGCAGGTTGGCGACCTCGGCTGGCCAGTAGTTCATCTGCGTGTTGATGTTGATCGTGTAGTTCGAGCTCCACGGCGGCCGGATCATGTCGTTCCAGATGCCCTGAAGGTTGGCCGGGATGGTGTGCGGCCGCGACGAGGCGATCAGCAGGTAGCGGCCATATTGGAAGAGCAGGCTGACCAGCGCCGGGTCCTGGTCGGCGGGATAGTTGCGGATGCGTTGATCGGTTGGAACGCTCGCGCCCTGAGCCTGTCGAAGGGCGGAAGGGGGCGGCGCTTCGGCAGGGGCGGACGCTTCGACAAGCTCAGCGCCCGTGGCCGCGCACCCTGAGCGATGTCCTGAGCGATGTCCTGAGCTTGTCGAAGGACTTGTCGAAGGACTGGTCGAAGGGCGCGCTTCGGCAGGGGCGGGCGCTTCGACAGGCTCAGCGGGCGCTTCGGCAGGGGCGGACGCTTCGACAAGCTCAGCGCCCGTGCGCCCCAGGTTGAGTTGGACGCGGCGATAACGCGGCTGATATTCGGCCAGGTGCGCGGCCAGCATCTCGTCGTAGGGCTTGCCTGCGATCTTGGCCGACGCTGCCTCGACCAACGCCACGGGATCTCTGCCCGCGTGCCCCGCCGATTGGTCGAAACCGTTGAAGCTCGTCGCCGCGCACAGATATAGGATCGCTTCGTCGGCGTCCGCGACGCGCAGCCGGCCGTCTTCGACCGCCACGTGGCCGCCGCGCGTTTGCACGGCCAACTGGACGGCGAAAGTCATCCCCGCGCCGCCTTCGTCGTCGTAAATCACCGGGTTGTCGGATTTGAGATAGCTTGGCTCGACGTGCTTTGGGGCCTGGCCCAACAACAGCAGCGACCTGACAGGTTTCCGCAAACCTGTCAGGTCTGGCTTGATCACCCGATACCGCAGCGGGCTATCCAGCGTCGCCGCGAACGTTAATCCGCCCGGCGCATCGCACGTCAGGCGGACGATGATGGCGTCATCGGCGGCCGTGGCGAAGACCTGCCGGGTGAACCCCACGCCGCCGGCCCGGTAGGATGTCTCGGCCACGGCTGTGTCGAGATCGAGCGACCGGCGGTAGTCCGTCGCCGCGCCCGCGTGCGCAAAAGCCAGCCGCAGGTCGCCCATCGGCTGATAGCTTTGGGTGAACGGCCCCTGCAGCTTTCGGCAGAGCTGATCCGCCAGGGCATAGTCGCCGTCGAAAACTGCTTTGCGCACGGCCGGCAGATGATTGATCGCGTCCGGGTTGTCGCAATCTTTGGGATAGCCCGACCAGAGCGACTCCTCGTTGAGCTGGAGCCGTTCCTCGGGCAGCCCCCCGAAGATCATCGCGCCCAGCCGGCCGTTGCCGATGGGCAGCGCCTCAACCCAGTGGTTGGCCGGGGCGGTATACCAGAGGACAGATGACTGCGCCATGAAATCTCCTTTGCGTTATCGCTTGCGCCACACCTGGTAGGCGCCAAAAGTTGTGTCCGCGCGATAGTTGGCCCGGATGAAATCATCCAGATGGGTGATGCCGCTGCTGACCGCGCTGGCGTTCGGCTCGCGTGACTCCCAGCCCCGCATCGTCACGACCCACTGCACATTCTTCTCGGTCAGCTCGTGTACGATCTCCTGCTGTACCGACAGGGTCGTCGCCAGGCCGGGGTGCAACTCGGTGTACTTCGTTGGGCTGGGCCGGCCGGCCAGGAAGATGACCATCAGGTCATTGACAAAGATGCGATCGTGCCGGGCATTGCCGAAAAAGACGTACTCGCCCGGCTGCGTCTTGGCCTGGATATACTCAACCACGCGCGCCTGATCGGCGCCGAGTGGGACGCAGCTTGCCCGCGGCAATTCGGCGTAGCAACCGGCCGGAGATGCGAAATTGAGAGACGCAAGCAGCGCGAAATGCACGATATACGGTCCCGTGAACAGGAGCAGCGCCGCGCCGCCCAGACCGATCTTGAACGGCAGGCTACGCCGCCAGCGCGCCGGGATCTGCGCAATGAGCGCGGTCGCCACGATCGCCGCGCAGATCGTGGTGGGCCGGGCATGGAGTTCGTGGTAGCGCGAGGTCGCCTTGACCACCAACCCCAGGCCCGCGCCGGTGAGCGCCAGACAAAGGATCGCGACGTGATAGCGCCGGTCGCGGGTGGGCAGCCGTCGGATCAGCAGCCAGCGCGCCGCCATGCCTAACGCCGCCGCATAGACCGCCAACGGCAGATAAAGTCGCAGCCAATCGTTCCACTGCGCGCCGGTGATCCGGCCGAATTCAGGGATTAACGGCGGGATCGGCAGGTAGCGCACGGCGCGGAACACCGTGGCGGGAAAGCGCACCAGGTCATCGAAGACCGTCGCCGGGCCAGCCGCAGCGATCAAACAGGCATAAAGCGGAAAGGCAATCAAGAGCGCGCCGCCGGCCAGGAGCGCCAACGCCCGCGCGGTCTGTCTGAGCGGCCCTGAAGCCGAGGCGGGAAACGAGCCTGAGAAGCATCCGCGTCGTCCGCGTTCTCCGCGTTGTCCGCGTCCCGTCTCCGCCGCCACTCGCCACGCATCGAGCGTGACCGCCGCCGCGAAACCGACCGCGGCGTAGCCGCCGAAATCCAGTCGCAGGAGCGCCGTCAGTCCCAGCGCCAGCCCCGCGCCGAAGAGCCAGCGGTCGCGCCGGTCGTGCAGGTAGCGCGCCAATGCCAGCATCGCCAGCAGGATCGCGCCGGTCGCGGGGAACGCCGGGTAGGAATAGAAGCGGATCGTCGCCAGCCAATAGGCGATGAAGGCGGCCGGGATGAGCGCCGCCCGGCGTCCGGCCAGGGGGCGCGCCAGGCCATAGGCTGCAATGACCAACCCGAAGCGCAGCACGATATCGAACCAGCGTGCGGCCAGGATCGTCGGCTTTACGACTGCAAACAGGGCCGCCAGCGCATAAAAATAGCCGGGCGCGTAGAGGGTCCAGAAGTCGCGATAGGGGATCTCGCCGCCGCGGATGCGTTCGGCGTTGACGAGCACCAGCCCTTCATCGTAGAGGTTGGCGGGCGATTTGAGTTGCAGGAGGAGCAGCAGGCAGGCTGCGACGCCCAGGACCGGCAGGACGAGTCGGCCCCAGCGGCCGCATAGCGGTCGGTTCATCGCTTTTTACCGAAACGGTACATTGTTCGGGCGCGCGGCCGGCTAAGTGTTTGTTGTCGCCTGCTCGGGCAGGCGCGTGAGCACCCAGCTCAAGCCGACCACCAGGGCCAGCACGCCGATCGGAACCAGGATGCTCCAGATCGTGAACAGTCCCATCACCCCCGCCAACGCGACCTGGATCGCCAGAGACACAAACAGAATCGCGGTCTCGATCAGCGTCACCAGGACAACCCGCCGCCAGAGGACGCCTTGATCTACGCCGGTGCGATAGGCGTGTTCGACGAAGACGACCATCAGCACCGCCAGCACCCCCAAGATGACCACACCGAACCGGTCGAAAGCGTTGCGAGTGAACGTTACCTGAAAGCGTTGTGCGGGCGTACCCATCAGTTGGCCGAGGGTCAGGAATTCGACGATCGCGTCCCCGGCGCCGCGCACAGCCCAAAAACCGATGAGCACCCCATAGGCGCACGATGCGATCCACAGCGCGTAGGCCAGGATGTACTCGGATGTTTTGCGAATTTGCATGATTCTTTGTCCAACCTCAGACGTGCCGCGGCCTGGATATCGCAGCGCACACACCCGCGCTGCGATATCCAGGCCGGTCATGAGCCTTGCGGCAGAATTTAGATGCCTTGCAGAGTCAACGATTCTGCCAAATGGCAACTCACGAACTCATTGACGCCTACGTTACGAAGCTCGGGCGATTCCTCTTTGCACCGATCGGTCGCGTACTTGCAGCGCGGCACAAAGACGCAACCTTTCGGCAGGTTTGCCAGATCCGGCGGTTCGCCCGGCGACACCAACCGCATCCCGCGCTTGCGTTGTGTCGTCTTGGGCACGGCCGCCAGCAAAGCCTCTGTGTAGGGATGCTTGGGATGGCTCAATAGCGCCTGCTTCGGCCCCAGCTCCACCAGCTTGCCCGCGTACATGACCGCGATGCGATCGCTCACGTACCGCACCACGCTCATCGCGTGTGAGATGAAGAGATACGTCAGGCCGAATTTCTCCTGGAGATCCTGCAGGAGGTTGAGGATCTGCGCTTGAATCGAGACATCCAGCGCGGACACCGGCTCGTCGGCGACGACCAGTTTCGGGTTGACCACCATGGCGCGCGCGATGCCGATGCGCTGGCGCTGGCCGCCGCTGAAGCTGTGCGGATAACGCTGCAAGTGCTCGACGCGCAACCCGACCTGCAGGATGATCTCCGTGACCCGGTTTTCTAATTCCTTGCCTCTTGCCAGGTTGTTCACCAGCAGCGGCTCGCCGACCGTTTGCAGGACGGTCATGCGTGGATTGAGCGACGAATAGGGATCCTGAAAGATCATCTGGGCGCGTTTGCGGAACGCCGATAGCTCTTTGCCCTGCAACGCGGACACGTTCAGGGTCTCGCCATCGGCCCGCATCGTCACCTGGCCGCCGGTGGGGTGATAGAGCCGGGTGATGCAGCGTCCCAGCGTGGTCTTGCCGGAACCGCTCTCGCCCACGATCCCCAACGTCTCACCGGCCTGCACATCCAGATCCACGCCATCCACAGCCTTGACGAAGCCAGTCTGCCGCTGAAGAAAGCCTTTGGACATCGGGAACCATTTTTGGAGTCCCCGGACTTCCAACAAAGGGAGTTCTGCTTGATTAGCCATGCCTTATCGCCTCTCCATCGGCAAACTCATTGATATAAGAAGCACCGCACCAGGTGTCCCGGCGCCACTTCTTTCAGGGACGGCGGCGTCGCATCGCAAACCCCCGGAATCCGGCGATCACACCGTGAGAAGAAGCGACAGCCCGGCAAGACCGCAAATGGACTGGGCAGCGTGCCGCTGATCGGCACCAGCCGCTCCAGCTTTCCTTCAATCGTCGGGATGGAGCGCCAGAGCGCCACGGTGTAGGGGTGCAGTGGGTTGTCGAAGATGTCATCGGTGCTGGCGTGTTCCATCACCTGGCCCAGGTACATCACCATGATCTCATCGGACATTTCGCCGACGACCGCCAGGTCATGGCTGATGTACATCAGCGCCATGCCGAAATCGGCTTGTAGCTTCTTGATGAGGTCGAGGATCTGCGCCTCGATGGTCACGTCCAGCGCGGTCGTCGGCTCATCGCCGATGAGCAGCCGCGGGCCACAGATCAGCGCCATGGCAATCATCGCACGCTGGCGCATGCCGCCGCTGAGTTGATGTGGATACGCGTCGATCAGCCGCTGCGGCCGGGGGATGCCGACGCGGCTGAGCATCTCGATGGTGCGCTCGCGGGCCTGTTTCTTGGTGACATCCTTTTCATGGATCAGGATGTTCTCGGAAATCTGGTCGCCGATGGTGTGGAGCGGGCTGAGCGAAGTCATCGGCTCCTGGAAGATCATGCCGATCTGCTGGCCGCGGATCGAGCGCATCTTCTCGCCGCCGGCGGACAACTTTAGCACCTCGACGACCTCGGCGCTGCCGCCATCCTCGCGCAGGTGCATGTGGATTGTGCCGCCCACCTCGCGGCCGGGCGGCGTGGGCACGATCCGCATCATGGACTGCGCCGTCACCGACTTGCCGCAGCCGCTCTCGCCGATCACACCGAGCGAGCGCCCCTCATAGATATTGAAGCTGACGCCATCCACGGCCCGCACGGTGCCTTCGTGGAGGAAGAAGTAGGTCTGTAAATCCTTGACTTCGACCAGCGTCGGGAAGTTTTCTGCTGCCATGTCGTCTCTCCTCCCCTATCTCTGATATGGGTCGGCAGCATCGCGCAGGCCGTCGCCGACGAAGTTGAAGAGGATCACGGTGGTGATCACGAAGATTGCGGGGATTAGCAGCCAGGATTGCTGCGCCACCGCCGTCAGGTTTTGTGCGTCTTGCAGCAGCGTGCCCCAACTCACAGCCGGTGGCTGGATGCCCAGGCCGATGAAGCTGAGGGCCGTCTCGCTCAGGATCATGCCGGGGATGGAGAAGGTGATTGAGACGATCAGGTGGCTGGTGAAGCCGGGCAGCAGGTGGCGGGTGATGATCCGCCAGTCGCTGGCGCCTGCCCCTTGCGCCGCTAACGTGTAATCTTCCTCGCGCAGTTGCAAGATCTTGCCGCGCACGACGCGTGCCAGGCCCGTCCAGCCCAACACCGAGAGGATGATCGTGATGGCGAAGTAGAGCTTGAGGGTCGGCCAGTCGCGCGGCAGCGCCGCCGACAATGTCATCCATAGCGGCAGGCCGGGGATCGCGATCAGAAAGTCAATCACCCGCTGGATGGCGTCATCTACCAGTCCGCCGAAGTAGCCGGAGATGCCGCCCAGGAGCACGCCCAGGGTGAAGCTGATGAACACCCCCACCAGGCCGATCGAGAGCGAGATGCGTGCGCCCGCCCAAGTGCGCGAGAAGAGATCACGCGACAGCCGGTCGGTGCCGAAAAGGAAGATTGGTGCGCCTTCGACGCCGAAAAGATGGATGTTCGTCTTGATCAGGCCAAGCAGCTTGTATTCTTCGCCCTGAGTAAAGAAGCGGATTGGAAAGATCTGACTGGTGTCTTCGGCAAAGGTGTACTTGAAGGTCTTCTGGTCTAGCTTGCGCGTCATACCGAAAACGTGTGGCTGGATGCCGCCGTCAGGTCGTATCAGGTGAATCGTGCTTGGAGGCGCCGCCTGGAATCCCTCGAAGCGCGTATCCATCGAGTACGGGGATACAAAGTCAGCGAAAAGCGCGCCCAGGTAGAGCACAATCAGCAGCGATGCGCCGATGACCGCCGCCTTGTGTCGGGTGAAGCGCCACCAGATCAATTCACGTTGGCTGGCATAATAATAACGCTCCTCGGCAGAACGCTTCTGGGATCCGATAGGGGTCTGTTGCGCCGCGTCCGGCGTTGGGGACGCAGCAACATTGTCTTGTGCACTCACTTGGCCAACCTCCCGAAGCGGATGCGGGGATCCACCAACACGAGCAAAACATCACCGAGCAAGGCGCCGATCACGGTCAACGCGCTCAAGATCAGCACAATGCTGCCGGCCAGGTACATGTCTTGCGCCAGGGTCGCCCGTAACAGCACCGGCCCGACAGTCTGCAGGCTGAGGACGATGTCAATCAGCACCGCGCCGGAGACCAGGCCGGGGAGCACCCAGCTTACTGTGCTGAGCAGTGGGTTGATCGCCATCCGCACAGGGTATTTCAGGAGCAGTTTCCACTCGGACAGCCCCTTGGCGCGCGCGGTGATGACGTACTGTTTGTTGAGTTCATCCAGCAGATTGTTGCGCACCACGCGGATCGTGCCTGCGGTGTTGCTCATCCCAACCAGGATCAGCGGCAACCAGAGATGCTTCAGTAAATCCACGAACTTCGCCATGCTCCACGGGACATCGAGGAACTCCTTTGAGAAGAGGCCCAGCGCCGAGAACCCCAGCTTGGTAAAAAGCAGCCAGGCCATGATCAACGCCAGGAGGAAGCCGGGCGTCGCCACCCCGATGAAACCCAGGAAGGTGAAGAGGTAGTCCATCACCGAGTACTTGTGTGTCGCCGAATAGATTCCGATCGGCACGGCGATGCCCCACGAGAAGATCAGCGCCAATAGGGAGATGGCGATCGTCATCGGGATGCGTTCGGACAGGATGTCGCCGACGGCCTTGTTCCACTGGAGCGACCAGCCCCAGTTCCCGCGCAAGACGATGCCTGTGACCCACTGCCAATAGCGCGCGGGCAGCGGTTTGTCCAGGCCAAACTGCACCATCAGCCGCTGCGCCTCATCCTCTGATACTTCGACGCCGGACATTTTGAGTTGCTGGATGCGGAACGACACGTAATCTCCTGGCGGCAACTCGATCAGGAAAAACGCGACCAAGGACATCAGAACCAGGATCGGCACCAGCATCAAGACACGACGGATGATGTATAGTAGCACGTCTACCCCCCTCCTCGCTCAAAGTTCGGTCACCGCCCGGATCTGGCGCAGCGTCCGGGTGGCGAATCTCATGCTCCGTCCGTCATTGCGAGGGGGCATCCTGAGCGGAGCGGCATGTTGTTCGCCGCGCAGTCGAAGGATGCCCCGAAGCAATCCCTTGCTTTGCGAAGGAGATTGCTTCGGCCCAAACGACGGGCCTCGCAATGACACGCCGGGATCATTTGAAGAAGAACTGCTCCATGCTATAGTCGGCGCCGATGGCCTGGCCCGACTTCGGCATGTTGCCGAGCTTCTGCGACACCACCATGGCGTAGTTGACCTTCTCGGCCAGCGGGAAGATCCAGACGTTTTCGCCGTAGTTCTTGTACATATCGGCGTTCAGCTTCTTGTCCACATCCGAGTACGGGACGGCCTGGTTGCGGCCGTTCAGGATGTCGAACAGCGCCTTGGCTGCAGCCGGCGGCTCTTCGCCCTGCTTGCCGCCGCTGGTGAACCACAGGTTCCAGAGCGGCGCCCACTGGTTGTTCGGGGTGTAGTCGGTCCAGGTGTTGTCTGCCCACATCGGCTGCACATCCCAGATGAAGGTTGCCTGGATTTCGTTGGCGGCGATGCGGGTGCCCCACAGTTGCGAATCAATCTGCTTGACCGACGCCTTCAGCCCCACCTTCTTCAGGTGTTGGGCGACCAACTCGGCGCCCGGCCCGATGTCCGGCGCATGGGCGGCGTGTTCCAGCGGTATCACGAACGTCTTGCCATCTGGCCCGAGACGGAAGCCTTCGGCGTCCTTCTTATCCATGCCGATCTCGTCCAGCAGCTTGTTAGCCTTGTCCACGTTGTACTCAGCCGGCACCAGCTTGGGCATCTGGGCGAAGCCGTAGTAGACGTTCTCGATGATTTCCTTATAGTTGATCGCGTACATGACCGCCTGGCGGAATTTCACGTTGTTGACGACTTTGCGCCAGTTGTCATCCTTGAAGGTCAGGTTCAGGTAGAAGCAGCTCGGATCCACATGGTTGTCCATCAACTGCGGGCGGATGCTGGCCTTGGCCTCGTTCTCCTTGTAGAGCGGCAGCTTGACCAGCGCCGTGCTCTCGCGCACGAAGTCCACTTCGCCGTTCAGGACCTTCAACGTCAGCATCTCGACGTCGTTGACCTGCTGCGATTTCAGTTTGTCAATGTACGGCAACTGCTGGCCAGAGGTGTCCACCTTCCAGTAGTACGGGTTGCGCTCGAAGGAAAGCAGGCTGGGGTTGCCGGAGGGCACGCCGACCCAGGCATAGAGGGACGGATAGTTGACGCAGCGCGGGTTCGTCAGATCCCAGTTGTTGCAGTTCTTTTGGGCGAAGAGCTGCCACCATTCGTCCTTCAGGTTCATCTTGGTCATTTCGTCCTTGATGGCCTGGCTGTTCATGTCCGCGTACTTCGGGTGATATTGCTTGAGGAAGTGGCTGGGGCGCAGCAGGTCGGTGTAGCCCTGCCAGCCCTTGATGCTGATCTCGCGCAGCAGGCCGCCATACGGCTCGCCAAAGGTCATCTTCCAGGTCAGGTCATCCACAACGGTGAGCTTGCCCTGGTTGGCCCCCGCCTTGCCGCCATC
>Ga0172368_10006810_pt1 | contig 12164 bp, 11 predicted proteins | sample Lak11m_FD_114540 | JGI IMG/M metagenome (GOLD analysis project Ga0172368, IMG submission 114540) | Freshwater microbial communities from Kabuno Bay, South-Kivu, Congo - kab_022012_11m | ecosystem: Environmental > Aquatic > Freshwater > Lake | place: Democratic Republic of the Congo: South-Kivu...
CCTCCGCCCGAGCCCGCGGTGCAGCCGCGGGCGGAGGCGGAGGCAGCGCCGGCGGCTGCACCGCGGGCTCGGGCGGAGGCGGCGTTTCCAACAGCATCAGCGGGTCGGCGGTGACCTACGGCGGCGGAGGCGGAGGCGGCGCCTACAACGGAACGGGCGGAAGCGGAGGCTCCGGCGGCGGAGGCTCCGGCGGCGGAGGAAACAATTCGCCGAACGCGGGAACAGCCAACACCGGCGGAGGGGGAGGGTCGGGCGGTTATCCCAATTACAGGACGGGAGGCACCGGAGGCACGGGCGTCGTGATTATCCGATACCTGCGCTGAGACTCGGACCGGCCCCCTCCCCTGCCCTCCCCCGATAATGCCCGGGGGAGGGGGATGGCGCCGGAGGCGCTTCCAGCGCACAACCCCCTCCCCCAGGCTCTTTTGGGGGAGGGTCGGCGAGGGGGCTGTTCTCGCTCTAAGGGGTCCAAGGCCGTACCGTGCCATCGGGACGGACGAAGTCGACATCCAAGCTCTCGATGAGCTTCACGTTTCGGATTGCCAGGCGGCGAAGCTGCATCGGAATCCTCACGGACGCGCCAACCGCGCCCGCACCGGACCGTAGCGCGCTGCCGGGCGGTTTGCCAGCCGCGTCAGCGACATGCGCGCCCCCGCCGACAGCACGCTGGCGGCGGGTCGGGCACGCGCCCGGCGCCTGACTCCCCGCAACCGCGCCAGATCCTCCGTGCGTCCCCCATCCCGCTCCCGCGCCCGCGCCGCCGCCACTACCGTGTCTTGCAGGGCCCTGCCGGAAGACGGATCGACTTCCGACGCAGAAACAAGGAGGAAACGACCATGTCGGACACGCTGCGACCCCGCACGGCGCTCGACCGCGGGCCCGCCGGAGAGGAGAGAATCCGCCTGGACCCGCGCTATCCGGAGGTGCTGGAGGAGGCGGGCGGCGACAGCGCGGCGCTCGACCTGGACGCGAACGTGGGCGGGGCGCCCGCGAGTGCGGGGCTGGACTCGGGCGGGGCCGTGGGCGTGCGCCGCGGCGCGATCGTGGGGCGCCCGGGCGCGGAGTTCGACGACTCGCCGGGCGGCGAGGCACCCGTCGAGGACCCTCTTCCGGCGACGAGCGAGGAGGTGGCGCTGCCCGGACCGCGACGCGACCGGCCCGAGGCTCGGTGGGGCGGAAAGTAGACGGCTCCGGCCGGAAACGTGACCCGGGCGCGCGCTGCGCGCTATCGTCGCCGCCGCATGGGCGACCACGCGACCGCGACGAAAGGTACCTGCCGGCACATGCTCTCGTGGTGCACGGCGCGCTGGAAGTGGGGCGTCGTGGCGTGCGTGTGCGCGCTTGCGGCCCTGTGGCCCGGCGACGCCGCCTGGGGCGGCGACCAGGCGCTGCTCGTCTCGAGGGCGCTGGACGCCAACGAGGCCGGCACGCTCGCGGACAGCGGCCTGCAGGGCACGCGCGGCGCGACATACGGACCGCTGGCCGTCTGGATGTACCAGGCGATGCTGCTCGCGACCCACGACCTCGTCGTCGTCGTCGCGGCGCACGGGCTGCTGCTGGCCGCGTGTACGGCGGCGGCCGTGTGGGTGCTGGCGCGCGCACTGGGACTCGATCTGCTCGTCGCGGCGGCCGTCGTCGCCTCGCCCCAGGTGCAGGGTTACGTGCGCCTCCTGTGGGACAACCCGCTGTGCATTCCGCTTTCCGCGCTGCTGCTCGGGGCGTGGCTGCAGTTCGCCCGCACCGGGTCGGCCGCGTGGTTCCGCACGACGCTCGCGACGCTGCTCGTGCTGCCGACGGTCCACCTCATGACGCTGCCCTTGTGCCTGCCGATCGCCGTCGATGTTGCGCTGCACCATGGGCAGTGGCGCCGCACGTGGCGCAGCGCGTTTCTGGTCGTCGCCGCATGGCTCGGGGCGTTTCTGCCATACCTGCTGCACCACGCCGGCGGCGCGCGCTCGGAGCCGTCCTACCGCGCTGCAACATGGCTGTTTCCCGCGCTGGGCGCCGGACTCATCACGCCCTGGTCGTCGGTGTCGGGGGCGCCGCCCGAGTGGATCGCGGCGCATCTGCCGGCCCTGGCGACGCTCGCGGACGTGGCGGCGGCGCCCGTGCTCGTGGCGTCGTGGGCGGGCGCCGCGGTGCTGGCGTTCGCTTGCGTGCGCCCGCTGGCGCCCGAGGCGGTCGCGGGGCTGTCGGTGCGCGAACGCCACGTCGTGCTCGCCGCGCTCGTGCTGGAGATTCTCGCGACCGGGCTCACCTCGGCCGCGGGACAGACGCACTACTTCAACGGCACCTGGCCGGTGTTCGCGCTGCTGGCGTGGATCGGGGCGTGCTCTCTCGTGAAGGAGCGGATCGCCGGCCGTCTGGCGGGAGCACTCCTGGTGGTGAACCTGGCAACGACGGTGGCGCTCGCATGGTCTCTGCACGGCTCGGGAGGGCGGCGCGACGGCTACGGGCCGACGCTGGCGAACCAGATCGAGATCGTGCGCGCGATCCGCGGCGCGGGAGCGACCGAGGTCGACGCGAAGGCGCCGTACTTCTCTCACAATCGAGGGCTTTCCGTGCTCGACCGGCTCGAGGGTCCGGCGCCCGCGCCGGCGCCGGGCGCCCGGCGCCTGAGGGCGGTCGTGACGCTTGTGGATCCCTCTTCTCCCGACGGGCGGGTGCGTGTGACGTTCGAGCAACTGTAGAATCCGCCCCGCACTCCGCAGGCGCCATGCGGCGCGCCAGGTTGCAGACCGGCCATGGTCATGACCATGGTCACGGTCGGAGGTGCGGGCCGATGAGGACGGTTTCGAAGAGTGCGCTGAAGGCCCAGATGCTCGAGTACTTCCGCCGGGTCGAGGCGACAGGCGAGGAACTTGTCGTGACGAGCAACGGCATACCGGTGTTGAAGGTGGTCCCGATACGCGCGCGGACCAGCACGGAGGCCGTGTTCGCGGACGTGCGGGGGAAGGTCGAGTACCGCGCCGACCCGTTGGCGCCCACGACCGACGAGTGGCCGGAGACCTGACGCATGGCAGCCGGCGTGCTCGACACTCACGCGCTGCTCTGGTGGACGCTCGACCCCGAGCGGCTGTCCACCAAGGCCCGCGACCTGTGCAGCCGCATGGAGGACGAAGGGGGGCTCGTCAGTTCCATCTCCATCTGGGATATCGGGCTCAAGGTGAAACGCGCGCAGCTCGTGCTTCCCTTGAGTGTGGGGCAGTACGCGACGCGGCTTCGGGAGCTGTCCTGGCTCGCGATCGTCCCGGTGGACGCCGACCTGTGGCTGCGCAACCTCGCCTTGGAGTGGGAGCACCGCGACCCGGCCGACCGCACGATCGTCGCGACGGCCGCGCGCGACGAACTGGCGCTTGTCAGCAAGAACGCAGCGATCGCGTCCTTCTATTCGCGCACGGTCTGGTGATCGGACGCCGCGACGCGCCGCCCGCAGCAGGCATCCGGAGCGAAGCCGCGGGATCTCGCACCGAACTCGCGCCGCGCGCGGGGGCTCCCCGGATCTGCGACAATCGCCGGGCGCCCCTGCCGGGCGGCGGGAAGCCCCGTGCGTTGTTGCATCGCAACATTCCTCGTCGCCCTGACGCTCCCCGCCTCGGCGCGGGCGCGCGTGGACGGGCCCTACCTGGACAACGAGACCATCGGCCTGTGGCGCTCGCTGCGCGACGCGGCGGGCGGCCCTCCCGACGAGTGGGACGACCGGCAGTGGGCGCTGCAACTGCTGCAACGGCTCGAGCAGAGCGGCACCGCGATGTCGAACACGCGCTACCTCATCGCGTTCCCCGCCTACGCCGCCGCGCAGACCGCCCGCCTGTCGCCCGCATGGCGCGAGCCCTACCGAAAGACGATGGACGCCTTCATCGCCCGCATGCTGCAGCCGCCCGCGTGGCGCGACTGGATCGAGCGCTGGAACGGCTCCAATCCGTTCGGTCCCGACAACATCATGTGGACCGGCCATCTCGCCCTCATGACGACGCTCCACCGCCAGCTCTTCGGCGACCCGAAGTACGAGAACCCCTTCACCGTGGCGCTCGCCCCCGCGCACGCCTACACGACCGACGCCCGCGCGCTCGCACGCGACATCGCCGCGCAGGCCGCCGGCAATCTCGACACGGCCGGCGCGCACTACTACGGCGTCGCGTGCGAGCCCGGCCGCGTCTTCGTGCCCTGCAACACGCCGCACCGCGTGGCGCAGCTCGTGTCCGACCGCATGTACGGCACGGACCTGGCGCGCTCGAACGCCGACTGGCTCGCGTGGGTGCGCACGAACATGCTCGACGCGACGGGCGTGCTGCACGACCTGTACTGGCCCTTCGGCGAGGATCGGCCGCACCCCGGCGACCTGCCCCCGCGCCGCGACGAGTCCGCACGCGGCGTCTACAACGCGTGGAGCCTTTGGTTCCTCACCGCTCTCGACCCGGCCTGGGCGGCGGAGCTGCACGGTCCTTTCAAGGCACGGTTCGCGAAGCGCGGCGCCGACTCGCCCTTCGCCGACGGGCGCACCGTGATCGTGGACGACCCGGGCGCGCAGGGCGCCATGGCCGGCGCTCTGAACGTCCTCGCGACCGGATTCGGCCTGTCGGAGAGCGCCGCCGCGGGGGATGCTGCACTGCACAACGAGCTGCGCGCGAGTTGGGACGCGATGTTCGGCGCGCCGCGCTGGAGCGACGACGGCACGGTGCTTTCCTGCGACGGGATGCTCTACCCGCTCGTGTTCCAGAACGGGTTCGCGCTGCTGGGGCGCACGACCGCCGCGGGCGCGGACTGGAAGGCCGCGGCGGCCGGGCCCGTCGACGACGGGCGGTTCCGAATGCCCTTCGTCGAGGGGGTCGACGACGAGCGCGTGTTCGTGAACCAGGCGTTCTACGACGAGGCCTCGCGCACCCTGACGATCACGGTGAACGGCGGACGGGCCACCGCGGGGCCGGTGCGCATCGCGATCGCGAACCTGGACGAAACGGCCGGATACGAGGTGAAGCGCGACGGGACCGCGTGGGACGACGTCGATCGCAGCGGCACGCGGATGACCCTCGCGACGGGAGCGCTGAGCGCGCGTGAGAGCACTTTCACCGTCGCCAGGACCGGCGGCGGTTGCGGCTGCACGGGTGCGGGCGCCGGGAGTGCGTGCCTCGCGATGCTGGCGGCGCTGGGCGCGCGGCGGCGACGGGAGTAGAGCGTGGAAATCCCTTTCGAAATGCTCCAGGCCGACACGCTGCGGCGCCTCGTCGAGGAGTTCGTCACGCGCGACGGCACCGACAACGGCGACCTCGACCACTCGCTCGACGACCGGGTCGAGGCGGTGATGCGGCAACTCCGGCGCGGCGAGGCCGCCATCGACTTCGACCCGACCACGGAGTCGTGCAACATCGTCCCGGCGCGCCCGAGGCAATGACCGTGCGGACGAAAACGCGCTGTCGTCGCGGGACGGCGGACGCCTGCAGTTCGTGTACAGATGTCGCGTACAGGGAATGCAGTGGCCGGAGTTCGCGTATGGATGTCGTGTACGGGAACTGCGGCTGCCGCACCCGCGGGAGGGCGCCATGGACGTGCTGCTCGTCGATCCGCCGTATCGAAGCCTGAAGGGCGCGGCGCCCGAATGCGCGTACTCCGCGGGCATGGTCGCGCTCGCGGCCTGGCTGCGACGGGCGGGATTCGAAACGGCCGTTCTCACGGGCGATCTGCTCGTCGATGCGCCGGCCGTGCCGGACCTGGGCTTCGACCTGCACCGCGTGGCCGATGGGCAGAAGTCCTATCGCGCGGCAGTGGAGGATTCTTCGCACCCCGCGTGGGAGCGCGTCGGCAGGCTCGTGGCGCAGATGCGGCCGCGGCTCGTCGCCATCGCTTGGATGACCCCGGTGGGCCACGCCGTGGCCCGGGTCGTCGAACAGGTCGGGCGCGTCGACCCGGAAATCCGCGTCGTCGTGGGCGGGCACCATCCCACTTTCTGCCCCGATGCTGCACTGCATGATCCGGCAATCGACTTCGCGATCCGAGGCGAGGGCGAGCTGCCCCTGGCCGCGCTCGCCGACCGCGTCGCGCGCGGCTCGACCGACTGGGACTCGGTCCCGGGCCTGTGTTTCCGGCGGGATTCGCAACTCGTGTGTACGCCGCGCCCGCCGCCGATCGCACGTCTGGACGAGCTTCCCGAGCCCGCGCGCGATCTCGTCGTCGGGTGCGACTGGAATCGCTACCCCATCCACTACGTGGTGACGGCGCGCGGCTGTCCGTTCGACTGCGCGTTCTGCTCGGATCGGCGTCTGTGGGGCGGAAAGGTGCGCCGGCGCTCGGTCGGCTCCGTCCTCGCGGAAATCGAATCCGTGGCGCGCACGTACCCGGTGCGTTTCGTGGACATCGTGGACGGGACGTTCACGTACGACCGCGCCTGGGTACGCGATTTCTGCTCGGCGCTCGCGGCGAAGCGATCGGGCATCGCATGGCGCTGCACCGCACGCTACGACTCCGTCGACGAGGCGATGCTCGCCGACCTGAAGCGCGCGGGCTGCGCGGGGCTGTACTTCGGGCTCGAGTCGGGCAGCGCGGACGTGCTGCGATCGGTGGGCAAGCGCACGAGCGTCGCGCAGATCGTGAAGGTGTCCGAGGCGGTGCGCCGCGCCGGCATTCCCTCCATCGCGTCGGTGCTGCTGGGGCTTCCCGGCGAGACGCGCGAGGACATCCGCGCGACGCTGGACCTGATGCGCCGCGTCCCCGCAGACTACTTCGACGTGAATTGCTATTCACCGCTGCCGGGCACGCGTCTGCACGACGCCATGAGCCCGGAGGAGCGCGCGCGGGTCGACTGGTCGCGCGCCGGCTACAAGTCGTTCGAGGAGTCGTTCAACCCTTCCGTTCCGCGCGATGAGATGGAGGGATACCTGGCCGAGGCCTACGCAATCTGCGCGGGCCGGAGCGGATAGGCGCCGTACGCTCCCGGCCTGTGCTTGCCGGCGATTCCGCGCGGTAGTAGCGTCGCGCGCATGCGAATCCGGACCGCCGACACGCCCGGCGAGACAGCGGCTGGCGGCGGTCCGTCCGCGGGCGCCGGCGCGCCGGGGCTGCCCGATGCCGTGCGGACGCTCTTCTCGCGCAACTGGGCGTTCGTCGACGAGGCGACACAACGACGGCTCGACGGTACGGTCCTTTTCACAGCCGGCACCGGCCTGGGCTCGGTCGTGGCGGTGCTCGCCGCGCGCACCGGATTCGGCCGTTTCATCCTTGCCGACGGCGACGTTGTCGAGCTGTCGAACCTGAACCGGCAGGCGTTCCTGACCCCGCAACTCGGGCACAACAAGGCCGATGCGGTACGCGGACTTGTGCTGCAGATCCGCGCCGACGCGCGCGTGGAGGTGCTGGCCTCGTTCCTCGACGAGCGCACGATGGCCGCTCCGATCGAGCGCGCGGACATCGTGGTCAACACCGTCGACTTCGACGACCCCGTGTTCCTCGCGTGCAACCGCATCGCGCGCGAGAATCGCAAGCCGGTGCTGCTGCCCATGAACCTCGGGTTCGGCGGAGCGGTGATCGCGTTTCTCCCTGATTCGCCCTCGATCGAGGACGTCTTCGCCGCGGAGCTGGCCGCCGGCGGGCCCGCGGCCATCCGGCGCGAGCTGGTGCTGCTGGCTGTCGGGCCCCGTCCGCAGCCCTACCAGGAGGCGCCGCTCGCGTGGTTCCTGTCGCCGGATCCGGCCCTGCCATCGGTCGATCCGCAGCTCGGCATCGCCGCGGGCATCGCCGCGTCGCTCACCGTCGCCGCCGCCATCTCCATCGTGCGCGGCGAGCCTGTCCGAAGCTTTCCCGACGTGGCCGTGCTGGACGCATGGACCGCCACGCGCCCCGCCCCACGGGAGGGCTCTAGTTGAGCGATCCCTACGCCGAGCTGCCGACCCTGCCGCTGCCGGCGCACCCGCCGGCGCGCGTCGCGGAGGACTTCTGGGAGGAAGAGGCCGGTCACGCGCCGCGCGTCTTTTCGATTGTCTGCGCCGTCGTGGCCGTCGCCTACCTGCTCGGCTTCGCCGGCGACCTGGAGAACCTGCCGCCGCACTGGCTCACGGCCGGCCTGGCGCTGCGGGCGACGAGCTTCGCGCTGCTGGTGACCGGCATCGTGCTAGCGCTGCGCGCTCCCGCGTTCGTGCACCGCCACTACAGGGGGCTCTTCGCGATCACCTTCGCGGTCGTCGCGGCGCCCATCAGCGTCATCGGGAGGCTCGCGGGCGAGCGCGGCGACCTGTACTGGATGGGGGTGCTGCAACTGCTTCTGGGCGGCTCGACCTTCTTCTCGCTGCCCATGCCCCTGTACCTCGGCACCGCCTGGGGCTGCTGCGCGTTCTACCTCGCCTGCCGACTTGCCCCGCCCCATGTGTGGGATCACCGCGACTTCAACGTCGTCGTGGGCATCGTCATCTTCGGCTTTCTCGCGTCGATCACGCACTGGGTGATTCTGCGCGGCAAGCTCGCGAGCCACGAGCAGCGCCGCCGCCTCTGGCTGCTGCACGAGCAGAAGTCCGCCATCCTGTCGAGCATCACCGACGCCTTTTTCGCGCTGGATCGCGGCTGGCGCGTCGTGTTCATGAACGCAGCGGGCGCGAAGCTCGTGGAGAACCTCCGGCCGGGCGGCGCACTGCTCGGCAAGCAGCTCTGGGAGGAGTTTCCCGGACTGCTCGACTCGCTCATGCACGACAACTTCCTGTGGGCCATGCGACAGCGCGTCCCCGTCCGCTACGAGGAGTTCTACCCGCTGCTGGGGCGCGACATGGAGGTGAAGGCGTTCCCCGCGCGCGACGGTCTGGCCGTGTACTTCCACGACGTGACGGAGCTCAAACGCTCGCAGCGCGAGCTGGAGCAGGCAAAGCAGGGGCTCGAGGAGCGCGTGAGCGAGCGGACCCGCGACCTCGCCGAGGCGAAGGTGCGACTGGAGGCCTCCCTGGCCGAGAAGGAGGTGCTGCTGCGCGAGGTACACCACCGCAGCAAGAACAACATGCAGGTGCTCTCCAGCCTCATCCGTCTGCAGGCCGAAGGCGTGCGCGGCGACTCCGACCGCGAGGCGCTGCGCGCCAGCGAGCGGCGCATCCGCGCCATGGCGCTCGTACACGAGAAGCTCTACCGCGCCGAGGATCTCTCTCGCGTGGATCTGGGGGCGTACCTGCGCGACCTCGTCGGCCAGCTCGTGCCCGCCTTCGCGCAGACGCCGGTGCGCGTGCGGGTGAGCGCCGACGGCGTGCCCGCCAGCATCGACACGGCGGTCGCGTGCGGGCTGCTCGTCAACGAGCTCGTGTCCAACGCCGTGCGCCACGCCTTCGCGTCCGTGGCCGAGCCGGCGGTCGAGGTCGTGTTGCAGTGCAACAGAGCCCCGGCTCCCTCGTTCGAGCTGACGGTGGCCGACAACGGCCCGGGGCTCCCTGCGGGCTTCGACCCGGAAGGCGCGCGCAGTCTCGGGTTCCAGCTCGTGCGCACCATCGCCCGCAACCAGCTCGGGGGCGAGCTGAAGGTCGAGTCGTCCGCGTCGGGTCTTTCGGTGCGCGTGCGATTCCCGGAGAAACGATGAAGAAACCGGTGCGCATCCTGGTCGTCGAGGACGAGGGGATCACGGCGCTGGACCTGGAGCACACGCTGCAGCGGCTCGGCTACGAGACGGCGCCCGGCGTCGCCAGCGGCGAGGAGGCGGTGCGCGCGGCGGCCGATCCGGCCGTCGACCTGGTGCTCACGGACATCGTGTTGCGGGGCAACATGGACGGCATCGAGGCGGCGGCTGCCATCCGCCGGCTGCGGCCCGTGCCGGTCGTGTTCCTGAGCGCGTACGGCGACGTGCGCACGCTGGAGCGGGCGCGGTCGGCGGAGCCGTTCGGCTATCTCATCAAGCCTTTCCACGACGAGGAGCTGCGCTCGACCATCGAAACGGCGCTGCTGCGGACGGATCTGGAAAGGAGACTGGCCGAGGCGGGCGCGCGCTGCCGGGAATTGCTGCACCGCGTCCAGGAGGCGCGCGAGGAGGAGCGCCGCCGCGTCGCGCGCGAGATTCACGACGAGCTGGGGCAGGTGCTGACGCACGTGCGCCTGGAGCTGGCCTGGCTGCGCGACCACCCTTCGATGCCCGGCGCCGAGACCGCGTCGCGCCTGGGGTCGCTCGTGACCACCGTCGACGGCGCCATCGGATCGCTGCGGCGCATCGTGACCGACCTGCGCCCGCCGGTGCTGGACGAGGCGGGGCTCGTGGCGGCGGTCGAGTGGCAGTGCCGCTCGTTCACCGACCGCTCGCGCGTGCCGTGCGTGCTGCGCCTGGAGCTCAGCGACGAGGAGGCGGCGGGCATCGGCCCGGGGCCTTCCGCGGCGCTGTTCCGCATCCTGCAGGAATCGCTGACGAACGTGGCGCGCCACGCGCGGGCGCACGAGGTCGAAGTGACGCTCGGGACGACGGACGGCCGCGCGCTGCTGCGGGTGCGCGACGACGGAACGGGGCTGCCGGCGCATGCGTCGGGCGGGCTGGGAATCGCGGGCATGCGCGAGCGCGCGCTCGTACACGGGGGCTCGGTGCAGGTACACGAAGGTCCGGAGGGCCGCGGCACCGAGGTGGAAGCGGCTCTGCCGCTGCTCGCACCGCGGGAGGGAGGCCCGCCGGAGGCGGCACCGTGATCCGCGTCGTCGTCGCCGACGATCACCCGCTGCTGCGCGAGGGCATCGCGCGGCTGCTGCGCGAGACGCCCGACCTGCAGGTCGTGGGCGAGGCGGGCAACGGCGACGAGGCCGTCGACCTGGTCGCAGGGGGCGGCGCGGACGTGCTGGTGCTGGACCTGGCGATGCCCGGCCGCGGCGGCTTCGACGTGCTCGCGCGGCTGCGGTCCTGGCCCGTGCGGCCGCGCGTGCTTGTGCTCTCGGCGCACCCCGAGGACCAGCTCGCGGTGCGGACGCTCAAGGCCGGCGCGGCCGGCTACCTGTCGAAGGAATCCGCGCCCGAGGAGCTGGTGAAGGCCATCCGCCGCGTCGCCGAGGGCCTGCGCTACGTCACGCCGGCCGTCGCCGAGCTGCTCGCGCGCTCGGCGGCGAAAGAGAAGCCCGAGCGGTTGCACGAGACGCTCGCGCCGCGCGAATTCGAGGTGTTTCTGCTCGTGGCGCGCGGCAAGCGCCTGGCGGAGATCGCGCGCGCGCTGGGCGTCAGCCGCTCTACGGCCCGGACGCTGCGCCAGCGCGTGCTCTTCAAGCTCGAGCTCGCCAACGACGCCGAGGTGGCCCGCTACGCCGTCGAGAACGGGCTGCTGGGCTGAACGCGGGCGTTCGAGCCTCGCGGCGTGCAATCATATTCTATCGTGCTGATTCTTCCGGCGGCGGCTCCCGCGGCACCAGCGGCAGACGCAGGACGAACTCCGAGCCCCGCCCCGGCCCGTCGCTGCGCGCCGCGAGGCTGCCGCCGTGCATCTGGGCGAGCGAGCGCGCCAGCGCCAGACCGAGCCCCAGGCCGCCCTTGGTACGATCCAGCGTGCCGTCGAGCTGCACGAACGGCTCGAAAATGCGCTCCAGCATCGCGCCCGGAATGCCCTCGCCGGTGTCGCGCACGACGACCCGGGCCTCGCCGGCCGGCTCGTCGCGCTCCACGCGGATGGTCGCCCGCCCGCCCCGCGGCGTGAATTTCGCCGCGTTCAGCAGCAGGTTGCCGACGATCTGCGCGACGCGTGTGCGATCGGCATGCACAGGCAGCGGCGCCTCGCAGCGCTCGTGTGCCAGCGCGATGCCCTGTTCCTCGAAGACCGCCCGCAGGTCGTCGACCGCGCCCGCGACCACCTCGCACAGATCGTGACGCGCCGTGTGGAGCCGGATCTTCCCGCGTGAAATGCGCGTCACGTCGAGCAGATCGTCGACGAGCCGCGACAGGTGCAGCGACTGCCGGTCCAGCATCGCCATGGCGCGGCGCGCGCGCTCGCCGCCGGGCTCGGAGCGTTCCAGAACGTACAAGCCGTTGCGGATGGGCGTGAGCGGGTTGCGCAGCTCGTGCGACAGGACGCCCAGGAACTCGGCCTTGCGCCGATCGGACTCCTCCACCGCGAGGCGCGCCTCCACGTGCTGCAGCGCCAGCGATCCCATGACCCCGAGCTGGCGCAGCAGCGACTCGTCCTCGGCGGTGAAGTCGCCCTGGTCCCGGTCGGTCGCGAGGATGACGCCGCTCGCGCCGCCGTCGCGTC
>Ga0172368_10006811_pt1 | contig 12164 bp, 7 predicted proteins | sample Lak11m_FD_114540 | JGI IMG/M metagenome (GOLD analysis project Ga0172368, IMG submission 114540) | Freshwater microbial communities from Kabuno Bay, South-Kivu, Congo - kab_022012_11m | ecosystem: Environmental > Aquatic > Freshwater > Lake | place: Democratic Republic of the Congo: South-Kivu...
AGTTGGGGGCGCTAAGACGGTGTCAATCCGGCGCGTGTATCCGGGGATTCCCCGGGGAGCACTCGGCACCGTGCGCCCCCGATATTCATATACCCGGCTACACGGGTATAAGTCAAAGGGGGAATTTCCAATGCTGCGCAAAAAGGCACTCCATTTTATTCGCACCGTCCGTCTAACCGTCCGTGGCGGTGGAAAAGTCATTGCCGCCGTGAAATTTCTTGCCGGCGTCTTAGACTACGTTGGGGACGCAAGCGAGCCGCGGATAATCGTTTTGATCGAGCAATGTGCCGCCGCTATCCACCGTGACGCAGCGCGGCTCACGGTTGACCACTCGCGGCGCGTGGAACGGCTCGCGCGCCATGCCCGGCGACCGCGTGGATAAAAAGGCGCCCGTCCCCCGGATGCACAAGGGGGACGGGGCGGGGGACGGACGGGGCGGACTAGGCGGCGCGTTCCCGATATTCATCGCAGCACGCCACCGGGGCGAAAACGGGGCGTCCATCCTCCGATGTGAAACGGAGTGACACGCTCAAAACGCCCGTCCGGTCAACGTGTATCGCCTGGACGTAGCGGCTCAACCACGCGGTTTTGACGGCGGGTTCCCAAGCCGGATCGAATTTCCAAGCGGCGGCAACCGCGTCCACCGCATCGGGGGAAACGACGGGGGGAGTCACAAGCCCGGCAAGGGTCTTTTCGGCTTCGACTTTCTTTTCCGCGATTTTCGCCCGCCGTTCCCGCGCCTCACTCGCGGCGTAGACGCCGCTTTCGTAGCCGTCGGCAATCCTTTTGTCCGCCTTGCCCAGGTCGGACAACGTCTTTTCCACCGCCGCGCGCTCCCGGGCGATCCGCGGGGCTTCGCCCGTGTCGCCGTGCAAGAATTCGCGTACCTCGCAAAGGGTTTTCGGGTCGGAAGTGAGGGCGGACAACGCCGCGTCCAAAAGCGGGTTCAGTTTGTCCGCCCTCCAGTACATCTTGCAGCGGTGCGCGAAGCGCCGAGCCGGCCAGGTGCAGCCGCAGGCATAGCGCGGGCCGCCCGCCGTTTGACGGCAAGCGAGCCGATGCCGCGCGGCTTCGTGCATCGGCACGTCAACCGGGAGAACGTCGGACACGACGTATCCGCTCGCCCAAGCCCAAGGACGGGGCGCGGCGCGGATTTTTCGGACGGCTTCTTTGTTTCCGGCGAGCCGCATTTGCACCGCCGTCCAGACATCATCGGGGACGATTTGCGGGGGTTGTCCGTCGCCACCCATGACACGGTGCCCGGGCTCGGGACGCCCAACATCGGGGACAAGGTCGTCCGTGTCTACGGGGGCTTCGTCCGCGTCCTCTTTCGGGGCGTGGAACACGGGTGCAATCCCCTTGTACAACGGGGATCGGAGAATGTTGCGAAGCCTAGTGTCGCTCCACCCCATCCGACGGGCAACGGTTTTGACGGGTTGACCGTCGGCTACGGCGCGGAACGCATCGCCCATCATCGGGGCTTCGCCCGTGACTTGCCACGTTCGGACACGGGGCTTGTCCGGGTCTACGGGGCGGTATTTGATGCCGGGGGGCGTTTTTCCGCCCGTCCACACGCCCAAGCCGACCGCTACCTCTTTCCCCTCCAACATCCGACGGGCGTTGATGGACAGCTCCAACCCCGCGATGCTCGCGTACAGCTTCGACGCAAAAGAATCGTGGGACTTGGAAAACGAATAGGTGCGCCCGGGCGTGTGGAGCGAAGCGCCGGCGACGCGAAGCGCCTCCAAGGTGCGAAAGTCAAAGTTTTTCGCCCGAATCACGCGGGAGACTTCATCGGCGTACAGGTCGGCTCCCGCCCGGATAGCCGGCAAGATGCGGTCGTTCCATTCGGGGGCATCGGCAAGATCGGCACCCGAGACGCCGACGACTTCGATGATCGCTTCGTCAGGGACGCCCATCCCCCGGAGTGCCGCCCGTTGGCGGGCGATCCCGTGGCGATCTTCCTTCGCTTGTCCGTCCGACGAAACCCGAACAACCGCGATCTTCGGCTTCCCGTTCTTTTTCTTGTCCATCTTCGGCTCCCGGCGGTGCGCCCGCCTTTCTACACCCTACTCGGGTGCAGTGCCACAAGAAAAGCACGTCTGGTCGCGCTTCAATGCCAAGTTCGATGCCTCGACGACCTGCGGAGGCGACCTCGAAGGAGCGCTCGCGGGTCCGCAAGTGGCCGGAATCCGGGGCGTGTCCGTCGCGTCGGCCGCGCCGCTGGCCGCGCAGGTGCTTCGTTTCGACGGGACCGAATGGGCGCCGGCGTCGCTCGGAATAGCGGACGTGGGCGGACTCTCCTCGGGATACGTCGACCAGCAGGGCAATCAGACCCTGGGCGGCACGAAGACCTTCACGAGCGCGCCGGTGTTCGGCGCTCCGCTCGCGGTGGCCAGCGGCGGCACGGGCGCAACGTCGGCAGGGGCGAACGAGGTGTTCGCGGGCCCCGCGTCGGGCATCGGCGCTCCGGGATTCCGCGCGCTCGTCGCCGGGGACGTGCCCGCGCACGACGCGTCCCGGATTTCGACCGGCACGCTCGCCGTGGACCGCGGCGGCACGGGCGCCTCGAGCCCGTTCGCGGAGGGAAGCCTCGTCTTCGCGGGCGCCACGGGCTCCTATTCGCACAACGCGCTGCTGCGCTGGGACGACGGGACGGGGCGGCTGGGCATCGGGACTTCCGCTCCGGCGCAGGCATTCGACGTGCGCGGCGATGCCGGCGTGACGGGGACGCTGCGCGTGGACGGCGCGGTGCGCGCGCAGCAGCTCTGCGACGTTTCGGGCGCGAATTGCAGGGATCTCACGTCGGGATGGAAGGACCATCCCACCATCGCCCCGCTGGAGGACGCACCGACCATCCAGGTGGACGCGAGCCTCGGAACCATTTTCGAGGTCACCCTGGGCGACGACCGCACGCTCGCCAATCCGACCGGCGCCGTGAAGGGCGAGAGCTACACGTTCTGGATCCGGCAGGATTCCGCCGGCGGACGCAAGCTCGCATGGGGTTCGCAGTATCTCTTCTCGGCCAATTCGATTCCGGCCACCGCGCCCAACGCGGTCAGCGCCGCCACGTTCGTCTTCGACGGGGCGAACCTCCTCAACACGGGAGGCTACAACCTCAGCGGCATCGTTCCCTTCAACTTCAACAATGCGACCGGCGTCGGTGTCTCCGCCGTCATCGTGTCGAACGCCATCACCCTTTCGGGCATCTCCGGAGCGGTGCTGGCCAGCATCACGGGCCCCGGAAGTCCGACGCTCTCGGTCAACAACGGCGCGTGGGTCACCACTGCGTCCGTCGCCGCGGGCGACACCCTCAAAGTGCGCGCCGCCAGCTCCGCCAACGTCGTCACGACCACCTCCGAATTGATTGTCGTGGGAGGTTACACCACGAGCTGGTCCATCACGACGACCACGAATCCCAGTGCTTTCAGCTTCACGAACGTGCTGGGATCGGCTTGGAACACGGTGGTCGAGTCGGGCGCCGCGACGCCGACCGGCTATACCGGAGCGCTTCCTGTCAGCGTCACCGGCGAAGGGTCGCCCGAGATCTCGATCGACGGCGGCGCATGGGTGGCCACCGGCACGACGGCGGGCATCGCGCCGGGGCAGACTCTCGCGCTGCGGCTCACGAGCGCCGGAGCCGCGGCGACGACGCGCTCCTGCACGCTGACCATGGGAAGCTTCTCGACGAGCTGGTCGGTCGCGACGACGCCGAGTCCGGGCTCGTTCAGCTTCGCCAATCAGACGGGCATTGCTTGGAACACGACGACGACCGCGCCAGCGCTCACTCCGACGGGGCATACCGGACCGCTCGTGACGAGCGTCGCGGGCGAGGGAAGCCCGCAGATTTCGGTCGACGGCGGAGCCTGGGGCGATTCGGGGATCATTACGCCAGGACAGACGCTCGCGGTGCGCCTCACGAGCGCGAACGCCCCCAACGCGACCCGTGCGGCGACCGTGACGGTCGGCAGCTACCAGACCACGTGGAGCGTGACGACGACGCCCAACCCCAATGCGTTCTCGTTCACCGACATTTCGACCGGCGTCGCCTGGAACACGCTCACGACCGCGGCGCCGGTCACGCCCGCGGGATTCAACGGCCCGCTCGTCGTGAAAGTCTCGGGCCAGGGATCGCCGCAGGTTTCGATTGCGGGAGGCACCTGGTCCAATCAGGACGGAGTCATCACGCCGGGACAGACTTTGGCGGTGCGGCTGACGAGCGCCGGTGCGTCCGCGACCGCGTATTCGGCGACCGTCACGGTCGGCAGCTACCAGACGACCTGGACGGTGACGACGACGCCCAATCCGACGGCCTTCGGCTTCACGAACGCGAGCGGAGTGTCCTGGAACGCGCTGACGACCCCGACGGCGCAGACCCCCGCGGGATACAACGGGCCGCTGCAGGTCAAAGTCGAGGGAAGCGCGGGATCGCCCGAGATTTCGGTCGCGGGAGGCACCTGGACGGCCGCCGGCACGTGGCTGACGATCAACACGGGGCAGACGCTCGGCGTGCGCATGACGAGCGCCGGAGCCTCGAATTCGACCCGATCGGCCACGATCACGATGGGAAGCTACACGACCACCTGGACCGTCACGACCACGGCGGATCCCTCGTTCACGTTCGCCAATCAGACGGGCGTGGCGATCAATACCGTAATCACGTCGGCGACGGCGACGCCGACCGGTCTCACCGGCACCGTGCCGATATCGGTCAGCGGTCAGGGAAGCCCCGAAATCGCCGTCAACGGATCGTGGATGACCTCGGGAACCCTCTCGCAGAGCCAGACGCTGGCGGTACGCCTCACGTCGGCCGGCACGGCGAGCGCATTGCGGCAGGCAACCATTGTCGCGGGCGGATTCACCTTCGTCTGGAGCGTCACCACGACCTCGTGCATTCCGGGATCCCAGACTTTCAGCAGTTCGTCGTCGTTCACGGTGCCGACCGGCTGCTCGTCGCTGACCGTTCGGCTGTGGGGCGCGGGCGGCGGAGCCGGAGGCACCGGCAGCAGCGGTGTCACCTCCGGATACGGCGGGGGCGGCGGCTTCGTGCAGGCGACGTTCGCGGCCACCGCCGGGGAGAGCCTCTCCGTCGAAGTCGGCACGGGAGGAGGCGGCGGAGGCAATGTCGGGGGGGGAAGCGGCGGAAGCAGCGGCGGCGGCAGCGGCGGTGGCGGAGACAGCAGCGGGGCCAACGGCGGAGGCGGAGGAGGAGGCGGCGGGCCGAGCCGCATTCTGCGCAGCTCCACGGTGCTGCTCGTGGCGGCCGGAGGTGGTGGCGGCGGCGGTTCGGGCTACTACAGCAGCTCGACCGCCGTTCCAGGGGAGGCGGCCACGGCCGGAGGAAGCGGAAACGCGTCCGGCGGGTCGGTAACCTGCTCCAGCGGCCGCTGCGCAGCCGGCGGCTCAGGTTCCAACGGCGGGGGCGGCGGAGGCGGCGGCGGGAGCGGGAGCAACTACAACACCGAAAGCTCGTCCGTGGGCGGGCGCGGCGGCAAGGGCGGCACGAGCGCCGTCAACTCGGGCTCCGGAACGACCACCGCAGGCAGTGGAACGACTCCGGGCGGCACCGGGGACCCCGGATACGTGTCCGGCGTCGGTGTCGGGGCGCCGTCGTACACCGGGACGAGCACGGCATCGGGCGGCAATGCGGGCCGCGTCGTCGTCGCTTGGCCTTGAACCGAATGAGGCGTGCGGGCGTCGCAAGGTCCTGGCCGTCCTGGCCCCACGTCGGTGCCCGGGTATCGTGTCCGCCCGCCCACCCCGAGCACTCATGTGCCCGGCTACGGTTCCCTCCGTCGCCCACCCTTGGGCTTGTCCAAGGCCATACCCTCGGCGGTCGCAGACACCCGGCACGGCCCGCCGGCCGTGCGGAGGCGTCGTTTCGCTGCGTGCTTCTGCGGAAGATGCACGAAGTGCCGTTCGCGCATGCTGCCGTGCCCGCACCCGCGTCTCGTCGTCGGCCGCCCGACCCTGCCCCGGTTGGGACATTTCGCAACAGTCGGCGCCATTCTGCTAATCGATTGCAAATCCAGGGGGCGAATCGGCCCCGCGCCCGCTCCGGATGCGGCTCTGCAAGCCTTGTTTCTGCGTGCAAGTCGCAGGGCGCTTGCCGCCCCTCCTCGGCTCGTGTGGCATTTTGTCCCACGGAGGTATCATGCGAACGCACCCGTGGCTCCCCGCCCTGGCCCTCCTCGTCGCCCCGATCTGCCCGGTTTCCGCACAAGTCCCGCATCTTCTCGGCTACCAGGGGCGCCTGCTGCGCGGCGACGGCACCGCCGCCACGGGCACGGCGACGGTGGCCTTCGGGATCTACGGCTCGGAATCCGGCGGTACGCCGCTGTGGTCCGAAACGCAGACGCTGGGCCTGAGCGAAGGGTACTACTCCACCTTCCTGGGGCTGGTGACGCCGCCGCCGGAAGCGCTCTTCGAAGGCCAACGCTGGCTGGAGGTGAAGGTCGGCACGGAAACCCTGGCGCCGCGCCAGTCCGTCGGCGCGGTTTCCTTCGCGTTCACGGCGCAGAGCGTCAGTGGCGGTGCCGCGAAGGTGACCTCCGTTCAGGTGTCGGGCGCCACGGTCATCGACTCGGCCGGGCGCCTCGCCGGCAGCGCACGCTATTCGGCGGGCGCCGGCCTCGCGATCGACGACGCGACGCAGACCGTGTCCCTGGGCGCTTGCGCCGCCGGCCAGGTGATGCAGCACGACGGCACGACGTGGGGCTGCAGCACCGCGGCGGTCGGAAGCGTCACCTCCGTCGGCGCGTCGGCGCCTTTGAGCGTGGTCGACGCCTCCACGACTCCGTATCTGTCCCTTTCACAGGCGGGCACCGGCTCGTCGGGATTCCTGTCGTCCACGGATTGGGCTGCGTTCAACTCGAAATACGGGGCTTTGACCCAATGCGGCGGTGATCTCTCCGGAGCGCTGTCGGCGCCGACGGTGGCGCGGCTCCAATCGCGGCCCGTCTCCGCAACGGCGCCGACGGCGGGGCAGGTGCTCAAATGGACCGGGACGCAGTGGGAGCCCGCGACGGATGCCAACTCGGGGGGCACCGTCACCCGGGTGACCGCGGTCGCCCCGCTGACGGCGTGGAACGGCACGTTGACCCCGCAGCTTTCGATCGGACCGGCGGGCGCCGACGCCGACGGATACCTGGCCTCGGCGGACTGGGCCCGATTCGACGCGAAATACGATGCCGCGACGCAATGCGGCGGCGACCTCGACGGAAGCCTGCCCAATCCACGGGTCAAGGGAATCCAGGGCATTCCGGTGGTCACCTCCGCTCCGGGCGAGGCGCAGGTGCTGCGCTTCGACGGCACGAGCTGGGCGCCGGCGTCGCTCGGAATCGCAGACGTGGGCGGGCTTTCGTCGGGATACGTGGACCTGGACGCGGACCAGACGCTCGGCGGTGTCAAGACTTTCACGAGCGCGCCGGTCTTCGAGGCTCCGCTTTCGGTTTCGAGCGGCGGCACCGGCAGGTCGGCGTCCTTCGACGCGGGCAGCGTCGTGTTCGCGGGCAGCGGAGGCGCCTTCTCGCAGAGCGCGGGACTGCGCTGGGACGAGAGCGCGGGACGGCTCGCGGTCGCGGGGTCCGGGACCGCTCTGGGGGTCCAGGGCAATGCGGCCCTCGCGGGCAATCTCCTCGTGAGCGGCGACGTGAACGCGCAGCGGCTCTGCGACGCCTCGGGCGCGAACTGCAGGGACATCTCGTCCGGCTGGAACCCGAAGATCGTGACGCTGACGGACGCACCCGTGATCCAGGTGGACGCGGATCTCGGGACCGTGTTCCAGGTGACGCTGGGCGGAAACCGCACCCTGGGCAATCCGACGGGAGGCGTCGACGGGCAGGCGTACACGGTCCGGATCCGGCAGGATTCCGCCGGCGGCCGCTCTCTGACCTGGGGCTCGAAATACCGGTTCTCGGGCAATTCGATACCCGCTTCCACGCCGGGCGCCCTGAGCGTGGCCGCCTTCACCTTCGACGGCACGGATTTCCTCAATACCGGAGGCTACAACCTCAGCGGCATCGTGCCGTTCAACTTCACGAATGCCTCGGGCGTGGGCGTTTCCGAGGTGCAGGTCTCGAACTCGGTTTCGCTCGCGGGCATTTCCGGAGCGGTGCTGGCCAGCATCACGGGCCCCGGCAGCCCGGCGCTCTCGGTGAACGGCGGAAGCTGGACGACCACGGCGTCGGTGACGGCCGGAGACACGTTGAAGGTGCGCGCGACCAGCTCCCCCAACGTCGTGACGACGACCTCGGAACTCATCGTGGTGGGCGGCTACACCACGAGCTGGTCCATCACGACCACCACGAATCCCAGCGCTTTCAGCTTCACGAACGTTATGGGATCGGCCTGGAACACCGTGGTCGAGTCGGGCGCGGCGACGCCGACTGGATATACCGGAGCGCTTCCAATCAGCGTCACCGGAGAGGGATCGCCCGAGTTGTCGGTGGACGGCGGAGCCTGGGTGGGCACCGGCACCGGGGCAAGCATCGCGCCGGGACAGACGCTCGCGCTGCGGCTCGCGAGCGCCGGATCCGCGGCGACGACCCGCTCCTGCACGCTGACGATGGGAAGCTACTCGACGACCTGGTCGGTCGCGACGACCCCGAATCCGGGCGCTTTCGCGTTCACCGACATCTCGACCGGCGTCGCGTGGAACACCGTCGCGACCGCGGCGCCCGTCACGCCCGTCGGACACACCGGGCCTCTCGTCGTGAGCGTGACGGGTACCGGAGGTCCTCAGATTTCCATCGACGGAGGCAACTGGGGCGAATCCGGAGTCATTGCCCCCGGACAGACCCTGTCGGTCCGCCTGACCAGCGCGAATGCGCCCGCCGCCGCCCGGTCGGCGACGGTGACCGTGGGCAGCCATCAGACCACCTGGACCGTCACTTCGAGCCCGAATCCCGGTACTTTCAGCTTTGCCGACCTCTCGACGGGCGTCGCCTGGAACACCGTCACGCCGGCGACGGCGGTCACTCCGACCGGGTTCAACGGACCGCTCGCAGTCGGCGTTTCGGGACAGGGATCGCCCGAGGTTTCGATTGCCGGAGGCACCTGGTCCAATCAGGCGGGAGTCATCACGCCGGGGCAAACCCTTGCCGTCCGCCTGACAAGCGCCAATGCGCCTGCGACCGCGTATTCGGCGACCGTCACGGTGGGCAGCTATCAGACGACCTGGACGGCGACGACGACGCCCAATCCGACCGCGTTCAACTTCGCGAACGTGTCGGGTGTCTCGTGGAACACGCAGACAACCGCGGCGGTGCTGACTCCGACCGGGTACAACGGCCCGCTGAAGGTGAAGGTGGAGGGAAGCGCGGGAGCCCCCGAGATCTCGGTCGCGGGAGGCAACTGGACGGCCGCGGGCACGTGGCTGACGATATCGCCGACGCAGAACCTGAACGTGCGCATGACAAGCGCGGGAAGCTCGAACGCGGGGCGCCCGGCGACGATCACGATGGGCACCTTCACGACCACATGGACCCTGACGACCACGACCGATCCGACGGCGTTCAGCTTCACGAACATCGCCGACGCGGTCATCAGCTCGACCGCGACCGCAACGGCGTTGACTCCGTCGGGATTCAACGCAGCCCTGCCCGTGTCCGTCGCTTCCGGCTCGGGGAACCCTCAGATCTCCGTTGCGGGTGGCGCCTGGACGGGTGCGGGGACGACGCTCTCGATATCGCCGGGCCAGACGCTGCAGATCCGCCAGACGGCGCCGGGGACGATAGGCTCGTACTACGACGCCACGGTGACGCTGGGAGGCTACTCGACCACCTGGCGCGCGACGGCGGGCGCGTACTACGGGTTCGGGAGCCACACCTTCACGACCTGCGGCCAGAGCGGGCAGAGCGGCCCCGCCCAGTCGTCGTGCCAGAGTTCCTACTCGTCGGCCTCTTGGGCGGGCAACACGAGCTACTTCACCGTCTCCGGCGGAATCCAGCAATGGAAGGTGCCTGTTTCCGGCAGCTATCGAATCGAGGCATGGGGGGCGCGCGGCGGCAACAACTCCTCGAGCCAGAACGGCGGCTGGGGCGCCCGGATGCGCGGAGACTTCACGCTCACGGCCGGCCAGACATTGAAGGTCCTCGTGGGGCAATCCGGCACCGACAATTCCACGCAGGCCGGGGGAGGAGGCGGGACGTTCGTGACGGATTCCTCCGGCAGCGCGCTGATCGTCGCCGGCGGCGGCGGCGGCGGCTACTCGTCCTGCAACGGGAACCAGCACGGCACGACGTCCACCACGGCCCGCACCGGGACGAACTGCTCCGCCGCGTCGGGCGGCGGCGGAGGCCCCGGCTACGACGCCGGCGGAGGAGGAGGGTTGACCGGCAATGGAAGCTGCACGCGGTGCTACAGTTGTCCCAGCGGAACGTGCTACGGCTACTCGTTCTCGAACGGCGGCTCGGGCGGCAACCAGTACGGCGGGTCGGTCGGTGGCTTCGGGGGAGGCGGGGGCTCCAACACCGGTGCGAACGCCGGCGGAGGCGGAGGCGGGTACTCCGGCGGCTCCGGAGGTTACTGCAACAGCAGCTACAGCACCCCGAACTGCGGACTGGGGGGCGGCTCGTACAACGGCGGCAGCAGCACGAGCAACTCCAGCGGCGAAGACGCCGGAGCCTCGCCGTCGAACCCCCACGGACAGGTGGTCATCACGAAGCTCTGACCGGACACCCGGAACGGGAAGGTGGGCGGCATCTGCGCCGCCCCGCGCCCGGCCTCCCTCCCCTGTCCGGGGCGCGTGTCTTCCGCCGCCCCGCCGAAATCCGCCCGGATTGCGGCAGGTTGCAGGCCCCGCGGTCGCACGGTTGCCGGCCGTCGGAAGGGGGGGTAGACTGCAAGGTCCGATGCGCCGTCTGGCCGCCATCGCACTGTCTCTTTCCGCCGCCGCCTGCGGCGGAGCCGCCCTCGGCACCGCGCCTTCGGCCAATGCCGTGCCGCGCGCCCGCCTGGCCGCCCCGCTGTACGCGCCGCCCGCCGAGGACATCGCGCTGGATGCCTCGGCGTCCTACGACCCGGACGGCGCCATCGTCGAGTACACGTTCGTCTTCAGCGACGGCAGCGCGGCCGTGACCCAGAACGTGCCCGAGGCGCGGCACGTCTTCGCGGCGCCGGGCGCCTACGACGTGCGCGTCATCGTGCGCGACGAGGCGGGCCAGCGCGGCCAGGCCACGCAGCTCGTGGTCGTGCGCAGCGATCCGCCGCGCTGCACCGGCACCGCCGACTGCGATCTGGGCACCGAATGCCGCGACAGCCGCCCCGGAATGCCCGCGCCCGACCCCGCCCACCAGCTCTGCTACGCGTCGGGCCCCGGTCCGAGCTGCCCGTCGGGCGCCTGCACGGCCGACTGCGCCGTGGACATCGACTGTTCGGGCGGCCGCCAGTGCCGCGCCGGCGTCTGCGTGGGCGAAATCGCCGCGGGGCCGTGAAGAGACCTCTTCTCCGTCTGCTCCTCGCAGGACCGGTCGCGTTCGCGGCCGGCGCCGCCTCGTGCCCGTCGGAGCCCGACCTGGGACCGGGCGTACACTCGTGGGGCACGTTCCAGCTCTGCCTGACGCGGATTTCGGACACGTGCCATGCCGCCGAGGCGCCGTGCGGATCGCCGGCCACGGACGCGACGCGCACGGTCACCATCGGGGTGCGCGCGGACGGGCGCGGACTGGTCGTGACGCGACCGGGGATGGCGCCGATGGAAGGCGTGCAGACGGGGACGCGTGTCGAGGCGACGGCGAGCGCGCCCGCGCGGCTGTGCGGGTGCGACGTGACGGTGAACGAGACGGTGCGCGCCTCGCTCTCTCCCGAGGCGATGGCGGCACCCGACTGCTCGGACCCGACCGACGGCGGGCTCGGCTGCGGTGCGCGGGACGGCGGCGCGGAATCGGCGGACGCGGGGGCGCCGGAAGGGGATGCGATGGCCTTCGACGCGGGCTACTACTCGCTGCGCGGCACCGTGACCGACGACGTCGTGCCGGCCGGCCCCGGGTGTACGTGCGCGCCCTGCCGGATCGAGTACGACGTGGTCGGGCGAAGGTGAAACGGGTGCAACTCCTGCCAGATCCGACTGCGCGAGGACGCCCGCGGCCCTCACCCCCCGACCCCCGGCCCGAACAGCCACTGGCTGTTCGCTCGCTGCGCTCGCCCACACGGGCCGCGGTGCG
>Ga0172368_10006812_pt1 | contig 12162 bp, 15 predicted proteins | sample Lak11m_FD_114540 | JGI IMG/M metagenome (GOLD analysis project Ga0172368, IMG submission 114540) | Freshwater microbial communities from Kabuno Bay, South-Kivu, Congo - kab_022012_11m | ecosystem: Environmental > Aquatic > Freshwater > Lake | place: Democratic Republic of the Congo: South-Kivu...
CAATTACACTGGCTCCCTTTTCGTAAATCATTTGAAGGCTATCCTGCAAAGTGCTTAAATGCTTGTTGCAAACCGGACACCATTGTCCACGATAAAATATTACTACAACAGGGCCTTTCTTCAAGGTTTCGCTTAAAGTAAAAGTGCTATCATTCAAGTCGGTAGCTGAAAAATCTTTTACTGTATCGCCAACCTGCAATCCCTTTGCTTCTTTTACTGTTTTATAATTTGTTTGTGCCATGATATTTGATGCTAAAAAAGCAAGAAGCAAAATAGTCAGAATTTTACTTCCTGCATAAATTGATTTACTAGGTTTATTTACTGTTTGCATTTTTCCCTAATTCTAAAAATTTCTCCGGATTGTGATAACCTGATGTTTGATGAGCCAAACTACCATCTGGAGTTAGAAATACAAATGTAGGATAACCTTTAACTCCGTACTTTTTGGCAAGTTCAATGCCTTCTCCTTTTTCACCGTCTACTGAAACATTAAAAAATGCTGTATTGTAGTACTTCCCAACTTCCGTATCTGTAAAAACATTGGCTTTCATACGTTTGCAGTACCCACACCAACTGGCTGAAATATCAAGGAAAATGGGTTTATTTTCTTTTTTAGCCAAAGCCAAAATTTCATTCCATGTATCAGTCTTGAATTGAATACCTGATGCATCATTACTTTCTTTTCCAGTTTCATGTGGCTGAAAAGCAAGGAGAACTATCATGATGATTCCCGTTGCGATTGTTAATATACTTTTCATGACTGTCATCTTTATTCGGGTTGATATTCTGCATGTACGGTAACTTCGACTGTTTTGGCAATGTTCGATGCCGGTTTTCCTTTTACGAAGGTTATTCCATAATCAGCAAGGGTAACATTGAATGTGCTTTGTACACTTATTTTATTCCCTTTTACGGTAACTGTGCCTTTTTCCTTAATCGGTTTTGTAACACCCTTTATGGTCAACTCTCCTTCCACATTAGCCTGATAAGTGCCATCTTTTTCAAGATTTATTTGAGCTAAGTTGGTTATCTTTCCTTTGAGTTTTGCCTTTGGAAATTGTTTGGTATCCAAAAAATCTTCCCCATTAAAATGCTTCTGCATCAGTGCTTTTTCAAACTCGAAACTCTGCATGGGTACTGAAAATACTACATCTCCGGTTGTTGGATCAATGGTACTCACACTTGTATAATTGTTCGCCTGAATATCTTCTACGCTTGTATGCGAAAAGAACTTAATATGAGTTTTTGAACTTACCAGTTTTCCTGCCGGTAAAGTGAAGGCAAATAAGGTTGAAACTATTGCCACAATGCTTACTAAAAAACTTACTTTTTTCATGTTATTTACTTTTTAAAAATTTACAAATTGTTGAATCAAACTACTTTTTTCTACTACAACGTTGTCATACATTTCCAGGTCAGGGTCAAATGATGCACCAGAACGAATAACACCTTTTATTTTTACTTTTTCACCAATCTTGATGCTTGAAACACTTTGATTGGTCTCCTGTGTATATGTGCAGCTAACTCCGGCTTTGTCGGAACTTTCCTGAAGCAATACAACTTTTTGACCATTGAAATCATCGCTGATTTTTGCTACCGTTCCGGTAATCTCCAAAATTTTTGAATCACCGTCATCTGAAAGATATTTTTCATTTGCTTTTACCGGATTTTCAAGATATTCATTAACTAATTGCGAAGCTGAAAGGCTAAAATCAACAGATGCATTTTGAACGTTGCGGTGTGGCATATTGAACATGTATAATACTGTTCCGCCACCGATGAGCAAACCTGCTATCAGCAGGATTGCCCCAATTTTCAATATTTTCTTCTTTTTCGGTGTCATGGCTTTTTTGTTAAAAGGTGATTACATGAAAACCTTCAACAAACAGGTTTCTTAAACTCGGATGGTTTTTATACTCATCAAGCAATGGCAAACCTGCTTTTTCGACTTCATTCTTAACTCCGAAAGCTTTTGCACAATAAGCGCAAACTCCGGTAATGTGTTGTTTCATTCCCTGATACATTTGGTGTAACATGTGGTCTGGCTTTTCCATCTCTCCAATCCATTTTGTTCCTGCACCTTCAAAGATGATTTTTAACTCATCACCTGCTTCAAGGGCTTCACTTGCCAATACAAATGCGTTTGAAACTTTTCCCATGGCTTCCATGGTGTTAGTGTCTGCGAAGACTACGATTGCGATTTTTGTCATAATTTCTAATTTTTAATGTTGAACAAAATTTAAATTCAAACAAACAGTCGGTTAGTTTTTCAAACCTGACAGATTTTATTAAAATTTCTTTCGATTTTTCTCTATCTCGTTGAATATTAACTTACTTAATGCTGTTTTCATTGAATTTATTTTCGAGTTCCTGTCTGGTAATTAGTCCATTTTGAGAAAATAGTATGATTCCTTTTCGATATAATACCAAATAGGGTACACTGACTATTCCCAATTCTTTCATCAGTTTTTTGCTTGCATCCACATTGATTTTCACAATGCTAACCTTGTCTTTATAATCTATTTTAAGGCTGTCCATCATAGGCATCATTTTCCTGCAAGGAGCACACCACGGAGCATAAAAATCTATAAAAACCAATCTATCTGAATTTATCAATGCTAAAAATTCATCAGGTTCCATTTTATTTTCAGTATCGGGTTTTGCATCTGGTTCAATTATGACAGGAAGGTTTTTCAGATTCCATTCCATTATACCATGTTCCAGATTATAGAGATTTTTATAGCCGTTTTCAACTAAAATCTCAGCTGCTCGCTGACTTCTGTATCCTGTATTGCAATACAAATAAATGGGTTGGTCTTTGGGAAGCAGCAATAGTTTCTGCCTGAAATCCAGAGCATAATAGTTTAATTGTCCTGCTTCCTTTATATGACCATTTTTAAATTCTCCCATTGTTCTCACGTCAAGTAATGTTCCTGCTGAATCTTTGATTATTCTATCAAATTCAGCTGAACTAAGTTGTTTTACAACCGGAGTTTGACCACATACTGTCAATATGAAAAAACAGGAAAAGGTCAATGAAAATATTCGTTTCATGATTTCAAAATTTTACGATTTTAAGATTGGTCGTATGGATTTTGAAACCTGACAAATACTTGCGAAAAGCCGGATTATTTATTTAGATTAGCTAAGACAGAAGAGTAAAGCGAGACACAAAATGGAACTAAAAAAGTAAGGATAATTCGGCTGAAATGAATTTCTGATTTTGATGAGAACTCGAATAACTGTGGATTATTAATAAGGTTCAAAATAATTCCTATAAAAAAAGCCACCTTTATGGCCCTTAACAAACTGGTTCTATCAGTTGCCAATAACAGATAAGTGGAAATTTTAGTTTTCATTAAATCCTTCAATCTTTTTTGAAATTTTAGATTTAAGTGCTTCAACATCAATAGTTGGCACTTTAGATTTTTCCAGATTGGATATTCCTTTCTCAATTATGGTGCTTTGCTTCTCATATTTAGTACAGGCTTCACACATCATTTTGTGCATTTTAAGCTGTAATTTTTCCTTTATTGAAAGTTCAAAATGTAATTTCTTTTCTATTAACTCGGTTGCCTTTAGGCAGGAAAGAAAAAACAGGTGCATTATTTTTTTCATATCTCTAATTCTTAAACCAATTATTTTCAATACAATTTCTCAATTGCAATTTAGCTCTGTGAACTATTTGCCAAAAATTAGTAGGGGCAATTCCTAATTCCTGACAGATTTCTTCGCCACTTTCTTCAGTAAGATATTTCAGTTTAACGCAAGTGTTCCATTTTTCGGGTAAAGCGTCAAGGCACTTTTGTAAAATTTGCTGAAAATCATCATCGTCAAGCAAATGACTTTCTTCATCCAGCCAGTCTTTAGGTCTTTTTTCTTGTTGCCAACTTCCGTCTTCATCAAAATAGGTCGAAATAGTATTATTTTCGATGGCAACAGGTTTATTCACATTCTTTCTGTAATAATCAATTATTTTATGGTTCAATATTGAGAATAGCCATGTCTTAGCCGAACTGTCCCCTTTAAAAGAGTTAAACTTCTCAGCAGCAACCAAAAATGTTTCCTGTACCAAATCTTCTGCTGTTTCAGTGGAAGATGTTTTATAGTATGCCCATTTATAAAGGTCGTTGGTAAATTCATTTACCCAATTTTTTAGATTTTCATTCTCCATAATTCTAATAATATGTTTCACTTAGTATTTGCGGTGTGGGTAGATAGAAATGGCTCTTTTGATTTTGCCGAAGCGTTGGCTTTGGGTGTCGGGGCAAAAGCAAATGTGCCATTTGTGCGGCTGACTGAAATTGTTTAAAAAAATGTGCGGTGGGCAAAAAATAAAAAACATTGGGTCGGCATGAGTGTCGGCTCTCTGGTCTTGTCAATATTTCGTTTTTCTGTACTATCATAATGGTTTACTTTTTAATTTTCTGTTTGTCGTTTCTGTTTTTTACACTTGGCGGTAACGGTTGCGTGTATGAAGCGTTGGGGATTGCGGGCTTCGTTCCTATCCGCCGACACAAACGCCGACGCGGTGCAGAATGCTCGTTTTAACCACCTAAACCCCAATGCTTTATACACGATGTTGTGTGCCTGTGCTTTATTATCCACTGTCTATCTGTGCCTTGGGGAAGCAAGCTCTTTTGCAATTTTTGGTCGTGAGTTGGCTCGTGCGAATTGCAAATGTGCTTGCTTGGAGCGTAAGGCATAATGTTATTAATTAAACTAATGGGAAGAAATAATTTGACAAAGTAAAAAACCATAATACCATTGTTATAATTAAAAATAGCATAAAGCGAACTTTGTTTTTATATAGCATAACAGAAATGGACAAGCCGACAACTCCAATTAAAGCATTTATCAATAAAACATGATTCGGATACATATACATATACAACTTACCTGTGAAATTGTAACAATAATATAAATAAACAGAGTTAATTAATATTAATGTATTAATACATGCGGCAATAATTCCGATTATTTTATGTGTTTTTTCTTTTTTCATATTTTACCAATTTGAGGTTGCATTATTATAATCTTTTTCATTATTATATATCTGAAAAGAAACGTTATTATCAGCGTCCATACTAACTGTCATATAATATGTAGACGTTTCTGTCTTCGTTTCATTGGGAACTTTAAAAATTCCCATTTTCTTATAACTTAAAACTGTTGTTGTAGTTTTTGTATAGCTAAAACCCATGCTTGTTTCAGCCTCGTTACTGCCAAGTGTTGTGAAATTTGATATTTTTTCACTTCCATCTCCAGAAAACTGGTGAAAATCGCCCTTAATACTGCCGTATCTATTTCTTGAAGGGTCTAAATCATAAGCATCTCTTAGATAATTGGCAAAACTTACAGCTCTTGGTTCTAGTGTTCCCTTACGAGCACCTGCATTGCTAGAATTGAAGGCATTAGTACTATGGTCAAACGCATGCAATGATTCGTGCCCCATAGCAACCATGGATGTTAATGCACCTCCATCGTATGGGACTTCATCGTACCAAGGGTCGCCTACATAGCTGATTTTTCTATTATCAGGATTATAAGAACTACTTGAACTAAAAAAGGTCGAACTCATAGTATATGTCTCGTTTCTGCCTATTAATTGGCTCATAACCTGACTACCTAAACTTGTAGCTGCAATTTGTGCAATATTAGTCATTGCCCCTGCATGATTATTCGCCAATTTTACTTTCTGACCATCTGGGTCAACAAAAATGAGTGGATTATTCATTACATAATTGTAAGGAGACCAACTTGAATATTCTTCCGTTAAAGGGTCAGGGCTTAACCAGCGACTAACGATGTGTGGAGTTAAATCTGCTTCGGAATATAAGGTATCCTTTTCAACGAAACCGACAATTTGTTTTGTCTGAGTGTTGTACAATACCGAACCAATTTCTACCACATCTTCTAAGTCGTGAAATTCCTGATATTTTCCATTACTTAATGTAACTACTTTGAATTTAAATCCATACTTTTCCCATGGGTATTCATTGGCTTTTGCGGACAAAAAGCTAATAAATAAAAATGCAAATGATAAGATTTTTACAGCCTTCATAATTATTTGATGTTTAAGTTTATTTTTCTATTCTGATATTTATGTTTTTCTTCTTTTAGCAACACTAACCAATCCAAATACATTTCTTTGGGCATTGCCCTGTAACCCAAGTCATGAATCTTAGTATATAGGTCTTGTATTTCAAGAAACTCAGATTGCTTTTCTTCTTTAGTTTTTCCAGTCTCTGTTTTCCATAGATTCATTTTAGTTTCGCTTTTCAAAAGAAGAGCATTAATGTTATTTGGATGCTCTTTTAAAACTATTTCACAAGCGTTTAAAATGAATCCGCCATCTTCGATTCCAAATTTCTTTTCATAGCCTTGTGCCAAATCAAGTAGACATGCCCCAATTGATTGTTTACTACTTAATGTATCCATAAAAACACCCTGTTGTATAGCAGATAAATGAATATACCCTGATGCCATTAGCCATGAATCTATTGGGAACATTCCGCTAGTCAACTCAGTATTGTACCACCCAAAAGCCTTGCATTGCTGTTTTATATAAATATGATTTGGAGCATAAGATAAATATGCCTGCTCACCAAGTTCTTCAACAAGAATTTTGTACAAATAGGGTAATGAGTGACAATTTCCCCTTTTGGTGGCAAATAACTTTGTAACAAACATTTTTGTCCAGTCCTGGCTTCCATATATATCGTCAAAATCATATTCAAAAGGTAAATTATATACAAAACTACCATCTGATTTTTGAATGAGAATAGTATCGTTCATTATAGAAAAAACAGAAGCGTAAACGGAAACTTTTTCTTTGTCTGATTCAGAATATTGCAAATCTCTTGACTCCATAAACCTTTTACACAACACAGTGTAGTAATTTATTACACCACAAAATGTTTGATAATCTATTTTGTCTGTTAAATAACAATTTTCAACTAAATAGACTGCTTTTTTGAAGTCAACAGGGAGTTCGCCTTCAATCATGTTTTTCAATTCAACAAATGTTGAATTATATAACTCTTTGTCCGATTGAGCTTTTGTAGTTATCCCAATTACAATGAACAATAATATTGAAAATAATCTTTGCATTTATTTTGTAATCTGATGTATTAAACTTCTTTGGTTTTCTGGCTTTTGTTTTGCTGCTTCTAATCCTTGTAGCCACTTTAAATATATCTCTTCGGGCATGAATTCATATCCCAATGCATCAATTTGCGAATAAACTTCATGCATTTTTTCAAATTCTGTTTTGGCTCTTGAATCCTTAACAAATTCTTTTGCTGGTGGATTTCCTTTTTGCTTGGCAATGTACATTGTAGTTTGTGTTTGCCAGTTAGATTCCAACATTAAAGCGTTTAGTTGATTTGGATAGTGTTCTCGAACAGCATCTGAGCAAGTTTTAATGAAACTATCATAACCGTATTTCCTTATATATCCATTTGCTAATGTATTTATCAAAGTTGCAACCGTTTCATGATTACTTATTGTATCCATATAAATTCCGCTTCGAATAGCTTCTGTTTTTACATATCCACTTTCAAGAATTGCAGCATCGGTAATAATCGTTCCACAAGTCAGTTCCGCATTTATCCAATTTCCTTTAGGAGATTTAAAACGAATGAAAGAATGATTTGGGGAATAAGTCAGAAACGACTTTGTTCCCAATTCTTGTGCAAGAATCAAATAAAACAAAGGCATGGAGTGGCATTGTCCAGAATTTGTCGCCATTAATTTTGAAACAAACATATTGCTCCAATTATCATTTCCCATGTAATCATTAAAGTCATATTTTATTGGGTAATGAGTTAGAGTTTGTTCTTGCCCTGTTAATTTTACTTGTACCGTATCTGACATATAGTTAAAAATTGTCAAGTTTTTAGCGAAGTTATCGTTCGGGTCAATTTTATTTTCAAGCATTGATAATTCACAAATCCTTACCGCTTGTTGAATTGAGTTTTCAAATTGTTGGTAATCCAGTTTATTTTCAAAATATGCATTCTCAACAATAAAAACTGCTTTTTTCAGGTCAAGAGGAATTTCTCCATTTAACATTTTTCGTAATTCAGTCAATGCAGATTGGAAATATTCTGTACCTCTCAAAGAACTCAAATCAGGTAATCTGTAGCTAATTGTATTTTTGTTCAGGTCGGCGTATATTTCTTGTAATTGGTAATATGAATTTCGTTTTTGGTCTGTTTCAATTTGTCGGATTAAATTTTGATTTTGTTTTTGAACCTCAGTCATTCCGTTATAATGATTGGTTTTCGGAATATTATTGGTCTGATTTGGTGAGTTGTCAATCTGTACTTGATTAAATGTCGCTGGTATGGGAGTTTCAATCACAGGGACTTGTCCGTTTGCACTCACTATCAATACGAAGAGGATGAGCGTAGGCAAAAAAGCATGTGTAAGGCAAGCGAAGGGTTTGCCCGTGTGTCGGGCTTGCCTTACTCTTGCTTTGTGGGTTGGCTTTTCTTTCATTTTCATTTGTTCGTTTCTATTTTGCACGGTCTTTTTTTAGCATGGCACACAACGGTTTGGCGGTATGTTTTTGTTGCCGATTTCGAAGCACATCACTGTCAGGTTACACAAAAGTTTATTAGTTGCAGAAACGCTGAAATCTGCACTATCTCGGCAATAAAATATACCGCCTGTTAGCATTTCGTGGCTAGTCATTTTTATTTGTTGATTTTCCTAAAATAAAACCAATCAATGTTGTAATAATCGGAGTCAATACTTTCCAAAATTCTGCAGTATCAACTGCCTTAGTATTGTCAGGAATAAAAGTATATACAACTCCTGCAATGGTTGCAAGAAAAACCACAATGCCAACAATATATATACTTACATGAATTGAACTTCCGAATAATTTTCCTAATAGGCCAGCTTTAATCTGATGTTCTTTTGTTTTAAGATCGGCGTCAATTAATTTTTTTGCAATTGTCGGATCGGATGGTAATTGTAATTTATTCATGATTAACCCCCTCTCCTAAATAAAATGAATAATGTATTGTACGGTCTAGATTTGGACCTAAGGAATATACTCGAAAATTCAAATATAATCTACGTCCTCTTAATTCTCCCAATGATAGAGGATTAGTATTTCCAATACCTATAGTATGATGAAAATTAATACAATTAATGTTTAATTCTAATCCACTTATTAACTGGTATTCAATACTATTGCCATTAACTGAAGGATTGTCAAGGAAAATTAATCTTATTTGCAAATTCTCAATAGAGAATGTCACTGGATTGTTGTTGAAAGTAATTATTGTACCACTTTCAACGACTTCAGTATTATCGATTATTACAGGCATATTTGTTATTTATTATTGGTTATTATTTTGTCTCATATTTGCCATGAATGCTAACGGTTTGGCGGTATGTTTTTGTTGCCGATTTCGAAGCACTGTCCTGTCAAGTTACACGAAAGTTTATTAGATGCAGAAACGCTGAAATACCCACGGACTCGGCAATAAAATATACCGCCTGTTACCGCCTGGTGTTCTGTCTTCCAGTCTTGTAAACCATTGTCATTATTTAGTTTCCATGTCATCTTTACTTTCTTTCTTTTCTGTCGGCTTGTGTGTCAGCGTTTTTTATTTTTTTAAATGTCGGCAAATTTTTTAAAACAATTTCTCACGGTGCGTTGGCTTTGCAAGCTCTTTGACAAAGCTTTGGTTGTAGCGTCGGCTCGTGGGGCTTTGGCAATGTGCTTGCAAATAGGGTTAGTTTCAAGGTAGATTGGGTTGATTAATGTCAAATTCGTGTAAAACACAATCCTCCCTAATGCGAAATTTCAAATTTGTATTTTCCAATTCATATTCTGGAAGTTTATTTAAAGCTAAAAATATGCAATTTGTTCTTTCATCAAGTTCGGAAGATGAATAAATTTTCCCATTAAGAATTTTAAAGTGCTTCTGAATGAATGCTTCTATATCGTTGTGCGAATGAATAACATAAAATGAATAGTTATCACTGAAATGCTGAATTATACTTTCACGAATAAATGTTATAGTTCTTTCTTTGAAAGCCACCAACATAGAAAGATCTCTGGTTAAGTATGAGCGGACAACGAAAAGAAAATTTATCTTAAAGTTGTGAATGAGAAGCGTGTCACGGTCAAACAATCTATTCTTGAATTGAAAATTAATTTTCACTCGCTCTGCAATGTCGCTTTGAAATTTATCTGCTGTTTCTGTCAGGTTTTGATGTTCAATAAATGCTTGAATAAAAAAATTAGGAGTTATATTATAGCCTTCCGTTTTGTCGTCACGATAGCGAAGCGTTTGAGTTAATATGCCGGTATTAAATAAATTGATATTATATTGGATTACATTTTTTGCATATGTGTGTTGTTTGTAAACAGTATGCACTGTATAGGGTGTTGTCTCCTTGTAATATTTGGAATCACCAACAAAAAAAATCTTATCAGGGTTAAACAATGAATCAAACTCGAAAATGTGGTCAACAATTTTCCCATCTGGTTGGTATTTTAAGTTCTCGATATTTTCGGTATCCGACAGAAGTTTATCAATCATGTCTTCAAAAACAATATTGAAGTTGTTTGATAAAACAAATTCCTCCAAACCAGCCTTGGAATTTGATTCGCTTTTCTTCTGAAAATAGAGGTAAAGTAGTTTGTAAAGCCGTTTAAATTTGTCAGAAAAATATTTGTGTTTCAAAGATTTTAAAACTTTCAATGCTTTTCTTTCAAACTCCGAAAAGTCTTTTGCACTTATTATGTTATAGTTTTCATCAATGTTAATCTTAAAACCGTATTCTGTTTTGAATTTGAAAAGAACTGAATAGAAAATTCGCAATAGCTCGTCTTCGTAATTTATCTGTTTTATTTTTTGAACTGTATCAAAATAAATGATAGTATTATTATTTATAATTACAGGCAAGCTTTTATTTATGGTCTTATTCCAATTAATACGTCTGCCAAGCTCTGCTTGCTTAGTTTTTACTTTGAAAGTTATTAGTGATTTATTTTCTCGATAGAATTGAAGTAAGCTAAAAACTAAATCAAGTTCTGAATTTTCAAAATAATTTAAATTTGAAGTTATGCTTCTTAATCTTTCCTTGTTTGCAATTATTGATTCAGGATTTCTTTGAAGAAACTCTTTAAGACACAAGTATAGAGTGAGTGAGAAAGTGTAAATAAAGTCGGCTTCTGTCTTTGATTTGTCATATCTTTTCAAAGTCAAAAAGGAATCTTCGCTTGCTAATTCATCAACTGGAACAGAACCAAAAACAAAATTTTCTGTAAGGAAGATTTTGGGGAGTATTAAAACAATGCCGTCTTTCTTAGAACTATTGAAGTAACCAACATAGTCAGTATATGCCTTCTTACTACCCGATTCTGTGAGATATTTTTCGGGTAATAACTTTGAAAGTAAAGTGAAATCATATTTATATCCTTCAATTAGTAAATGCATTTTAAACTATTGGCTGAACTCCTAAATTGGCAAAGAATCCTGTTAATATTACGTTTCTTCTGTCTGTAAACAAGTCTGAAAACTTAAAAGCGGTTACATTGATACCTTCTGTGAATTTGAAAATGTAGTCCTTGTGATTTGTATCCTCGTCTTTGAATATATCAAACCAAAGAAAGAACATAACCTTGTTTACAAAGTCACTTTCAGTAATGGTGTTTGTTGATGAAGTGATAAAACGATTTCCTAACTGCTTGTCCTCACTTTCAGTAATGCGATAAATTTTTTCATTTACTTCTTGTAAGAAATTTTTTAAATTGTAATTGAGCCCAACAATATTCAACCGAAAAGCATTCGCATCATCATAATTGATAGGAACATATTCCCATTGCCACCTTCTTTTAAATGCACTGTCCATTGGAAAAAGTGATTGGTCGCTTGTATTCATTGTTGCAATGATTGTAAGATTTGCAGGAATTAAAAGAATAGAAAATGGCGAGACATCTCTAGTTTCATTTTTTAAGAAATACAAATCAAGAATTCTAACATTATAATCTGTGTTGCCTAATTCTTTTTCCAAATATGTTTCAATTTCTGTTTCTACTGTTATGAAGTATCTCGAAAAACCAGTATCGTCTCTGTCAAGTAGTTGAAAAGTATCTCCGAAAATTTGGGCACAATTCCCGCGATTTATTTC
>Ga0172368_10006813_pt1 | contig 12162 bp, 10 predicted proteins | sample Lak11m_FD_114540 | JGI IMG/M metagenome (GOLD analysis project Ga0172368, IMG submission 114540) | Freshwater microbial communities from Kabuno Bay, South-Kivu, Congo - kab_022012_11m | ecosystem: Environmental > Aquatic > Freshwater > Lake | place: Democratic Republic of the Congo: South-Kivu...
AGTAACTTTTATAAATTTGTTAATACCACTACATTATTACAAAATCATTCATTTTTAAATTGCATTCAATTGGAATTCAAATTGTTGTAATTTTGAAAGGTCGCGCAAGTGTTAAAGATCAGCATGACATGGGCGGTGACAGCAACAATCTTGATCCTTTTATCGGTAGTCAATTTACCCTGGACTAATTTATCCTCTTCGATCTTTCTTATCATGTGAGTAGCTTCAATACCATCCATAATTGGCATAGCAATATCCATCAGGATAAGGTCAAAAGGATTTTTCCTGAATTTTTCAACGGCGATTTTTCCATTCTCAGCGATTTCGACTCTGTGACCTGCACGCTGTAAACTCGTAACAGCAAATTTCTGGTTTAATAAATTATCTTCAACGATCAAAATTGACAACGATTTGGTTCTCTTCTGGTTTTGACTTTTACTGACTCTTTGTTGTTCAACGACGTCATCGGTCCCTTTCTCCAGTGCAAGCGTGAACCAAAACGTTGAACCTTTACCTTTTTCACTGATAACTCCTATCTTTCCATTCATTAATCTCGTAAGATTCTTCGAGATGGATAATCCCAATCCTGTACCTTCGAATTTTTGTATCAACGGATTTTCAAGCTGAGCGAACTCATGAAAAAGATCTTTCTGCTCTTCACCGGAAATCCCAATACCGGTATCAGTTACCTCGAACTTTAAGATGATAAGATCACTTGCTGAATTACCTTTTCTCAGTACTATATCAGGAAGAAATTCATGATTGGCTTTACCGGTACTGTTACTATCGATGGTTTCAACTGCAACAACAACGCGACCTTCATTTGTAAACTTTATTGCATTATTGGTAAGATTGATCAGGATCTGCTTTAAGCGACCGGCGTCACCAATAACACAGGTAGGCACGGTTGACCTGATCTTTGAATATAATTCTATACCTTTCCCTTTTGCTTTTAGTGATAATAATTTGATTACCTGGTGAATTTCTTCATGCAGAAAATAGGGTTTGTATTCCAGTTTCAGTTGACCTGCTTCAATCTTGGAAAGGTCAAGAATGTCATTGATGATTGCCAATAAATTATGGCTGCTTATATTGATGATTTCAAGAAACTCTTTCTGTTCGTCAGATAGATCGGTCTGGTTCAGAACATTATAAATTCCAATAATGCTATTCATCGGAGTTCTGATCTCATGGCTCATATTAGCAAGAAACATAGTCTTTGAATTGTTTGCCTCAACTGCATCCTGCTTTGCTTTTATGAGTTCATTCTTTACCTTTTCATGTTCTTCAACAGGTATGTTTGTACGAAGCTCTTCAATCTTCGCTTCGAGTTCTTTGATTGTTTTTTTCAAAGAGTCAATTTGGGTCTCTGAATCCATCTTAGATCTTATTCAACTGGTTTTTCATAATCGAATATAAAGCCTGCTGGTTTAATGGTTTTGAAATATAGTCATCGAAACCGGCTTCAAGCAGCTTTTCCTTATCGCCGGCCATTGCATAGGCGGTCTGAGCGATGAACGGGACCGTTTTATATTCTTTGTATTTTCTACGGATTTCCTGCATTAACTTGATGCCATCCCATGGAGGAGGCAGGTTGATGTCGAATAACATTACATCAAACAGTTTCCCATCCTGAAAATACTTATCAATAATTTTCAGTGTTTCTTCACCATTTACTGCGGTAACAACGTTACCCATCGATTTGGTCATTTCATACAGGACGATCTTGTTCATCAGATCATCCTCCACAATGAATATTTCAAGGTTCTGAAGGGTTTTGAACTTTTCTTTTTTAGTCAGATACTTAGGAACAGGACTGATTTTTTCTTCAGGATTTGCATTCAGAAAAAGGGTAACGATTGTACCTGCTCCCTTTGCCGACTCTATTTCTAATCTTCCCCTCATCAGCTCAATAAGGCTTTTCGCTAAAGGTAATCCCAATCCTGCGCCCTGTGCATCTTTTAAATATCCTGCGCTTTCATTCCTGAACGGATCGAAAATTTCTGAAAGATAGGTTGCATCAATCCCGACACCCGAATCTTTAATCCTTATTGAAATCTGGTTGGTTGCAGGAGTAAATTCAGTTGAAATGTTGACAAAGCCTTTTTCTGTATATTTAATCGCATTCTCGATTATGGCAGAAAGAACCTTTGTGAGACCAGTTTCATCAGCTACCCCTTCAGGAATGTCACCGGCGATGAAATTTAATTTCAGCTTTTGCTCATTTGCTTTAAAAAGAAATAACTGGGCCGTATTCCCGATAACTGAATTTATATTACATGGGGTTAAGTTGAGCTGCATATCATGCGACTCAATCCTGCTGATATCAATGATGTTATTCAGTAAATGTAGAAGACGGTCACCACTATCTGAGATTGCACGGGCATAATCAAATAATTCCTTGTTCTCAAGAATCGATATTTCCGCTTCCAGAAGACTGGAAAAGCCGATAATATTGTTTAACGGTGTCCTGATCTCATGACTGATATTGGATAAGAAGGAATTTTTCAGGAAGTTTGCTTCTTCTGCACGTTTCAACGCTTTTTTTAGCACAATATCTCTGGAATTCATTTCTAAAGTTTCTTCCGATGTTTTAACTCTTTCCTGCATGAGTAATTCGTTACCTTTCTCTTTGGATTCCGACAATTCCTTACGTATGCTTTCGACCTCGGCGTTTTTTTCTTCCAAATCAGACATTACTGTTCTCAACCGGTGTCTGATCCTCGCAATGATGATTAGACCAATAAGAAGAATACAAGTAAGTATTGAGAGAATAATAATGATATCTGACACTTTATAAAAAATTAATTTTCACCAATATTCTTTCATTTATAAGCAACGAAAAGATCCTCCTCGGGATTCAGAGCAAACTTTTCAATATCCTCATGCCATTTTTCCTTAACAGGATTAAAGAGTCTCATAGTAAATCCGGCATTCTCTATACGGGTTTTATAATCCTGGCCATATATCCTGACATGATCGAATTGTCCGAATACTTTTTCTCTTTCTTCAGGGGACGTAACTGAAGCGTCCTCGAATGTAGTCTGAAGGATTCTTGAAACCGGAACCTGTAAAATAGCGAATCCCCCGGGCTTGAGCACCCTGAATAATTCATTAATAGCTTTTTTATCCTCCGGGATATGTTCGAGGACATGACTGCAAATCACAGCGTCGAAGGTATTGTCATCATACGGAAGTTCAGTTATATCGATCAGGTTTGTCATTCTGTCGTAATAGTATCCCTCGAGATATTTAACACCGGCAACATATTCCACATTCGGTAAAGAGGTGAGAAGGTTCCTGAGACAACCCTCAGGTGCAACATGAAATATTTTTTGCTTTTCTCTGAAAACCGTGGTCTTTTCCTTTAGAAAAAGATAGAACAGCCGGTCTCTATCTTTTGAATAACAACGGGGACATACCAAATTTTCACGAAATCCACCGCCAATAATTTGTTTTTCATATAATACAGGAAGATTAAACCCACCATTTAGAAATTTTCTAAAGGAATTATTGCAATATGGACAATAATACATATCTCCTTTAAAATAAAATCCCAAAAATTTCTGCATTCCTCCTCTCAGCTTTTTTCCAAGCCAGAAAGGGATGTAATTTTTGAAAGGAACTTTCATGAGAAAGATATTTAGTTATTTGTTACTAATATTTTTCTGCTTAGGATGATTTGTTCAGTCTGAAAGATAAGCGTGTATAACCCCGGAAGCAGCTGTTCTGTGGATATCCTCGATTCATATTTCCCCGGTATTTGAAAGCCGTTCACAGTTTCCATTACTTTGTTTCCAACAGTATTATACAGATCGATCCTGACATTTGTTTTTTCGGTTGTTGAATAACATATATTAAAATACCCGCATCCGGGATTCGGAAAAATTTCAATTTGGTCGGTCACTTTATTGATATTTTCATTTATTTGAAGTAATGACGAATCCTGACATTCAAACGCACCCATATCAATTTGCCAGGAAAAGGGCCGGCTCCTGTTCAATATGTCAAATAATAAAGGAAAACCGGTAATGCCGGTTCCCTTATTGACCGCAGGTGATGAAGGCTGCAGGTCAAAATTATAGGCTGATGGATCGATGAATTTTATCCCGGTAAAATCCTGATTAAGGTAGTTGTTATAAACTGACGCATCGATTGAAGATTCTGAAATATTGATGAATGCTTCGTTTCCGATACTCCCGTATAAACCCGGGTTGATGATAATATTATTGGTTATGAGATTATTTATACTTGACAGGTTTGTAAATTTAATACCCGTACTTTTCGGCGAAATAATTGTATTATTAAAAATTGTAAATCCGGTACCTGGTGTTACAGCATTGTTCCCTATAAAAATTCCATGTTTCTGATATGGATAATAATTTTCATCGGGATGATATGTTCTACCCTGGTTTATAATAAGATTATTGTAAATTTTTTGACTTCCCAGGCTGAAAATATCAATGCCATCCCCCTTCCCATTCTGAATCATATTATTAAAGCAATCACAGACAGAGCCTCCGCCAAGCAAGATACCACTCATCTGATTAAATATTGTCGAATCGCTATCGTTTTGGATCGAGTTGTTCCTTATCTCTGAGCACGAATCTGAACAAGACACCTGTATGCCGTCCCACCCTGTATTCTTTATAATATTATTAAATATTTTTGTTCCTTTCAGTAGATGAGGCAAGACCGTTGTATCCACACCACCGCATGTTATGGTAACCCCGTCATAAAATGAACTCCCGATATACATTCCTTCCATCCCTGTGTGATGAAAATAATTTTCATGAATCAGCAAATTCCTAAGCGTATATCTTCCTCTCACTGATTTCAGATTGCAATCGGGATCAGTTTTTGCAAAAAGACCTACCAGTTGAGTATAAGCCACCTCAATCCTTTCAATTTCAATATCGGTGCTCAATCCCTCTACGGAAATTCCCGCCCCTGCAACATTGGTAATTTGAATCCCGTATGTCAGGCTGCTTTGACCGGATCCGGTAAGCTTTATATATGAGCATGAATCAAATCTCAATCCAAAATAATAACCTGAAATCGAAACCAGGCCGTCAACATTGCAAATAACGACCGGCGACTCTTTTGTACCGTGGATATACGACAGGGCTAAATGAGTTTTTGGCCCCGGGAGCAAGCATATGGTATCACCCGGCCTGACTGCTGAGGCGTTGGATCTCCCGTCAATTTCGGTTACGTCTGGAGTGATAAGTAATTTACAACTTGAATGCTGTGCCTCGGTCTGTAAAATGGCCGTTACTATCCCGGTAACCAAAAGTGTTTTGAGGAGTGATGTACTTAGTCGTTGCATAAATTATTTTTTTATCAACCCCGCCTGGCCCTTTCCCAGTTAACCGACTGCTTCTTCTGAATATATCTGTAAAAACCTAGATAAACCGCAAAATTCATTATAAAAAAATAAAAAGGAATATACAGCAATTTTAACTTAATCCTTTTTTCTTCCAGATACCATCCCATAAATGCCAGAAAATAAAATATTATCTGAAGCCAGAAAAACCATGTATAAAAGGTTGAAAAATTCATAACTCCTTGTTGAACAATTATCAGAAGGTTGCTTAACAATAAGAAAAGTAGTCCTAATGGAGCAAGTGTCCAGCGGAGTACCCTGTGTGAAATATATTGAAAGGAGAGCCATCCGTATTTAAAAGGGTTCAATAATGACCTTAATCTTATAACTGACTGAATTCCTCCGGCAGAGATCCGTATTTTCCGCTTTAGTTCCTCCCTGACATTCGCAGAGGGATTTTCAATAGCATAGGCATCCGGATCATACTGTATTGTGTAACCTTGCTGGGCAATTCTTAGTGAAACAATAAAATCATCGAGCAGGGTATCGGGTTCAACAATCTGAAACAAGTTTGTCCTGACAGCGAAAAGCTCTCCGGCTGCACCTACAACAGAGTACAACTGAGCATCCAACCTTTTAAGTAATGATTCATATTTCCAGTAGACACCTTCAGTTGCTGCGGCAGTATCTTTTGAAAAGATCCGTTTCTCACCTGAAACACATCCGACTTTAGGATCAGCAAAGAGTTTTACTATGCGCCTGATTGATTCTTTTCCCAGAAGTGTGTTGCCGTCAGAAAATATTACAATCGGTGTCCTGACAAATTGCATTCCCCTGTTCATAGCTGCAATTTTTCCGGAGCGCTCTGGTAAATGATAAATCTCAACTTCCGGGTACTGTCTTAAAATATCCGGAGTCCCATCATCAGAACCATCGGTGACCCATACATTTTTTATCTTGTCCTTCGGATAATCAAGTGACAAAGTGTTCTGCATTTTGGCCTCAATAGAATCCTTTTCATTGTATGCAGCTACAAATAATGTTACTTCAGGCTCATAGCTGTTATCCGGCGGAGTTTTCACATCGACAAGTAATCTCTTTATTTTGACCAGGCAGAATAAAAGGAGTCCATATCCAATATAAGTATAGAAAACTGTAAACAGGCAAAACCAGAAAACGATGAGAAATACTGTCATTATATCTTCTGAGCTTTAATAAACATAATCAGCATCAATATTATGAAATTTTTTCCCATTTATTACTCAATTTATTAAATTGCTTTATGATTTTAGCCGGATTTCCTGCAACCACAGAATAGTCGGGAACAGTTTTAGTCACAATACTCCCTGCGGCCACAATGCAATGTTTTCCAATGATTACTCCGGGGAGGACTACGCTGTTGGCTCCAATCCAGCTTTCATCTCCGATCACGATAGGGTAGGTGGTAACCCCTTGTTCAGAGATGGGCATAGAAATATTCTCATAATTATGGTTCAATCCTGACATCACTATATTCTGAGCCAGCCTTATATCATTTCCGATTTTAACAGGGCCGATCAGTGTACAGCCCAGACCGATTCTTGTCCTGTCACCAATATAGATGTCACCAACACCATTGTTAATTGTTGCAAAATCTTCCACTGTTGAGTCATTCCCAAGGAAAAACTTATTAAAAGGCATGACATCCATCCTTGTCCGACGGCAGATCTTTGATCTTTTCCCTTTGTGATGAACAAAAGGATTAATGAACCATTTAACCCACAACCGTGGTCTCGCCTGGTTTCGTGGCATCAGCATACGACCGGCAAACTTTTTTATCAGTGGATTCGATTTTATTTTTTCAGCGATTCCCATTGTTGTTTGTCTTTTATGTGGTTCTTATCCGATTCATATGCTGCTCAATCTGAGAAATGTTATTCTCCCATGAATGCTGGCCCGCATATTCAATTCGTCTTAAGGATATCTCGGGGCTGTCTTCAATTAATGCTTTTTCAATTTTACCTAAGAATTCATGATAATCTTTTGCAAGATATACATATCCCTCAAAGAATCCCATCGCATCTGTATGGGTAGCAACCACAGGTTTTCCCATTGCAAGGTATTCATCGATTTTACGTGGATAATTTCCTTTTGTTATCATGTTCACCTTCTGTGGATTTATAGCCACATCAAGGAAATCAATATATGATGGCAGGTCGCTTTCCTTTTTAGTCCCTAAAAAAAATATATTCCTGATTGAATGAAGATGGCTTGATTTAAATACTTTGTCCTCCGGTCCTACAAGGAGGAATGCCCATTCAGGTCTGGAAGAAGCAAGAAAAGCTACCAGTTCGAGATCAATCCTCGTACTTTTCAAGGCGCCGATATATCCGATGACTTTTTGATATCTGGTTTTAAAATTCCTGATTTCCTCCGGCAACGGTAGTACGTTTTTATGGTGGTAAAGTTGCAGATCACAACCCTGGCCGACAAAAGCAGAGGACTGATTGACCTGGTATGCATAATCTGCAAGGAATTGAGAGTTTGTGATTACCAGATCAGCTTTTTTCATGATCATCTCCTCAATACGCTTACCATGCTTCCTGTAGTAATCAGTTTCGGTCATATTATCCCTTATATAATAAATAAAAAGGGATGGCCGCAACATTTCCTTTAACCATAGACTACGATAAAAATCACAATCGGTTAACAGATAAATATCATTGAAATTCAATTTATCAATAGCTTTTTTTATCTCTTTACCAAACCGCTTACCATTCACCTTGTTTAGAAAATCAAATAGAATCCGGAAGCCGATCTGGTTAATAGATTCAAGAATAGTCCCCGGAGTTAATACCCACAGATCAGGTTTAACATTTTCCAGTTGAAGTTGATGGTTTTTCAGAATTTTCTTAAAGTTCCGAACCGTTGGATCTTTTCTTTTACGCCATAAGGTCAGCCGGTCGAAAGCATAATTAACAAATAAAACTCTATTGCCGGAAGAGAGAGTCAGGGCAATATTGGCAATATTGCTGCCTAATGAAAAATTCCAAGGTTGTAAGCTGGTTATGACGATATCTTTGTTTCTTATCATCGGGACTGGAAATTAACCTGCTTTTTCCTGAGTTCGGTGTCTTCGGCGTAATGATATATTTTTCCGACAAAATTTTCCCAGCTATGTTCTTTTGCAATTGATTTCCTCCGTAACGCCTCTTCAGATGAATCTTCTTTCATAGCCTTTTCAATACACTCGGGATATTCCTCTTTGGTCAGGGCAAGATAGGTTATATCTTTAAAATATTCCATAAAGGTTGTTTTAGTGGCAACCACCGGCTTGCCCATAGCCAGGTATTCATCGATTTTAAGCGGATAGTTAACATCTGTTATTGGATTGATGATCTGAGGATTAATAGCAATGTCAAAGGCTTTGACATATCCGGGTAATTCTTCGGGATTTTTACGTCCAAGAAAAAAAACATTTTTCAGGTGGTGCAATTCGCTTTGCCGGAATTTTTCATCTTCCGGACCGACAAGGACAATTTTATATCCAGGCATTGATTTTGAAATATGTAATAATATTTCAATGTCTAACCGTATTGTTGTCAGTGCACCAGTATACCCGATGATGGGATGACGGATATCTTTTATATCTTCCGGAACCGGAACTTTACCAAATGGATCCTGGTACAGAGATAAATCACAGCCCTGACCGACCATATATGAGTTTGAATTATATCTAAGGGCATAATTGCAGAAATAGCTTGAATTTGTTACAGTCAGATCGGATTTTTCAATGATCTTTGGTTCCAGTCGGGCTCCGTGTTTCGCATGATAGTCAACCAGGGTAACTGCATCACGTAACAGGTAAATGAACAGGGAAGGTTTAAGCAGCTCCTTAAGGTAAAATCCAATATTCATGCTGTTATCATCGAGAATGATGAAGTTTCTGAAATTCAATAAATGTACTGCTGATCTTATTTTTGAAGCAAACTTTTTTTCATTTACAAGGTTTAAAATTTTAAAAAAGGAGTGTACCGGGATCCAATTAATCGATTCAATAATAGTCCTCGGGTAAAGGACCCATAATGTTGATGAAATCTGGACAAGGTCAGGCTCCTTCCCTTTAAGTATATTAATCCGCTTCTGAACCTGTAGTGAATGTTTTTTTTGTAACAGAATGCTGCGGATCAGGGGTGGGTTGACGAAAAGCACCCGGTTTTTTTTGGATATTTCAAGAGCGGTGTATTTACAGGTACTTCCGATCGAAATATCCCAGGGTTGTAATCCAAAAACGATAAAATCCCTGTTTTCCATGTGGCTGTGATTAAATTACTTTGTCAGGATGTCCGGATGATCTCATTATAAATTTTAAGATAATCATGTGCCATTTTATTCCATGAGAACTTTCCTGATTGAGTTTTACCTTTTTCAGATAATTGTTTTGCAAATACCGGATCACTTATAATCCTGCAAATGGCATCGGCAATCTGATCATGATTTTTAGGATCGACCAGTAAAGCAGCATCACCGGCTATTTCGGGCATTGCAAACACGTTTGAGGTTATCACAGGGGTTCCGCACGCCATAGCTTCAAGAATCGGGATACCAAAGCTTTCCCAGAAGGACGGATAAAGAAACACCGAACTCAGTGTGAGAATGGCAGGAAGGTCTTGATTATGAACGTAATCGAGGCAGATTATTTTGGAACGTATATGAGATAATCCTTGTTTTGTGAGGATTTCGTCCAGGATGGATTCGGGAAAATCAGCAATAACAAGAGAGAGGAAAGATCCGCACTTCTCAAGGAATTTATTATATGCTATCAGTACCCCGGTAGTATTCTTTTTAGGATCAGTGTTTCCCAGAAGAAAAATGAAATTTTCAGGTAAATTATAAGTCGCTTTAATATTTTTTAGTTTTTCACCTTCAGTAACGGGAGAAAACAGTGTCCCGACACCATTGTAAACAACTGTCAGCCGATCATCATTGATTGAGAAAAATTTTGAAATACGTTCTTTCTCCGAATAGGAAACCGTTATGATTTTTTTGCTTTTTTTCACTACAGCCGGCACAACATAACGCCGGTACATATTCCCAAACTTCTGATAATTTGTAAAACCTCTTTTGAAAAGGCTGAAATGCTCGAGATAAAAAATATCGTGAAGTGTTAAAACTAATGGTACTGATCCGGTAAGCGGACCTGTGTTGCTTGTACAATGAAGCAGCTCACAACCGGCTTTAGCCGCAGCTCTGGGTAGTGCAATCTGCTCCCAGGAGGGGTAACTATTCCCTTTTATTTCAAGAATGTGTACATTATCTGAAGATTGAAGACATTTATCGGGACCAGGTTGAATAAACACAAAATATTCATTTGTCGTGTCAATCAGTTGAAGGTTTTTAACAAGTTCCATGGCGACGAAATCCATACCATGTTTTTTCTCTCTGAACAATCGTTGTCCTTCAATCCCAATTTTCATGTCGGTGAATTTTCACTGGTTTATTTACTCTTTTTTGCCGTGTGTTCCGTGTGAATGAATCTTTTATTTGCCCCTTTTGAACTCATTAATGAAAAGATCATTAAAATAAAACCTTTAGGAAGATCCATGATTGCAGATAATGTTTTAAAATTATACATTTTTCGTGGAACTGCAAGAAGTAACGCTACGATGCAAAGAAGAAGAAGTCCTGCCCAGGCAATCGTATAAACCACCGGATTGAACAACAGAGAAAAAAAAGTAATGATCGGTAACAAACCCAGAATTAAGATCCTGGGCAGAAGAAGCATTTGCAGCGCTTTGTCAAAGAAATCAATATTACCTTTAGAAACAAGTTGTAAAAAGGAGTCGGAAATATATCTGGAATAATGAAGCTGAGCGGAGAGCCATCTCCTTCGTTGTTTAATAAACACCTCTGAAACCTGAACTTTCTCGTCATAGATAAAGGCATTTTCAAGGTATTGTATTCGTCTCCCTTCCCGTAGAATTGTTAGCTCGATCTCTTTGTCAAATCCCCCTACAGCCTTAACGTCCTTCATTAAATTTTTAAAATAGGAATAATCGAAAGCCATCCCTGATCCGATCAGGCTTGATGACAAACCTAAAATACAATGTCCTTTCCTGAAGATATGGTTATTAATCTCCTCACTTATGGCATCAAGAATTGCAAATGATGTGTTTGTATTTTTAGCTGTCCTGTGACACTGAATTGCAAATATACCGGCATTGAAAGCGTCATTGATAATCCGGAGAAAATCTTTTTCCGGTATATTATCAGCATCCAGAACAACGGCTAAATTATAGTTATTATCAGGAAGGAGTGACATGGCCTGATTCAGAGCTTTTGCTTTTGTACTAACCTCGAATGAAACTTCAATCAGCAGAACCTTTAATACTTTAAGGATATCAAGGGTTTCCTTTTTAAAGGAATCTGCAATCACCACTATGTCGAATCCCTCTTTCGGGTAATCCTGCCTTAGAACCTCTTCTACCGTATCAATTATTACTGCATCTTCTTTATATCCGGGAATCAGCACGGCTATTTTTAGAAACGTATCACTTGTTGCCTGTCGAGAGGTCAGTTTAAAATGACCGGCTATAGAGAAGATCAGAATGTAGAGGGTATTCATACCCAGGATGAATAGAATAATTATTTGTAAAATATTTAAAATAAGAAAAGTATAGTCAGAAATCATTGTATTATTATTAATGTGAATCAAGAGTTAAAACCCTAAGTTGTTAACAGTTTGATTGTTAGTAAAATATGAAAATATAAATTTTATAAAGCCTTAAAGATCAGTATCTTAGATGTATGTTCCACCAAACATCATAGGATATGATCTCTAAGGCCAAGAGTACCAA
>Ga0172368_10006814_pt1 | contig 12160 bp, 11 predicted proteins | sample Lak11m_FD_114540 | JGI IMG/M metagenome (GOLD analysis project Ga0172368, IMG submission 114540) | Freshwater microbial communities from Kabuno Bay, South-Kivu, Congo - kab_022012_11m | ecosystem: Environmental > Aquatic > Freshwater > Lake | place: Democratic Republic of the Congo: South-Kivu...
CGGCGACACCGCAATGGCCTGGGCAATCATCGCCCGCTGACGAAGCCCGCCGCTTAACTGATGCGGGTACGCGCCTGCAACGCGTTTGACATCCTTGATTTCAACCAAATCCAAAAGCTCCCCGGCCCTTTCCCTCGCCCTTTGCCTGGAAAGCCCTGCGTGAGATTGCAAAACCTCTGCGATCTGGTCGCCAATGCAAAAAACAGGATTAAAGGCGCTTAATGAATCTTGGAAGATCATGGCAATGTCTTTTCCGCGGATATCTTGCATGTCGCGAAGGCTTGTTTGTAAAAGATCTTTGTCCCTAAAAATAATTTTTCCCTCGGTAATTTGCATCGCCTCGGGCAAGAGGCGCAAGATCGACAACCCCAAGCTCGTTTTTCCTCCCCCCGACGAACCAACCAGCGCAACGATCTCATCCTTGTGCACATCTAAATGAATATTTTCCAAAAGCATTCTTGTGGAAGAATTATCTTGAACGCTGATACTGAGATTAGATATGTTGAGCAAAGAAGGCATTTATTTTTGTCCTTCGGCTTTTAAGGTCGGGTCTAAGGCATCGCGCAGGGCATCCCCGACCACGTTAAAACAGATAACGGTGATAAAAATAAAAAGCCCTGGCAACAAGATCCATGGGGCAAATCGAATCTGCACAATACCCATGGCCTCTGAAAGCAAATTTCCCCAGCTCGCAAAGGGGTCCTGAATACCTAAACCCAAAAGGCTCAAGGCGGACTCTCCCATAATATAGCCAGGAATGGACAGCATGATCGCAACAATTGAATAAGAAAATGTATGCGGCAGGATATGCGTAAAAATAATCCGCATATCCGAGATCCCCATGGTTTTGGCAGCCAAAACATATTCTCGCTGCTTTAGTGATATGGCCATGCCCCGAATGACCCGTGCCAAAGATGCCCAGCCAATAAACGAAAAGATGACAACCACTAAAAGATAGATCTGCAGTGAATTCAAATTAGGCGGAAACGCGGCCCGTAAGGCCAGCATCAGATAGAACCCGGGAACCATCATCACCATTTCACAAACGCGCATCACCAGATTATCCAGCCATCCGCCGTAATAGCCAGAGATCCCTCCGATCAAAAGCCCAAAGAAAAAAGAAATCAAGACGCCGATTAACCCAATGGACAAAGAAACACGTGCGCCCCATAAAATGCGGGACAAGAGATCACGCCCCCTTGAATCTGCACCCCATAAATGCAAACGCCCTTTTTCTTCGACGCCGAATAAATGCCGCTTCAACGGGATCAGGCCTAGCAGGTGATAGGCATCCCCTTGAACAAAAAACCGGATAAAATATTTCTGCGTCGTGCCTTCGGTATAAATACGCTTATGAAATTCGTCAAAAACAAAGGACGTCCCATAAATATACGGCCAGCTCAAACGCCCATCGTCGTCTTTAAAATGCACTTTCATCGGCGGGCAATAGGAGTAATTACGGTCTTCATTATCATAAGAATACGGGGATAAAAAATCAGCAAAAATGGCTGAACAATACAGGATGCCTAACATCAAAAGGCAAAGGACAGCCAAACGATTCTTTTTAAAAATATGCACATTCATTAAAGGACTCCAAAAAAACAACAAAAAATCTTTACCGTGAACAACCCCTGCAACAACAGCCCTTTTCTTCTTTTTGATCGTTGATGTTGCAATCATCAACCAGCCAAAATCTTAAAATTGTCAATATGGCTTTAACGCCATCAACCCATGTTATTTTCTTGCCTTCCGCATAGGGCCTGCCGCGGTAGCTGATCCCGACTTCATAAATTCTGAGCTTTCGTCTAGCAATTTTTGCCGTAATTTCCGGCTCGAAACCAAAACGCTGTGAACGGATCGGAATGGTCTTAAGGATATCCGCGCGGAATGCCTTGTACCCTGTCTCGATGTCGGTGAGGTTAAGGTTCGTGCACATATTGCTAAATAACGTAATGATTTTATTACCGACATAATGCCAAAAAAATAAAACACGCTTGCATTGTGCCCCGGAAAAGCGCGAGCCATACACGCAATCCGCAAATCCATCAATGATCGGTTGCAATAAAATCGGGTAATCTTGAGGAGAATATTCCACGTCGGCATCCTGAACAACACAGATGTCGCCTGTGGCTTGGCCGATCGCAGTCCTGATGGCTGCCCCTTTCCCCAAATTTTTTTCATGGGAAATAAGAATAATTTTTTTATGTTGTTTTTCAATCAATGACCGAACCACGTTAGCGGTGCCGTCGGTCGAGCCGTCATCGACAACGATCATTTCAATGTCATGAATGCCTTCAACTTTTTGCTGCAAAACCTTCCCGATCGATTCCTCGATCCATTGTTGTTCGTTGTACGCCGACATTAAAACACTTAATTTCATAAATCACCTCGATGGTTAATAAAATTAATTGAAAAACCTCTATTCATAGCGAATCCTGGGATCAGCCCAGGCTAACATAATGTCCGCAAGAAGATTGCCGAGCAAGAGCAAAATGCCTCCCATGAGCATGCTTGCCATCACAAGGTAAACGTCTTTTGACCGAACGGCCGTCAACATCAAAGACCCGATTCCCGGCCAATTGCAAATAATCTCAACGAGCGCTGCCCCGCTTAAGAGTTCAGAAAAATGATACCCCAAGATCGTGATCATCGGGTTGATCGCGTTACGCAGTGCGTGCTTAAAAAGAACTTTGTTTTCTGATAGCCCCTTGGCGCGGGCAGCCAGGATATACTGCTGGCCTAAGACCTCCAAAAAGTTACTCCGCATGATTCTCTGAAGCCCTGCCATGGTCCCAATGGAAATGACAATGGTCGGGATCATCAAATGCGCAAGTAAGTCAGCAAACTTCGCCCAGAAACCCATCGCTTGCGCGTTCACGCTTTGCATGCCGCCCAAAGGAAGCCCGCCTACGATCGACACGGCATAAAGCAGTAAAATGGCCAAAAAGAAACTAGGAACAGACAGGCAAAGAAAAGAAATGAATGACAAGAATTTATCAATAAACCGGTTACGGTAAACCGCCATCACAATGCCTAAGGGAATGGCGATCATCCAGGTAAATAACAAACTGCTCAACGATAAAACAAACGTATTAAATAAACGCCCTTGCAGGATCTGTCCAACGGGACAACTGTAATAAAATGAATACCCAAAATCCCCCTTCAAGAGATTTTTCAGCCAGGAAAAATATTGCACAATGAGCGGTTTGTCCAGGCTATAAAGTTTTTCATAATGGGCGATTGTTGCCGGCGATATGCGCGGATCAAGTTTCAAGGCATCAAAAAAATTTCCCGGGGTCAGCTGGATCAACGCAAAGGTCATTAAGGAAATGCCCAGCAAAAGCGGAATAGCAACAAGAACGCGGCGAATAATGAATTTCAGCATATTATCGGTACTTTTCTTTTAAGTAAATTTCTTCCAGGTTATAAAAAACACCGCTGTAGCTGGAGGGCGTCAGGTTTTCAAACTTATCGCGGACGGCCATAAGATAAGAACTTAAAACCGTATAGATAAGCGGCAGCTCTTTTGAAACGATCATTTGCCATTCATCGTATAAAGGTTTGCGGCCCTTGTCGCTCAAGATTTGAACACCTTGATCAAAAATTTCATCAACGCGCGCCTCCCACTTTGTCGCAGGCGCCTCTTGTCCCGGGTTCCAGAAATGAAGCTGGCCGTTGGACACCCAGACATTTTTACCAAAATGCGGCTCCAGCCCGCCGGTCAGCCCCAGGATAATCGCATCCCAATCATAGTTGGCCATGAGCTTGGAAACCAGATTGTTGAATTCCAGGGCAATAAAATTCACGTTCATTCCCAGGCGTTTTAAGTCATGGCGAATAATCGCTGCAATTTGCATACGTTCAACCGCATTAGAATTAGTATATAAATTGAACTCGACCTTGTTTCCTTTGGCATCTTCAATGATGCCGTCGCCGTCACGATCCATAAAACCTGCCTGGGCTAAAAGTTCACGTGCTTTATTCAGATCATAATCATAGGTGATGACGTGGGGGTTATAAAAAATATTGTTGTTGGGGTCAACCGGCGAGTCCTGGGGATAGCCAAGCCCGTTCATGACAATATCAATGATCTTTTTCTTGTCAATCGCATGCGCAAGCGCCTGGCGAAAATAAATATTAGAAAACCAGCCAAGCTTCATGGGATCAACAAAAGGCTGCCCTGTTTTAGGATTCACCTTTGTGTTTTGGTTAAGCACGATAAAATTGCTGCCCGGCGCCGGTCCCAAATCAAAAACAATAAAATTTTTCTCCTTTTCCATGGGCTTTAATAACGGAAAGTCTGCGCCGCGGATCGACAAGGCATCAATTTCCCCTTCTAGAAATTTGAGCAACGCCACATCTTGATTTTGAACGATCAGAAAAATAATCTTTGAAATAAAGGGCAGCCGTTGTCCGTCTGGGGACATCCTCCAGTAGCGCGTGTTGGCGGTGAGCACAACTTGCTGACCCGGCTGGTAACGCGTAAGGACATAGGGCCCTGTGCCAACGATTTCCGCAACAGGCGCATCCACGCCCCAGGTAAAATTAAATTCTCCTTTTGCAAGCGGGCCAGCCAGCTTATGCCTGGGTAAGATCGCAGCGCCAAGTGTTCGTAAAAAAGGCGCAAATTTTACCGGCAAGGTAAACTGCACACGATAGGGGTCAAGCTTTTCAACTCGTATTTCTTTTCCGTCAATGGTAAAAATATCGCGCTCCGAACACGGAACATCGTCGTTGTAAATCAGATCATTAAACGTAAAAATAACGTCGTCGGCCGTAAAAGGAGTGCCGTCAGACCAGAAGACATCTTGCCGAAGATAAAAAACCCACATAAGGCCGTCTTCGGAGACTTCCCAGCGCTGGGCCAAATTTGGTTCTACCTCCAGGGTTAAGCCATTTGTTCGCGTTAGGCCTTCGAACAAATATCCGATAATTGACGTCGACGATGTTTCCTGGGCAATTAAGGGGTTGAATGACTTGGGGTCAGAGATCGAGGTGAACACGATTTGGCCGCCGTGTTTACCTGCTGAAGCGCCTTGGCCGAAGGAAAGCGCAGGCATTGCCAGCAACAAAAAAACTACTAAGCATGTTAGTAGTTTTTTTGCCCTGCTCGTAAAAATGAGTTCTCGCCTATTGAGCAGCGGGAGGTTGTTCACTCGCATTAGCCGTTGGCTCCTCTACGGCATTGATTTGAATTGTTTGAGCATTTTTCGACGCTTCATCAAAAATCTTGTTTGGGTCAATGGTCTGCTCTTTAACAGTGTCATTCATTAATAGCGACTTGTCTCTTTGCGCGGACAAATACGCGAGGCTTAAGGACGTGACAAGAAAAAGAATCCCTAAGATCGTTGTGGCGCGAACGAGCAAGACGTTTGTTTTTGGGCCAAAAACTGTTTCCGCCGCGGCAAAGGCCTGCGTCAACCCGCCGCCTCGGCCCGACTGCATGAGAATCACGATCAACAGCAAAATACACGCAAGCACGTGAACAACCAAGACAAAAGTGTACATAACAACTCCCTTTGGTTAAAGAGGCGTGTGTTCCAAAACGGCTTTGCGTTTTTAAAACACGCCTTATAAAAACCCTGCCTGGCGCACCCGGCCAAGTTTACCAGGGTCAAAGAAACAACCGCGGCTTACAACGCCCCGTTAATGATTCCAAGAAATGAGTCGGCCTTTAAACTGGCGCCGCCGACCAACGCCCCGTCAATGTCCGGCTGGGAGAGCAATTCTTTGGCGTTTTCCGCCTTAACACTCCCACCGTACTGAATACGAATACTTTCCGCCACCGCCTTGTTGTGCAGCGCCTCCAAACGCTTTCGAATAAACGCGTGCACTTCCTGCGCCTGCGCTGGCGTCGCGGTCTTACCGGTCCCGATCGCCCACACCGGCTCGTAGGCCAGGACCATTTTTTGCAGTTCCTGGGCACTAAACCCTTTCAACGAATTCTCCACGTGGTCTTTGATCACGTCAAATGTTTTTCCCGACTCACGCTCTTGCAAATTCTCACCCACGCAAACGATCGGCGTTAAGCCTTGCGCCAGCGCCGCCTTGATCTTGTTGTTCACCGTTACGTTGGTTTCGCCAAAAAATTGTCGTCGTTCCGAGTGGCCAATGATCACGTACTGGCAGCCCGCGTCTTTAAGCAATGTCGCCGACACCTCACCGGTAAACGCCCCAGACTCCTGCCAATAAAGATCCTGCGCGCCCACGCCAATGTTTGAGCCCTTGAGTGCCTCAGAGACTTTCGACAGCGCGGTAAATACCGGGCACACCACAATGTCCACCTTATTAAGCCCGGCACACTTTGCCTTAATCTCTCCGACGAGATCGACCGCTTCTTTAATATTTTTATTTAGCTTCCAATTTCCTGCAATGATTGGTTTTCTCATGATAAGATCTCCATTCTACTTATCTTTAAGTGCCGCAATGCCGGGAAGGTCTTTACCTTCTAAAAACTCGAGCGATGCGCCACCGCCTGTTGAAATGTGTGTCATGGCATCCTCGACGCCAAACTTACTGACCGCCGCGGCCGAATCCCCGCCGCCCACGATCGTAACGGCCCCTTTTAAAGTGGCCAAATATTCCGCAATTTCTTTGGTGCCTTGCGCGTAAGCATCCATTTCAAAAACACCAACCGGCCCGTTCCAGACAATTGTTTTTGCCGTTGACAAAACTTGCTTAAAGGCTTTACGTGTTTGAGGGCCGATATCCAAGGCCATCCATCCGTCGGGAATCTCGGTAACGGTCTTTTTTGTTTCAGGCTTGTCAAAATTTTCCACGATCACAAAATCACTGCTCAAAACAATGTTGACATTCATCTTCTTTGCTTTTTCCAATAAATCCTTGGCCACGCCCACTTTATCAGCCTCGAGCTTTGAATTTCCCACATTCTTACCCTGCGCCTTTAAAAAGGTATACGCCATGCCGCCGCCGATCAAGATCGCATTAGCCTTCTTCAAAAGATTATCAACAAGCTTGATCTTGTCCGAGACCTTGGCCCCGCCTAAGATCACCACAAACGGCTTGGCCGGGTTATTCACAGCCTGGCCCAAATATTTGATTTCTTTTTCAATGAGAAATCCTGCCACACCGGGCAAAAATTTGGCAATCCCCTCGGTTGAAGCATGCGCCCGATGCGCCGTGCCAAAGGCGTCGTTGACATAAAGATCGGCAAGCTCTGAAAGCTGTTTGGCAAACGCAGGGTCATTTTTCTCTTCTTCTTTATGAAATCGGAGGTTCTCCAAAAGAATAACTCGCTCGCTGGCGCTCGCGATCTTCGCCTTGACCTCATCGCCAACACACTCATCGAGCTTTAAAACTTTTTCCCCCAACAACTCACCCAAACGCACCCCAACCGGTGTTAAACGAAATTCATTCACCGCCTTGCCGTCAGGACGGCCCAAATGGCTCATCAGGATCACTTTCGCAGCACCTTGCTCTAACGCATAGCGGATCGTCGGCAAAGACTCTTGAATTCGCCTGTCATCGGTGATCTTCAAACTTTTATCGAGCGGAACATTGAAATCCGTGCGGATAATGACTTTCTTACCCTTAACATCAACATCCTTGATGGTCATCTTGCTCATAGCCTAACCTCTCTATTGTTATCGTATTTTGGTTTGAAAAATAAAAATGGGTTAACAAATTAGAATTATTATATCGATTTCCGCCTATTTGTCAATGGAGAGTGCGGTTCTTTAACGACGGTATTTTAATCTTTTTTCTTGTGTATACAAAGGATCGCAAACGATCTTGTGCCTCGCCAATAAAAAACGCATCGTTGTCTGCAAAACCTCAAGGCCATATTTAATGCTGCGCCGCAAGCTAATGGACGAACAGTCTTTGTTGTACGAGCACGGCGAACTAATTTCCCCGATGCGGTACCCGAAATAAAAAAACTGCGTCAGCATCTGATTGTCAAAAATAAAATCATTGGAATTCTTTTCAAAACACACACGCTCCAGGACAACCCTTGAATACGCACGAAACCCCGTGTGATACTCCGAAAGCTTCTGCCCTGTAAAAATATTTTCAAACCCGGTAAGAAGGCGGTTAAACACATACTTATAAAACGGCATACCGCCCTTTAGGGCATATCCGCCAAGAATGCGCGAACCCAAAACCACATCGAACATCCCTGTGGCAATTAATGATGCCATAGGGGTCACGAGTTTGGGCGGATATTGATAATCCGGATGAAGCATGATAATGATATCCGCACCCCGGGCCAAAGCTTCCCTATAGCATGTTTTTTGATTGCCGCCGTAGCCTAAATTCTTTTCATGGACCACGACGGAGATCTTCAGGCGCTGTGCCACTTCCACGGTCTTGTCGTGCGACTGGTCATCGACCAAGATCACTTCATCCACAATATCGTGCGGGATCTCGGCGTACGTGCGCTCAAGAGTTTTCTCCGCGTTATAGGCCGGCAGGACAACAATAATTTTTTTATTTTGAAGCATAAGGTAAACCCTTTTCTAAAAGAACACGCTCAAGGGCAACAGTTACCCCGAGCATCAGCCAAAACAATACGCTCAATTGCAATGAATAAAGCCCATTATCAAAAAAGGAAGTCACAAGAAATCCAAGCAATCCTCCTGTCAAGCCGCCCAAAAGAATACCAAGCTCATCGTCCTTATTTTTTAAAGAAATCCACACACCGCGGTAAAAAATAAACCCTGCCAACGCCAAGAATGCCATCAAGGTAAATATCCCGCTCTCTGCCCAAATTTGCAAATAACAATTGTGTGCATAATGGCTTCCAACATCGTTCAGGATGTTTTTCTTGGAATAATCCATATAGGTCCCCAAACCTTTACCTAATAAAGGATTTTCTTGGATCATCTCTAGGCTTTCCCGCCAGGCGATAAACCTCTCTGAATCACCGCCTGCCTGAAAAGAACACAAAACTCTTTGGGTCAGCGGAAAAAATAAAAATAAACTCAAAACAAAAACTCCTAATATGGACAGCAAAAATTTCTTCTTACGGGACAAAAAAATCATGACAAGGAATCCCGCAAAAAAGCCCAGCCATCCCGCCCGAGAAAAAGCAAAAAGAAGCGAAGCTAATAAGAAAAAACATATCAAGAGCATCGCAACCTTAAACATTTTCTTTGGCCATTTCCAAAGCGCCAAAGCAGATATAATAGGCAAGCAAAGAACTAAATATGGAGAAAAACTATTTGGATTCTCAAATGGCCCGGTCACGGATATTTCAACAGCTCTTCGCCCTCTTAAGAATTCAAAACCAAAAAATTTCTGACTCAGCGCCGAAAGCCCGACAAGCATAGCGCCAAAGGCAAGCACGTAAAAAAACCTTCGTATTAATTTTGGATCTTTAAAATGATCGATCGCGATCATAAAGATAAGAAAATATTCTCCCCATTTAAAAAATAACGCTTTAAGCCCCTTGCCGAGCAATGGCCCGCTATTGGCCAGCGACAACGCATTACAAATAAATAAAACCAAAAGAAGCCAAAAAACTTTCGCATCCACTTTAAAAGATGAAAAATCTCCCCCGGCGATCTTTTTAATAAGAAAAGAAAAAATAATAAAGCCGGCAAACGATTCAATCAGAGCCTTTGATATCGGAAGAAAAAATATCAAACCATAAAAGCTGTACTCCATAACTTTTTCTGATATGGCAACAATTCTTTGACGATTCACTCTTGTCTCCTTTTTTTTAAAAATATGTTATCAGCTTCCCGGCTTTGTCAAGACAACAAGAACGGTCCTTGCCAATATCTTTATGTTCAACAAAAATGTCCGATTACGGATATAAAGGTAATCGTAGCGCAGTTTATCCTTAGGCGCCATATGATAATTGCCCTCTACCTGTGCCAAGCCTGTCAACCCCGGCCGCACGCTCAAACGGATCCCCTGCAAAGCCCTGTGACGCTTGACCCGTTCGACCATTTCCGGCCGTGGCCCTACAAAGCTCATGTCGCCTAAAAGGACATTAAAAACTTGTGGGAACTCATCGATACGGCTCCTTCTTAAAAAACGGCCAAAACGGGTCACCCGCTCGTCCTGTTTGAGTGAAACTGTGGCCGGCCTTGAAAATTGCCCCGCGCCCATGACCATGGAACGGAATTTATAGAGGCCAAATTCTTTTCCGTCAAGGCCGATACGCTTTTGTTTATAAAGGACAGGGCCCCTTGAATCAAGCTTGATGCACACGGCAACAAAAACGAAAACAGGCCAAAAAAAGAACAAAAAGACAGCGGCTAAAAAAATATCTAAAAGACGGATCAGGTTCTCCTCCGGATTATTCTCAAAATACGGCCTTAACAGTATCTCCGGATGCTTTCCGATGCTGATCTTTTTTGCGATCATTTCGTCATAGGCCTCCGGCAAAATAGAGACCTTGAATTTCCGTCCAAAAGCCATGTTGAGAAGCGGAAAAGCCTGCTCGAGGCTTAACGCTTCACTCGTCAAAACGATCTCGTCGATCTCCTGGCTTAGGATCGTATCAAGGCTGGCAAGTTCTTTGGCCCCTAAAAAAACAACCCTTTTGCCCAATAGGCCTGTTAATTTATATAAAAGCAGTTTGAAAAATATCACGCTAGGGACGAGGATGAAAAAAGACAGGATAAAAACACTGCTTGGGACATGGCCCCACTTGGCCCGGAACACATAGGCAAAACTCATCATGACAAGAAACCCCACGCTCAAGGCCAAAAGCACGCGTTCAATGATCGCATAGGATGCCTTAAAACGTTTCTGGTAAGCACCGAAAGAAAACAAAGACAAAAAATAAATGGCCAAAAAGAAAGGAAAGAAAGAAAAAACAACCCCCAAGGTGCCTACATCGACAGAAAAAGGGGCCAGGCGGATCGAGGACGCGATAAAAAATGCCGACGACAAAACAGCCAGGTCGGTCATCACCGCCAGCAAACGGATGCCGCCAAAAATATCTTTCTCCTCGCTTATGTTGAATGCCATAGAGCCTCTTTTAGGTTGAACAATGCCCTTTTACATCATCAATCTTATCACGCATTTGTCCTGTGTCAAAAGCCGATAAAAAGATTTTCTATCCTTCCTCTTCGTAAAGCTTTGCGTAGCCTTGATCGACAAGTTCCTGATTAAGAAATACACCTTCCCGTGCAATGACCTGAGGATCTTTTTCCTTGCATGAATAAAAAATATCCGCCAAATACCTTCCGTATTTATCCTCCTTATACGTCTTACAAATGACAAAGTCAACCCTTTCAAAAATTTCTTTGACATGATCTTTGGCTGCCACCCCTCGGAGAGTAGACATTTCAGGGGCGTCAATGCCACGTAAACGTAATTTCTGCTCGATCCACGAATCAAACCCTAAATCAATATTCAATACAAGCGTATCCCCGTCAACGACCCGTGCCACCGTAGCCTGGTAAGTATAGAGATATTCTGGATGGCTCGTTGCTCGACGGACAAAATACCTTTTTTTATCTTTATAGGAACAGATAGGCACTGGGCTTCCGTTATTTTTCCATGGAGGCGTATTGATCTTGCGTAAAAAACCAAACCCCAGATCCACGAGGCCCTGATTTTTAGCGCAAGCAATATCTTTACGAAATAGACATCGGTATCGATAAAGCTTGCCTCGCGCGCAGGATAAGGCTCCGGGCTCGGCTAAAATTGCAGACTGATTATTTTCTTCAGCTCTTTTATTCTCAATCTTTCCTAAAAAAATCAGCTGATAAAGTTTTAATGCCGACAGCGACTCCTGGATGGCCTTTTCCTCGAACTCTCCGCGCCTTGCTTCATCATCAACGCGGATAAGGTTCGAATAATGGCTCCACGAAAGGGATGTTTGAGGCAAGAGCGGATAATAACGGTAAAATTTAGACAAGTCGTAGAAAAAACTTGCAGGGCGGCCGAGGTCCTTGGCTAGCCGCTCGATCATGCGCGCGCGTTCGGAGCTGTTCTCAAATAAGCCTGTAAACGGCTTTTCTAAAATAGCCCCGATGTTCCAATGGGTCTTGATCACCTCGCGCCGATAAGACTCCGCAATGGCATCCTTGCCGCGTGCGATCTCTTCCTTGATCTTTTTTAGAATGGACGCATAAAAATCACGAGAAAGGGCTTTGGGCATGATGTATGTTCGATTTTTATATTAACTAAGTCTTATAAAGACAAGGTCTTCTCATACAGCGCTAGCGTTTGAGCAACA
>Ga0172368_10006816_pt1 | contig 12159 bp, 9 predicted proteins | sample Lak11m_FD_114540 | JGI IMG/M metagenome (GOLD analysis project Ga0172368, IMG submission 114540) | Freshwater microbial communities from Kabuno Bay, South-Kivu, Congo - kab_022012_11m | ecosystem: Environmental > Aquatic > Freshwater > Lake | place: Democratic Republic of the Congo: South-Kivu...
CACGGTGCCCTGGATGATCTCGCCAACCCGGTAGGTGTGCTCGATCTCGCTCCACGGGTCGGGGAGTATCTGCCTGCGGCCCAGGCTGACGCGACCGTGCTCGAGGTCCAGCTTCAGTATCAGGACGTCAATCTCCTGGCCTTCCTTGAGCACCTCGCTCGGGTTGTTGATGCGGGTCCAGGCCATCTCCGAGATGTGGAGCAGTCCGTCAATGCCGCCCAGGTCCACAAAGGCGCCGTAGGTGGTGAGCCGCCGCACTGTCCCGTGGCGGATCTGCCCGACCTGGAGGCTGGCTACGGTGTCCTGCCTGCGGCTGTGTCGCTCCTCGACTTCGGCCTCCTTGTTGGACAGCACGACCTTGCGCCGATCCTTGTCAACCTCAATCACCTTCAGCTTGATGGACTGGCCGACGTACTTCTCGAGGTTGGTCTTGAGCGACCCTGACCCGACGTGCGACGCAGGCACGAAACCCCTGATCCCCAGGTCCACCACGAGACCGCCCTTGACCCTGTCCGTCACCATGGCGGTGATGACCTTGCCGCTCTCCTTGGCCTCCAGGACGCGGTCCCACGCCTTCTCGAAGTCGGCGCGCTTCTTGCTCAGGATCAGGTTGCCGTCGGCGCTCTCGGCTTCGATTACCAGTACGTCTATCTCCTCGCCGACCGTGACGATGTCCTCGGCCTGAGCCGCAACTTCGCGGGAGAGCTCGTTCAGATGGATGATGCCCTCGGATTTTGCCCCGACGTCCACCAACACGCCTTCTCTGTCTATGTGGACCACGGTGCCCTTGATCACCTCGCCCTTGGAGAGCGTCGGGAAGCTGCGTTCGTAGACCTCGGCGGTCTGGCCGGGAACGACATCCGCACCGATTGCCGCCTCCGACGCATCCCCGAACGGGGGCGGAACCGGGGGCTGTACTTCATCAGCGCCAGCCTCCGCCGGGGGCTCCTGCTCGAGCTCCGCCTGCTCAGCCTGAGCGTCCGAGACGGCTTCGACCACTGGCTCCTCGTCCACCGGAGCGGGTTCGGCGGCGGCGATAGGCTCGGCCACCGGTTCCTCCGCCGCGGTCTCGGGCACAGGCGCCGGGACTGCCTCCGCTGTCGTCTCGGCTGCGGCGTCTGTCTCCGCCATCACAGCTGGAGGCGCGTCCGTGCTCGCCTCCGGCTGCCCGGTCTCTGCAACCGTCTCGGCGTTCGAAGCCTCGGTGGCCTCCTCGAGGCTCTGGTTCAGGTTCTCCTCGGACATGTGACCAACTCTCCTCTCGCGGCGCGCCCATGGTGGGACCGGCACGCTCGGTATCAGTCATGGCGGGGTGTAACGACCGTCTCATCACAGCACGCGTAGCCAACCCGCCCTGGGCCAAAGGGTCCAAGTTGTTAGTTTAGACGATCCCGCCGCGGAATCCTGCTAGGTCACCCGCAAACCCTGCATATCTGCCCAGTTCGGGCCCGCCTTGGCCTCCACGCCCAGAGGGACGCTGAGCTCCAGCGCTCCCTCCATCAGCCCTACCACCGTCGCCGCGGCGTTAGCGGCCTCGGCCTCAGGCGTTTCGAGCAGCAGCTCGTCGTGAACCTGCAGGATGAGGCGCCACGGTCGCGAGTTGCGGACAATGTCATCCCATACCGCCAACATCGCGAGCTTCATAATGTCTGCTGCGGCGCCCTGGATCGGCATGTTGACCGCGGCCCGCTCTGCGCCTTCGCGCACGTTGCGGTTCCCGGCCCGCAGCTCCGGCAGGTACCGCCGCCGTCCCATGAGGGTCTGGACATAGCCTCGCTCGCGCGCCTCGGCGAGGATTCCGTCCGTCCAGCGACGGACGCCCGGGAACTGCCCGAAGTAACTGGCAATGAACGCACGCGCCTCGTCCACCGGTATGCCGAGCGCCTGGGCCAGTCCGAAGGCGCTCTGCCCGTAGATTACGGCGAAGTTGACCGTCTTCGCGCGCCGGCGCATATCGGGGGTGACGCCATCGAGAGACACTCCGAACAGCCGTGTCGCGGTGGCCGCGTGGATGTCCTCGCCGGCCTCGAAGGCCCGCATCAGCCCGGGGTCCTGGGTGACGTGGGCAAACACGCGCAGCTCTATCTGGGAGTAGTCGCACGAGACGAGGAGGCTCCCATGCGGCGCCACGAATGCGCGGCGGATCCGGCGTCCTTCTTCCGACCGTACCGGGATGTTCTGCAGGTTCGGGTCGCTCGACGCGAGCCTCCCAGTAGACGTGACCATCTGGTGTAGAGTTGTATGGAGCCGTCCGGTAACGGGGTCGGCCAACGGCGGGAGTGCGTCGGCGTAAGTGCTCTTGAGCTTGGAGACCTCACGGTAGTCGAGGACCAGGCGCGCGATGGGGTGGACCGCGGCAAGCGCCTCCAGGTGATCCGCCGACGTCGTTCGCCCGGTCTTGATTCGCTTGCCCGCCGGGAGCCCGAGCTTGTCGAACAGAACGCGTTGTAACTGCTGTGTTGAGCTGATGAGGAACCGCTCGCCGGCCAGCGCGAACACCTCCTCGGCAATGCTCTCGATCCGGCGTCGCATATCTGCCGACAGATTCCGCAACCACTCCCGATCCAGGAGTATGCCCGTAGCCTCAATACCCGCCAGTACCGGGGTCAGCGGGACCTCCACCCGGCGGAGCACGACGTCCAGCCCCGCCGCTTCAATGCCCTTCACAAGAACCGGCGCCAGGGCAGCAATGCACGCCGCCTCCCTGCATGCCTTCTCACGGGCGTCCGCAGATTCGGGGGGCGATTGGCCGAGATACCGATCGGCAACGGCGCTCAGGCTCAGATCGGCGGAGCCTGGGCGGAGCAGATACGCGGCCAGAGCTGTATCCATGACGAACGCCGCGTTGCCGAGCCCGTGCCGGTTCAGAACGATGAGGGAACGCTTCACATCGTGTCCCGACAGCGCAATGTCCGGGGCGGCCAGCAACGGCGCAAGGTCCGCCGGCTCGGCCGCAAACGAAGCACCATCGTCGTCCGGGGCTGGGACAAGCTCGCGGGGACGATCCTGTCCCCTGATGGGCACGTACCATGCGGCGCTCGGGCACGTGGCGACCGCAAGGCCGACCCACTGCGCCTTGAGCGGGCCGCCGTCGTCGGTTCGGAGCCGCACGGCCGCGCTTCCGCTGTTGCGAGCAGCCTCGATCAGCGCGAGCAGCGCATCCGCCGACGGCACTACCGACCACGTCACTTGTGCAGGCTGCTCAGGAGCGGGCGGTTCTTGCACTTCCCCGGTGGACGGCAGGCGCTGCGCAAGCGATCGGAACTCGAGTTCCGCGAATAGCCCGCGCACGGCCTGCCAGGTAGCCTCAGTCGGGGCATATCGCCTGAGTGGTCGCGAGACCGGCGCGTCGCAGCGGATGCGCGTGAGCGACTGGGCGAGCCGCGCCCGATCGGCCGACTCCGTCAGCGCAGCTTTGACCTTGCGTTCTGTCGCCGTCTTCTCGGGCAGGCGCCCGACCCCCGCAAGCAGGCTGTCCAGATCCTGCCACTCCTGGAGCAGACGCGCCGCCGTCACCTTGCCCACGCCGGGCACGCCGGGGATATTGTCCGACGAGTCGCCTACGAGCGCCTTGTAGTCGGCGAACTGGTCGGGGCGCACTCCATACTTCTCGTATACGGCCCGGGCGTCATAGTCGGCGGTCTCGCTGACACCGCGCGTGGTCATGCGGACCGTGACACCGTCGCCTACCAACTGGAGCTGGTCGGAGTCACCGGTATAGATGACAACATCGAAGCCGTCCTCGACGCCCGCCACGGCCAGCGCTCCGACCGAATCGTCCGCCTCGAAGCCCGGCTCCTCGACCGCGGCGATCTCGAACGCCTCGACCATCCGGCGCACCAGTCCGAACTGCGCTTTGAGGTCCGGGTCTACTTCGGGCCGATGAGCCTTGTAGTCTGCAAACGCTTCGTCGCGAAACGTGGGGCCAGGGGCGTCCCATGCAACGTAGACGGCCTCTGGACCGTCGCGCAGTATGGACAGGAGCATGCCCGTGAACCCGTGCACCGCACCGGTCGGGCGACCATCCCGGGTGCGGAGCGTTTCCGCGTTCCCATATGCAAGATGCGCGCGGAAGAGCAGGCTGTAGCCGTCAATGATGACTAGTCTCGGTCGTGTGGCGGGTGGCATAGGCATCTCCCAGCCGGAGCTTCGCCGACCGGCTACCCGAATCCTCCGCTCACGCCGGAGCCGGTGGGCCTCCGGCACGGTGATTCGCTCGAAGACGAGTTCGGTACCGTTGGTGCCGACGATCGCCCGTCTGGCCTGCTGGCATCTCGCAGGACCTTCGGGCGGCAACCCGAACCTGTGCCCAGGAGACGAGGACAAGGGAGACATGGCCATGACAAGGCGAGAGGTGATCACGTCGGGAGTAGCCGCGGCAGCAACCGGGCGACCGGAAACCGTCCTCAACCAGGCGGCCGACCGGCGCTACGACACGGTCCGCTACGAGCTGCTCCGCCCCGAAGAGGTGAAGGCGATCCGCGAACATGCGCCCATCGCCTACATGGTCGCCGGGTCCATCGAGTGGCACGGCCTCCACCTTCCGCTGGGCACCGACGGGCTCAAGGCCCACGCTGTATGTTGCGAGGCCGCGCTCAGGTATGGCGGCGTCGTGCTGCCGACAGTGTTCGTCGGCATGGTCGGAGGCTGGGGACCGCAGGGCTGGACCAACTACGGCATGGGCCTGTCGGATCAGGCGGCGTTCGACGCCGTGACGCTTGCCCTTGCGCGAGGTCTGGTCGCGGGCGGCTGGAAGGTGATCGTCGGCGTCACCGGTCACGACGTGAGGGAGCATGTCGACTCCATGCGAAAGGCGATCGAGGCCGCGACGAACGGCAAGGATGCACGGGGCTTCGCCTGCATGGAAGGCGAGATGTGGCGGGCAGGCGGCGCGATCCCCTTCGGCATGGATCATGCAGCCGCATGGGAGACATCCGCTATCATGCACGCCTACCCGGGCCGCGCGGACCTCGACGCGTTGCGCCGTCGGGGGCTCGCAACCGCCGATGACCTGCAGATGAGCGGACCCGAGGGCATCGGAGGGAAGACACCGCTCAAGCACGCCTCAGCCGAGGTTGGCAAGCGGATCGTCGAGCAGATGGGCGACCTGATCGGCGCGAGGGCGAAGGGAATGCTCCCCCAGTAGCGACGCACCCGGCCGCCAATGGGACCGTACACGGAAGATGAGGCAACGGGGTCCAGCACCTCGATGCCGGCGAAGCGACCGAAGTCGGCGTCCCTGGTGACGATCCGCGTGGCGCCGTGCTCGCGCATCTGGGCTACGGCGCGCGCGTGGAGCATCAGGTTGCCGCTGAGATAGGACAGGCCCGCGATGAACTGCGCCGCGATCTGGCGCTGTCCACCCGTACCTGCCAGGACGCCCAAGCCCTCCGAAGCAAGGACCGCCTGCACAGACGACCATGGCTGAGGAGCCACCTGCGGCCGCGCCATCACTGGTGGGTGCGTAACGACACGCAGGAACTCGCAGGCGATTCTCCACGTCGTCTACCGTGCATCAGGCAAGCGCCGCTGCCCGTCGAGCCAGCCGCGACACAGCGAGTGCAACGGGTTCGCCGCGTCTGCTGCGTATATGGAGGACGTCGGTATCGACCACCGGATCTACGACCGATCCATGGTCGCGCACTGAGCGTAGCGATCGGCTATGCAGGCGAGGACAGGCAACTCCGGCAGGTCGCCGATATGCTGCCGCGCGTCGAGGTGGGCGCGCAGCCCTGCCTCCACGATGCTGGACACGGTCACTCCGCGCGTAACCGCGGCGCTCTCTACCTCGCGCGTGATGCCGTCGCCAATGACGAGAGAGGCCTTCCTACGGGATGCCAGACCATGTGTGCAGTCGTGCGTCAAGCTCGGCTCATGGCGCCCTACGGTGGGCCGGGCCATGCTACGCCCTGCTCGCGGGCGAGGGCTCGGCCCTCATGAGCAACGTACGATCGGACCCGGGCGATCTCCTGCGCCTCGACGCGCCCCTGCCAGGCGACGAGGCCCGCATAGGGCAGCATAGCCAGACACGCGATCGGTACGCCGAGCCTCGCGAACCCGCGCACTAGTCCGACGGACACCGGGACTCGCTTGGCGATGCTCACCAGAGCCATGCCGACAGACGCGATCGGGACAAGGGCCAGGGGCAACAGCGACGGCGCGGCGGCGAGCCACAGCGTTCTTGACCGCTCATCGTCGCCGGTAGCCGTGAGCTCGGCGACGCCCTGTGACAGGGCGAGGCCGGTCACGAGCCAGGGCCGGACGAGCAGCACCGCGAGCACGACGGCGGAGGCAAGCATCCCGCCGCCCAGCATCCCCGCAAGGAACCCACCCGCCGCTGCGAGTTTGAGTTTGGCGCGGAGCATCACGAGCAGCGCTAGAAGAGCGACGCCCCATGCCGCGGCGCGACCGGCCCAGGACGCGTCCACAGACACGGCGACGGCGACCGCCGTAAGCGCGGTCCCCAGCCCAGCCCCCCAACGCCCGGCGGACGTCATCGGCAGGCCTTCGCGAATCCGGGCGGCGCGCGACGCGAGCGCGCTGACCATGGCCAACAGCAGGAGCCAGGCCGTCGAGGTGAGCATCGCCGCAGACGCCGTGCCCAGGCGCCCCGTTCTGATCACGCCGCGAGCCCACGCCTCCTGCGCCACGCCGGTGCGCACGATGTTCCGCACGGCCACGCTCAAGGCATCCTCACGCCTTACCCACTCCGCTTCGTCGTGTGCGCCGACGTGGTGCAGGTACGCAATGTACGTCTCGCATCTCCACCGGCTGGCCTCGTCACCCGCGCGCTTGGAGCCCTGCGACGGCGGCGCGCCGCCGGGCCTGGCCATTGCCGTGGTGCGGCAAGCCATTCCCACGAGGCTACCGATCACGCTCGTGGACTGAACACGCATGAGGGCCCCGACACGTGTGAGGGCGCGGCGAATGGCCAGGCCCTCGTCGGTACGGCCCGCCTGTTCAGCCAGGATCGCCTTGTAGGTTGCGACGCGTGCAGCCTCTCGCATACCGGCGAGGTGCGGGAACAGAAGCGCCGCGGCGGCTGCCAGCCTGGGCAAGGCGCCGGGCTCGCCGTCTGCCACTTCGGCTACTCGCCATCTTCCGATAGGCTCGTTCGCCGCGTAGTCGTTCCAGCGGGCGCAGTTCCCGGCTCTGATGAGAGCGGCAACGGCCTGCCCGTCCTTCCGCAGGCCGAAGAGCCCCGTCGCCTGCATATAGGGGAAGAACGCGTTGCCCGCGTCGAGTCGTTCGCCCGTGGAGGCCAGACGCACGAAGTCCTCCAGCCGTTCGGCCGACGGACCAGGCCGCTGGGTCAGATCGTCCGGCGGCCGCTGCCCGGTCAGCAGGTAGGACTCTGGTCGGCCCGCGATCACGGGGCGCATCGAGGCATAGCGGAGAAGGTCGGCGTAGAGGGCCGGATGTGAGCCGAAGCGAGTGAGCAGCGGACGCAGCGCCGCCTGTTGGCGGGTATTGTTGGGCGCTGCAGGCTGCGCAGAGGGGAACTCGCCTTCCGCATTGCGCGGGCGACCCTGGATCAGTGCGTTGGCCATCTGGACGGCGTAGTCGTCGGGCATGGCGCCGGCCGCCCGGCGGGCCAGGGCGGCATAGGCGCTCTGCCTGCTCCGCGCGCTCTGCGCCACGTCGCCGTAGAACGGGACGTGACGGACTCCGAGTTCGGCCAGCGTGGAAGGGACCGAGAACGGGTTGCTGCCGGCACGCAGGTGGCGGCGCACGATCCAGCCGGTGGTCGGTGCAGCGCGCAAGGCGATGAGCATGCCCACGGCGGCGCCGACCAGCCACCACTTGAGCCTGGCGATGCGTGCCATACCCGTCCTCCTGCTACGCGATATGAGGTGCGCTCTGCACGCCAAACGCGGTGCTTCGCGCGTCGGCGACGCGGAGGGCTCGATGCCCGCGCATCGGACCGACGAGGGATTGAGGTGACGTCGGCCCACTCGATGTGTTCCCAGGGCGATCCGAGGCCCCATTGCCGCGCGAGACACCCCCGCCCTGATCCCGTTCCGGAAGCGACCCGAGCAAGCCTGAGCGCACGCCTGTCGGGTTGGTGAGCAACAGATCCAGGTCCACCGAGGCCCGCTGGCTGCCGGGAAAGCTGGCGCTGCGCCCCAGGTCTGCCGAACCGGGTTGCGGGAGCGCGGCGAACCAGTGGAGGGCGAATCCGGTGAGCACGGCGGCGCAAGCCCCCGACACCGCCACGGCGCGCGCCGCGGCTATGGCCCGGACCGGCCACGGGGCGGGCCGCAGGGCTCCACGCAGCGCTCGTGCGTCGAAGTCGGGCGAGGGCTCGGGAACCGGCATCCGGCGGAGCCCCTCCCGGAGCGCGACGAGGGTCTCTGCTTCCAGCACATCCGGTAGTTCAGACACGGTCAGCCTCCTGCATCGCGTCGAGATAGAGCTCGCGGAACCGCGCTCTCGCCGAGTGCAGCCTGGATCGAACCGTTCCCACAGGCACACCCACCACCCGTGCGATCTCCTGGTACTCGAGACCGTCCACTTCGCGAAGCACGAGCGCGGCCCGCACCGGCGCACTCAACTGATCCAGGAGCGCCTGCACGACCAGCCTGCTCACGGCCGCGTCCTCGGCGTCGCCGGCATGTGGCGCCCGAACTTCCAGCCGCGGCGGGCGGCGCTTCCGCTGGTGGTCCAGGCATGTCCGGACCGTGATGCGGCACAGCCACGTGTAGAAGCCTAGCGGCCCGCGAAACGACGACAGACCTCTGAAGGCGCGGATGAACGACTCCTGGGCGGCGTCTTCGGCTTCGTCGGCGCTCCTCAGGATCATCGTTGCGAGGCGGAGAACGCGTCCCCTGTATCGCGACAGTAGCCATGAGCACGCCTCAGGGTCGCCGCGAGCGGCGCGCGCGACTGTGGCCAGCTCACACGCGTCGGTTTGCTGCGCGCCGCCGGCTCCGGGCAGACCCTCGCACGTTGCTACATGGGCAGCCATCCAGTGGAACCTCTCCTCCCGCACCGGCTGCCATCGCCAATGCCGGAGTAACCAAACGCTGTATTATCTGATAGACGGGGGCGAGTCTGTCAGGAGTTCGGTCGGCAGGCACGACGCTGCGTCGGGAACGGAAGCATCCTCAACGAGCGAGACGAGCGGGAACAGCTCGTTGTAGTGCTTCTGGATGAACATCGGCGCGCGCCTGCGGTAGAGCCGCGCGGCGACCCGATCCACGATCGGCATGATCGCCCGCTCATGCGCGCATAGAAGCGGCGCAACCCGATCCACACGGCCTGTGGCCTGTCGGTTCAGGCAGCCGCAGTGGTGGTTGCAGCGCTCGCTTAGGGCGCAGCCGCCGCACTCCGGCTTCTCCTCGGCACTTAGCGTGTAGAGACCCTCGCGCGCAGCCTCGTCGAGACCGGTGGTCGCGTGCCCGATCCGGAAGGCCGGGTCGCCGACGAACTGGACGCATGGGTACAGGCCGCCGTCAGGCGCGACGCTGATCTGCGTGCGCCCCAGTTCGCAACGGTCCTTTGCTGCGCCGCCCGGGTCAACGCACGACGCTATCTTCGCCTCGAACGGGCTGAAGTAGAACTTGTCCTCTGCCACGGAGCGCTCGTAGTACCACTCGGCGATCCGGCGGTACTGCCGAGAGAGCTCGCGGACGTGGCCGTCAGACCACTCTGCCCCGTAGTTCAGACTGGCGACAATGTAGTGGAAGCCGCGGGCGTAGAGATGCTCGACGGAGGCCGCGTAGAACTGCACCGTGTCCGGATTCACGACCATCATCGCGGGAGCATACGGCCTGCGCCTCAGCAGCATCTCGGCAGCGGCGTCCACCGCGTGCCATGTCCCTCGTCCGGCGGCGTCCACGCGGTGCGCGTCGTGTGCCTCGAGCACACCGTCGCAGCTCAGGGCCACGAAGATGTCGCGGGTATACGGAGCGGTCAGGAACTCATCGTCCAGCATGATGCCGTTGGTGGTGATCTTGAAGTGGAACCGGCAACCCGTCCGCTCTCCGATCTCGCGGCAGTGGCGCACGATCCCCAAGATGAGGTCGCGCTTCAGCAGCGGCTCGCCGCCGAAGAAGATGACGCCGAGGCTGCGGTCTCGCGTTGTCGGCGAACGGTCGGCCAGCGCGATTTCGATGGCAGCCCTCGCCGTGTCGAAGGACATGTCCCGCTCGCCGTGCGGTGCGGCGTAGCAGTACCGGCACCGGAGGTTGCACCGTTCGGTAAGGTGCAGCGTCAGGTGCATCTCATATGACGCCCTGCGCCCTGAGCCATTCCAGGAAGTCCTTCACCTGGGCGCGAAGCTCACGTCGGCTTGCGGCCGCCCCGTCCTCTGGCGTCTGGATCCGTGGTAGAGGGTCGTATAGCACGCCGTACGCCTTCTTTCCTGCCCGGCGGGGGCCATCGGCGACGCTGGAAACCAGTCGTTCGGCGGCGCCTCGGGAATCCGCCACATACGCGGTACCGGACGGGGTCCGGGTCCATTGCTCCGCGTCCTGCGTGGAAACGAACTCCACGTGGACGCGTCTTGCCTGATCAGCCATGTCCCACTGAACGGGTTCGGCGTGCGGCTTCGGCGGCCAGTAGCCCCACTCATAGTGCAGCATCGTGATGCTCGGGGTCGTCGGGCCGGGGGCTGTCAGATCGAGCCCGGCGCTCGCGCACTCCTGCTGGATGACCTCTCTGGCCTCTTCCTCCGACAGAAACCACGGAGGGTTGATGGCGACGCAGCCGAAGCTGCCCCGCCCCTCACCGTGCACGAAGATCGGCGCAACGACGACAGCCGCGGGCTGGCCGACCCGCGCGCCCTTGCCGCCGTTCCCCTGTCCCGGCGCGCGCGATGCGCAACCGTGGAGTAACACGCACGCGGCCCCCAGCGTCGCCATGGCGGCCGGGCTCGACCGCCACCTCTCAGGAACATACCGCAGCAACTCAGGATGACGGGCCACAACGGCGCGAACGGGATAGCCCGGCCGCCGGCATTTCCGTACCGGGGATACGCGCATGGTCTGTTCCTCCGAAACTGTGGGATACCCGATCCGGCAGCCGCGGTCAGGAAGCCCGCTCGCATGTCGCCTATGGCACGTCCAACAGACGAAGGGTGTATTGCCCGCCGGCGTCGCGGGCCTCAACCCAGAGCGTATATGACCCATCCAGAGGGCAGACGATAGGGAACACCGCGTCGCTGGAAGGCGCCGACCGCGAGCCGGCCTCCACGCGCAAGCCGTCGGGACCGTAGACCGTCGCGTCGAGCGCGCACTCTACGGACCTGACGACGACCAGCAGTGTCTGGCCTGCTCTCGCGGCAAACGAGTATATCTCGGACCCGCCGACGCCGAGTTCGCCGTTCGCCGAGCCGCCGACGGCGATGGGCCGAACCACATCCGCAGCCCGAGTGAGCGTGTACGCCCCAGATCCGCCGTCGCCGTGTGCGTGGACCCGCACCAGGAAGGCGCCGCCTGTGCCGGCCAACACGGTCAGCCGCGCGTTCCGGCCCTGTCCGCCGTCATCGTTGGCGCCGATCTTCTCTCCGCTTGGGTCGTAGAGCTCGACCTCCGTATCGAACCGGTCCGAGGCGGCCTCCAAGCGCAGGACCTTGCCGGCCTCCGCGTTGAGACGCCAGTAGTGGCTCTCGCCCAGTCGGATCTCGCCCGAGGCGGGACCGGCTGCCGGCCATGGTCGCGCCGCATCCGCGATGCGCAATACGTACCGGGCTGCAGCGCCCGTCTCGTGGGAGATCAGGACACGGAAGTCGCCCTCGCGCCTGAGAAGGAGCACCTGCGTGCCCGCGGACTTCGGGTCATCCGGCAGGGCTGTCAGCGCCGCGTCGTCCCACGGAGCTGAAGTGGATTCCGCGTTCGGGCCGTGGGTCGGAATGATCTCGAGGCCGGCAGGGCCGGACAGACTGAGGCTCACCAACTGGCCCTTTCTGCCGGCGAAGCGGACGATGTCGAGGCCCGCCTCCTCGAGCGGGCGCGGCTGCGCTTCCTGCCCCACGGCGAGCGCGGTCTCGCGCGCCAGCGAGGTGACCAGGGCGTACCCGGCGTCCGAGTCTTCGTCTCCAGCTACTCGGATGTAGTGGTCGCCCGTCGCGTCCGCCACCAGCAGGGCGCGATGACGGGTAGGCGTCTGCTTAAATGGAACCGGGTCGTCTATGAGATCGCCTGTGGGCTTGTAGAG
>Ga0172368_10006819_pt1 | contig 12157 bp, 11 predicted proteins | sample Lak11m_FD_114540 | JGI IMG/M metagenome (GOLD analysis project Ga0172368, IMG submission 114540) | Freshwater microbial communities from Kabuno Bay, South-Kivu, Congo - kab_022012_11m | ecosystem: Environmental > Aquatic > Freshwater > Lake | place: Democratic Republic of the Congo: South-Kivu...
GCAGGCCTGCGCGGGCATCGGCTATGCCCATCGCGCTGGCCTCGTGCATTGCGACGTCAAGCCGCACAATATGCTGGTCACGCCCGATAACCGTCTCAAGGTCACTGACTTTGGCATCGCACGTGCACTTGCCACCATCAGCCCCGGCGAACGCACTAACGTGGTCTGGGGTTCGCCTCAATATTTTGCACCCGAACAGGCCGCCGGGAATGCCCCCAGCCCGGCCTCCGATGTATATTCCCTGGGCATTGTTCTTTACGAAATGCTGACCGGCACACTGCCATTTACGGCCTCCACCGCTGAAGAGTTGGCGCGCCTTCATTTGAACGCCGATCCCATGCCGCCCAGTGAATATGTCCCCGATATTCCCAAATCACTCGAGGAGATCATCTTAAAGGTCCTCTCGAAGGAACCCTCCGCGCGTTATCGCACTGCCGACCAACTCGGACGCGTCCTGATGAACTTTGGGACTCAGCGCGCCGACCCGACTCCCAGCACCCCCATTTCGGCTCCGCGACCCGCGACGATTCCAAACTATGTTTGGGAACAACCGCCTCAACCCGCCCTCGAACCGGACGTCGAACCCCTCGACATTGACTGGCTGTCGGTTGGCCTCGGCCTAATGATGGTGATCGCCGTAATTGGCCTCATCCCGTTCTGGATGTGGGTTTACTTCACTTATAACCCGCCTATTAAATAAGGAATGAGACGACGCCTGTCATCGCATTGTGAAGTCTGGAGACTTCGCTTTCAATAAAATTATGAACAAAAAATACATCATCGCCCCCTCTATCGTTTCTGCCGATTACCTCCGCCTCGCAGAGGATATTCGCTCCTGCGAAACCGCAGGAGCGGACTGGCTTCATTGCGATGTGATGGACGGTCACTTCGTTCCGAACCTGACTTTCGGTCCGTTCCTCGTTGAAACGTTCAAACGCGCGACCAAACTTCCGCTGGATGTTCATCTCATGATTGAACAGCCGGAGCGTTATCTCGAAGCTTTTTCCAAAGCTGGTGCGAGCCATCTCACCGTCCACGTTGAGACTTGTCCGCATTTGCACCGCACATTGCAACAGATCAAGTCGCTGGGTTGCGCGGCGGGCGTGACGCTAAACCCCGGCACACCGGTCTCGGCCATTGAGCCGGTTTTGCATCTGGCAGATTTGGTTCTGGTGATGAGCGTCAACCCCGGGTTTTCCGGTCAGGTCTTTTTGCCGGAGACCGCTTCAAAGGTCGCCCAGATCCGCAAGAAATTGGATGAGATAAAATCGTCAGCCTGGCTGGAAGTGGATGGCGGAATCACCTCCGAAACTTTATCCGTCATGAAAAATGCGGGGGCCAATGCCTTTGTCGCGGCCAACGCGATCTTCAAATATCCGCAGGGAATCGAGGCAGGGATTGAATCGTTAAGAATGTCATTGCGAGACGGTGTTCCTCCGTCGAAGCAATCTCCTGTTCGATGAAGTACAGGCAATGACACTTGAAAATTAAAACAAAAATCACGACACATTTCGCATCGTGATCTTGTGGGCAGAAAGGATGGAATTACGCTGCCGACTTGCTCAGCGTCTTGATACACTTGGCGCACAGCACTTGCTTGACCATGCGTCCGTTCTGCATCACAGATACTTTCTGCAGATTGGGCTTGAATTTGCGGTTGGTAGCGCGCAAGGAAAATGAGCGGTTATGCCCGAAAGCGGTCGCCTTGCCGCAGGTTGCACATTTAGCCATCGTATACGTTCCTTTCTTACGGATGATTCCAGTACCATTGCCCGATTTTTGAAGGCACGGCATTTTACCACAGAACGCACCCTTCCTCAATACAAGTTGTTACGGCGTACCACGAAATCAGCATCGGACTTGCAATTCTGGCGTTGTAACTAGCAAAGCCAGTTCGTGTTAATTCAAGAGGCAGTAAAATAGGACGAGAGGACATCATGGGCGAAGAAACCACTTCATTAGGCGGCATTCACATTTCACCGAATGCCATTGCGGCAATTGCATATCATGCCACGCTTGAATCCTACGGCGTAGTGGGGCTGGCACCGAAGAATCTGGCCGAAAACCTGGCTCAGACCATTATCCACGAACCAGCGCGCGGCGTTTCCGTCCGCTACGACGGCGAGAACATTGATATCGACATCTTCGTTATCATCGAATTCGGCACGCGCATCAACTCGGTGGCGGATAGCGTGGCCAACACGGTCAAATTCCATGTAGAGAAAGCGCTGGGCATGGCAGTACATGAAGTCAACGTTCGTGTGGCCGGATTGCGCGTCAGCAGCTCTGATTAGGAGACGAACTTAATGAGGATGGATATTGTTCGTCTCGATAGGTTGCGTCGCAGACCTTTCGATGGTCAAGCTGTAAAACGCCTCGTCGAGGCCGGATTGACCTGGCTCAAGACCAACCAACAAATTGTTAACTCGTTGAACGTTTTCCCCGTCCCTGATGGCGACACGGGTACGAACATGACGTTGACCATGACCTCAGCCTGGAATGAGATCAAGGATTCCGGTGAGAAGCATGCGGGCAGGATGGCGGCTATGGTCGCCAAGGGCGCGTTGATGGGCGCACGCGGCAATTCGGGCGTGATCCTTTCGCAGTTGTGGCGCGGATTTGCGCGTGGCATTCAGGATTCGGAAGTGATTGACGCGGCCTCGTTGGTCAAAGGTTTTATGGATGCACGCGACACCGCCTACAAAGGCGTGGTCAAGCCGGTCGAGGGAACCATTCTCACGGTCTCAAAAGATACAGCAACTGCGGCCGAAGCCACACTGGCCGAAACGCAGGATCCGATTGAAATCCTGGCAAAATGTGTGAGCGCCGCTGACGCATCCGTGGTCCGGACCCCGGACCTGCTTCCGGTTTTGAAACAGGCAGGCGTGGTCGACTCGGGTGGCAAGGGTCTGTTCTTCATCCTGGAGGGAATGTTGCGGCATATCTATGGTGAATCACTTGATGCCCCGATCTCGTCCGTTCAACCACTTTCGTCAATGAATTTTGAGAGTGCCATGCAGGAAATCGAAGAAGGCCAGGATTACGAAGTCGTCGTGGACTTCTTCCCGGATAGCCAGTTCAAGTTGCAAAAGTTCTATGGCAAATTGGAAGAGATGGGCACGTCCATTCAGGTGGGCGAAGGCGAAGGCATGTATCGCATGCACATTCACGTGCCGCTCGATAAACGTTACGAGCCGATTGATTACATTATGGGTATCGGCACCATCACAAAGGTGGCGATGGAAAATCTTACGGCTCAGATGGACGAGATAGATTCAAAGACAAAAAGTTCCAAGCTCGAGTTGGCAACCATTGAACCTGGACAAATCGCGGTCGTGGCGGTCTCGCCGGGACCCGGCTTGAGTCGCATCTTTGCCAGTTTGGGCGTGGCCGCCATCGTCGGCGGAGGCCAGACGATGAATCCATCCACAAAGGATATTCTCGACGCGTTCGAGAATCTTCCGACCGATAAAGTCATCATTCTGCCGAATAATAAAAATATTATTCTGGCAGCCAATCAGGCCAAAGATGTGACCGTGAAAAGCGTGCAGGTCGTGCCGAGTAAAACCGTCCCGCAGGGATTGGCCGCCATGCTCTCGCTCAACCCGGACGGGGAATTGGATTCCGTTGCTGACAAGATGATCAAAGCTATGAGTGCAGTCAGGACTGGCGAGATCACGATTGCTACGCGCTCGGTCGAGATTGACGGTGTGAAGGTCAAAGAAGGCCAGGTTATTGCATTGCTGGACGGCAAGCTGATCGTCTCTTCAGGCTCAGTCGAGGAAGGCGTGATGGCTTTCCTTGAAAAAGTCAAAGCCGAAGAATATGAGTTGATCACTTTTTTCTACGGTGAAGATCTTTCACACGCAGAAGCCAATCGCGTGGCCGATGTGGTCCGTAAAAAATATCCATCGCATGAGATCGAAGTCCAGGAGGGTGGACAGCCGCATTACCAGTTTATTATTTCTGTCGAATGATGTCATTGCGAGCGAAGCGAAGCAATCTCTTATTTTGCAAGGAGATTGCTTCGGGAAGAACGCCCTCGCAATGACATACCCTTTATGAAACTCGGCATCGTTACTGACTCGACCTCCGACCTTCCTCAATATTTAATCGAACAACACGAAATAGAAGTTGTACCGACGATTTTGATTCTGGAGGGCAAAGAGTATGCAGATGGACAAGGCATCTCGCGCGAAGAATTTTACGCGCGTCTGCCGGACTTCAAAACGGCTCCTTCGACTGCAGCTCCATCCATCGGGGAATTTTCTGAGCGCTACGAAAAATTGCTTAGCAATGGCTGCGACCACATCATCTCGATCCATGCCGCGGGCGCGTTGACCGCGATTCTAAATGTCGCGCGCCAGGCTGCGGTTGGTTTCCCGGGTCGGATCACAACGATAGACAGCTTGTCCCTTTCAATGGGAATTGGCTTTCAAGTTCTCGCCGCCGCTGAAGCCGCCGAGAATGGACTCAAGGCCGCGTTGGTTGCGGTTGAATCTGCGCGCTCGCGTCTGAATGTTTTCGCCGCGCTCGACACGCTGGATTATTTGCGCCGCAGTGGGCGTGTCCCCGCCGCCGTGACGATGCTCGGTTCGGCCTTGAGCATCAAGCCGCTGATTGAAGTGGCAGACAGTCAGATCAAGGCCATCGGCGCGGTGCGGACAACGCGTCAGGCCAATGAACGCATGATGTCCTTCCTGAAATCTTCCGGAAAATTGGAAAGGCTGGCCATCCTGCATACCGGTGCAGAAGCGCGTGCGCGTGAGTTTCTGCGTCAGGTGATGGATGAGATCAGCCAGTCCGTGCCGCGTGAGATCATGATGTTGAACGTGACCACCGTGATTGGCACGCACGCCGGTCCGAATGGATTGGGGTTTGCGGCGGTGCGCTCAGAATAGAAGAGATCATTGCTAAAACATTTTTAAACACGAAGGATACGAAGGTCACAAAGGAAATCCAAAGGCGTTTTGAAAATCTTTGCGCTCTTTGTGGCTTTGCGGTTCGTTTTTCAATTTCGAGAAAGCCATGACCTCTAATCCGTGTAATTTGTGTCTCATTTCTTCTCGCATGATAAAATAACTTCCATATGTTGCCTTCACTGGAGAAACTCCGTAAATTTTTTCGTCTCGAACATGGGAATGGATATGGCAACACCGCCATTATCGGCGGTCTTGCCAAAATGCTCGACTTCTGGGAAGCCGAAGCACGCACAGATGGCGTAACTGAGGAAGTCATCCAGGCTGTTGTTTCGCGCCTGCGATCTTACGATGGTTTGAAACCCGAAGGCCGCGCCGACGCGCTCAAAGGTTTGTGGAAACGAATTCAGAATCAGTATCCCGACGATCAGCAAAAAACCGTGCGAAGGTCCGAGCAAAAGCTGCGCCCTCCTCAAGAACTGAGACCTCAACAAAGCAGACCCGAAGGTCAGGTTCAGCCGCGCCCCGCGCAACAACCGCGACCAGCCGCACCCTCGCGCGCTGAATCCGCGCCGGGCGGCAAGCACAGCCAGACGCCCGCCGCCCTCAACGCCGCGTTGACCGTCTTGCAGGGCGTTGGCCCAAAGCACGCGCAGACTCTCGCCGAACTTGGAATGTCAACTCTCGGCGACATGCTTTATTATTTCCCGCGACGCTATGAAGATTATTCACAACTCAAGCCCATTAAAAATTTGTGGTATGGCGAAGATGTCACGGTGATCGGCACGGTGCAATCCATCCACACCCGCCCGATACGCGGCGGCAAAGCCAGCATTGTCGAGATCATAATTTCGGACGGCACGGGCGCATTGCGTCTCTCGTGGTTCAACAATCCGTGGATCGCCAATCGTCTCAAAGAGGGCGAACAAATTTCCGTCTCTGGAACAGTTGAACAATATCTTGGCCGTCTCGTCATGAACCAGCCGGATTGGGAACCGGTCGAGATGGAACATCTTCACACCAATCGCATCGTCCCCATTTATCCGCTCACTGCCAAGATCACGCAGCAGTGGCTTCGCAATTTGATGAAACAGGTCGTCACGTATTGGGCGCCCGCCGTCGTTGATTCTCTGCCAGAAAGCACACGCAACGCTGCCGGACTTTTGCCACTTGGTAAGGCTTTGCTTCAGGCACATTTTCCTGATTCGCAGGCTCAACTCAAAGCCGCGCGTGAACGTCTGGCCTTCGACGAAATCTTCTTTTTGCAAATGGGAGTGCTACGCCAGAAGCGTGATTGGAAACAAGCCGATGCGCGCCGCTTCTCAATCTCGGACGAGTGGCTGGGTACGCGTTTACGCGGCCTGCCCTTCACGCTGACAAAGGCCCAGGGACGCGCCATCAGCGATATCCGCACTGATCTTGATTCTGGCAAGGCCATGAATCGACTCTTGCAAGGCGATGTCGGTTCGGGAAAAACTGTCGTGGCCGCAATTGCCGCCGCGATCATCACGAACAACGGCGCGCAAGCCGCCATCATGGCGCCGACTGGAATCCTGGCTGAACAGCATTATCGCAACTTCACCAACTTGCTGGCGACTCCCTCACCCTTGCATCCCTCTCCCAGCGGGAGAGGGGACGGGGGTGAGGGGATGCAGCCGGACGAGATCCGTTTATTAACCGGCGACACGCCCGAGGCGGAGAAGGAAGCGATCCGAAATGGATTGGCCGAAGGCAGAATCAAAATCGTCATCGGCACGCACGCGGTCATCGAAGGCCCAATCCAATTTAAAGATTTGGAACTGGCAGTGATCGATGAACAACATCGCTTCGGCGTTGAACAGCGCGCCGAGTTGCGCAACAAAGGCACGAACCCGCACCTGCTGGTGATGACGGCTACGCCGATCCCGCGCTCGCTGGCGCTGACGATTTATGGCGATCTTGATCTTTCGGTGATGGACGAGATGCCCGCCGGCCGTCAGCCGATCGCGACGCACGTGTTGTCGCCGCAGGAACGCGAGCGCGCCTTCTCGCTGATCCGTTCGCAGATCAAGGATGGACGACAGGCGTTTATCATTTATCCGCTCATTGAAGAAAGTGATAAGATGGAAACATTGCGCGCCGCGGTGGACGATCACGAAACACTTTCAAAAGAAATTTTTCCCGACTTGAAACTTGGCCTTCTGCATGGACGCATGAAGCCCAGTGAAAAAGATGAAGTGATGCTCAAGTTCCGCGATGGAAAGTTTGATATTCTCGTTTCGACCACGGTGGTCGAGGTCGGTCTGGACGTTCCGAACGCAACGGTGATGTTGATCGAAGGCGCGAATCGATTCGGCCTCGCGCAGCTTCACCAATTACGTGGACGTGTCGGACGCGGTGCAGTGCAATCGTATTGTTTGTTGATTCCCGATCACGAAGATTCGGTCGAGAATGAACGCTTGCAAGCCATGGCGCAGACCAATGATGGCTTTGCATTGGCCGATCTCGATCTCAAACAACGCGGCCCCGGCGAATTTCTTGGCACGCGTCAGGCCGGTTATGCATCTGGTTTGCGCATGGCGAGCCTGACGGATGTGGCGTTGATCGAGAAGGCACGCGTCCACGCGCAGAATTTATTCGAGCAGGATGCCAACCTTGAACAGCCCGAGCATACACTCCTTGCTGAGGCGTTGGGTCGTTTCTGGGGCGAAGGCAAGGGCGATGTTTCATAATTTTTGTAGTAGGGGCACAGCGACGCTGTGCCCCTACTACGCGTTATGGAGAATGAATGGTTAGAGCTTTATTTCCCGGTACGTTCGATCCCATCCATTATGGACACATCGACATTGCCACGCGCGCCGCGCGTCTTTTCGATGAAGTGGTGATGGCAGTTTACGATAAGCCGCTCAAGTCACTGATGTTTTTGCCTGAAGAGCGGATGTCGCTGGTCAGGGAATCCGTCAAGGATAATCCCAAGATCAAAGTGACAGGCTACAGCGGTCTGACGGTTGATTTTTGCTGCAAGGTCGATGCTCAAGTCATCGTGCGCGGCTTGCGCGTCTTCTCGGACTTTGAGTTTGAGTTCCGCATGGCGTTGGCAAATCAGCGCCTGTCGAAAGATATCGAGACCATCGCCTTGATTACCGCCGAGCAACATACTTTCCTCTCGTCCAGTACGGTGCGCGAGATTGCCATGCTCGGCGGAGACGTATCCAGTATGGTGCCGCCCTATGTAAAAGAGGCTTTACGGGCAAAAGTGACCGATTTGGCTGATCACCAATTCCCTCCCAATGCATTGCGAGATTGATATATAATTGGGTATCGCCCCGCGAAGCGCGGAGGAACCTATGGACATACTGCAATTGATTGACCGTTTGGAAGAACTCTTTAACCAAGCCAAGGCTGTGCCATTCACGCGTAACGTCCTCGTGGAGGAAGACCGCATGTTGGAGATCATTGACCAGATGCGCATCGTCATCCCGGAAGAAGTGAAGAAGGCGCAACAGATCATTGGTCAGCGCGATCGTTTTCTGGCGCAGGCGCAGGAAGAAGCGGATCGCACGATCGCTCTCGCACGTGAAAAGGCTGATCAACTGATTCAGAAAGATATGGTCACACAAGAAGCGACTCGCCGCGCCGAACAAATCCTGGCCCAGGGCCGCGCCGATGCCGAAGCTTCGCGCCGCGATGCTGATGATTACGTTGTGGATACCTTGGTGAATTTGCAGGATACACTGGAAAAGACTCTTAACCAGGTCCGCAACGGGGTGCTGGCTGTGCAGCAGGACCAAATGCAAAAATCCATTCCTGCTTCGTCAGCGCAGGCGACGGTTGAGAAAATGGAGAAGTAATCAATTTTCGGTAACAAGTGAAGCCCGACACGATTTCGTGTCGGGCTTCTTTTTTCGCCCAGTAAGACAAAACTCCCCTTGCCTTTTGCCCTACAATTGATTAGTATATACGCAACAAAATGGAACCAGCGCCATCCCGGCCCCCCAGCTTGCCTGTTCAGCGTCGACGCTCCAAACCGTTGTATGCGGTACGGACCACGATCTTTGTGTCCATTCTGCTGGCAACTGTTTTCGTAATGTGGACGCCGACCAATTTCTCCACCGCCTCGTTCTCGGACAAACTGGCCTTGCTCCTGACTCCGCAAGCCCCCAGCAACCCGGATATCCCCGTGCAGCAGGCGCTGAGAATTGGCATCGTGGCTGGACACAAGGGAAATGACTCGGGGGCAGTCTGCACGGACAGTAACAGCAAGGTCACGTTGACGGAGGCCGAAGTTAACCTCAATATTGCAACTCTCGTCCAGAAGAAACTAAATGACCGCGGCTTTCAAGTGGATTTGCTTAACGAATATGATACGCGCTTGAACGGCTATCGCGCCGTTGCCATCGTATCCATCCACAACGATTCATGTGAGTACGTCAATGATCAGGCGACGGGCTTCAAAGTTGCCGCGGCTTTGAATACGCGCGATCAAAACCGTGCCAGCCGTTTACTGGCCTGCCTTGTTGACCGCTATCATACATCCACCGGCCTGGAATTCCATCCGGGCAGTATCACGGCAGATATGACAAGTTATCATGCCTTTTCAGAAATCGATCCGGATACAATTGCGGCTATTATCGAAACCGGTTTTTTGAATCTCGACCGTGAAATTTTGACACAGCACACGGACCAGGTCGCGGATGGAGTCGTCAACGGCATTCTGTGCTTCGTCAATAATGAAAACGTCGAGCCAACCCCTACCCCAACCCCTTAGCCTATGAACACACAATTTGAAGAAGCCCGTTTAGCGGTACAAAAAGCACGTGAAGCCTTGCGGAACAACAACCGCAGTGAAGCTCGTGAGTGGGCAGAATATGCCGCCTCGCTCGCCCCTCAAATGGAAGATCCCTGGTTGGTGCTGGCGGCAATTGCCAGCCCGCGCGCCAGTGTGGAATATATCCAGAGGGCGCTCAAGATTAACCCGAACAGTCCGCGCGCACACAAAGGAATGAAATGGGCACAGACTCGCCTGCATGACTCGGAGCAGGAAAAAGTATCAGGAAACACAGCGCCGCCTCAAGGCGCTGTCCTACCTGCGCCAGTGCCGCAGGCACAGGTGAGCCCGTCGAAGAATTTGGATCTGACCGGACGATTGCTGCGAGCAGAATTTTCGCGAGAACAATTCCTGCCAGGGCAAACGAGTCCGTCAACAGGTTTGGGGATAAGCGATAAAAAGCCAAAGCCAAAAAGAAATCCGTTATACCCCATCCTATTATTTGTCATCGGTGTATTCGTCTGTGCGATAGTGGCCTGGTCGGCAACCACGTCACCCGTGCTTGCATTGTTGGCAAACAGTTCGGCGCCCACGCCGACTCACCCGTCCGCGTGGGCGCAGGTGCAGATTGCTAAGCCGACTTACACGCCGCCTTCTCAATTTGCACAGACAGTCAGCGAGCCGGCATTTACACCAACGCCTGCGCCGCTCGATCTGGTAGATAATCTGCCCGCTGATTTGCCGACAGATATTCCAACCGACGTTGCTCCTGTTATTGCAACAAATATGCCAACCGATGCGCCGACTGCTACTCCAACAGAATTAGCGGCGCTTTTGCCGGAAGATAATTCCATACCAACGCCCGAACCGGCCTACGCCGGCTCGCTCTCGATAGAATATGTAGCCGATACGCCGACTTCGGAAATTCCAACGTCTGCGTCTGCTCCGACTCCCGCGCCCGAACAACCACAAACAAATTACACTTCCACGGGCGGCGAACGCTGGATCGATGTGAACCTCTCGCAACAAATGGTGTATGCCTACGAAGGCAACACAGTTGTAAATTCATTCCTGGTATCAACGGGTACGTGGGAATATCCAACAGTAACAGGCCAATATCACATCTATGTTAAATATCGCTACACCGATATGGCCGGGCCGGGCTATTATTTACCCAACGTGCCATACACGATGTATTTCTATAATGGTTATGGTTTACACGGAACATACTGGCATCATAACTTTGGCACGCCCATGAGTCACGGATGCGTGAATTTGAGTATTCCCGATTCAGAATGGATGTTCAACTGGGCATCGGTCGGGACATTGGTGAATGTGCATTATTGATCAGTAAAACATGAATGCGGACAAGGCCGCATTTTCTCGGCGTGACTTTCTCAAATTGAGCGGACTTGGGTTCCTCGGATTGTTCCCGCCGAATCTGCCGCTCAACTCGTTTTTTTCAGGACGCCTTCGATAGTCAACAGGGACGCGTTGCAACGCGTCTGATCCGGTTGCATGATAAGCCTTCCTTCAACAGCAATCGCATTGGGTCATGTCTGCCGCGGCAAATCCGTCTGACGGGAAAATCTGGTATCAGGTGCTGGACGACAAATGGGACAAGTTGTACTACGCGCCCGCCGAACATATCCGCACCTATCACAAACGTCCGACGCGTCACATGGTCGCAGGCGATATTACCGCTGGACAAGTCCGGTCGTCAATCCGAATGAGCAATTTGAATATAAAGATAATGGCACGTTGGTGGAGATCATTAAGTAGGCAGCTCAATAAAAGATTCCACGCGAAGCCGCTAAGTAAAGAAAAAAACTTTGTGCCTTGGTATCCTTGCATTATTGGTTTGCTCTTTGGCCTCTAAGAGTTTCGTAAGACTCTTCTCCCTGTTACCATCCTGACTCCATAAAATCAGATACAATCCATCAATCATTATGACGAACTTACCTTTATCACGGCGTGATTTTCTAAAACTTTCCGGCGCAGGGTTGCTGGGTGCATTCCTCGCCGAACTGCGGCTTGACCGCGCCTTTGCTTTGTCAACGGCGCAGGGACGCATGACCCAGAGCGGGATTTATTTATACAGCGAGCCATCCTTTAAAGCCAAGACATCCCACATCTTTGGCCGCGATGAAGTAGTCAACATCACGGGCGAAGTGGATGGCGATGTTGGAAACCCGTACAACAAAAAATGGTATCAACTCAACAGCAAAGGTTACACTTATTCCGGTTGGGTTCAACCCGTTGAAACGAATTACCAGAAATCAATCTTTCAAGTCCCCACTGCTGGACAACTAGGCGAGATCACCGTCCCAGTTACCGATACACACATGTCTCCCGCTTTTTGGGCTGACCATGGGTACCGCATTTATTATGGGACGACACATTGGGTGACTAGTGTTTCGATCAATCGCTACGAGAAAGGCGTGTGGTATGAAATCTATGACAGTGAACTGCAGAAATCTTTCTACGTCGC
>Ga0172368_10006822_pt1 | contig 12155 bp, 9 predicted proteins | sample Lak11m_FD_114540 | JGI IMG/M metagenome (GOLD analysis project Ga0172368, IMG submission 114540) | Freshwater microbial communities from Kabuno Bay, South-Kivu, Congo - kab_022012_11m | ecosystem: Environmental > Aquatic > Freshwater > Lake | place: Democratic Republic of the Congo: South-Kivu...
CCTGCCGCACCGCGTCCTCCAGCGGGGCCATGTCGCCCCGGTAGCTGGACATGGCGCGCGCCAGCCAGAGCAGCGCCAGCGCCTCCCGCCGCTGCTCCTCGTGCTCCCCGAGGACGCCCAGCAGCTGCACGCGCTCCCAGCGGACCTGGAGGTACAGCGGACACGCGTGCGCCGCGGCGGTGGCGGCCTGCAGCGCGCGGCTCCAGTCCTTCCCCTTCACCAGCGCGCGACACAGCCCGTACAGCGCCTCCACCTGCGGGAAGGCGGCCGCGGCGCGCCCGCAGGCGGCGAGGGCCGGCTCGTCCTGCCCGGCCTCCTCGTGGAGGACGCCCAGGCGGCGCCACGCCTCCCCTTCGAGCAGCCGACGCCGCCGTCCCTGGACGCGGGCCTCATGGTCCGAGGCCGTCACACTTCCGGCTGTGACATGGCGCGATTGTGACACGTCCGGGTGTGACGTTCCCTCCTCGCCGCCTTCCCCGATGAGGTCCTCCCACCCGGCCCGCTCCCAGGCCAGGCGGAACGGCTCGTAGGGCGGGGCCAGCAGCAGCCCCTCGACGGGCGCGTCGCTCCCCGCCCACTTCACCGCCTCCTGCAGGTGCCCGTGGGACGCCGGCCGATCCTCCAGCGCCAGCGCGACCGCGGCGCGGTTCAGCCAGGCCACCGCCCCGCCGCCCGCGCGCGTCGCCTCGTCGAGCAGCTCGTCCGCGCGCGCCAGCGCTTCGCGTCGCTCCGCCGGCTCGGCCTCGGCGAGGGGCGCGGCGGACATGCCGGAGAGGTGCGCGGCGGCCAGCAGCACCCCCATGTCGTTGAGGACCTCGCCGCTTTCCCCTTCCTGGTCGGGCTCCGCAGGCTCCGCCCGATCGGTCCTCGCTGGCGGAGCCAGACTGCGGCCGGGGTTCTCCCGAGTGGCCGCCTCCAGCTCGTGGAGCGCCAGGACGCGCGCCCGCGCCTCGCCCGAGGTGTGCAGGTTGCGCGCGTGGAGCACGGCGCGCCGCCACTGCGGGACGTCCTGCATGGCGCGCCGCCGCGCGGGGCCCACCAGCCCCTTCGCCTCGCACGCCGCGACGATCTCGCGCAGGCGGCTCTCGTAGGTGTGCGGCTGGATGGCCCGCCACCCGGCCTCGGCGATCCGCGCGCGCTCGTCCTCGTGCTCCAGGTAGTGCGCGACCAGCGCCTCGAAGTCGTCGTCGCCGTACAGGACGCACTCCTCGCGGTCCTTCAGGAAGCCGCGGATCTCCTGGTTCTCGCGCTCCAGGAAGAGCAGCGACCCGCACGCCGGCGCCTCGTAGGCGCGCATGTTCATCTCGCCGCGGATGCTGCGGTTGAAGGTGATGCGGCTGCGCTGGACGGCCCGCGTGTACGCCTCCTCGAACAGGCCGGTGAGCGCCGCCACGCGATACTTCGCGCCCAGCCGGGCGATGCGCTGGATCCACCGCGCCCGCTCCCGCTGCACGTGGGGGCTCAGGTTGGCCACGATGCTCAGGTCGTGGTCGGGCGTCGGCATCACCTCGGGGCGCCAGTGCATGTGCGGGCGGAACGCGAACAGCGGGAAGTATGAGACGTCGCGGAAGCCGGCGCGGCGGAAGGCCTCCACCCCCAGCCGCTCGGTGAAGAGGTGGTCGAAGTCCCCCAGCACCGCCTTCGGGGACTCGTAGTGCAGGTTCCAGTCGCTCACCATGACCACCGAGGCGCAGGGGGCATCCGCCATGTCCGGCGGCACCGCGTGGTACTCCGGGATGCGGTACACGATCAGCTCGGGCACCCACCCCTCGGGCAGCGTCTCGAGGATTTCCCTCAAGGTGCAGGGGAACGCCTCGGCCGGCCGGTGGACCACCTCGTGGCCCCCGGTGCTCTCGTGGAACACGTGCTGGCCGAGCAACAGGACGCGCATGGGGAACAGGACCCTCCTACCCGTTCATCGGCGGGTGCGGGCGAAGGGTAAGTCGCCGGGCCGACCTGCCAGTCATGCTGTCGGCTGGCGGTCGTCGTTGACGACGTACGAATATGTACGTATGATGTAACTATCTGTACGATGAATCGAGGAGCAGCCATGCAAGAGGTCTTGACACCGGAGGAGGTCGCAGGCCGGTTGAAGATGTCGCCTCGCACCGTGCGCGACTGGCTGCGGAAGGGCCACCTGACAGGGATCAAGCTCGGCAAGGAATGGCGCGTGCGGGAGAGCGACCTCGAGGCCTTCGTCGAGCAGCGCGATGCGGATGAGGAACCCCTGTCAGACGACGATCTGACCGCGGTCCGCCAGGGCATCGAGGCGATTCGGCAGGGTCTGTTCGTGACGCTGGAAGAGTATGACCGTAAGCGGACAGCGCGCCGGCGGTGAGCTACGCCCTGCGCATCGCGCGGCCCGCGGAGAAGGTCCTCGAAAGTCTGGACGCTGCAACGGAGTCCCGCGTTCGCGCGCGCTTCGACGATCTCATGGCGGGTCCATACGATCCGCGCTTCTCCAAGCCGCTGGTGGAAGTCAAGGGGTTGCGCGCGGCGCGTGTGGGAGAGTGGCGCATCCTGTACACGGTGGATGACAGGGAGAACGTCATCTACGTGACGGCCATCCGCCATCGCGGAGAGTCGTACCGCAGGCTCAACCGGTAGTCCCTATTGCCGCAGCGGATGCCAGGTCGGGTCGTCGGCCTCCCGCAGTCCCGCGATCTGGGCGTCGGCCTCGACGGGGAAGCACAGCATGTTGCAGGACACGACGTTGGGGAACAGGTTGGCCGATTCCCCCGCGAAGTTCCGCCCGTTGAACAGCGGCGGCAGGTGCCAGTAGCTGCGGTAGCCCAGCTCCCGCAGCTTGTGGATGAGCGCCTCGGAGGCGTCCGCGCGGTCGTTCTCCACGTACAGGGCCGGGCGGAAGCGGGCGATGAGCCCCTTCGCGCCTTCGAGCACGTCGATCTCCATGCCCTCGACGTCGATCTTGAGCAGCCGCAGGCGGTCGATCTCCAGGTAGTCGTCGAGGCGGATCAGGGGGACCCGGTAGCCCATCGCCGTCCCCGCGCTGACGCCGCCGTAGTTGCCCTCCCGGGCATAGTCCAGCTCGGGCATGCGCAGGAAGCCGCTGGAGGTGCCCGCGGCCGCGTTGACGCAGGTGACGTGGGAGATGCTGTTCAGGGCCATGTTGGCGCACAGCGTCTGGAAGACGACCCGCTGCGGCTCGATGGCGTAGACGTGGCCGGTCTCCCCCACGCAGCGGGCCAGGGCCAGGGTCTGGGAGCCCACGTTCGCGCCCACCTCGATCACCACGTCGCCTGGGCGGCAGAAGGCGTGGAAGACCTGGCACTCGATCTCGCCGTACTCCCCGTAGACCCCCATGGCCCGTCCCACGTAGACGTCGCGGGTGTTGAACAGCAGGTAGCCGTACCGGCCCCGCACCAGCTGGTTGAAGCCGGCGCCGTCGAGCAGGTGGGGCAGGTGGCCGATGGTCTGGGGCATGGGGGTCTCCTTGTCGTGTGATCAGCGGGACGTCAGGACGCCCGCCCGCTCCGCGAGCGCCTGGCGGACGCGGGCGACCACGCCGCCCCAGTCGCCCGGCCGCTCCTGGCGGAAGAGGGTCATGGAGGGGTACCAGGGCGAGTCGTCGCGGCCGTCCAGCCAGCGCCAGTCGGCGTCGACGAAGAGCATCCCCCAGGTGGGGACGCCCAGGGTGCCGGCCAGGTGGAGCACCGCGGTGTCGGTGCTGATGAACAGGTCCAGGGACTGCAGCGCGGCGGCGGTGTCGGTGAAGTCCGCGAGCTCGCCGCCCAGGTCCTCGATGCGATCGCGCAGCGGCGAGGCGGCCAGGTGCGCCTGCCCCACGCCCTTGTGCAGGCTGAGCAGGCGGACGCCGGGGACTCCGGCCAGGGGCTCCAGCAGGTCCAGCGGCATGGAGCGGTAGCGGTCGCCCCGCACGTCCGGGTTGCCCTGCCAGCACACGCCCACCCGCAGCTCCCGACCCTGGCCGACGCGCTCGGCCCAGCGAGATCGTATTGCCGGCAATACGGTCAGCCCGGGGGGCGGAGGGATGTCGTCCAGGTGGGCGCCCACCAGCCCGGGCAGGCTGAGCAACGCCACCTGCAGGTCGGCCTCCACGTCGATGGGCCGGTCGGTGCGCGCGACCACCACCTGGTCGGCGCCTTCCACCCCCTCCAGCAGGCCGGCGAGCGGCTCCTGGCAGGTTAGCACCACGCGCCCCACCCGCCCCCGCAGCCGGGGCAGGTAGCGCACGAACTGCAGGGTGTCGCCGAAGCCCTGCTCGTGGTGCACCAGCAGCGTGGCATCGGGCGCCGCTGCCCCGTCCCAGCGGGGGAAGGGGAACACGCTGGCCGCATACCCGGAAGCGGAGAAGCGCCACTCCGCCTCCCGCCAGCCCTCCTCGAAGTCTCCCAGGAGCAGGTGGGCGATGGCCTTGTTCCAGTGCGTCTCGGCGTCCCCGGGAGCGTGGCGCAGGGCCGTCTCGAAGGCGGGCAGGGACTCGGCCACCCGCCCGCGGCGCCGCAGGATCTGGAACAGGGTGATGGCGGCCTCGGGGAAGGCGGGGTCGAGCGCCAGGGCGGCGCGCGCCTCGCGCTCGGCCTCCTCCAGCCGGCCCCAGCCCATGAGCAGGTGCGCGAGGTTGCGGTGAGGCTGGGGACCGAGGCCGCCGGCGGCGGTGGCGGCCCGCAGCAGGCGCTCGGCCTGCTCCAGGTCCCGCTCCGCCAGGACCAGGGCGTACCCCAGGTTGCCGGCGCTCGCGGGCGTGGGCGCCAGCGCGTAGGCGCGCTCGAAGTGGCGCACCGCCTTCTCTGACTCGTGCTGCTCCTGGAAGATGATGCCCAGCAGGGTCTGGATGTCGGCGCTGGCGGGACTGGCGGCGGCGGCGCGGCGCAGGGTGTCCGCGGCGTCGCGGGGGCGTCCCTGCTTCCACTGGACCGCGCCCAGCAGGTGCAGGGCGGTGGCGTCCTTCGGATTGGAGGTGACGCGCTTGCGGCAGAGCGCCGTCGCCTCGTCGAAGCGACCCTGGTTGAAGAGCGCCTGGGCCTCGTGGAGGACGCTCACGACCGCCGCAGCGCCTCCGCCACCCGCGCGACGAGCGGAGCCCACTCGCCCGCCCGCTCCTGGAGGAACAGCCGCATGGTGGGGTACCACGGGGAGTCCTCGCGGTCCAGCAGCCAGCGCCACTCGCGCCACGCCGGCGTCAGCGCCAGCAGCGTCCAGGTGGGACGGCCCAGCGCGCCGGCCAGGTGCGCCACCGCGGTGTCGACCGAGATGACCAGGTCGAGGTGGGACATCAGGGCGGCCGTGTCGGCGAAGTCGGCGATGTCGGCGGTGAGGTCGATCAGTCCCGACGGGTGGGCGCCCAGCTGCAGGCTGTAGAAGTCCACGCCCGCGACGTCGAGCAGGGGAGAGAGGTCTTCGAAGGTGAGCGAACGCCGGTCGTCCTGCTGCGAGCCGCTGCCGGCCCACGCCAGCCCCACCCGCGGGCGGCCCGTCGCGGGGACGCGCGGCGCCCAGCGGGCCACCTCGTCCGCGGGGGCGCGCAAGTAGGGGGCTCCCGAGAGGTTCTCCAGCGTGGTGCCCAGGAGTCGCGGCAGGCTCATGAGGCTCACGGCGCGGTCCGCCGCCAGCGCCGTGCCGTGCTCGGCGGCGTCGGCCACCACCGCGTCCACCCCATCGACCCCTTCCATGAGGCGCCGCAGCGACGGGTGGCAGGTGGCGATCAGGCGCTTCACCCGGGGCCGCGCCAGCGGCAGGAAGCGCGCGAACTGCAGCAGGTCGCCGAAGCCCTGCTCGTGGGTCACGGCCAGCGTCTCCACCGGCGTCCCGTCCCAGGCGGGCAGGGGGAGCTGCAGCCGCCGCGGGTCGCCGTCGCGCAGGCGGGACTCGTAGGCCTCCCAGCCTTCCCGGTAGCGCCCGAGCAGCAGGTACAGGCCCGCGCAGTTCCACGCCGCCGAGCGCTCGCCCGGCGCCAGCGCGCGGGCCTGCTCGAAGTGCGCCAGCGCCTCGTCGAAGCGTCCCTGCTCGTAGTGGATCTGCCCCAGCACCGTCCGCGTCTCGGGGTGCCCCAGGTCGCCGCGCCCCGCCTCGGCCAGCGCCTCGTCGTCGCGCCCCAGTCGGTGCAGCGTCCAGGCCAGGTGGTTGCGGTAGGCGCCGCGGGTCGGATCGGCCTGGACGGCGGCGCGCAGGCACCCCTCCGCGGCGGCCGCGTCCCCCAGCTGGGACAGCGCCCACCCCACGGCGTCCAGGTCCTCGGCGCCGCGGGGACCCGCGTCCAGCGCCCGGCGGAAGGCCTGCAGCGCCCGCTCCCGATCGCCGCGCTCGTGGGCCACGAACCCCAGGTTCCGCTGCAGCGAGAAGTTCCGCCGGTCGATCCCCGCCGCCCGCCCCAGCAGCTCCAGCGCCTCGGCGGAGTCCCCCTGCTTCCAGCGGATCACCCCCAGCAGGTGCAGCGCGACGCCGTCCTTCCGGTTGGAGGTGAGGACCTTGCGGCACAGCCCGGCAGCCTCGTCGAGCTGCCCCTTCCGATAGGCAGCCTGGGCGGTTTCAATCAGGCGGGGGGATTTCATCTGATGGGTTCATCGGACGGGCGGGCGGATTCACAAGGGTCGGCTCGTCAGCCGGCGAGCTGCAGGGCCCTGTCCAGGCTCGAGACGCCGGGTTCTGGCGGCATCATCCCCAGGTGCTCAACCGCCTGAGGAACTCTGGCGACACCCGGTCCGGGAACCGTCGAGCCAGTCTCGGAAGCGCCAGCATCGCCGCATTGATCGAGAAGGCGTCGCTGATGACCAGGGGCTCCTCCTGGAAATCGTGGGGGGAGTTCAGCTGGCTGCGTCGCTCAGGGTTGAGAGCGTGGCTGTATTCTCCCTCCTTCAGCCACACTTCGTGGAAGATGGCCTCGTAGAACGTGTCCAGCGAGACCCAGAGGGGATCCTCCATCGTCGGCTCCACGCGGTTGATTTCCTGTTCTTGAAGCTGCCTGTCGACGATGGCGAGGAAGTAGTCCGGAGCCTCCACCAGTTTCCCGGTGTCCGTGCATACCGCTTTGAGGAATTCCAGCTCCTGGTGCCCGTCCACACGGCGGCGGGGCTCAGCGGCGGTCTCCTCCCGGAGCTCCCGTGCCGCGGCATTGAACTTGTCGGAGTCCCCCAGGCACCCGAAGCCGCGCGGGATCTCGGTCAAGAATGCGCGCTGGGGATGCCGGTACTGTCGTACGAGCAGGACTTCGCCCGTGCTGTGGGCGACGGGCAGAATGACGACGCCTGGATGCTTCACGGGATCCGGTGGGGTGATACGGATGTAATGGCCCTCGGACACGCGGACCTGACTGGTCTGCTCTTCGCGCATCCGGAACCGTACCTTGTCCACGTACACCTCGACATAGCTCTGAACCACGCCATGCTCGGGGGTGATGAGGTTGTCGCACGACTGTCCGACGATCTCGATCTCCGCACGTCCCGCACAGCCGGAATTGAGCGTGGAGGTCTGCACGTCTCCGGATGCAAGGGCATGGAGCTCTCTTCGCCAGTTGCTGGAGCGCACGCCACCATGCAGTTGCGCCAGCAGTGTCTCCCCTTGACTCTGGCTCAGCTCGTACCTCCCATCCTTCTTCTTCCGCTTGTACCACGCGTCCCTCACAGCCTCGTCTGGCTGGTCCTCCCAGTATGACTTGTTGTCGTCCAGAAGCCCCAGAAGGGCCTTTTTCATCTTTGTCGTCTCGCCGTATGCGCGCGGGACGGCCAGGTCCAGCTTGGCGTGTGAGATCTCGAATCTGTCCATGCGGGAAGGGGTACGACGATGCGCATGCTTACCCTCCGCCCGAACGTCGCCAGAACGTCGCCGCCAGCTGGCGATCTTTGATGGGATAGTATCCCGCCTCTCGGTGCTTTACCCTGGAAGCAGGCTGACAACCAGAACAGAGGAGGGCGTCACTGTGCACAACATGAGACATCTGACAGACCTGCTGCATGCCGCCGATTTCAGTGTGGCTCGCCAGCGCGGGGGGCACACGATCTACCGTCGCGGGACCGTCACCGTCTCGCTTCCGACCCACCACCGCGAGGTCTCCAGCCGCCTGGTCCATAGGTCCCGCGCGATCTCGGAGGTGCGGGCATGAAGAGGAGTGCTCTCGCCGCCCTCATCGCCGTCCTCCTGGCCGCCCTCACGGCAGCCACGGGCTGCTCCGGGCACCGTCAGCTTGCCGTGTGCCTGCTCGTCGACCCCACCAGCTCCGCCGCGGACGGTCGTCCCCGCTTCATGAAGGGCGTGGACAGCCTCCTCACCGGCGGCTACCTCGTGCGGGGGCGGGTGGCGGTCATCCGCGTGGACGACTCGCCCTCCCTCCTGTATGCCGGGCCCGGCGTGAATGCCGTCGAGATCAAGAAGGCGGTGGAGGAAGCATCTCGCCCCTCGGAGTGCGGCCCGTGGGTGGGCGGCGCGCATCACTGCGGGACGGATCCGGCCGGGGCCTTCGAGCTGGCCCGGGACTGGCTCGACAGGTCCGAGCCGGGTGTCGAGGCCCGCAGGCTCCTCATCGCCTTTTCCGACTGCGTCAACGACTCCCCCTGCCCGCTGGCGCCTCGGCGCCGGATCTTCCGGGACCCCTCGCTCGTGAAGTGGTCCTCGACCCCTCCCGAGCTCCACCTCTTCGGGCTCGACGCCGTCCGCATGAAGTCGCTGCGCGCGACGTGGCCTTCGACCACCTGCATGCACCTGGCCAACGAGGCGCTCGAGATGTCCCATCTCGGCCTCCGATCCAGCTCATTCTGAGGAGGACAGGAACGATGATCCACACCGAGCTCGATCCCTCGGCCGAAAAGCGGACCCGCCACATCGCCGCGGTTCCCGACAGATGGGAGCACGCGCACTTCGTCCAGCCCGCCCGGGACCTGCAGCACCTGCACCAGGACACCCACCGTCAGAAGGCAGCATCCGTGCTTCTCTGCGTGTTCCTCCTGGTCGGCGTCTCGGCGGCCCTGTCCCTCCTGACCGGCGGCATCCTGACCCGCCTGATGCCCGATGAGCTGGCCTACATCGTCGGGGCCGCCCTGCATGTCACCATCGGGTGGGGTGTACACTATCTCATCACGGGATTCGTGCGCCGCAACCCGCGTGACAAGGTCGTCGCCTCCATCTGCCTGGCCTTCTCCGTCCTCGCCCTGCTCTACGTCTTCGTCTCCCGCGCCATCCTCATGGTGGAGGAAGGCAGGAGCCCGTCCTTCGCCTGGACTATTTCGGCCTTCTTGGTGCTGGTCGAGATCGGCATTCCGGCCCTTCTCGGCTATGCCCTGGCGCTCGCCTCGATGGCCCGCGAGGACGCCGGACAGGAAGCCGGTTTCTTCAAGCATCACCAGCACTTGATCGAGTCCAGCGGTACTCCCTGGGAGCGGTGGAACGACGCCGAGGATCGTCTGCAAGACGAGATGCGCGAGCGCACGGAGGCCCTGAGGACGGCGAAGCCCGAGGGACAGGCCTGCCTCAACGCGGAGATCCGCGTGCTGGACAATCGCTTCAAGAAGTTGCGGGAGTGGAATCCCACGCGGGCATATCGTCAGTAGCGTGCCCGGGCGGGCTATTCCGTACCGGCCTGGCAGACCAGCCAGCCAGGTGCGGGATACGCCCGGTTGCGGGATTACCCCGCCCCCCGCAGCACCCGCAGCCCCTCCAGCAGCGCGCGGGCTTCGGCGTTGCGGGGGTCGCGGGCGCAGCAGGCGTCGAGGGCGCGGGCGGCGGCCGTGTAGTCTTCGAGGGCGAGCAGGACGCGGGCCAGGTCGAAGAGGACCGAGGTGTCGCCCGGGGCCTGGTTGTGGGCCGCGGACAGCAGGGACGCCGCGGTGGGCAGCTCGCCGCAGGCGGTCGCCGCGTCGGCCGCCGCGCGCAGCAGCGGGAGGGGGTCCGCGGCGAAGGGGATGGCCGTGCGCAGCACCCGCAGGGAGGCGCGGGGGTCGCCCAGGGCGCGGTAGCCGCGGGCCACGAAGTCGGCCACCGCCGGCGACGTCTCGTGGGCCGCCGCCAGCGCGTCCAGGTGCAGGCGTGAGGCCGCGGCGTCTCCCAGGCGCTGCTCCAGGTCCGCCAGCTGCATGCGGGCCTCGGTGAGGGACGGGTCCAGCCGCACGGCCTGTCGACAGCACGCCCGCGCTTCCTCCAGGCGCCCCTCGGACAGCGCGACCGCGCCCAGCAGGCCGTGCACGCCGGCGGCGTCGGGGCGCTTCGCCAGCACCGCCTCGAGCAGCCCCCGCGCCTCCCCCAGCCGTCCCAGGTGGAGCAGCGTGCGGGCCCGCAGCAGGGCGCCGTCGAGATCCAGGGCGGGGACGCGGTCCAGGGCCTCCGCCGCCTCCTGCCAGCGCTGCAGCCGCCCCAGCAGCTGCGCCAGGAGCAGGTGATGGCGCGCCTCGCCGCTCGCCGCCGCCAGCTCCGCCGCCACGCGCGCGGCGTCCTCGACGTGGGCCAGCGCCGCGTGCACGTTGGCGAGATCCTCCAGCATGCGGGGGTCGGCGAAGCCCAGGGCGCGGGCGCGGACGAAGGCGTCCTCGGCCCGCTGCAGGTCCTTCAGGCGCAGGTGGCAGCGGCCCCGGTTGGCCCACAGGGCGGGCATGTCCGGCTTGAAGTGGAGGGCCTTGAGGAAGTGCTCCAGGGCGCGCTCCCAGCGTTCGTCCTGCATCTCCAGGATGCCCAGCTCCATGTGCGGCTTCCAGGTGGCGGCGCTGGCGTCGGTGGAGCCCAGGTAGCCGCGCGGCTTGCCGCCCCCCTGGATGGCCTGGCGGTAGTGCTCGCGGGCCTCCTCGCGGTGCCCCAGGCGGGCGTGGATGTACCCCGCCGCGTAGTGGGCGTCGGGCAGGTCGGGGAACTTCGCCAGCGCCTTCTCCACCAGGGGCAGCGCCTCTTCGCCGCGGCCCACCTCCAGCATGGCCATGCCGCCGAGGATGTAGCACAGCGGCAGGTACCCGGTGGACCCCTCCCCGATCAGCTCGATGGACCGCAGGAAGGCGGAGAGGCTCTCCTGTGCGCTCCCCGTGTGCCCCAGGTGGCAGCCCAGGTTGAACCAGTTGAAGGCGTCCTGCGGGCTCTCCTCGACGGCGCGCCGCAGCAGGCCCAGGTTGCGCTCGTCGCGGTTCTTGCGCTGCCACTCCTGCTCCACGTACCCGTAGTGGTGCAGCACGATGGGCGTGGTGAAGCGCTCCAGGGTCACGCCGTCCGGGGGCTCGGCCTCCGGCGCCCCGGGTGAGCGCGCCGCCTCGGCCGCCTGCCCCGTCCCGATGTACTTCACCTGCTCGTGGATGCGGCCCACGAAGCGGATGTCCGGGCGGTTGGGGAAGAGCCGCATGTTCTCGTGCTCGGACGCCTCCTGCGCGAGGTCGCCCTTCATCAGGTAGCTGATCTCGTGCAGGTAGTACATGCGGATCTTGCCCGGCACGTTCCCCGACGCCAGCACCCGGCGCACCATCGGGACGCTTCCCTGATCCAGCACCTCGTCCGCGTCCATGACCAGGATCCAGTCGCAGGTCGCCTTGTCCAGCGACACGTTGCGGGCGTCCGCGAAGTCATCCCGCCAGGGGTGGTGGAAGATCCGCGCACCGAAGCGCTCGGCGATCTCCACGGTGCGGTCGGTGGAGCCGGTGTCCACCACCACGATCTCGTCGGCCACCTCCCGCACGCTCTGCAGGCACCTGGCCAGGACGGTCTCCTCGTTCTTGACGATGAGGCACGCGCTGAGGGTGGGGACGGGCCGCTCGTAGAGGCCCGCGATGGCCCGCGGATCGGCGCACGCCACCAGGACGTAGTGGCTCACGGCGTGCTCGTCGCGCCGCGCTCTCTCAGCCAGGACCGAGCGCGTCAGGTCGCGCTCTCCCGTCGCGGGCGGGCAAAGCCCGACCCGCGACTCGGGGTCGATCTCGCGCTCCAGCGCCCGCCAGGCCGCATCGACCGGCGCCTGGACGCCGTCCAGGCGGGCCACCGCGCACCCCATCCCCTCCGCCAGCGCCCGCGTATCCTCCAGGGTGAAGCGATGGGCGTACTCGTTCTCCTCCCCGCGCCGCTGCGCCAGCAGCCAGGAGGCGCCGCGCGCGTTGGGCAGCGAGGCCACCAGGGCGCCGCGCTCCGAAAGCAGCGGCCGCAGGTCGGCCAGCAGCGCGCCGGGGTCGGGGACCCGTCCCAGCACGTCCACCAGCACGACGGCGTCGAAGAGACCGGTC
>Ga0172368_10006823_pt1 | contig 12154 bp, 15 predicted proteins | sample Lak11m_FD_114540 | JGI IMG/M metagenome (GOLD analysis project Ga0172368, IMG submission 114540) | Freshwater microbial communities from Kabuno Bay, South-Kivu, Congo - kab_022012_11m | ecosystem: Environmental > Aquatic > Freshwater > Lake | place: Democratic Republic of the Congo: South-Kivu...
CCGAAGTTGAATCGGTGGTGATAGACGGGACGAGTTTTGGCGTGAATGGCACGCCATCCCCCACGCCCGCTGCCAGGCCAAAACCGGCAGTCACAGAGGAGAAGAAGCCAGCGCCCACTTCCAGCCCAGTCTCCACGCCGCCCGCCAAAGCGCCTCAAGCGGCCTTGCCGCGCGCTGAAGCCCGGCGCGGCGCCGATATGACCGTGCGCACCACGGTTGAGCGCCTGGATGCGCTGATGAACCTGGTCGGGGAATTGATCACGGACCGCAACCACCTCTACCAGCTGCGCGGGAAAATTGACGGCAACGGCAGCAATGACCTGGTGATCGACCAGCTGTCGGATACGGTTGGGCATCTGGGGCGAATCACAGACCAGCTGCAGGAAGAAGTCATGCGCATCCGCATGCTGCCGATCGCGAATGTCTTCAATAAATTCCCGCGCATGGTGCGCGATATGGCGCAGAAGACCGGCAAAGTGGTTGACCTGGTGATGCAAGGCGAAGACACCGAACTGGACCGTTCGATGATCGAGGAGATCAACGACCCGCTGATCCACTTGCTGCGCAATTCGGTGGACCACGGTCTAGAAACCCCTGAGGAACGCCTGGCTGCTGGGAAATCGCGCAACGGCACGGTGACCATGACGGCGCGTTACGAGCAAGGGCGGATTGTTCTGACGGTGCAGGATGACGGGCGCGGGATCGACCCAAACAAGATCCGCAAATCGGCTGTGGCCAAGGGGCTGATTGGCGAAGACGAGGCCAATGCGCTTACCGACGAACAGGCCGTCGACTTGATTTTCTTGCCTGGTCTTTCCACTGCCGCCAAAATTTCAGATATTTCGGGGCGCGGGGTCGGCATGGATATCGTTCACACCAACATTCAGCGGGTGAACGGCACGATTTCGGTCGAGACGCACCTCGGCCAGGGTTCGATCTTCACGATCCACCTGCCGCTGACGCTGGCGATCGTGCCGACGCTGCTGGTGAAGGTGGTCAATTCGGTCTTCGCGATCCCGCTGGTCATGGTGACGGAAACCCGCCGCCTGACTCAAAATGAAATAAAAACGATTGGCGGCAAGCCAGTGACCCTGCTGCGCGGGCACGTGCTTCCGCTGCTGCATTTATCCAGGTTGTTTGACCTGGGCGATACGACCAGCCAAAAAGGATATGTATTCGCGGTGGTGGTCCATTCAGGCAAGCAAAAAGTGGGGCTGATTGTCGACTCTCTGACCGGTCAAGAAGAAGTGGTGGTCAAATCGCTCAGTTCACTAATTGGTGATTTGCCGGGGATATCCAGCGCGGCGATTTTAGGCGATGGCAAAGTGGCTTTGATTCTGGACGTGCCCGGGTTGTTTAAATTCGCGGGGGTCCACTAGGAAGATAAAATGTATCCAGACGAAACCAATACCTTTGACGACGAATTCATTCATACCATGACCCAGCTCGCGGCTGCGGGGATCAAGAATGCAGCGCAAGGCTTTTCGGGTTTATTGGGGCATAAAATTGATGTAGCCCCGCCGTCGGTACGGGTTGTTTCGCTTTTTGACATCCCCAAGCTGACTGGTGGGCCTGAAAAAGAAGCGATTGGCATCTATCTGCGCGCCGAGGGAGATATCAGCGGGCAAATTATGCTGATTCTGCCGCTTCATAAGGCGATGGAACTGGTGGACCTGCTGATGGACCTGGAACCCGGCACGACCACCGTCCTGGGCACGGTGGAGCGTTCGGCGCTTGGCGAAGTGGGCAATATGACCGGCACGTTTTTCTTGAACGCGGTCGCCAACATGACCAAGACTTCGATCCGTCCGACGCCGCCGGCGGTGATTGTTGACATGGTAGGCGCTATATTGGACATCATCATCGCGACGACGGGAGGCGTCAGCGAATATGTGTTGTTGATGGAATCGAACTTTATGGATGGCAACCGGGTTGTCGAGGCGAATTTCTGGGTGATCCCAGACGCATTGACATTGCATTTGCTAAAAGTAAGGGACACGGGGAAGAATGAATGATCCGCTGAACATCGGGTTAGGCGAAAGAGTAGTCAGCCAGAACCCGTTGGATGTGCTGGTCGCTTATGGGCTGGGTTCATGCCTGGGTATCAGTATGTATGACCCGGTCAAGCGCATTTCCGGCATGCTCCACGCGGTCTTGCCTGCGCGCGGCAATGGGGCCGACCCCCACAGCGCCAAGTATGTTGACAGCGGGATCGAGGGTTTGCTGGCTGAAATGCTTAAGGCTGGGGCGGAGCGCCGCCGCATCGTGATTCGCATGGCGGGCGGAGCCAACATGCTGATGACCTCGGGGCTTTCGAGTACATTTGACATTGGCACGCGCAACATCGGCAGCGCGCATGCCACTTTGCAGCGCTTGGGCATGCCACTCAAGGCTGAGGATGTGGGGGGCAACCTGGGGCGCACGGTGCGCGTGTACGTGGGGGACGGGCGCATGACGGTCAGAATTTTAAACGGAAAAGAACAGGATTTGTGAGTCAAGAGTTTCAGGAGGAAACCATGGCGAAAATTCTTATTGTGGATGATGCGGAATTTTTAAGAGTCCGGATTACCAAAATGTTAAGTGGGGATGGCTTTGAGGTCTTCGAGGCTGAAAATGGATTGAAAGCCGTGGCGACCTACAAGCAGGTCCATCCGGATGTGGTCCTGATGGACGTGACGATGCCGGAGATGGACGGGCTGACCGCGTTGAAAGAGATCCGTTCCTTCGACCCGACAGCGAAGGTGGTCATGCTGACCGCCTTGGGGCAGGAGTCGGTCGTGCTTGAAGCGGTGAAATCGGGCGCGCGTGATTTTGTGGTAAAGCCGTTTGAGCGCGAGCGCGTGATGAGCGCGATTCACAAGCTGATCGGATAGGGGTGGCGGAATGACAAACCAGGCGCAAGCCCCGGTGTTTCCCAAATCATCGAATCCTGTCAAGGTGCTGGTCGTCGATGACTCGGCCTTCATGCGCCATTCCATCAGCCAATACTTGAACGAGAATCCGGATATCACCGTGGTTGGCGCGGCCCGGGATGGCAGCGAAGCGCTGGAAATGATCCCTAAGCTGGAGCCCGACGTCGTCACCCTGGACGTGGAAATGCCGCGCATGGATGGCCTGGCGGCGCTGCGCCAGATTATGACCCGTTTTCCCAGGCCAGTGGTGATGTTCTCCAGCCTAACGCGCGAAGGCGCGGTGGAGACGATCCGCGCTTTAACCCTGGGGGCGGTTGATTTCATTTCTAAACCAACCAGCAATGTAAATATCCGCTCGGTGATGGATGAGGCCGCGCAAAAGATTCTGCGGGCTGCTGGGGCGCACATCAAACCGGCCGCGCGCAGCGCGGATGTCCCGGCGCCGGCGGTCAAGCCTGCCGCGGGTTTTCCCACCCCTCAGGCTGGCGCTGCGCCTGGCAGCGAAAAAACTGTGCGCGTGCGGCTGCGGTCCGAGCCGATCGTGATGATTGGCACGTCGACCGGCGGCCCGCGCGCGCTGAACGATCTAATCCCGGCTTTGCCCGGCGATTTGGGCGCGGCCGTGGTGGTGGTGCAGCACATGCCGCCTGGCTTCACCCGTTCGCTGGCCGAACGATTGAACAGTATCTCCAAACTGAAAGTGAAAGAGGCTGAGCAGGGCGACCGCTTGATGGTTGGACAGGTCTTGATAGCGCCAGGGGGGTACCACATGACGATTGACGACGACGAGTTGATCGCGCTCAACCAGAAACCGCCTGTTCACGGCGTGCGCCCGGCGGTGGATATCACGATGATTTCGCTGGTCCAGCGATATGGGAAGATCGTGATTGGCGCGATTTTGACCGGGATGGGCAACGATGGCTCGACCGGTTCGTCCCTGCTGCATTCGTTAGGCGGGCGAGTGATCGTTGAGCACGAATCGAGCTGTGTTGTGTATGGCATGCCGCGCGCGGTGGTGGAAGCCGGCGCCGCGACGGAGGTGATCCCGCTGCAAGATATCCCCGCGGCGATCGAGCGCGCAGTCAAAATGGGCGTGACAGCAAGGGTATAGGTGGGAACCTTTTATGGATAATGAAACGTACGGTCTGATCAAGACTTCGATCAAGAAAATTCTAAACATCGATCTCAACCATTACAAGGACGAGCAGATGAAACGCCGCCTTGATTCATGGTTGATTCGCGTGCGCCAGAACAGCTGGCAGGATTATCTGCACCTGTGCCAGCAAAATCCGGCGGAGCTGTCGAAGCTGCGCGATTATTTGACGATCAATGTGACCGAATTTTTCCGCGACCCGGACCGCTGGGAGATGCTGCGCCAGAACGTGATGCCGCAGCTGATCCGCGACGCGGGCAAGCCCGGCGAGCCCAAGCGCGGGCTGCGCGTGTGGAGCGCGGGCTGCTCGATCGGGGTTGAGGCTTACACACTGGCCATTTTGCTCGATGAGATGACGCCGACTTTTACGAATTATCTGCTGGCGACTGATTTCGACCGCGGCGCGCTGACCAAGGCAAAGGCGCGCGGGCCTTATACCAACGATGAGATCCGCAACCTGACCGCTCAGCAGCGCTCGCGCCATCTGGATATGGGGACGACCAATTACATCAAGGAAACCACCGCCAAAAAGGTGACGTTTAAAGAGCAAAACCTGCTCGAAGATAAATTTGAGAACAATTTTGATCTGATTGTTTGCCGGAATGTGGTCATCTATTTTACCAACGAGGCGAAGGCTCACCTGTACAGCAAGTTCAGGGCCGCGCTTCGCCCTGGCGGTGTTTTGTTCCTGGGGGGAACCGAGATCATTCCGCGTCCCCAGGAGCTGGGGTTGAAAAACTTTGGCATCTCTTTCTACATCAATGAATAACAGGTGTTGAATGGCATTTACGGTTGACCAGCTCATTCGCGAAGCAGGAGACTTGCCCCCCATGCCGCAGGTGGCGCAGCGGGCGCTGAGCCTGATTCGCAACCCAGATACCAGCGTGAATTCCGTGGCCGGGGTTTTGGCGGTTGACCAGGTGCTGTCGGGGTTAATCCTGCGCTGGGCAAATTCGGCATATTACGGCATGCAGCATCGCATCGCGACCGTGCAGCAAGGAGTGATGGTATTGGGGTTGAACGTGGTGCGCGACCTGCTGTTGGCTTCGGCGGTTGCGCCCTACCTGAACCGCGCTGTGCCTGGTTATGACCTGAAGCGCGGCGACCTCTGGCGGCATTCGATGGGGGTGGCGATTGGGGCGAAATGGGTGGCCGAACGGCATGGTTGGAAGTTCGGCGACGAGGCTTACTACGCTGGCCTGTTGTGCGATATCGGCAAGCTGGCGTTTGAGAAGCTGCTGCGCGGCACCGATACTTCGCAGCCAGAGTGGAACAAGGCTTCGTTCCTGGAGCTGGAGCGCGCACTGTTTGGGATTGACCATGCCATGCTGGGGGCCGAAATGGCGCGGCGCTGGCGTTTGCCGGAACACCTGGTGCATACCATCCAGTATCACCACGACCCGGCCAGCCTGCCGCCCGAGCTGCGCGCCAGCCTGCAAATCGTGGCCAGCGTGCATGTGGCGGACGCCGCGATGATGATGATGGGGATTGGGATTGGCAAAGACGGCCTGCGCTATCCGTTTGAACCCATCGCGTTGAGCTGCCTGAATCTGAACGATCAGGATATGGTAGAACTTGTCGAGCACATTACGACGCAAATCTCGATTGCCGAAGCGTTTATCAGCGGCGATACAAAAGCTCTTTGATCGTGTTATCATCGAACCCATCCTGATTAAGGAGGTTATGGCGGTATGAATGTGAAGTTTCTGAACCCGTTTTTGGAAGCGGCATCGGAAGTATTGAAAGCTGAGGTTGGCACGGTGGCCAGCCGCGGAGAGTTGAGTCTGCAAATCTCCGCGCTGACCTCGGACGACGTGACGGTATTAATCCACCTGGTTGGCCAGGTGTATGGGGTTGTGCTTTATTGTATGCCCAAAGAGACCGGCTTAAAAATGGTGTCGTCCATTTTGGGTCAGGACATCGAAGAGATGAATTCGCTGGCGCAAAGCGGGGTGGCCGAACTGGGCAATGTGATCACGGGCGCCGCCACGGTGAAATTCTCTCAGTCGGGTTTTGAGGCGAATATTTCACCCCCGATGGTGATTGTGGGCAAGGGCGTGCAAGTCTCAACCCTGGATTTTCCGCGAATCGTGGTGCCGTTGAACACTGATTTGGGCTGTTTGACCGTTCACCTTGCCCTGCGCGAAAGTGTGCCTGGCAAGAACAACAACCCGGAAGATTTTGTACCTTTAGCGATTGACCCCTCCGCCAGGATTAGCTGACCCGGCGCTGGAAACCGAAAGGAGCCATATGAATGTTAAGTTTTTAAACCCTTTTGTTGAAGCGGCCTATGAAGTGCTCAAGACGGAAACCGGTCAAGAGATCGCGCGCGGGGATTTGCGCCTGGAAAATGGCGTCTATGTGACCGACGACGCGACAGTGATCCTGTCGCTGGTGGGCGCGGTGGAGGGCACGGTTTTCTACAGCATGAATAACGAAACCGCGATGAAGATGGCTTCGTTGATGATGGGGGAAAGCTTTGACTCGTTTGGCTACCTGGCACAGAGCGGAATCGCCGAGCTGGGCAATATGATCACCGGGCGCGCCAGCATGAAGCTGTCCGATGCGGGCTATGAATCGACGATTTCTACGCCGTCGTTGATCATGGGCAAAGGCGCTTCGATTTCGACGCTGGATTTCCCGCGCCTGGTTGTGCCGCTGAATACGGCCGCCGGGCCGTTTATGATCCATCTGGCGCTGCGCCAGGGGACGACGACTTTGAAAACCCCGCAGATGGCGATCCCGCGCGCTTTTGAAGCGTCTCAGCAGGGATAGAGCTGCCGTTCTTGGGGCGAAGGGAGCTGTATGGAACAGCAGTGCGTGGTGTTTGAACTGCAAAACGAAAGCTATGGGGTGGACATCACCGCGGTGGAGAGCATCATCAAGATGCAGGATATCACGATCTTGCCGCACGCGGCTTCGTTCATCGAGGGGGTGACGAACCTGCGCGGGGCGATCGTTCCGGTGATCGACCTGCGCAAACGGTTTGGCATGCAGCTCCAGGCGGCGACACGCGACATGCGGATTATGATCGCGACGATGCGCGGCACCAAGGTTGGGCTGGTGGTCGACGCGGTCAGCCAGGTGATCCGCATTCCGGAGGAAGCGATCGAGCCGCCGCCGGTGATGAGCATGACCGTGAATTCATCCTTTATCCGCGCCATCGCCAAGCTAGAGGATCAGATGATTATCCTGCTTGATCTGGATAAGGTGATGGGCGCCGATGAGCGCGAAGCGCTCTCTTATTGATTTGGAATGCTCGCCTTGCATCAAAAAACCGGCCTGAGCCGGTTTTTCGATCCCAAAAGCAGGTCTTGTTGTCTGTACATATATATACACACAACTTACCGACTTTATGGGACGATGCCGCCGCAGGCGATGCCGCGGTTGGGCTGGTCGATGCTGGAAGATTTCCAGGCGGAACGCTTGAGCAAAATTTTACAGGAGACGCCGCCGTAAGAGTTGGGGTTGGCGGCGGTCAGGATGACCTGTACGCCATTTTCCACGCGCATGGTCTTTTCCCAGGGCGTTTTGACCTGTTTTTCGCTCAGCATGGTCTTGCCGTCGATTTTCCAGGTGATGTCGGCCGAGCCGCCGCCGCTCTCGACGCGGAAGGTGACGGATTTGTATTTAGGTTGGGCATTGGCCTGGCTTAAAAGGCTAGCACCCACGCCCAGCGCGGCCAGAACGATCAGCAGAACGACAATTTGGATGACGAGTCTGGCCCGGTTCATGCTGCGCCTCGTGTTGAGTGGAGGATGATGAGTTTGATTATAGCGTAGGTTGCAATATCAAGGCCCGAATGTCGAAACTGTCATGCATTATATACTGGACGAATATGCTGGATTAACCAGGCCACTGCATCTGTTAAATTTGCGCATGATTGTGTTGGAAAAGAGAGATGACCGGGCAGTTCGTTACTAAGCCCGGTCTGTACGAAGATTGGATAGCATCCGGCCGCATGGGCGGCCAGCAGGTCCTTTTCCGCATCACCGATCATAAAGCTGCGCGACAAATCAATATGAAGGTCCTGGGCTGCGCGCAGGAACAAACCAGGGCGAGGTTTGCGGCAGCTGCACTGCTGCTGCGGGGTATGCGGGCAGTGATAGATGGCGTCGATTCGCCCGCCCGTCAGAGCAACTTCTTTCAACAGGTAGGCATGGATTTCATTCAGGCGAGTTTCTGTGATGATTCCACGTCCAATCCCGGCCTGGTTGGTGATGATAATGATGGGCCAGGGGAGTTGGTTCAATTGTTTTAGGGCCTGAGTGGCGCCGGGCAGGAATTCGAATTCTGCGATGGATTTCACATAGTCGGATCGCTCCCGGTTGATCACACCGTCGCGGTCAAGGAAAATAGCTGATTTTGTTATGGTTTTGACACCGTTCATTTCATGCGCCCTGCTCTGTAAAATTATGCGAAGCGACCTTGCCTTAGTATTCGCCTTTGTGGGAATTTGTACGGCAGGTTTGATCCATAAATGTTTTTATGCTCCAATTTTAATGTGAATAATATGGAAAATTTATTGTTATTTTATGAACGTCCCTATACCCGCATCTATAATGGAAATATGCACTGTCATCAAAAATGATGGTGATTTGACTTGCGAACAAGGACACACAATGATTATTACGCGCACTCCATACCGGATTTCTTTTTTTGGCGGGGGAACCGATTATCCTGATTGGGTTCAAGAAGAAGGCGGTGCTGTATTATCAACGACGATTGACAAGTATTGTTATCTTCATGTTCGCCATTACCCGCCTTTTTTTAATGTGAAATATCGGGTTGTGTGGTCTCATATTGAGTCTGTTTCATCGATTTCTGAAATTTTGCACCCTGCCGTTCGCGAAGGATTACGATTTTTAAAGTTCGATGAATCGACTGGCTTGGAAATCCAACACCAGGGTGACCTGCCCGCGCGAGCTGGAATGGGCTCAAGTTCTGCTTTTTCAGTGGGTTTAATTAAAGCACTGACGGCAATGCGCGGCCAGATTATTAGCAAATATGATCTGGCAACCAAAGCCATTGAGCTTGAACAAGGAGTGCTCAAAGAAAGTGTAGGATCCCAAGACCAGATTGCCACAGCATATGGCGGGTTTAATGTGATCCATTTCATAAAAACGGGGGGATTTCAAGTCGAACCCGTTACCTTGCCAACAGCTGAAATTTCGGCGTTGAACCGCAAGCTGATGTTGTTTTACACAGGATCAAGTAGGTTGTCGTCGGACATATCGAAAGATATTGTTAGCCATATTCCAGATCATCGCTCAATTTTGCGCAAGATGCGCTCTTATGTCGATGTGGCTGTGGATATTTTAAGTAAAGGTGATTTGGATGAATTTGGGCGTTTGCTGCACGAAGCCTGGATGCTCAAACGAGAGCTAAGCCCGAAGGTTACCAATCCGATGATTGACATGATTTATAAAAATGCACTTGACCATGGCGCATTGGGGGGTAAACTGCTCGGTGCGGGTGGAACGGGCTTCATGGTGCTCTACGTGCCCGAAGAACGACAGCAAGAAGTGCGTCAGGCGCTGTATGGTTTGGTTGAGGTTCCGTTCCAGTTTGAAACGGAGGGTTGCGCGATTATCTATTATGACGCCGACGATACCCGGAAAATGAACCATCATGAATGAGACGGAGTGCAAGGTCGTTTTCCAAACCGAGTGGTTCAATATTGAGGAGGAATATTTTCCTGTCCTTGGTGATAAGCCTTATTATCGAATGAACTGTGATGACAATGTAATCGTACTGGCCCAAACGGCAGCCGGTAAGATTATCCTGATCAGGCAGTTCCGGCCTGCGATTCGCAAGGTGAGTATCGAAGTTCCATGTGGCGCAATAGATCCAGGTGAGACGCCGGCGGAAGCGGCAGCGCGCGAGTTGTATGAGGAGACGGGTTACCGGTGTAGAAAGATGGAGCAATTAGGGAAGGGCAAATTGCTGATGAACCGCATGAACGCGGATGAATATCTATTTTGGGCTCCGGATTGTGTTCTGGATGAGACTTTTATTGCCCATGAAAGCATCGAGACCCTGCTGGTTACACCCCCCGAATTGAAGGCGCTGGTTTTGGAAGGCGAATTTGAGCAAATATCGACCCTATCGTTACTGCTATTATCGGATTGGAAGGCAAATACCGGGTTCTGTTCATGATTGTATTGCAAAAGGCCCGGGCCAATCAAATTGATGGTCAACCCGGCTGAATGGATTGAGGACACAATGAATGTAGTTGATCTGCAAAAGAAGGCTGTAGAGATCAGAAAAAGAGTTCTGAGCGCGGCATTGAAAGCTGGCAAGGGGCATGTGCCGCCTGCATTTTCGTGGGTAGAAATCGGAGTCCACCTCTATTATGGCGATATTTTGCGATTCGACGCGGCTCGCCCGGGCTGGCCTGAGCGAGACCGTTTTTTGCTGAGCAAAGGTCACGCTTGCCTGACGCTGTATGCCATCCTGTCGGACCTGGGCTTTTTTTCAGCGGAAGAGTTGGAGAATTTTGCTGGCGACGGCAGCATGTTAGCCGGACATCCGGACCCGTTGATTCCCGGCGTTGAGGCAATCAGCGGTTCGCTTGGACACGGCCTGGGGATTGGGGCCGGCCTGGCGCTGGGAGCTCGGCTCAATCATCAGGATTGGTCCGTTTTTGTCTTACTGGGCGATGGCGAATGCGATGAGGGTTCGGTGTGGGAGGCGGCCATGTTTGCCAGCCACCATAAATTGCAAAACCTGGTTGCAATTGTTGACCGCAATCATCTGAGCGCGACCAACTTTACAGAAGAGACTTTGAAGCTCGAACCCCTGGCTGGCCGGTGGAAGTCGTTCGGATGGGAGACGCTGACGGTCGACGGGCATGACTTCTCGCAGTTGGCTGAAATACTCGGTCAGGTTCGCTCCCGCAAGGCCACGTCGCCTTTGGCCATCATCGCTGATACCGTCAAGGGAAAGGGAGTGCGCCTGATGGAAAATTCACCGCTCTGGCATCACCGCCTCCCCAAGGGGGAAGAAATCGCGCAGGCATGGCATGACCTGGACATGATCGCCTCTGTTTATGATGAAAGCGGCAGGTGAAAGCGATGTTGGATTTCCGCGACGGCGCATTCGATAGTGTTGATGAGATGATGGGACAGGCTGAAGACCTGGTCGTTTTGTACAATGACATGGGCGCAATGGGGATTGATCGCATGAAGAGCAAATCCCCTGAGCGTGTCATCAATGTGGGCATATCTGAACAGAATTTGATCAGCGTGGCGGCCGGATTGGCTCTGGCTGGCAAGCGGGCGATTGTGTATGGGATTATCCCGCATGTGACGGGCCGCTGTTATGAACAGATCAAGATCGACTTGTGCACGATGCAGCTGCCTGTCACAATTTTGGGAATTGGCAGCGGCCTTTCTTACGGCGTGGATGGGCCAACGCACCATGCGATTCATGATATCGCGCTGATGCGCACCTTGCCGGGGATGTCTGTTTATAATCCGGCGGATGCGGTAACCGCCGCTGCCTGCGTTAAGTTAGCCCTTGCCCAGCGAACTCCCGCTTATATCCGCCTGGATAAGGACCAGCATCAGGCGGTATATGCACCGGATTTCGATTTCGCCCGAGGTTGGAACCTGGTGAAGCCTGGAAAGCGGGTCTTGCTGATCTCGACAGGGATCGTTACCCACCAGGTGATAGGCGCGGCGCGAAAGTTGCACGAAGAGGGTGTGGATGTTGGCGTGTTAGATTGGTTCTGCTTGAAGCCGGTCAACGAAAGCGAGTTGGTCGAAGTGATCGCATCATACGATGGGATCATGACCTTTGAGGAGCACATCTTTTTTGGCGGGATCGGCAGCGCAGTGAGTGAAATGCTCCAGGAGCAAAACCTGGCCCCCAGGTTTAAAAGCTTCCATCTGAAGGAAGACATCTATCTGGGAGCGACGGGCCGCAAAAAAATTGGCGAACAGCGTGGTTTGACGGCAGATACGATCACAGCGAATGTGCGGGATTTTATCCTCAGGTTGCCATGAAATATAAACCTTTAGGCAAAAGCGGCGAATTAATCTCGGCCTTGGGGCAGGGAACAATGGGGCTGGGCGGGTACTTTTCG
>Ga0172368_10006825_pt1 | contig 12153 bp, 13 predicted proteins | sample Lak11m_FD_114540 | JGI IMG/M metagenome (GOLD analysis project Ga0172368, IMG submission 114540) | Freshwater microbial communities from Kabuno Bay, South-Kivu, Congo - kab_022012_11m | ecosystem: Environmental > Aquatic > Freshwater > Lake | place: Democratic Republic of the Congo: South-Kivu...
AACAAGCATCCCGTGCGGGGCCAAAGCGGCGTGGTGTCCATTTTGGGTTTGGCCGCGTCTTTGGGCGCGTCGGTTCTCATCGGTTTGTTAGCCGTGGGTTTCAACGCCGTGAACAACTACCTTGCCCGCAGCGGCTTTTCCGACGTGTTCTATCCTCAGTTCATCGGCGACGTCAACTTCGTGCTCATCGTCATGGCCGCCGGATTCGTCGGATCGGTTGCGGACAGCGTCTTTGGCGCCACCCTGCAGGCGCGGTACGTCTGCGAGCGCGACGGCAAGCCCACCGAGCGCCTGGTGCATTCCTGCGGTTCGCGGACCAAGCGGGTTCAGGGCTTTGCCGTCATCGACAACGACTCGGTCAACTTCCTGGCCTCCGTCGTCGGCGGCTTGTTGGCGTACGGCCTGGCCGTCGCCTTCCTATAGCTTTGCGGGTGTCCCCTTTTTCCATGAATGCGGTCCGCCGCCATTACGAATTGCTTTACTCGCGTTTTGGACCGCAGGGCTGCTGGCTTTGTTGGTGGAAGAAGGCAAACGATTTCGGCCACTTAGAGATAAATCGGAATCGGGTTGAACCGAGTGTTGCCGTGCGCGTAAAACGCGCTCAAGTCGGCATTGGCTTTCTGCCTTTGGATGATCACGTCGCCTCCGTGGGCATGCGCTAGGGCAATCTGTTCATCCGTAGGCACTCGGAATCCCTGCCGTCGCAATTCCTGGAGTACGCCATACGCCAGATAGAATGAGTCGTTATCTTCCATGGTTTTGACCTGGGTCCATCCGACTTTCCGATATGCTGCCAGGCAATCCTTGAGTTCATTTTCCAGTTTGTACTTTGATCCTTTTTGGTGGTACCGCAGTTCGAACGGCAGGTCGGAAAGCTCATCCGCATGCATCACGAGGTGCCCGCCGGCTTTGAGGCTGTTCAAGGCGTTTTCCAAGGCAATGGCCCGGTTGGCGCTGTGCTGGACGGCGCCATGCCGACTCTGGATGACGTCGAAGGAATCCGGCATGACGGTTTCCTCGATGAAGTGCGGCAGATGGACGACTCCCTTCGGTGCTTTGGACGGCTTGTGGGGCCCGAAGGCGTACAGTTTGACGCCGCGGAATCGTTGAAGGTCGGCAAAGTGATTTCCATGGCCGGGTCCCAAGTCCATGACGTGCAGGACTCGGTTGCCTTTGCGTTCGCCGTGTTTTTCGGCCACCAGCGCCTTGGTCGACTGCAACCATTGTCCATGGGTCTCGGCATAACCCGTCAGGTTGCTGGCGTTGCCGCGAAGGTAATCCAGGCGCTTGTGGTCCACCGGTAGGACGTCGTGAAAGACGTCGCGGTGGACGATGGGAATTGCCATGAGGGGCATTAAGGGACGTAAGGAATAAAATCGGTAGGCCGAGCCGCAATACGGAGGAGTTGTGGACGTCGACGCGTTGGCCGATGCCGTCGTCGATGCGTTGAAGTGAGAAAAAAAAGGAGGAAAAAGAAAAAGGTTTCAGCTTGCCGTGCACTCGATGGAGTACTGCGTGTAGGGCGAGATGATGAAGTGCACCGTCTGTATCGTGCTTTGTCCGGCGGCCACGGCTTCGGCGCAGACCGTCTGCGTGCTTTGGACCTGTCCGCCGCCCTTGACCAGCTTCACCGTCGTGCACGTCTTTTCGCTGACGGTCGTGCCGGGGTTGCTGAACGTGACTTTCACGTCCTGCGTTCCGGCTCCGCGTGTCTCGGTGCAGGTGAACGTCAGCGTGGCGCTGCCGCTTCCGCCCGTATTGGTACTGGTCGTCGCACTCGGGCTGGCTTGCGTCTGGTTGGTGCCGACGATGTCGGTCTTGACGGTTCCTTGGCCCGTCGAGACGCATCCGGCCAGAAGCACGGTGCCAAAGACGGCGAGCGCCAATAGGCTCTTGCTTGCAATCGGATTCATGATTCCCACCTCCGTTTGGGCGTTGAGTTGGATTGCCTCCTGCTAGAAAAGTGGCGAAAATCTTACTTATCAAATGGGAACCGGTGGGTTGCCAAAAAGACCGGGGTTTGGTTTTTTTCATTTCGTGGATTTGCAGTCTGCCGCTTGGCATTCGGTCCAGAGTTGGCCGATGTTTTTGCCCGTGTCCGTCTGGAACCACCCCTCGGAATACGTCCCTTCGCGTAGCTCGTGGTTGAGTTTTGGAATCAGTTGGTTGTCGTACGTTTTTTCCACGTAATTCAGGAATGCGGCGGAGCACCAGTATCCGGAAGTATAATGGGGGCTGGCCGTTTCGCAGTGGGCATAGCTCCAACCGTTGGCGTATCCTGCCCAATACCGCACGTAGTCCGCCATGCCTTCCACCAACCAGGACGGAATGCCGTTGCCGGCATAGCCTTGATGGACGTGCGCGATTTCGTGCACGATGGCGCCTTGATCGTCGGGATGCTGGCCGAACCACGTCGTGCTCAGTTCGATGAGGTTTCCGAGGGTCTGCCCCGCATTCTGAATGTCGGTTCGAAAGACGATGCGAATCGTTTCAAGGTTACTGCTGTCCAGCTTGGTGCGGATTTTGGCGTTGTTGGCCTGGCAGGTTTCTGCCGCCGAGCGTGCCACCGATCCAAGCGCAGCATCCGAGGAAAAATCGACGGTGCACTCGGTTGAAGTGCATGTGGTCGCGTTGCAACTGACGGGTGAAGTCGTCGGGCTCGGCGTCACGGAAGGAGCAGGCGTAGGGCTAATCGAGGGGGACGCGGCTGGAACGGAGGTTGCAATGGGCGTTGGGACCGGCGTGTTCGTACTCGTGGGTATGGCGCCGGGTGTCGATGTAACGGTTGGAGCGTCTGTCGCGCGGGATGTCGGACGGGCCGAAGCGCCTTGGTCTTGATTTTCCAGGCACCCGGCAAGAAGCAGACTTGCCGTGATGAACAAAAGCGCCGCTTTGTTTGACGACGTCCGAATCGACCTGGTTTTACCAGACTTTGCGGCGTTTGGGCCGTCCGCCTTTCTTGGCCTTGTCCTTGTTCTTGCGGTTGGCGACTTGTTTTGCGCGGCGCGCCTTCTTGGATTTCAGAGCCATGTTCGGATTCCTCCTGAAAGCTAATCGTTGTATGGTTTTGTTGATGTCCGGCGCGGTTTAAATGGGCTTTTCTTTCGGATTGTCTTGAATCCGTAAGCCATTTTAGTTGTCTTGCATCCCAATGGAGTCATGGTTGCCGGCTTGAACTTGGAATTGCTTAAGGGCGTCCACGAAACATGTACTCGGACGTACGAGGGAAAATACTCCCAACCGTTGTTTGGTCGCAACGTCATGCTGGCGCCCCACGAGTTGGATGAAGTCCAACGGCTAATCGAACGGGCAACCCAACACCACCAACGCTTCACGGCTCTTCCGGAACATAGGTCAAACTGGGAAAAATTTTCCAAAAGTCTTGAAGATCTTCGAAAAATCTACGGCACTTTCGGTGAAAACCGTCGTGTGATTGCCAAACCCGCTGCTACTTCCGTGTCGCGTCAAAAGGATGGGGAAATGAAGGTGCTTCATGTCCCTACGGCAATCCGTCACCTTTACGATTGGCAAAGCAAAATCGAAGTCTTGCGCGACTCGTTGAATCGCGTTCGAACGGGCCTTGCCAAGGACACGTCGGCAAAATCGTTCGGGCAGGACGTCCGCTCGCTTTATCGGTTCGTCGAGGAGTCTGAGGCGCGCTTACCTCCGGCGTAGTTTATCGTTCCTTTAGAAGCACACCATCTGCTTGTAGAGATTATAGCGGCCCTGCAATTGGCCCGGCGTCAAGGACTGAAGTCGGCGCAATCCGAAGTCTTCCACCGCGAAGCTGCCCATGACGTGGCCGTACGCCATGGCTTCCTTCAAGGTCTGGACGTCGCGTGAGCCTTTGCGTGCGATGTGGCCCAGAAAGCCGCCGGCAAACGAATCGCCCGCGCCCGTTGGGTCGATGATTGTCTCCAACGGAAAAGCCGCCGACGGCAGGATGGCGTTCTGGGTGAACAGCGTGCAGCCGTTCTCGCCTTTCTTGACCAAGACCATCTTCGGGCCCTTATCCAGCACGTACTTGGCCGCCTTGATCAAGTTGGCCGTGTTGGCGTACTTGCGGGCTTCCACGTCGTTCAACAACACACAATCGACCTTGGCGATGACTTCGTCCAAGTTCTTTCGGTCGTTGTCGATGTAGTACTCGATGGTATCCATCAACGAGAAAAGCGGGCTTTTGACCTGCTTGAGCACGGCCAATTGCTGTTCCGGCACGGTCGTGCCCAGATAGACGTACGGCGTCTTGGCCCAATTCATGGGAACGGTTGGCTTGAACGTGGCCAAACTGTTGAGTTCCAGCTTGTTGTACTCGCGCGTGTGCAAGTCGTGGTGGTAGTTCCAGTCGCAGAACATGGTCCTGCCCTCGCGCTTGACGCCGCCTAAATCGATGCCCTTGTCCGCAAGCAGCTTCCAGTGCTCCAGGGGGAAGTCCTCTCCCACCACGCCGACCAAACGGGTGGGTGCGAAATAAGTCGAGCAGTAGGAGAAGAACGACGCCGCTCCTCCCAGTGCTTTTTCGATGGTCTGGAAAGGCGTGCGCGTGGTGTCCAAAGCGATGCTGCCGGTGCAGATGATGCTCATTCGGTCGATTCCTCCCGGATGCACTTAAGGGCGGCAAGACTGATAAGGGTGACGTTTTCAAGGCGGGAAAAAGCGCCGGCTGAGGAAAAAGGGAGAAACGAAATAAAAAATGAAAAAATAAAGAGGCGGGCTTCGGGCCGGTTTAGCCCTTGGCGCCTTTGAGGTACAACAGCGTGTTGAGCACCATGTTGCGGGAGCCGCCGGTGATGGTCGTGCCGGGGTCGAAGCCGAAGTACAGCGTCTTTCCGGCCAACAGGCCCTGGCTTTCGATGATGCCGAACGTTGCCGGGCTGGTCGGACGGCCACCGATGCTGTCGATGTAGGCCAAGACCTTGGCCTGGGCGTTCGGCAGGACTTCCGTCACGGTACCGCTAAAGGCGAAGTTCTTGATGCCGTTGAACATGGGGTGGTCCACGGACACGACGCGGAACTTGCCGCCGGAGACTTCCACGTTGCCGCGCGCGTTCACGACTTCGTGGAACAGTACGCCGCGGTAGGTCACGGGGATGACGTCGCCCAAGGAGCCGATGCCGATGTCCCAGCCGATGGCGTTGGGGTCGTCATTGACGCGGATGCACGCGTCGCCCACGACGATGAGTTTTCCGCCGGCCTTGATGCGGTCGGCGATGACTTTGCGCGCGGTGCGGTCGCACACGGGCGAGCCTTGCAGGATGATGATGTCGAAGCCATCCAAGACGCCGGGTACGACGAAGTCTTGACGCAAATCGGCCGCGTATTGGACGCCGGCGATGCGGAAGTCCTCGCTTTGCAGCATCTGTTTGAGCGGCTCAGAGGTGTGGCCGACGGTTGCAATCTTGATCTGGGCGGCGGGGAACAGGTTGCCCACGACGGGCACCGAGTTGAGGTTCAAGAAGCCGAATTTTCCGGCGATGAAAATGCCCAGGATGACGATGAGGATGAGCGGGATGAGGCTTTCATACGCTTTTCCCGGCGCTGCGTACTGTCCACGCTTCATTCCAAAACCACCACTCGTAAGTTTAAACATATTGCTCTTCCTGGCTTCGTGACTTTATAAATCTGAAGGGCTTTTAAAGCGTTGCCATTGTCTTTGCCGGTTAAGCGCCGTCCTGCCAGCCGTTTTCCACAATCCGCCTCAATTGCATGGCTTCCTTCCGTTGTATCGTGATGCGGCCTTTGTCCCTCATTATCGCACCTGCCTTTTGCAACCGGTGCATGATGTTCTCATGAACAATCGCCCAGCAGGCAAAAACCCTCGAAGTGGATGTGGCGTCGGGTACTTCCACGCCTTGCTTCTCAAGTTCCTTGAGCTTTGTTTCGGCTTCCAGGTAATGCTGCATGGCGTAACGGACGGGGTCTGGGACGTTGGGGGCGTCCTGAACTGGGGTGCCCTTCATCGAAAACCATTCGAGCTGTTGTCGAAGGTCGTCCGTGGTCCGGTGGTTGAAAATCAGTTGCGTATACTCCCTAAACGGTCCTTCTTGGATTTGGAGTGGCCCAAGTTCCAGGAAGAGATCATGTTCGGAAAACCGGGTTGACTTGTTCCTGCGGAAACGGTTCAGGCCTCTTTTTGCCCCTTCCTCGTGCTTTTTCAGCAAATGCTCGGCGGTTTGTCGGATGGCTTCCGGCAACGGGTCGTTCATTTTATTGCTGTTCCTTTTTTAACGTCTCTCAGCCCACTTGAGCCGTCGTCGGCACGTCCTCGGCTGGCGCCACTTCTAATGGTTCGCTGCGCGAGGGTGGGAAGGCGTCCTGGGAGCATTGCGCGATGTAGTCCCAGGTGTTGGCTAGCAGGGTAGCCGAGTTGGTGCGTTCGGGCGGGAAGGCAAAATAGATGACTTTGCCGGCGTCGCGCGTCTCGAAGATGGCCGGGTAGCGGTTCTTGCCGTCCTCGATGTAGGCGATGATGTCCGTGGAGGCCGGGTCGGCTGAGACGACGGCGTATTCGCGGATCTGCGTGTCCGTCAGTTTTTTGAGCAATCCCTTGGCGACGAGGTGGTCCGGAAGCGCGATGGAGAGGTTGAGGAAATATGGCCGCGTCACGGTGCGGTTGTACTCGGCAGCGGTCACGGCGACGAGTTTGCGGAAGCCGTACTTGAACTGGCTGTAATTCTGCAGGGTGTCGTAGGTGTCGGTCTTGCGGAATGCCTCGAGGCTGCGGTTGGCGTATCCGCTGTCCCACGATTCATTGCGGCTATTCAGTTCGCGCTGCAGGCGGTCGTAATACGTCTGGTTTTCCTGTTGTGCCAGCAGAAGGTCGTAGGGGTCGACGTATTGGGCGGTGGCCGAGTCGCCGACGAAGACCAGGGTGCCGCCGCGTTGGACGAAGTCCACCAGGGTCGTGATCTGCCGTGACGAGAGGGTGCGGGCGCGCTCCAGGATCACGACGTCGTACCGCTTGAGAAGGCCGACGCTCAAATCGTCCTTCGAAATGGGCAACAAGGCGATGTCCGGCCGCAGCGCCCGTATCTCGTTTTCGAAACTGCCCCTCGTTTCCAAGTCGTCGGCTACGGGGTTTCCAATGCCGTCGCCCGGCGGGCCGTAGATCAGCGCGACTTGGGCGTGGCTGCGGGTGATGACGTTGCAGTAGACGTTGCACCAGCCGGGAACGACGGAGCAGTGGATCCATTGGAACTTGGTGAGCACGACCAGGAGGACGACGACCAAGACGGCCAGGACGACTAAGTGGGTGAGGTCTTTTCCGAGGTTGGATGCCATGGGGGGTCAGGACCGTGTGCGGACGGAATGGTAATCGTTAAAAGGAATCCTCTATTAAAAGATGGGTATGTCGCACGACAACCGCATCACCACGCCTCAGTCCCAGACGGGCCTGATGCGCTATTCCGACGTCTCATCCAGCGCCATCCAGATCAACCCGAAAGTCGTCATGGCCTTATGCGCCTTGGTCATCGTGCTGGAACTTGTTTTCCACGCTTTGTAATTCCTATCGTTTTTGAGTCGTTTCTTTCCCTTCGCTCCAGACGGTGGTCCGGGCAATGGGCTGGAAGGATTTCGTCCATATCGGCTCGTCGATTTGGATGGGCATTTTTTTTCGCAAGAGCAACCGGTTGTAGCTGTCCCACGCTGTTATGACGACCTGTTCCGCCGCGTGGATGTGGGGGTTTGCCTTTACGTAACGCCCGACTGAGGTAGGCGTTCCCATGTGGGTTAGCTGAACGGCACGACCACCGAGATCTTCCGCGTCGTGGCTTACCACGAACAATTCCTCATGGGGTTTGACCGTCCGCATGACGCTGGCCACTCCTTTGGCCGGGTCAAGGGGGGTGTACATCAATCCGCCCAGATTGGAAATCACCAGATGGAAGAACCGGGGTGCGAAGGCCTCGTGGATGGTTTCCGGCGTCGCCTGGGTGTATCGCTCCACGTTGACTCGGGCTTTACTTCTTTTCTTGGCATTGCGGTCGTTGACTTCCGCGGCCAATTCCTTGAAGCGATCGGCATGGTACTGATCGGTTGGGTACACTTCGATTTTGATTCCTTTTTACGCGCATTTTCTCTCCAGTTCTTCCGGCAGCGTGCTGAGTCCTGAACCTTCGTATAGGACCCTGAGGGTTTCGCCTTTGAATCGTTCTTTGAGGGTCCTCAGGCGTTTGACGAGGTCCATGCCACAAAGATTTTCGACCGATTCGAGGTTTCGGGAATCCGCGGGCCGGTCAATTGTCGTCCATTTGTCACGCGTCATTTGGCTTCCCGCTGATAGGATGTTGCGGATGAGGCTCGTCTCGTGGTCGTTGAGTGGAATCATGCGCTTTGGGGGGATGGCTGCCGGTTCAGCTTGACGTTGCTGTCGTCTTCGGATCAGGAACCGACGTCGGCGGGGGTTCGGCATGGGGTTCCCTCAGATGACGCGTACGAACAGTCCGCGTTTTTTCTCGATGACTTCGCCTTCTTCCTTCAGCAAGTATAACAAGGTCAGGACGCCTTCGAGCGGCTGCTTGACCATCGAGGCCAATTCGGAGGCGGTGTGCGATTCCTTGAGGCTGACCAGGAGATTGTCTGCAAATGCCTCGGAATACGCGCGCGCCGCCAGGTAGAATTTCTTGTCGAATCCGCGCACGCCCTTGATTTCGCCGGCCTTGATGAGGTTTTCGAACCGGTGCGAGAAATTCTTGGCCTCCTCTTCCGTGGATAAAACCAAAAAGCCTTGGCGGTCCATGACGGTGCCGGTCGATCCGTAAATCGAGGTTCCGGCGGGCTTCGTTGAACCGGGTGCGGCGGAAGGCCTAGTCAGGCTTGAAGACGGTGGCGTCGCTGTCAAGGCTGGTTTTGAACCCGTTGGCGGCGAACTGGGGCGCGTCAACCCAGGGGTCAGTACGTTGCTCGCGGTTTTGATCGCGGTTGCGTTTTGTCCTTTCTTGACCAATGCCAGGACGCCGGGCTGCATTTCGACGAAGTCGTACTCGTCGTTTTCCGTGATGCCGAGTTTCTGTCGAAGGCTTTCCGGCAGGCTGATGGCCAGGACCGCTCCGTGCTTGAAGAACCGCATGCGCTCGCTTCCGGCTTTGTCTTGTTCTGTAAGGCCTATTAAGGTATTCAGCAATCCCATGGCCGCATCCAGGCCTCCCTTCATTTTTTACATACGGCTCGCGGTTTTTTCACTTTTTCTGCATTCGGTTGAGAAAAAATCAACCCAATGCTTAAGTCCTCTTTTCGGCCCGCCTTCGGCATGCGCGCACTCGTCCTGCTGTCCGTCCTGCTGTCTGCCGGGGGTGTTTCGGCCTTGTCCTTCTCGGCGTATGCCTTCTTGTTTCCGCAAGTCCAGGCACCGCTTTCGCTGGGTTCCTGCACGGCGTTTCTGGAACCCGTCGGGCTCACCGGCCTGGCCGCGATGGAGCCTGGCTTTGAGCAAGGCATCCTGTATTCGCAATCCGCCGTCCGCACGCTGTCGGAGGCCCGGCGGATGGCGCAGGGACAGGCCTCGCCGCTTTTCTGGGGTGGGTCCAATATCGCCTTGTATGCCTACTTGTCGCTTGCGTGCCACCGCGTGGCGGCTGAGGCGTTGTCCCAAGCGGTTGCCGCCGTCAATGCCAACTGGCCCGCGTTGGACCGCTGCATCGAGAATCTGGAGCATGCCGGCGTGCAGTTGGACGGCCCGATCCGGGGGCTGTACCGGCAGCTGGATGCCGAGCGCGAGTCGATCGAGAACCGCACAGGCGGACTCGGTTTGGGCGGCCGCGTGTCCGACGCGCTGGCTTCTGTCGAATCGTCGGCCCGTTCGGACGCGGCACTGGTGGCCGCCATAGCGACCTTGGTGGGTCGTCAAAGCGTCCTTCAGGCGCAGGTGTCGGCGTGCCGCGATTCCGCACGAGTGCTCAAGCAGGTGGAATCCGATTTTTCACGGCTGGATGATGAAGTGGAGCAACGCCTGCAGGATGGGCAGCGGTTGGAGGCGGAACTGGATTCGCAGAAGATTTCCCTGGTTCCGCAGTACGCCTTTTCCCTGCAGGGGCCGTCGGCCTACACGCGGACCGGCTGGGTGCAGTCGTTTCCGGAGGCGTTGCAGTCCGCCGGCCAGGCGCGGCAGGACGCGGAGGAGGACCGGCGCAAGGCTCAGGCGCATTACAAAAGCGGCCAGGACGGCTTTGCCGAACGCGCATTGTCGTATGCGTGGCGGGCGCGCGAGTCGGCGGAAGCCGCCGTGACGGCGTGGAACCAGATCGACCGCCAGAGCCAGGCTTTGGAATCCGACTTGTTGCGCCAAGCCGACGCGTTGCGCCATTCGCTTGCCCTATCCGGCGGTTCGGACTCGGTGGAAGCCGCGTGGTCGCGCCAGCGCGCGTTGGACTTAGCCCAGCGGCCACTGCCTGCGACTCGGGGCGAGCGCATCCTCCAGTTGGCCGACGCCGTGACGGCGCTCAAGCAGGCGGCGGACGGGCGGGGCCGGGATGATGCGTCCGCGGGCGTGGCACGGGATTTGTCGTCTTTGTTGGACGCCGCGGCGGCCGATGGCCTGGACGTCGCGTCCGAGAAAAGCAAGCTGGCGCAGTGGGAGTCGCTGGCGTCGACTTCGCAGGACGTCGCGCCGGATGCGTTGGATGGTGTGCGCGTTTCAGTCTTGCAGAAGGCGGCGAGGCGTTTCGGACGGCTGGAGGCGCTTTGGTCGGAACTTCAGCCGTATTCCGAATTCGTCGCACTTGACGGCGAGGCTTTCGAGGCGTCCGGAACGCTGGATTTGGAAGGTCAAATGGGCAGGCTGTCCCAGTTGGAAAAAAGCCTGGACGCCGCCCGGCAGGACGTCCAACGTCGGGCGCAGTCCTGGCTGGCGGATTACTTGCAACGCCGCCTGGAGTTCGTCCAAGAGGTTGATGCCGTAGTGGCGGATGCGCCGACCAACGGGTCGTTCCGCATTTCCGTGCAGAACGATTTGGCGTTCGGTTCGGACGGCCCGGTCCTTCTGAAGCGGCCGGATTCCTTGCCGCGTTCCGCCCGCCTGGCGTCGTCCTCCGGCATGCGCTTGTTGCCGGATGGTTTGCTTTTGGAGCGCGTGCCGGCAGGCTCTGCGTTGCAAGGAGAAGGCATTCTGGATGACGTGTTGGTCTTTACGCGTTCCGTGCGGGAGGAAACGGTCTATGTTTCGCCAACGGTTGCGCGCAGGGCATGGACCGTGACGTTGGACAGCCAGGTCGTTGGCAGGGTTTTTTGGACGCGGGACGTGGCGCACGACGTGGACCGCCTCGTCGCGTCGTCGGGTGACGCCGTGGCCGAACCGGGACGTATCAAAGCCGTCCTGCCTCTTCGGCAAGGCGTCAACGTTTTTCGTTTGGAGTTCGACGTGCCGCAACCGGTCCGCATCGACAAGACGGCCGACGCGTCGGGCTGGTCGTATCAATTGCAGAGCCGCGTGCCGTTTGAACTATCCTTGCCTTGGCGTTTCGAGGAATCCGTCGCCTGCACGCCTGCGTCCTCCGATTTTTCCGTCACTTCCCTTTCCGCCGGTTTGTACCGATTGTCCGCCAACGTGACGCTGCATGCGTTCGAATCCCGCGCATATTCGGTCCAATTGCCGTGCGTTGCCGATTCGTTGGCCAACCAGACGCTTTTTTTGGAACGCTTGCCGGGTCTTTCCTCCGAATCCGCCCGCGTCCTTCAGGAGGCCCGAAAGGCGCTGACGGACGGCCGCATGTCGGACGCGGTTTGGCTTTTGTTCCAGCTTCAGAACCCGCAGGCCGTTGCCGATCCGTTGGAGGCATACCGGCTCATGGCTGACGATTCAGACCCTGTTTTCCGCCGGTTGCTGGAAAAAGCCGACGCGGCGTGGAAGCGTTCGGATTCGGCCACGCTTAAGTCTGCCGTCAAGGAACTGGAGACTTACTTGGATGGTCAGAAGGACGCCTTGTCCGAACGCATCAAGGCGGTATGTTCCAAGTGTCCGGACGACGTGGCGTCGGTCCTCCATGACGCCAAAGCCGCCTTGTTCCTCTCTGATTTGTCCGACGCGCGCCAACAGTTGGCAGCGGCCCAGCAACGTCTTGGTCAATGGCAGTCCGAACAGGCCGAACAGAACCGTACGCGCGACGAGCTTTTGGACCGCATCCGGGGCGTTTCGTGGCCTTCCTTGGCGCGCTTCGT
>Ga0172368_10006826_pt1 | contig 12149 bp, 12 predicted proteins | sample Lak11m_FD_114540 | JGI IMG/M metagenome (GOLD analysis project Ga0172368, IMG submission 114540) | Freshwater microbial communities from Kabuno Bay, South-Kivu, Congo - kab_022012_11m | ecosystem: Environmental > Aquatic > Freshwater > Lake | place: Democratic Republic of the Congo: South-Kivu...
ATTTGGCGGCGGCATGCCTGCCCCGGAATCTTTTCCAACCGAACAGTTCCAGGAAGCCTGCATCAAAGTCCTGCGTGAACACCAATCCCAGGCCCTGCAATACGGCGCGACCGAGGGCTATACCCCGTTGCGCGAGATGATCGCGCGCCATACCTCGCGCCTCGGTATCCAGGTCACCGCCGATAATATCATGATCACCTCAGGCTCACAGCAGGCGCTGGATCTGTTGGGCAAGATTTTCATCAACAACGGCGACCGCATCCTGGTCGAAGCTCCCACCTACCTGGGCGCGATGCAGGCCTGGAACATTTATGGCGCGGAATATGTCACCACCCGCATCGATGACAATGGCATGGTCACCGACGAGCTTGAGGCTGCCCTGCGCACCGGTCCCAAATTCATCTACGTTCTGCCTAACTTCCAAAACCCCACCGGTGTGACCATACCCTACGACCGCCGCGTGCGCCTGATCGAACTGGCCGATCACTATGGTGTCCCCATCGTTGAAGACGATCCCTATGGCCAGCTGCGCTATGAAGGCGAACACATCCCCAACATCGATGTGATCGACAGCCAGCTCAACCACGAATGCAACTGCTATTCCGGCAACGTGATCTATTTGAGCACCTTCTCCAAGATCCTCGCCCCTGGCATCCGCCTGGCCTGGGTTGTCGCCCCACCCGAGGTGATCCATAAGATGGTCCAGGCCAAGCAAGGCGCCGACCTGCATACCCCCACCTTCAACCAGATCGTGGCCTATGAGGTCGGGCGCGGCGGCTTCCTCGACCAGCACATCATCAAGATCAACTCGATTTACCGCGAGCGCCGCGATGTCATGCTCGATTCCCTCACCGAAAATATGCCCGATGGCGTTCGCTGGACGCACCCCAACGGCGGACTCTTCCTGTGGGTCACCCTGCCCAGCGGATTAAATTCCATCGAACTGTTCAAAGAAGCCATCCAACAAAAAGTTGCCTTCGTCCCCGGCACCAGTTTCTTCCCCTATGGCGGCGGCGAAAACACCATGCGTCTCAACTTTTCCAACGCAACCCCCGAACGCATCAACGAAGGCATCTCCCGCCTGGGGGTTGTGATCAAAAACCGCATTCTCCACCCCAACTAACCTGTCGGCGTACTGGCTTATTTGCCAAATGTTTCGTTAATCAAAAAACCGGCCTGAGGCCGGTTTTTTGATTAACGAAATGTTCTACTTCTGCGCCTTGGCTACATCCAAAAAGGAAGCAACCGCGTTGCGCAGGCTGCGTTCGGGCAGCGCGCCCACCTGCCGGTGAATCTCCTTGCCGTTCGCGATGAACAGCATGGTTGGGATGCCTTGCACCCCATAGCGGCCCGCCCATTCCGGGTTTTCATCGGTGTTAACCTTGGCCACCACCAGGTTCCCAGTTTGTTCCTGCGCGATCTTGTCCAGCATCGGCGCCACTACTTTACAGGGCCCGCACCACGGCGCCCAAAAATCTACAATTACCGGAACCGCTGACTTCAAAACAGTTGCCTCAAATTCGGCGTCTGTCACAGGTACTGGACCGTTTGCCATTCTATTCTCCATTTCTTTCACACACAGGATTGCATTAAACTGCGCACGCGAAAGCGCGCGTCGGATACCCTTCCGGTTATACCACGTTCTCCTGCGCCGCGCCTTTGCGGAAATCCACAAAACGGTAGCCTACCCCGCGTTCGGTCAGAATGTATTTCGGGTTGGCCGGATCCTTCTCCAGCTTCTGGCGCAAGTAGTTGACATACAGGCGCACATAATGCGCCTCGTCTCGATACTCATATCCCCACACTTTGGTCAAAAGCTGATCGTAAGTCATCACCCAGCCCGCATTCTGCACCAGGTGATAGAGCAGCCGGTACTCAGTCGGGCGCAACTTCACCAACTCGCCTTCCACCCATACCTCGCGCCGGCCAAAGTCGATCTTAAACCGTTCGTCAACCTGAATTAAGTCGCTGCGTGCGGCCGGGTTGGCCGCTTCTGTCCGCCGCAGCACCGCCTTGACGCGGCTGACCAGTTCGCGCGGACTGAAAGGCTTGGTGATATAGTCGTCTGCCCCCAGTTCCAAACCGCGCACCCGGTCGTCTTCCTCGCCTTTGGCCGTCAGCATGATCACGGGCACCGTGCCGTTCTCCCGGATCAGCTTCAGCACCTCAAAACCATCCATGTCTGGCATCATCACATCCAGCAGCACCAGGTCGGGCATTTCCTTGCGAATCTCGTCGATCGCCTGCATCCCCTTGTAGGCAGGTGTCACCAGAAAGCCGTCGTGCTCTAGGTTGAGCCGGATGAAACGAACCATGCGCTCCTCGTCATCCACGACAAGGATGCTGCGATTCTTAAATTCGTCGGGCATTCCCGTTACTCCCGGATAAAGGTGATGATATCTTCTTCTTCAGAAGGCAGGATTTCGACATAATTGATTCGATGCATCGGCCAAACCACCACCGAGACGCTTTGCTCCAGGTAAGAAATGTCCTTGCCGTCTTTGCGTGTCGGGTGTTTCAGCGTTATCGTGGTATCGTTTGGCGTGGGCGCAACATCCATATCGCCCACAATTGCCTCTTCATTCTGTACGTGCAGGATCACTTTTGGCATGCGACCGGTTTCCTTGTGATTATTTCTTGATTAAGATTTGGACGGTAAATTTCCCAAGAGCGATCATATCCCCATGATTTAAGGGGTAATCCACGTGCGGCACAATTTTCTGACCGTTCACGCGCGTGCCATTCGAAGAGCCAAGATCAGTAACCACCACGCGCAGGTTATAGATTTTTATCGCGGCGTGCAGGCGCGAAACCCCCTGAGCATAGGCTTCAAACTTGGAAAGATCGACATCTGGCAAAATCGGCTGGCCTTCAGCGGTCCTCCCGATCGTAAACTCCGTCTGCCCTTCCAGATGAATGATTTGCCCGCTGTCGACCAGGTGGAGCGAAACATCTGCAGTCTGCATTGTTGCGCTGGCTGGCTTGCGGACCGCGACGTCTTCCTCTTTGGGTTTCAACCGGTTGAGCGTATCCGAAGGAATGCGCTGAATATTTTGCGTCGTCGGAGTCTCCGACACAACCAGCTGCCCCCCACATTCGCTGCAAAACAGCGATCCTGAGAGTTCCTCATGTTGGCAATTCGGACAGATGATCATGTATTTGGCTCCATACCCGAAGGCAGCATCAACCCACGCGTCCCATATTTTATCCGCTTATCGCCTTCTTTGCTAAACCTGCGCGACTGTTGGATATGCTCAGCTTCCATCAAAACCGTGTGCGCCAGCTCGCGGTCCCCTTGTGACAGCAAATTCGTGGCCAAAAAATGCAAATGGCGTGTTGCCCGGTCGATCTGACCATCCGCAACCTCTTTGCGAACCCGCTCCTGCATCCGGTATAGCGTCAGTTTGGCCATCGCCTCAACCAGCGCCGAAGGGGGCGCTTCCCTTTGGACTTCCGCTTTGACAGGTCTGCTCAAATCGATCTTAATGCGGAAGTTTCCCACTTTTATCCCCGGGATTTCCATCTTGATCTGTCCACAGGCGATATTCACATTCCGCATGGTTGGAGGAAGAGAAGGCAGCGAAAATTCCAGCAAAAAGCTCATGCTGCGCTTGAATAAAAGCGTTCCCAACTGAGTTGGGCTGACGACTGAGAGCGGCCCCGATTCGGGATGCATACGGAAAGCATAACGCAAGTTTACGCCCGGGTCAGAATTAAATTCAAACTGCAGCCCGCGCGCATACGTGTTATTCAACATCGCCAGCTTTTGTTCCATGAACCTGCTCAAATCTTTGGGCGAGGTCACTAGCATAGCGTTGCTGCCGCTCAGGCTGGCGATCCGGTCGAGCAGCTGGTCATTCCACTCATGCCCGATCCCCAGCGCGCTGATCGCGATGCCCTCGTTCGCCACCGCTGAAGCCAGTTCAATGCATGTTTCATCATCCCCATAGGTATGACCGTCAGTCAGCAGAATCAGCTGGCGCATATATCGCTCTGGCATGCTGCGCAGCTGCTGGACACCTAACGCCAGCCCCTGATAAATTTCCGTGCCGCCAGTTGGCTGGATTAAGTTGATCCGGTGATCATCTCGAATCTCGCTGGCCAGGGTCGGCGGAATCAGCAGTTCGGCCCGGTCGCTAAACGTGATCACCGAAAACATATCTTGCGGGCGAAACTGGCGGATCAGCTGCATGGCGCTCGCCTTGACCATATCCATTCGCGCGCCTTGCATCGATGTCGATTTATCCAGCACCAGGCACAGGTGAAACGGCGGTAAATTCTCCGTATCCAGCTCAGCCGTGCAGATCAACTCCAACAGGATGTAGTGAAGCTGCTGCTCAGGCAGCGCTTGTACCACACTGCGGCTGTGCTTGACATTTACCGTCACCTGCGGGATTCGCTTGACCTCTTCTGGCAATGTCGCATCATACGCAGCCCGTTGGGCAGGATCAAACAGAACATCGTGCGCTTCTTGAATGCGCAGAAACTGCTCATTGCTGTTTGCAGTCGGATTGGTATCCGGATGATATTTCTTGGCAAGTTCAAAATACGCTGCCCGGATCTCTTCCGGAGTCGCATCAAACGATATACCAAGCACAAAATAATGATTGACCACAGCGTCCCCTATGAAATCGGCGATGAAGCTTGGACGATTAGCTCAAATACTGCACCAGGATCACACTGCTGTTGTCAGGTCCTCCGGCGGCGTCAGCCGCCTCGCACAACAAGTGACATGCAACCGCTGGGCTCTCGCTGGAATTGATGATTTGGAACAACTCAAGGTCCGGCACCGTTCCCCACAGCCCGTCCGAGGCCAACAGCAGGCAACCGTGATGCGGCAGTTGGAACATGTTAATGTCCGGCCGGAACGGTTCCGCCTGGCCCAGCGCGCGGTACAAAACATTGCGCCGCGGGTCCACTTGCGCCTCTTCACGCGTCAGCTGGCCCAGATCCTGCAGCCTCTGCACCAGCGAATGGTCTTGCGTCAGCTGCTGCACGCGCCCGTCGGGGTAAATGAAATACGCGCGGCTGTCGCCAACATGCGCGATTGTCACCTGCTCGCCCATCACCAGCGCCGCGGTCAGGGTCGTCCCCGCGCCAGGCGCATTGGCCACTACCGCCTTATTGGCTGCCTTGACCGCGTCTTCCATAATTTCCAGGATGCTGTCATCCAGCCCCTGGTTGGACGCCCCAAACAGCGGCGCATACAGTTTGCCCATTACAAACTCGCTGAACGTCTTGGCCGCAATACTGCTGGCGACTTCGCCATATTCATAGCCGCCCATGCCGTCGGCAACCACAAAAACACCGAACATCTGTTCGCGTTTTTCGTCCGCCAGCAGGCCGTTCATGAAGAAAAGCGTGTCTTCGTTGTGATCGCGCTGCCGCCCAACCGTGGTCCCCGATCCCACCACCAGCTGGGCTGGATGCAAAATGACCTGGGTCTTGGTGACCGCCTGCAATTGTTCCTCCGACAGCGGCGCAGTTTCCACCGCCCCGCTCACAGGTACAGTCTCCACGTCAAGTTTTGCGTCGACGGCTGGCTTCGTCCCGCCTAACTTATCTTTTAGTTTCTTAAGAAAGTCCAAAGTGCCTCCGTGGTGCGATCAGCGCGCATAAGCCCAGATTCAGGCCCACAACGCATACAGAATATGGTCAGAGGAACCGACGTATAAGATATCATTATACACGATCGGTGGCGCGGTAATTGGTCCGCCCGTCTGAAATTTCCAACGCTGCCGGCCGGTCCGAGCTTCCAGGCAGTACAAATTTCCCGCCGCATCGCCGCAGTACAGCGAATCTTTGTATACCATCGGCGAACCGCTGACCTGATGATCGGCTTTAAAGCGCCAGATTTCCCTGGAATTTCCACCGTCGATACAGTAAATATTCTCGTCCGCCGACCCTAGGTAGATCAGGTTCTCCGAATTGCACGGCGTGGTAACCGAACCTTTATTCATGCGGAACCGCCAGACGACAAAGCCACTTTTCGGCTCCATCGCGTATAAAAGCCCGTCCAGCGATGCAAAAAACAGCGTTCCCTTTAACAGCAGCGGTGAAGCTGTAACGGCGCGCTTAGCCTTCTGCCGCCATTTCACCGTGCCTTTGCTGTCCATGCCCATCATCAAGCCGTCCTCGGTCCCCACGTAGATCATCCCGTCATTGTTGATCAGCGGCGTGGAGCGCACCGGGCCTTCACAAAAAAAGCGCACGATCCCGCGCCCGCTGATCAACTGAACCAGGTGCAGGTTGCCGTCATCTGAACCAATTAAGACATAACCCTCCGTCACGCGCGGCGAGGAAAAGATTGGCCCCCCAGTCTGATAGGACCAATTAATCTTGCCGCTGCGCGCGTTGACTGAATACAGGTTCTTATCCCGCGACCCGAACAACACATGCCCATCTCCAAAAGCCGGCTTACTCACCACCGGTCCATTCGTTGGGAATTTCCACACAAAACTCCCATCCGTAGCGTTGACCGCGTACAGGTTGTTGTCATATGCCCCAACATAAATCGTACCGTTGTCATATGACGCTCCGCCGCGAATCTCATCTTCGCACTCAAAAGTCCAGACAGGCTTAACCGACTCTTCCTTTTTCGCCGCCCCCATCACCAGCGGCGCAGAAAACTTCCCATACAGACCAATTTTCCTGCCGGCTGATTCAAGCGCTTCCTTCATCGCCGCGATCGACTGGTAACGGTCAGCCGGGTTATATTGGACCGCGGTGCTGATGACCGTCTCAACCTCAATCGACACGGCCGAATTGATTTTTCGCACAGGCCGCTCGTTGAAAGTGAACGGGGTTTCGATGCGCGGGTCGCGTTTGGTCAGCAAATGGTGCATCGTCGCGCCCAGCGCATATACATCCGCCAGGGGCGATGCCTCACCACGATACTGCTCCGGAGGCGAATACCCCTCGGTCCCGATCATCGTGCCCTTTTGGCCGACCCGGAACATCTTCGCAATCCCAAAGTCGACCAGCACGATATGCCCGTTCTGATTGACCATCACATTCGATGGTTTCATATCCCGGAAAATTACCGGCTCAGGTTTATGGTTGTGCAGGTATTCCAGCACATCGCACAATTCAATCCCCCAACGCACGACCTGCAGTTCTGGCAAGGGGCCGTCATTCTGGTTTAATGCCTCTTCCAGGTCTTTACCGTTGACATATTCGAGGACCAGATAAGAACGGTCTTCGTGAGTGAAGTAATCAAAAATCCGCGGGATCGAGGGATGGGTTAACGTTGCCAGGATGTTCGCTTCACGCTCAAAATTCTGAATAATAGTCAGGCGCACCTGCGGGTCGCGCGCCTGGTTGATCATCTCCTTCACCGCCACCAGCTTCACCACGTTGGGAAAATGCAAATCCCGCGCGCGGTACACCGAACCCATGCCACCTACCCCCACCACATCTTGAATCAGATAGCGGTTTGCCAGGGTGCTGCCGCTCAACAGCTGTTTTTCAGGCAGTGAATCTGTGTGTAAATTTTGCGTGATTCGGTGCGTATCCAATTCCAACTCCCGACAGGCCAGGTCAAGCTCGGACCCAACCCCGTCTCCACCGGTAGAAAATGCGGAACGTTTACAAAAAGGACTAAGCAAATTATAAAACACAACCCTCAAAATACATCATTTCAAGATGCTTAGATTTTGGCTGTTTTAGGCAATGGCTGCTCATTTTATCAATTCTGTAAAATATTCTCCGGAGACGAGGGGAAGGCTTCTTTTGTGAGATTGTCAAAGGAGATACAAATATTGTTTACCGCCGTATAATAGAATTCAAAAAAGTTGTCGAAAATTCTCCTTCCTCCCAAGTTTCTAGCGCCTGTTTACCACGATTCACTCGTACTTCGCACGTATCGGATCCGTTCGAAACCTAAAAAGGAGTGCATCAATGACCGATCAACCCATTCAAAACACGAGCAAAACTGTCCTCAACAAACGCCTGGAGACCGCGGCATGGGGTCTTTTCCTGATCATGCTGGGCGGCTTCATGTATGTTCCGGAGACATCCCTAAAGAAAGGTGTCTGGTCCATCGGCATCGGGCTGATCATGCTCGGGCTGAATGCCGTGCGGTATCGCTGCCAGATTCGCATGAGTGGGTTCACCACTGTCCTGGGAATCCTTTCTATGCTCGCTGGCATTCTGCAAGTCCTGGGCGTCATGGCTTTTGAAGGCGCTTTTCTGCTCATCATCCTTGGGATTTACCTGATCCTCAAGCCGTGGTTTGATCAGCGCAAACTCTTTGGCAAAGCAGAAGAGAGCGAATAGGGAATTTCGCGGCCTGGGAGTAAAGTTGTTGGCTGTGGCTTTAGAAGAGCGGGATATGCTCAGCCGTCCCCGTCCGCTTTCAATCCCGGGTACAATACACCCATGAATGATTTTGAACAATATCAATCCCCCTTCTCATGGCGCTATGCCAGCCCGGAAATGCGCGCACTGTGGGGTGAAGCCTCCAGGAGACGGCTATGGCGCTCCATCTGGGTCGCCCTGGCACATGTGCAGTCGGAATACGGTCTGGTCACCCCTCCCCAGGTGCAGGAACTGCAAGAGCATGCCGCCCAGGTTGACATCCAGCGCGCACTCCAGATCGAAGCTGAAATTCACCACGACTTGATGGCCGAAGTTCGCACCTTCGCCGAACAATGTCCAACCGCTGGCGGCATTATCCACCTCGGCGCCACCTCGATGGACATTGAAGACAACGCCGACGCCCTGCGCCTGCGTCAGGCTCTCGACCTGATCATCGCCCAGCTGCGCGTACTGCTGGCTGAATTTGCGGGAAAAATCCGCCTCTACGCCGCCCTGCCCATTATGGCCTTCACTCACCTCCAGCCCGCAGAGCCCACCACCCTCGGCTACCGCCTGGCGTTCTACGCCCAAGATCTGTTGGAGGATTTCAGCGAACTCACCCGCCTGCGCAGTCAGATCCGCGGCAAGGGCTTCAAAGGCGCGGTCGGCACCGCCGCCTCCTACATGGAACTAGTCGGTCCCGGTCAATACCCAGCGTTTGAGGAGCAGCTCAGCCGCCAGCTCGACCTGCCCTTCTTCCCAATCAGCACCCAGACATACCCGCGCCGCCAGGATTACAGCGTGCTCAGCGCGCTCGCCTCCGTCGGCAGCAGCCTGTACAAATTCGCCTTCGACCTGCGCCTGCTGCAGTCGCCCGTCATCGGTGAATGGAGCGAGCCATTTGGCGAAAAACAGGTTGGCTCGTCGGCCATGCCCTTCAAGCGCAACCCGATCCACTCCGAAAAAATCGATTCGCTGGCGCGCGCCCTGGCCGCCATGCCCCAGCTGGCCTGGCACAACGCCGCCCATTCCCTGCTTGAGCGCACCCTCGACGACAGCGCCAACCGCCGCACCCTGCTGCCCGAAGCATTCCTCACCTGCGATGAAATTCTGCGCACCTCCATCCGCCTGGTGCGCGGTTTGAAGATCAACCAGGCCGGCATCGCCCGCAACATGGCCATCTATGCCCCCTTTGCCAGCACCGAGCGCCTCCTGATGGCCCTCGTCAAAAACGGCGCGGATCGACAACAAATGCACGAACACCTGCGCGATCACGCCATGCGCGCCTGGGAAGCCGTCCGCGAAGGCCGCCCCAACCCGCTGACCGACAACATCGCCGCTGATCCGTTGTTTACGGCCCACCTCGCTCCAGACGAGGTCCGCTCACTCCTCCAGATCGAGGGCTACACCGGCATCGCCGAAAGCCATGCCGTGTGGCTGGCTGAGCAAATCCAGCGGTCAGTTACACCAACCCCGCCTGCAGCGTCCTGACCCGCGTCCGACGCTTAATCCAGAATGGAGCAACCATGAGCGAATACAATGGCAAAGGCAAAGTGGCTGTTGTCAAAACCAGCCCTGCAACGGTCCTTGAAGACACCGAAAAAGTCATGCGCCTCGCCGGCCTAGAAAGTGCCCTGCCCAAAGGCGTCCAGACCGGCCTAAAAATTAACATCTCCTGGCAGACCTGGTACCCTGCCTGTTCGACAACCCCCTGGCAGTTGGAAGGCGCCATCCGCGCCCTGCGCGCCAGCGGCTATCAAGATCTGGTCGGCATTCACAACGACACCGTCGTCGTCGATACCTCGGTCGGCGAAGCCAACAACAAACACCGCTTTGTCACCGATCAGTACAACGTGCCCTGCGAGTACCTCTACAAAGAAGATTTTGAGTGGGTTCGCTACACCCCCAAGCAGCGCCCGTTCCTGGTCCTCGATAAGGTTTATCCAGACGGCGTCTACATTCCCAAGGCGTTAGTCGGCAAAAATATCGTCCACCTCCCCACCGTCAAAACCCACGTCTTCACCACCATCACCGGCGCGATGAAGAACGCTTTTGGCGGCCTGCTCCACCGCTACCGCCACTGGACCCACAGCGTCATCCACGAGACCCTGGTCGACCTGCTGATGATCCAGCAGGACATTCATCCTGGCATCTTTGCCCTGATGGACGGCACCTTTGCCGGAGATGGCCCGGGCCCGCGCGCCATGCGCTGGCATGAAAAGAACGTCCTGATCGCCTCCGCCGACCAGGTCGCGATTGACGCCGTCTCCGCCAGGCTGCAAGGCTTCGACCCGCTCTCCATCCCCTTCATCCGCATCGCCCACGAGCTGGGTCTGGGCGTGGGCGACCCGCGCCAGATCGAAATCTCCGGCATGGACATCGAGCAGGAAAAGCCCTGGGGCTTCGTCCAGGAGGACACCTTTGCCTCCCGCGGCCAGAAGCTGATCTACCACGGCCCGCTCAAGCCCCTCGAAAAAATCCTCCTGCAAAGCCCGTTGGTGCCCTGGGCCTACTTTGCCAGCAACTTCTACCACAACGTCTATTGGTATCCTTTCATCGGGCGCAAGCGCGTCAAGGAAGCGCTCAACACGCCCTGGGGCCAGTTGTTTGCCTCGTACGGCAACGGCAAGGTCGTCATGCCCGGTATGGAGCCGCGCACCGTCATTCAAGCAGGTGCCGCTCTCAGCGCCCTGACCATCCTGGCTGGTTCGCTGTTCTGGCTGCTCAGCCGCAAGCATAATAAATGACTTGGTGAAATGCTTCGCATTTCACCAGTCTTCCCACAATCGCTGCTGCAGCAACACCCCGGCCACCCAAAATGGTACTTTACTGGGTTGTGGTGGGACAAAGTCCCACCACAACCCAGTAAGCAAAAATCTCTATGGACCCGCGCAATTAATTCATTTCGCGGGCCGGCATTCCTTGCACGGGCACAGCGCGCGCAGGAAATGCCAGTTGTAAATCCCGTAGTGATGACCATCCTGCCATTCGATCGTCAGAGCGTATTGGCCCACTGCCTCAATTTTATTCAAACGCGTCGCGGCTGATTCGGACAGGTTGGCCGAAAAAGCCGCCGCGTCCGGTTCCGGTCCCATTTTTTCATGCCCGCCGCGGCAGCTGGCGCACGGGCAGGCTGCCCGCAGCAGGCCAAACGGATAGACTGAGACGTGCCCGTCTTTCCACTCCAGGGTCAATGTTCGCTCGGTTTTATTTGCCGTGATTCCGGCAGGAACTTCTTTCATCATATCGTCTCTCAATCTGATCGCTCACTGCTGTGGTTTCGGTTCAGTCACCACACTCAAAAACTGCGCCGCCGCCCAGCCGCTGCGGCCCTTGTCATAAGGTGCTTCCAAAAACCACCATGTCAGTTCATCGGCGTATTTCGGGCCGTCCTTGACCAAAAAAACCTCGGATTCGTAGCCCAAAAAGCGCGGATCGTTGCTTTTGCCTGGCCCGGAGCGCAGGCGCAGCCCGTCCCCGCCCGTGCCGCTGATCTGCACATACATTCCCAGCCCAATCCCGTCCACGATTGGCCCGGCTGGCGTGCTCGTAGGGGTCGCCGTGCGGGAGGGCGCGCTGGGGGTCAGAGTCGGCGCAGCGATCAGCGTGACAGCCGGCAGCCCGGCTGGCTGGGTCTGAAACGAGCCCCGCATCAGGTAGAACAGCCCGGCCAGCAGCAAAAGCAGGCTCACCGCTACCCCCAGGCTGCCCAGGACCACCCAAACCGTCACGCGCTCGCGCAGAAAATTCCACATATCTGGTTAGGATGGCAGCAGGAAGAACCCGATCGCCAGGATCGTGTAAACCGCCAGCAGCGCCGCGCCTTCCAGCCAGTTCGATTCGCCGTCGGA
>Ga0172368_10006828_pt1 | contig 12144 bp, 14 predicted proteins | sample Lak11m_FD_114540 | JGI IMG/M metagenome (GOLD analysis project Ga0172368, IMG submission 114540) | Freshwater microbial communities from Kabuno Bay, South-Kivu, Congo - kab_022012_11m | ecosystem: Environmental > Aquatic > Freshwater > Lake | place: Democratic Republic of the Congo: South-Kivu...
ACCCGGCACGAATCTTAAGGCGAAGATTGAGGATTTCTCTCCTGCCATAGCCTATGACGAGGCGCAGGGAAAGCTTTTTACATACGCCGAGCAGATGACTAATCCCGCTGTTCTTATCAGCATTTATGAAAACAACAAAAGAAAATACGGCGGATGGATACTCAAGAGATCCCCTGAAACATGGAAACTGCCCGAAGGCCATATTGTTGAGTTCGTTGACTTATGGGGAATCCAGTACACAGGGCTGCAGGTAAGGAAAGACCCCGGCGTATGGGTTGTCTATCTCGGATGTATCATAATGAGCATCGGCCTTTACATGGCCTTCTTCATGAGCCATAAGAAAATATGGCTGAGGCTTGTTGAAGAAAAAAACAGTGTCCGCATAACAGTTGCAGCAACTGCAAACAAAAACAGACAGGGATTTGAAACAAAAGTTGACAAGATGCTTGCCCTTCTGAGCAAATCAGAGGGAGGAGGAAAATAATGAACAGCTCCGCACTATTCGGAATATCCACAATGGCTTACATACTGGCAATGATAGTCTATATCGCATATCTTGCCTTCAGAAGCTCTCAGATAGGTAAAGCAGCGACCGCGCTTACGATAACGGGATTTATTTCCCAGACAATAGCAATCCTTACAAGATGGGCCGAATCCTACGCTCAGTGGACAACCATGATGCCGGAAAGCTCATTTATAACATCGCTTCTGCGAAGCGCTCCGATGAGCAATCTATACGAATCGCTCGTATTTTTTGTCTGGTGCCTTATACTCGGGTATCTGGTGATTGAGTTCAAATACAAAAACCGCTCCTTCGGAGCATTTATTACTCCTGTGGCAGGAATAGCGCTTGCATTTATAAGTTTATTGCCGGGCATGCAGAAAAAAATATCATCACTGGTGCCGGCGCTTCAGAGCAACTGGCTTCTGGCCCACGTCACGATGAGCTTTATTGCCTATTCAACATTTGCGATTGCATTCAGCACAGGTTTGATGTATCTGATAGCCACGTCCGAGAGACAGGAAAAAAGAAATATTTTCTGGGCTGTATTCGCAGTCTTTACGATACTTCTCGGCCTTATATCCCAGAGCCCTCAGACGGTAATGCTCTGGATACTAAGCTTCGCCTTTGTCGCGGCAGTGGACATTAAGCAGAATGCTGAAATCGCTTCCCTGATATTCTCAAAAAAGGAAGGCGCTTCAGGAGAAAAATTAAAAACAATTTTTACTGTGATAGGCCTTTCGCTTGTAAGCCTAGCGGCAATATTGATATTCATACAGCTTGTTAAGCTTCAGGTTATAAAGGCTGATGAGGCCGCAAAACTAAGGCATCTTGACACCGGTGCACGGGCATCTGCATTTACCGGAAATGTGATGGGTATTGTCGGCTTCTTATTCTTCATCTGCATTGTACTGATAAAATACCTGATACTGAAAAAGGAGTATTACCTTTTCTGGACCTTAAACTTAGGGCTATTCGTATTTGTGCTTGCGGCTATGGGGCTTGATTTCCTTATGTTCAGGGTTATGGGAGCAATGCCTACGCAGGAAGGCGGCATAGGATTAAGAGCTACGCTTCTCAGTCACTCTCCTGTTATAGCAGTTCTCAGTTATGCATCACTTATAGCCTTTCTGTATGCAATATGGCGCTACGGCTATTTATTAAAGAAGATAATTACGGGCATCAACATTTCTACGGATTTTCTTGACGAGATTACATACAAAACCATAAGTATCGGCTTCCCTGTTTTTACTCTTGGAGGATTGATATTCGGAGCTATCTGGGCTGACCAGGCCTGGGGGACATACTGGGGCTGGGACGCTAAAGAGACCTGGTCGCTGATAACGTGGTTTGTTTATGCTTTCTTCCTCCACAGCCGCCACATACGCGGATGGAGGGGAAAAAAGGTTGCGGTTGTGGCAGTAGTGGGCTTTGTAGTCGTAATCTTTACATATATCGGGGTTAATTTGCTTCTTTCAGGGCTTCATTCTTACGGCGCATTGGAATAGAGAGACGCTTGAAGCCGGACTTTTATTTAAGATATAATATTAAAAAGCAAGATTTAGACTACGGAGGAATTAGATGAATAACATAAAAACACTCTTTCTGCTTGTAACCTTAACCCTTGTTCTTGTATGGGCAGGCGCTGCATTCGGCGGAAAGCAGGGGATGACCATAGCCCTCATATTCGCATTGGGCATGAACCTCTTTGCATACTGGTTCAGCGATAAGATCGTCCTCAGAATGTACGGAGCGCAGCAGGTTACAGAGGCTGAAGCGCCCGAGCTTTACGGCATAGTAAGAAGGCTTGTGCAGAAGGCTCAGGTGCCTATGCCGAAAGTTTATATTATAGATGAAGACCAGCCGAATGCCTTCGCAACAGGCAGAAATCCGAAACATGCTGCTGTTGCAGTCACATCGGGAATTATGCGCATCCTCAGCCGGGACGAGCTTACCGGAGTAATAGGTCATGAACTGGCGCACATAAAACACAGAGATATACTGATAAGCACAATAGCTGCTACCATTGCAGGAGCCATAAGCTACCTGGCTCAGATGGCGCAATGGGCAGCCATTTTTGGGGGCAGCAGAAGCGATGATGATGAGGGCGGAAGCCCCATTGCAGCCCTTGTTATGATGATAGTCGGGCCTATAGCAGCGCTTCTTATCCAGATGGCAATATCCCGCTCAAGGGAATACGTTGCGGATGAAGGAGGGGCCAGGCTTGCCGGCAATCCGAGATACCTTTCAAGCGCGCTCAGGAAACTTCAGATGGCGTCTCAGCAGATACCTATGCATGCAAATCCGGCGACATCGCACATGTTCATTGTTAATCCTTTAAGCGGCGGAGGGTTGTTAAAGCTTTTCAGCACCCATCCCCCGATGGAGGAAAGGATAGCAAGGCTTGAATCAATGATTCTGTAAGAAAATTACATAATCATCGCCTTAACATTTCTCCAGTCTTTCCCTGCCATAAGGCGAAAGACGCCTCAGTTCTTTTATAATCCCGGGCATTACTTCCGTGATTTTGTTTATCTCTTCTTCCGTGTTATACCTGCTCAATGAGAACCTTATGGAGCCGTGGATTGCTGTTGCAGGCACAGCCATTGCTTTCAGTACCGGAGAAGGCGCATGCGAGCCTGAAGCGCATGCAGAGCCCGACGAAGCGCAGATACCGTATTCATTCAGCTTAAGCAGTATCGCCTCTCCATCAACATATTCAAAACTAATATTTGTTGTATTAGGCAGCCTGTTTTCCGTATCTCCGTTCACTATTGCATCAGGACACGATTTTAGCAGAGCATTTTCAAGCTTATCCCTAAGGCCTTTCAGATAAGACATTTCCTTTTGAAGATTTTCACCGGCAATTTCGCACGCCTTTCCAAGCCCGATGATTGAAGCCACATTCTCCGTCCCTGCCCTTCTGCCGGCCTCCTGATGCCCGCCTATCAAATAGGGCTGAAACTTTGTGCCCTTTCTTACATAAAGAGCGCCGATGCCTTTTGGAGCATGGAGTTTATGTCCTGACAATGAAAGCATGTCAACAGGGAGATTCTTCAAATCAATCGGAATCTTCCCAACTGCCTGAACAGCATCCGTATGAAATAAAACTACCCTTTCCCTCAGCATCCCTCCTATTTCAGTTAGAGGGAAAATCACACCTGTTTCATTGTTTGCATACATCAAAGACACCAGTGCCGTATCGTTATTGGCTGCCTTTAAAAGCTCATCAAACCTGAGCCTGCCTTGTTTATCCACAGATAGGAATGTAATCTTGTAGCCCTTGCGCTCAAGATGTTTGCAGAAATTTATAACCGCAGGGTGTTCCACTGCTGATGTAACAATGTGCTTTTTCTGAGGCAGAGACTCAGCAGCGCTCATTATCGCGGTGTTGTCGCTTTCAGTTCCGCAGCTTGTGAATATTATTTCTTCGGGTTCAGCGCCTAAGAGTTTTGCAACCCTTGCCCTTGCCTCTTCTACTTTTTTATGCAATTGCCTGCCGAATGTATGCGCGCTTGAGGGATTGCCGTAGAGTTCTTTAAGATAAGGCAGCATCTCCTCAAGAACCTCAGGAGCAATTTTTGTTGTGGCGTTGTTGTCGAAATAAATGGGTTTCATAGGTTTAAAAACAGAAAAAACAAATTTATCGTATTTTTCAACTATTGATAATCTTTTTGGCTTCGTCAAAAAACTCTCTTGCAAGCTTAACAAACTCGGCAGCATCTTCCTGAGACAATTCGACAAATTCTTTATAGTCTCCTTCCTGCCTTGCATCAAAAGTTTCATGAAGCATTTTTGAATATCGTTTATCAATTTTTTCAGTCTTTATGAATTCTTTGTCAAATAATGAAATGATTCCGCCATGCTTGGATGTTTTCGTATTTATTCCGGCTTTAAGAAACAACGATAATACAGCATAGAACATTGAATAGTAAGCGCGGTTTATTATTGTTCTGGGGCTAAAATTGCTTCCTATCATCCTTTCGGTCTCGGCAAGTGTTTCTTCTGCCTGTTTTAATCTGTATAGAAAAAGAGTTTCCTTATCTGTCATACTTTCACACCGTCCTCATTGATATTCTGAACAATAGGAGATAACCGCAAAGGAGAATCCTCCAACTCATAACGTGTAAAGATAAGCGGAGAAATATAAATAGAATTATCAAAACCTACATCCCATATAATGTCCCGTATTTTTTTCTTTAATTCTTTATCAAGCGACTCAACCTCTATAAAAACATCCATATCCGAATATTCTTCCTCATCGCCACGAGCCCTTGAACCAAATACCCTGAAATCAAGTAGGCGAACAATGCCGGATAATCTTTCCTTCAGTTGTTTTGCTATTTCATAGTCGCTCTGTTTCATTTGTGCCCCTTACTGCTCAGTCTTGTCATTATTCTATCATTTTTAAAATTTTTTCGGCACAAGCCTATTTGCCGCGTAACTATGGCGCTTCCGCTCTTCTGCGCTTGCGATTGCAATTTTTATTGACTTTAATAATAACTGAGTAATAAACTTTACCAGAGGTAGAATAAAGATAAAAGTAAATGTTAGGTTGCAGTTAAGAACATGAGCGTTGAAACCATTTCCGTCATTGATGTTGCCAAGAACCTTGGAAAGCATAAGGCGCATATTTTCAAAATTCTCGGGCGTCTTGGCATAGAAACGGTTAAAGAAAAGAACAGCGCCGCGAAGGGACAAAAAATTGCGTACATCACAACCGAAGACTATGACCGCATAAAGGAGTACCTCGCTGTGGTTGGAAACGATCCTGATGTTGCTACACCGCACCGGATGTCGGCGGTGTTTTCTATTTAATACAGTTAGAACCTGAGCATGACCCGGGCAGATTCAAACTCGGGTTTGCCACAAACATCGAAGAAAGGTTGCGCTCGCACAAAACGGCTGCACCATTTTCAAAGGTTCTAAAGACGTGGCCATGTAAGTTACTCTGGGAAAAAACCGCAATTGAGTGTGCTTCTCAAGGTTGCGTTCGCCTACATACAGAAGTGTTTCGCGCGGACTCCATCGAAGAGGTTCAGTCGAGGTGTGAGCAATTCTTTAGGCTCATGCCAGAATTCAAGGGAAAATAAATGCAACCTAACAACGCCATCAACACCGGCGAACGTTAGGGCTTGAATTTTTGCTTTTGCTCAAGAGTATTGAGGCAACACAGAAAATCTAATACCGCTTTTTGGCAATTTAAAGCTGCGGTTTTAATATCCCACTTGCTTTTGTCCCTGTCGCCGACAATATTACTTATCCCTCTTATCTCAAGCATAGGTACGCCATACATCGCGCAGATGTGGGCAATTGCCGCTCCTTCTATGTTCTCGCAGATTACTTTAAATCTTTTTTCAAGCTCCTTTGCCCTTCTATCCGTGCCGGTGCAGGTTGAAACCGTAAGGAATGAACCAGATTTAATTATTACCCCCCTGTCGCCCCCCCTTGGCAAGGGGGGGATGGGGGGGTGAAGTTGACGTTTAAAAATATCTATAACTCTTTTTGCAAGTTCTTTGTCCAGCGGGAATTCGGTGAAGTATTTTTTCCCGCCTTTTCGCAGAAGAGGTATGCCTATGGCATCTGCCGTATGAAAACCATCTTTAAGCAGCAATCCTTCATCCCCGTATATCTCCTTGGTTGCAACAGCAATATCGCCAATTTTCAGCCCGGAAGAAGGATACGCGCCTCCGATTCCGAAATTTATTACGAACAACAGGGCAAATTTTTCTATCAGGATAGTCGCAGCATGAGAGGCATTTGTCTTTCCCATGCCGGAAATGACATGAACGACATTGTTCTTTCCGATTCTTCCTTTATAGAAATTCCCCGCGCTTGTTTTCACAAGATTCCTGAGAATAATGCCGGATTCTTTTTGTGTCGCCGATATCAAACCTATTGTTGATTGCCGCATATTGTTGATTTTACATCTACGCTTTTGAAAAAACAAAGCTAAAAGTGTTAAATTAATAAAACTTAAGGAGGATATTGATGCAGCGAGTCCCAATGACAAAAGAGGGCTTTCAGAAACTTCAGAAAGAATACAACAGGCTGCTGAAGGTAGAGAGGCCAAAGAATATTCAGGCGATAGCAGAGGCCCGCGCGCACGGAGACCTTTCTGAAAACGCGGAGTATCACGCAGCCAAAGAAAAGCAGTCCTTCCTGGAAGGGAGAATTCAGGAGCTAAAGGCAAAATTAGCGCTTGCCGATGTAATTGACCCATCAAAGATTAATCAATCAAAGGCAGCCTTTGGAGCTAAAGTAAAGGTGCTGGATGCGGCCGCGGATGAAGAATATATTTTTATGCTTGTAGGCCCTGACGAGGCCGATGTCAAAAGCGGAAAAATATCCATCAGCTCGCCTGTCGGCAGGGCCTTGCTCGGCAAAGAGGTCGGAGATACGGCAGTAATCAAGGCTCCTGCAAGAACCATGGAATATGAGATATTAGAGATAAACTTTGAGTAAATACATCAAGGCAGAAATAACAGAGAACACCCCTCTAAATAAGAATCATAACCTTCTCGTTTTAAGTTCTTCAGCCATGCCCAAAAATCATGTTCCGGGCCAGTTCTATATGATTGGAACTTCAGCCTCTTACGACCCGTTATTAAAACGTCCTCTCAGCATCCTGAGAGAAACGTCATCTGATAAAAACAGCGGAGAACTAAGGTTCCTTTACAGAATTAAAGGCAAGGGAACCTTAATGCTGAAGGGAATGAAAAAAGGAGAGATTTTAAACCTGCTCGGGCCTTTAGGCAACGGATACCCGCTGTCTCATAAGGATCTCACGCCTGTTCTTATAGCAGGAGGAATCGGAATTGCCTCACTTTTTCCCCTTGCTGAAAAACTCGGCAAAAAGGCATGCCTCATTTACGGCGGAAGAACTAAAGATGAACTCATTATGATGGATGAGTTAAAAGATATTCCAAAGGAATTAATCATAAGCACAGACGACGGCTCCCTCGGAGAAAAAGGCACAGTTATAAACGCATTAAATAATTTCTTGAGCTATCAGCCATCATCTGCCTCTGGCGGAATCAGCCATCAGCTGATTTACGCTTGCGGCCCTACTCCAATGCTCAAGGCTATTTCTGAATTTGCAACCCAAAAAGGAATCAAGGGATATATCTCTGTGGAAGAAAATATGGCATGCGGAGTCGGCGCGTGCCTTGGCTGCACCGTGAAAACAAAAAAGGGTTACAAGCGGGTATGCAAGGAAGGGCCGGTATTTCCGATAGGGGAGATTGTATGGACTTAACAGTAAACATAGGAAAACTTAAACTTAAAAATCCTGTGATGACCGCATCAGGAACTTTCGGATACGGCGAGGAATACTCTGAATTCGTGGACCTCAACAAGCTTGGAGCAGTTACCGTAAAAGGGCTCTCTCTTAAGCCGATGGAAGGCAATCCCTCTCCGAGAATATATGAAACTCCGTGCGGAATGCTCAATGCGATAGGGCTTCAGAATGTCGGAGTCAAAGAATTCCTGAAAACAAAACTGCCGTATATAAGAAAGTTTGATACAAAAGTAATAGCGAACATCTTCGGAAACACTATTCAGGAATATGTGAAACTCTCGCGCATTCTTGATGATGCAGGGCTAGACGGAATTGAGCTGAATGTATCCTGCCCTAACATTAAAAAAGGCGGCATATTTTTCGGCACGGATAAAAAGATGCTGCAAAAATTAGTCGCTAAGGTAAGGGCAAATATAAGGAATGCTGTTTTGGTAACAAAACTTTCGCCGAATGTTACGAATATTAAAGAATTTGCAAAGATAGCAGAAGAATGCGGAAGCGATGCGGTGTCATTAATAAACACCATTCCGGGAATGGCTATAGATATAAAAACAAGAAAGACGAGAATAGCAAATATAACAGCGGGGCTCTCGGGCCCCGCAATAAAGCCGATAGCGGTTAGAATGGTTTATGAAGCATATACTGCGGTCAAAATCCCCATAATCGGGATCGGCGGCATCATGAATGCAGAAGATGCCGTTGAATTTATGCTTGCAGGCGCAACAGCAATAGCTGTCGGAACTGCAAATTTCGTAAATCCGCAGACAACAATTGATATAATTAACGGCATAGAGTCATTCATGACAGAAAACGGGATAAGCAACGTAAAAGAGCTTACAGGAGGGTTTAAAACATAAAATAAAAATGCAGAGCAACCCTGTCATAACCCTCACCTCCGACTTTGGTTATAAAGACCCGTTTGTAGGAATGATGAAGGGAGTAATATCCTCAATCAATCCTCTTGCAAAGGTAATTGACATCACACACGGCATCAGCCCGCAAAATATAAAAGAGGCCGCGCTTACAATTGGAACGAGCTATACATTCTTTCCGGCAAAAACAGTTCACATTGTTGTAGTCGACCCGGGCGTTGGCTCCAGCAGGCGGCCGATACTTGTCGTAACAGACCAATATTATTTTATAGGGCCTGATAACGGCGTATTCTCGCTTATTTACTCTACCCAGAAAGAAACGCTTGAGGTCATTCATATGACAGCGGAACATTACTTTATGTCTCATATAGGCCCGACATTTCACGGCAGGGATATATTCGCTCCCGCGGCAGCATGGCGCACAAAGGGAATTGAGCCTTTAAATTTTGGGGAGATGATAACCGATTATGTCACCATACCATTCCCTTCGGTTTCGTCGCCGTCAGCGACTACTCTCCAGGGAGAAATTATCTACATAGACCGTTTCGGCAATGCAATCACTAACATAAAAGCCGCGGATTTAGATTCTCTTTACAGCATCAGGCCCGAAGCGACATTAAAAGTTGCAACAAACAGAAAACAGACTGAAATTAAAACTTACTATGCTCAGGGAACAGATAAAGGGCTCTATGCCATAATAAACAGCAGCGGATACCTCGAACTTTTCGTGTACAGCGGCAATGCGGCTTCTTCATTCGGAATCAAGGTAGGAGACGTTGTAGAAGTAACGCTGGTCAAATAATTCAGTTACAGTTCCTTTATCACCGCGTCTTCATCGCACTCAGGAAATTTCGGGCATCTGAGGCATTCGCCCCATATCTTCTGCGGAAGCTTTGTTTTGTCAACATCCTTGAACCCTGCCTTCCTGAAAAATTCAGGCTGATACGTAAGCGCGAAAACCCTCTTAAGGCCGAGCTGTTTTGCCTCTTTAAGACATACCTTTAAAAGACGTCTGCCGACTCCTTTGCCCTGAGCGTCTTTGCTTACAGCAAGCGACCTTATTTCAGCAAGGTCTTCCCACAATACATGCAGCGCGCAGACCCCCTTCATCTTTCCCTTATCCTCATAAATATAAATATCACGCATGTTTTCATAAAGGTCGTTCAGGGAGCGGGGAAGCATCTCCTCTTTCCTGGCGAATTCATTGACGAATTTATGTATCTGCCTTATGTCAGATATTTTTGCTTTTTTTATCTTCAATATATTTTCTACCTCTTGTCATCGCCTCTTTATTGGCGTCAAGCGATTTTTTCCTCTTTGCAGGGGTCAGCTCTTCAAGCGCACTGATTGCAGATTTTTCGTTTATCATCCCCGTCTCGGTTATCAAGGCGCTGAACATCACCACATTAGCATATTTCGTGCTGCCGATTGACGCGGCAATTTCGCTTGCGGGGATTTTTATAATGCGGACATCTGCTCTTAATTCGGGTTCTTTTATGAGCGATGAATCGAGTATAAGAAGTCCGTCTTTTTTCAGCCTGGGCTGAAATTTATTAAGGGACGCCTCGTTCATTATCACCAGGACCTCTGGATTTCTGACGATAGGCGAACCTATCATCTCGTCGGAGATAATGACCGTGCAGTTTGCAGTTCCGCCGCGCACCTCTGCTCCGTAGGAAGGAAACCAGGTCACCTCTTTGTTTTCAAGCATACCGCCGTATGCAAGCAGCCTGCCTAAAAACAGAATGCCCTGCCCTCCAAATCCCGCAACCAGTATCTTATGTTCCAAATTCATCTCCTTTAATTCTTGGCAGAATATTTATCCTTAAACACTCCCAGTGGAAAAGCAGGTATCATCTCAGAACGCATCCAGTCTACGGACTCCTCGGTAGACATTCCCCAGTCAGTCGGGCACGGAAACAGTATTTCCACAAAGCTGAATCCCTTGCCCTCTATCTGATACCTAAATGCCTTTTCAACAGCTTTTTTAGCCGTCATAAGATTTTTCACGGAATCAACCGAAGTCCTTTCAATAAACGAGACACCCTCAATAGTCGCAAGCATTTCAGAAACTCGCAGAGGATAACCGGAGGTCTTTACATTCCTGCCCCTCGGCGTGGTAGTAGTCTTTTGCGAAATCAGCGTCGTGGGAGCCATCTGCCCGCCTGTCATGCCGTATGTGGCGTTATTCACAAAAAACACAGTGAAGTTCTCTCCCCTGTTTGCGGCATGAATTATCTCTGCAGTGCCGATAGCTGCAAGGTCCCCGTCACCCTGATATGAAAATATTATCTTGTCCGGCATAACGCGTTTCAATCCTGTTGCTGCAGCAGGAGGCCTTCCGTGCGCGACCTCAAGAACGTCAAAGTTGAAATAATCATAGGCAAAAACAGCGCATCCGACAGGCGCAATTCCTACAACTTTTCCTCTGATATTCAGATTGTCTATGCTCTCCGCAATTATCCTGTGTATCAGGCTGTGACCGCATCCCGGGCAGAACCTGAAAGGCACGGGCTTAAGACTTTCCGGCCTTTTAAATACCTGTTCCATAACTATGCAATCCTTTCAGAGAGTTTTATGAGTAAACCCTCAAGCAGTCCGTCGTCACTCACAAGAATATTATTAAATCCGAATAATTCCATTATACTAATTGTAAAGACTATGCCGGGGATAATCAAGTCCGCCCTTTCAGGCTCAAGCCCGATTATTTTTTTCCTCTCAGAGAGCTGAGCAGTTGTAAGCAGCTTGGAGATAGCATAAAGCCTGCCTAAAGAGATTTTATGGCCGTGTATTTTTTCATGAGAGTATTTCTCAAGTTTTAAATCAATGGATGCAAGTGTAGTGATAGTCCCGGCAGTTCCGATGAGAAGCGTTTCAGTATTTATTAAACGGCCTGTTTTTTTCTTAAGTTCATTCAGCGCAGACCCTATTTCTCTTTCCAGAGAAGCAATATCTTTTTTTGCCGGAGGGTCTGATTTTATGTTTCTGTCAAAAAGCTTTACTACTCCCATTGGAAGCGTCCCCATCTCAACAAGAGTTGAGTTCCTGCAGAAAATCCATTCGGTGCTTCCGCCTCCGATGTCAATAATAAGGGATGAGTCCGATTTTTGTATATCGGAAAGAACGCCGCGCACAGTGAACCCGGCCTCTTCTTCTCCTGAAATCACTTCTATATTTATTCCGGTCTCCGATAAAACCCTTTTGATAAATTCTTCCGAATTTTTTGCCTCTCTCAATGCGCTTGTGCCGACAGCCCTTATATGTCTGACATTACTTTCTGATATATATCGCGAAAATTCCTCTAACACATTGAGCGATTTTTCAATGTTCTCTGCCTTCAGCATTCCGGTTTCGGCAATACCGGCGGCAAGCCTTGTAATCGCCATCTCGCATCTTTGACGAATAACCTTTCCGCCTTCAACTCTGCCGATAAGCAGGCGGATTGTGTTGGAGCCGACATCTATGGAAGC
>Ga0172368_10006829_pt1 | contig 12142 bp, 9 predicted proteins | sample Lak11m_FD_114540 | JGI IMG/M metagenome (GOLD analysis project Ga0172368, IMG submission 114540) | Freshwater microbial communities from Kabuno Bay, South-Kivu, Congo - kab_022012_11m | ecosystem: Environmental > Aquatic > Freshwater > Lake | place: Democratic Republic of the Congo: South-Kivu...
ATCGCTCGCACGCGAAAATTGTTGGAGAGCATCGGCGTGGAGGGCGAGCGACTCGAGATGTATTTTGTTTCAGGTGGGCAAGGGGCAACGTTTGCTCGGGCGGCACGCGAAATGACCGAGCGGATCGAGAGGTTGGGCCCGAGTCCGTTGAAGCGTTAAGTGTTTCTCCCACGTTGTCGCCGCAGTTCAACTGCGGCGACTACTCGGCGTGTTTCATTCCAGACAGGATTGAATAGGCAATTTTGTCTCCGAATTCTAACTTTCTATTTGCGATGAATCTTATCAAGCAAGGGCGTGACATTCAGCACTGTCTCATGAATGATGAGGAGCGTATTCTGAAAATAGCTAAATCTCTTGGCATCCCGCTTGTTTGAGAGGAACGAGTTATGCTTGGTCAATCCACTTTCGTTTCCCTGTCCGATGTTGCTGTGCATAACAACAATGGGCGCACGCCCGTTGGCGCGGTGATGGTCGTCGGCGGCGGCATTGCCGGTATGCAGGCCAGCCTCGATCTTGCCGAGCAGGGATTCAAAGTTTATCTGGTCGAAAGCAAATCCGCCATCGGTGGACACATGGCGCAGTTGGATAAAACTTTTCCAACCAATGACTGCGCGATGTGCACCCTCTCTCCAAAACTCGTTGAAACGGGCCGCCACCTCAACATTGAAATTTTAACGAACACCGAAGTGATGAGCGTTGCCGGTGAGGCGGGCGACTTCACCGCTCGCGTGCGCCGCCACCCGCGTTATATCGATCCACTTAAATGTGTCGGCTGCGGCGACTGCGAAAAAGTTTGCCCCATCATTATCCCCGATCAATTCAACGAAGAACTCTCGCCGCGCCGCGCCGCCTATCGCCTCTATCCTCAAGCGATCCCGGCCGCGTTTGCCATCGAGAAAAAAGGGATCGCGCCGTGCCGTGACGCCTGCCCCGCCAGTCAACGCGCGCAAGGCTATATCGCCCTCGTCCGCGAAGGACGTTACGCTGACGCTCTGCGCGTGATCAAAGAGGACAATCCCTTCCCCGCCATTTGCGGACGCATCTGTAATCATCGTTGCGAACTCGCCTGCAATCGCAATCTAGTTGACGAGCCGTTGAACATTCACGCCATCAAACGCTTCGTGGCTGATTGGGAATATGCGAAAGATCGCGCGCCGATCCAGCGCATTCCACAGACTCGACCCCAGCGAGTGGCGATCATCGGCGCGGGACCCTGCGGACTCACGGCGGCGAAAGATTTAGTGACTCTCGGCTACGGTGTCACCGTCTTTGAAGCGCTGCCGGTTGCCGGTGGGATGCTGCGAGTCGGCGTCCCCGAATACCGTTTGCCGTCGGCGATTGTGGATCGTGAAGTGCAAGACATCATTGACCTCGGCCTTGATCTTCGACTCAACACAACAGTCTCCGATCTCGACGATCTCTTCACGCAAGGTTTTGAATCGCTATTGATCGCCGTTGGCGCGCACGAAGGAAAAAAACTCCCTATTCCCGGCAACGACTTACCCGACGTGTTGGTCAACACAAAATTTTTGCGCGACGTGCGTCTCGCCGAAATCTCCAATCCCCAATCTCCAATTACTAATTACCAATCCCAAATTACTAGCAGGCGCGTCCTCGTCATCGGCGGCGGCAACGTTGCCATTGACTGCGCCCGCACCGCCGTTCGTTTGGGCGCGGGGTCGGTGGCAATGGCGTGTTTAGAGTCGCGCCCCAAGATGCCCGCGCATCAATGGGAGATCGAAGAAGCCGAAGCCGAAGGCGTGACGATGCATCCGGCGCGAACTTTTAAGCGGATTGTGGATCACGATGGGCATGTGAGCGGAGTCGAATGTGTCAACGTCACCTTCATGGAATTTGATTCGGAAGGGAAACTGAATCTCGAAACCGAAGCAGGCTCGGAACACATTATTGAATGTGACGTGGTGATCTTCTCAATCGGTCAACGCGCCGGTTTGGCGTTCATCCCCGATGATGCGGGCGTGGGCGTGACGCGGCAGGCGACCATTGCGGTGAACCCCAATACATTCGCCGCCACACGCGCCGGAGTCTTTGCGGCTGGTGACGCCACCACCGGAACGGCGTTTGTGATCGAAGCCGTCGCCGCCGGACATAAAGTGGCAGGATCGATTCATCGTTATCTTTCGGGCGAATCGCTTGAACCAAAGTTTGCGCCCGATCTGCCCGTCGTTAAAATGACTCGCGCCGAAGTTGAAACAAAGCTTATGCGGAACGAGATTCATGTCACGCCGCGTGTGGCAATGCCGATGATGTCAGCCGAAGCGCGGCGCAATAATTTTGTCGAAGTCGAAAGAGGCTACAGCGAAGAACAGGCGAAGGCAGAAGCCTCGCGTTGTCTTGCCTGCGGCATTTGTTCCGAATGTCTGTCGTGCGTGTACGTCTGCGGGGTCAAAGCGATCAATCACGACGAAGTCGAGCGCGTCGAAGAGATCAACATCGGCGCGGTGATCCTTGCGCCGGGCTATCAAGCCTACAACGCTAAACTCTCGCAAGAGTTTGGCTTCGGACGATTCCCCAACGTAGTCACGTCGTTGCAGTTCGAGCGTTTGCTCTCCGCATCAGGTCCAACGGCAGGTCATGTTCAACGTCCATCCGACGGCTCGAAGGCGAAGAAGATCGCTTTCTTGCAGTGCATCGGCTCGCGCGATCAGACTCACGATTATTGCTCTGCCGTGTGCTGCATGTACGCCGCTAAAGAAGCGATCATGGCGAAGGAGCACGAATCCGACACTGAAGTTCACGTCTTCATGATGGACATGCGCGCCTTCAGCAAAGGCTATGAGGAATACTATCATCGCGCCCAAGAGAAATATGGCGTGCAGTATCATCGCTGTCGAATCTCCGCCCTCAAAGAGGACACGCTTACACATAACGTCGTCATTCGTTATCCTAAGAGATTAGAGACATCCTCAATCTCTAATCCCCAATCTCCAATTACTAATTACCAATTACCAATTACCGAAGAAGTTTTTGACCTCGTCGTCCTCTCCGTCGGCATGGAGATGTCGCCTGCCGTGAAGCAGTTGGGTCACGATCTTGGAATCGAACTTGACCCATATGGTTTTTGCTCCACCGTGCAATTTGATCCACTGCAAACATCGCGCGCCGGAATTTATGCCGTCGGTCCGTTCCGCGAACCGAAAGATATTCCGGAGACAGTGGTCGAGGCTTCGGGGGCGGCGGCGCAATCGGCGGCGCTGCTTGCGCCCTCACGCGGGTTGTTAGCGCGTGAGAGAACGTATCCGCCGGAGCATGATGTGAGCGGCGAAGAGCCGCGCGTTGGAGTCTTCGTGTGTCATTGCGGCTCGAATATCGGCGGATTCTTAAATGTGCCGGATGTTGCCGAATACGCCAAGACTCTGCCGCATGTTGCCCATGCCGAAAATATGCTGTACACCTGCTCGCAAGATTCTATTGCCAAGATCACCGAACGGGTGAAAGAGCTGGGATTGAATCGGGTCGTGGTTGCCAGCTGCACGCCGCGCACACACGAACCCTTATTTCAAGATTCGATCCGCGCTGCCGGGTTGAATCCATATCTGTTCGAGATGGCGAACATTCGCAACCAATGTTCGTGGGTACATTCAAAAGATTGGGAAGGCGCGACTCGCAAAGCGAAAGAGATCGTGCGGATGTCGGTGGCACGGGTGAATGGACTCGAACCACTGCACACTACCTCCGTCAACATTGAACGCTCGGCGTTGATTATCGGCGGCGGCGCGGCGGGGATGACGGCGGCGCTGTCACTCGCCGATCAGGGTTACCCGGTGTATCTGGTTGAACGCGATTCGCAGTTGGGCGGGAATTTGCGTAACGTCTTTTATCTCGCCGATCAAAGCGATCCGCAAAAGTTTTTGCGCGAGACGATCCAGCGCCTCATAGCGAATCCGTTGATTACCGTTTATCTCAACAGCGAGATCGATTCGACGACGGGCTTCTTGGGTAATTTTGTGAGTCGTTTGAGCGATGGCACAGAAATTAAACACGGTGTCACCGTCGTGGCGACAGGCGGCAAAGAGTATCGGGGCAATGAGTATGAATACGGCAAAGACCCACGCGTCATTACGCAACAACAGTTTGAGTCACTACTGGCTAACTCACAATCCGTATTTCGTATTCCGTATTTCTCGGTGGTGATGATTCAGTGCGTGGGTCCGGCAGAGAAGTATTGTGGGCGGCTGTGCTGCACGACGGCGTTGAAGAATGCGTTGAAATTGAAGTCGTTGAATCCGAAGGCCGAGATCACGATCCTCTATAAAGATATTCGCACTTACGGTTTCAAGGAACGGCTTTACACCGAGGCGCGGCGGTTGGGTGTGAGGTTTGTGCGCTATGACAGTCAAAAACCCGTTGTGGAAATTCCAAATTCCAAACTTCAAACTTCAAACGGAGATTTGTTTTCTGCAATCCGCAATCCGCAATCGGAAATCATTGTGCGCGTGAACGAACCGATCTTGAACGCCGAGCTGGAACTGCGCCCGCATTTATTGGTGTTAAGCACGCCGATGATTCCTGCCGAGGGTTCGCGCGAGTTGGCGAGCAAATTAAAAGTTCCGGTAGATGCAGACGGATTCTTTTTGGAAGCGCACGTTAAACTGCGCCCGGTGGATTTTGCTTCGGAAGGGTTGTTTATGGCGGGCGCGGCGCATTACCCAAAGTTTCTTGAAGAAACAATGGTACAGGCGAAAGCGGCGGCGTCACGCGCGGCGACGATTCTTTCTCGCCCGTCATTAAATGCCGGTGGCGCGGTTGCTGTTGTGGACCCATCGAAATGCACGGCGTGTCTCACCTGTGTTCGCATCTGTCCGTATGGTGTTCCGAAGATCAAAGCCAACTTCACCGGAGTCGGCAATATCGTCGGCGCGGCATACATTGAAGGGGCGATCTGTCAGGGTTGCGGCATTTGCGCCAGCGAGTGTCCGGCAAAGGCGATTAGTGTGATGCACTATCGTGACGCGCAAGTGATGGCAAAGGTGGCGGCGTTGTTTGAAGAGGTGGCAGCGTGAGTGCGAAAATTTCAAACTACAAAAGTGAAAACTCCAAAGTACTAGAGACGCCTGATTTGAATTTTGAAATTGGGAGTTTGGAGTTAAATATTATTGCTTTTTGTTGCCACTACTGCGCGTATGCCGCCGCCGATCTGGCTGGCTCGCTGCGGGTGCAGTATCCCCAAAGCGTGAAGGTGGTCAAGCTGCCCTGCACCGGCAAACTGGATGTGCAATTAATTCTCGATGCGTTTGAACATGGTGCAGATGGAGTGATGGTAGCGGGCTGCATGGAAGGGGATTGTCATTATCAGCAAGGGAACTTCAATGCCAAACGCCGCGTGAATTTTGTGAAGACGCTGCTTCAACGGATTGGTCTCGAGCCGGATCGGGTGCGAATGTTTAATATGTCGTCGGCGATGGGCAAGAAGTGGGCAGAAGCCGTGACCGAGATGGATGAGACGGTGAGGGCGTTGGGGCCGAGTCCGTTGAGGAAGAGGAGTTCGTCATGATCGCCGAACAATCATTAACCACGTATCGCAATCTGATCACGTTGAAAGACGGCGCGCGCGTCTTGCTGCGTTTGCTCACGCCTGATGATCGGCAGCGATTGATCGATCTATTCTCGCCCGTTCCTCTTGACGATGCAAAGTATTTGCGCAACAAAGTTTCAAACGAAGCGATGGTCGGGCAGTGGGTTGACGAAATGAACTATTCGCGCGTGCTGCCGTTGGTGGCCGTGATGCAGGATCGCATCGTGGGCGACGCCACCCTGCATTTCGGCGACGGACCCCGGCGGCACATCGGCGAGGTGCGGATCTTTCTCACCAAAGATTTTCGGCGGCGCGGGCTTGGCTCGCACATGCTGCGCGCCCTGATCGATCTGGCGCGCAAGAACGGCTTGCACCAATTAACCGCCGAAGTGGTTGCCGAGCAGACCAAAGTGATCAAGGCGTTTCAGAACGTCGGCTTTAAAACCCAATGCACGTACGACGATTACTTCATGTTCCCCGACGGCGATACCGCCGACGTGGTGGTGTTGGCGTTGAAGCTGATCTCGCGCGAGGAGGAATTTTAAGATGATAGTTGCAGAACAAAAACCTATTGAAGAAATTAAAAGTTCGCTGGGCGACGCCAAGAAAGTTTTGATCGTCGGCTGCGGCACGTGCGTCACGGTGTGTTTTGCCGGTGGGGCGAAAGAGGCGGCGATACTCGGATCGTTATTGCGAATGTCGTCCACCATGAACGGCGATTCCAAAGAGATCACCGACGTGACCGTGCAGCGTCAGTGTGAGTGGGAATATCTGGACGCGATCCGCGATCAAGTGGAAGCCGCCGATTTAATCCTCTCCATCGGCTGCGGAGTCGGCGTGCAGGCACTCGCCGAGCGTTACCCCAATGCCGTTGTGATGCCGGGCTTGAACACCAAATTCATGGGCTTGCCGTTAGAGCAAGGCGTGTGGGCAGAACGATGCGCGGCGTGCGGCAATTGCATGTTGGGACTCACCGGCGGCATCTGCCCGATTGCTCGCTGTTCGAAGCAATTGCTTAATGGACCCTGCGGCGGATCGTCCAAAGGCAAATGCGAAATCAACCCCGATATTGAATGCGCTTGGCAATTGATCTACGACAAGCTCAAAGCGCAAGGGCGTTTGAATTTGATCTTGGAGATCACGCCGCCCAAAGATTGGCGGACGAGTCGGGATGGGGGACCCAGAAAAATTGTGAGAGAAGATTTGAGATTGGTAGTTTCAGAAGGCGCATAAGAATTTTGCGTCATTGCGAGCGTTTTTTGCGAAGCAATCTGCGATCTCGGCGTTGACGAGATTGCTTCGTCGCAAAGTGCGCTCCTCGCAATGACGGGTGAGGATTACTATGGAAGCGATCAGCGAGCAACAAACAGCGACGAGCAATTTGAAATCTGGCAGCAATCTGGAAAAAGTTTTGCGCGCCGGGCATTTTGCGGTGACCGGAGAATTGGGCCCGCCCAAAAATGCTGACGGCGAAGTGATTCGCAAAAAGGCGGCGATCCTCAAAGGCTACGTGGATGCCGCCAACCTGACCGACAACCAAACCGCCATTGTGCGTATGTCGTCCATCGGTGCGGGTGCGCTGGCGGTGCAAGCGGGACTCGAGCCGGTGATACAAATGACCTGTCGTGACCGCAACCGCTTGGGGATGCAGAGCGATCTACTAGGGGCTTATGCGCTGGGGCTGCGTAACATTTTGTGTTTGTCCGGCGATCATCAAACGTTTGGCAATCATCCGCAATCGAAAAACGTCCACGATATTGATTCGATGCAGTTGATCCAAATGGTAGTGGGTCTGCGCGACAAGAATTGTTTTCAGTGCGGCGAGGAGATCAAAGGAGTGAATCCGCGTTTCTTCGTCGGCGCGGCAGAGAATCCTTTTGGCGATCCGTTTGAGTGGAGACCGTACCGCTTGGGCAAGAAGGCGAAAGCGGGCGCAGACTTCATCCAGACTCAATTGATCTACAACGTGCCGCGATTCAAAGAGTTTATGAAGCGCGTGGTTGATCTGGGTGTTCACGAGCAACTTTATATTTTGGCGGGCGTGGGTCCGCTCAAGACGGCGGGCGCGGCGAAGTATATGCGCGACGAAGTGCCGGGCATGGACGTGCCGGACGAGATCGTCAACCGCATGGAAGCGGCTGGTAAAGGCATCGAAGATAAAAAGGTAAAGGCGGCGGCACTTAAGGCAGAGGGAATCAAAATTTGCGTCGAACTGATCCAACAGATGCGCGAGATCGAAGGCGTGCGCGGCATTCATCTGATGGCGATTGAGTGGGAAGAAGCGGTGCCGATTATTACAGAGAGAGCCGGGTTGTTGCCGAGGCCGGTTCTGAATGGGAAATAAGGGATATTGAGGAACTAAAGGAAATCATTTCCTTTACTTCCTTCGTTTCCTTAATTTCCTTTCGACTATGACCATTACCGAATTGAAAACCGATCTAGCCGAAAAGATTCGATCCGAGACGGGCGAGAATGTTTTTCTGTGTTACCAATGCGTGAAATGCACGTCGGGCTGTCCGCTCGCCGAGTATTTTGATCTCGCGCCGAATCAGGTGATGCGCGCCGCGCAGTTGGGGCAGGATGAGATCGTGGTGAACGCTAAGACCACATGGCTGTGCGCCGGATGTCAGACGTGCACTACGCGCTGCCCGCAAGGCATTGACGTGGCGAAGGTGATGGACTTCATGGTGAAAGAGGCGTTGGCGCGCGGCGTGACACCGAAAGTTCCGCAAGTGGCGCTGTTCAGTAAAGTATTTTTGCGTAACGTGAATATTCTGGGGCGGGCTTACGAGCTGGGGTTGATCGGCGAGATGAATCTCCGCACGCGCCAACCGTTTAAAGATGTGGGCATGGGGATGGAGATGATCGGCAAAGGCAAAATAAAATTGATGCCGACGTTTAAGCGCACGCCCAAACAAGTGAAGCGTGTAGACGTAAAACCGAATCAAGTTGCTTACTATCCGGGTTGTTCGCTTCATTCGATGGCGTCGGAATATGATCATTCGATCCGCGCCGTGACTAAAGCGCTCGATCTTGATCTGGTCGAAGCGCCAGATTGGGTGTGTTGTGGTTCGTCGCCCGCGCACCGCATTGACCCGCATCTGGCGACGGCGCTGCCGTTACGGAACATGGCGGTGATCGAACAGATGGGACTCAAAGAAGTGACTCTGCCGTGCGCCATGTGCTTCAACCGTTTCCGCGTGGCGATGCACGAGATCGAAAACGATGCGGCGCTCAAGGCGAAGATGGAATCGGAGATCGGCTACAAGTTTGCCAGCGATGTTGCCGTGCGCTCACTGCTCGACACGCTGCTCAACCACGCCGGTCTGGAAAAAATTTCGGCGCGAGTGAAGAAGCCGCTCAAAGATTTAAAGGTCGCTTGCTATTACGGTTGTTTACTCACGCGCCCGCCGAAGATCACCGACGCACAACAAGCCGAATATCCGCAAGAGATGGATCGACTCGTCTCGGCGTTGGGCGCGACGACTTTGGATTGGGGGAGTAAGACGCAGTGTTGTGGCGCGTCACTTTCGATCACGCGCACGGATATTGTGCTTAACCTCAGCGCGAACATCCTCGCCGACGCGCGGGCGGCGGGCGCGGACGCCGTCGTGGTCGCTTGTCCGTTGTGTCATACTAATCTGGATGGGCGGCAGCACCAAATGAATCGCCGCGAGGGAGAAAAAGAAATTCCCGTCCTCTACTTTACTCAGTTGATGGCGATTGCTTTTGGCTTGGGCGAGAAGGCGGCGGCGTTGTCTAAAAATATGATCGATCCGAAGCCGTTGTTGACAGAGAAAGGAATGTTGTAGTTAAACGTTTAAAAGCAGAACGCTGAAATCGCTGAGAGCGCTGACAACCGCTGATATAAAAAAGAATCAGCGCAAATCGGCGAAGTTCAGCGACCTCAGCGTTCAAAGGTTTAATAACAAAACACCACGCATGCGTCTGATCTTAATCGCCGACGTTCACGCCAATTGGGAAGCGCTGCTCTCTCTGCAACGCGCCGAAGGAAAACCTGACGCGGTGATCTTCGCCGGTGACGCCGTCGGCTACGGGCCCAATCCGTCGAACTGCGTCAAGTGGTTGTTGGCGAATGCCACGGTGGCGGTTAAAGGGAATCATGATGAGGCAATGGCTCAAGAGGGTGTTGACGGCGTCCCCGATGAACTGCGCGAAGCTGCGCACGACTCCCTCGCTTATTCCAGAAAAATCCTCGCGCGTGAGGATATCATCCGCCTCTCTCAATTACCGCTTACTAATTACTCTTCTTTTGGCGGCGCGAAATTTTTCGTCACGCACGGCACGCCCGCCGATCCATTGTGCGGCGAATTGAATCCGGCGACGTGCCACGAGTCGGATTTACATTTATTGTTCGATTCGATTGACGCCGACGTGATCGTGCTGGGTCACACCCATCTCCCTGCTATTCGTCAATTTGGAAAAAAGTTAATCGTCAACCCCGGCAGTTTGGGTCAGCCGCGCTATGGCGTGCCGGACGCGACCTACGCCGTGTGGGACGATGGACGAATCCAGATTCATCATTTGCATTATGATCACGATGCGGTGGCGAACAAGATTCGTTTGCTGCCCTTCAGCGTGGAGACGATTGATATGTTGACGGGCGTGTTGGAGAGAGGGATGCTGGAGTAGCGCACCAGACTATGCCAAAATCTTTACGAGCGATTCTCTTGGATACGGCAGGACAAGATGTGAGGCGGTGCGCCCATTGCGCCTTTTGTGATTCGAATCTCGCGCCTGACATGGACGTGACCTTTGCCACATTGATCCAGATGGTGATCATGGATGACGAAGAAGTGTTGACCACCCGCTCGTTGTGGTCGGATGAGGCGTTGAAGTCTGCGCCGCACTTGTGCGCGAATCAGTTGAACTTGGAAGCGGTGATGGTGGCGTTGAGGGAAGAAGCGAAGAAGAGAGGATTGGAGATTGAAAAGATTTAACCGTCGAATGCGCGGAGAGCGCAGAAATCTGTTCCCCCACGAAGTTCACGAAGTTGCACTAAAAATATCTTCGTGTTTCTTGGTGTGCTTCGTGGGCAGAGTGTTGTGTTAGTTCTTGCATCTCTTTGCGTTCTTTGCGGTTAAAGTTTTAAACTATGAAGTTAGCGATTACCGGCAAAGGCGGCGTGGGCAAAACGACTCTCACGAGTCTGTTGGCGCATCACTACGCTTCGCAGAATTTTAAGGTCTTGGCGATTGACGCCGACCCCTCGCCCTGTTTGGGCGCGTCTCTCGGTTTTCCGCGCAACTTGGTTGAAGCGTTGACTCCGATTGCCGAGATGGAAGAGTTGATCTACGAGCGCACCGACGCCAAGCCCGGAACGTATGGCGGTTACTTTAAATTGAATCCGCGCGTGGACGATATTCCAGATCGATTCGTGGCGAAGCATCGCGGCATTGCTTTGCTCGAACTGGGTTCGGTGGAGAAGGGCGGTTCGGGCTGTATCTGTCCTGAAAGTGTTTTGCTCAAGCAACTTGTCTCACACATTTTGCTGCGGCGCGATGAAGTGGTGCTGATGGATATGTACGCCGGCGTGGAGCATTTGGGGCGGGCGACGGCAGACGCGGTGGATGCGATGGTGGTCGTCGCCGAGCCGACGGCGCGCAGTCTGGCGACGGCGGCGCAGATCAAATCGCTCGCCACCGACATCGGCATTAGGCGACTCTTTTTAGTCGGCAGCAAAGTTCAATCGAATGAGGATCGCACTTACATCGAATCCCATTCGCCCGATCTTCCGGTGTTGGGCTTTATGCCGTATACGAACAAAGCGCAGCAAGCGGATCGTGATGGCGTAGCGATCTACGACGCGAGCGATGAGATGAAAGAGGCGGTGAGAGGGATTGTTGAAAAGTTGGCCGTGATCCGTAAGCAGTGAGCAGTTACCTCTTTCTCTTTAAACTGTCTATGATGATCACAACCACCTACCGCACCGCCGATGAATTTCTTGAACACGCCGCGCCCACGCTCGAAAAAAACGAAGCGGCAAATAATTTAATCCTCGGCATGAGTCTGCGCTTGAAAGACTCGCCGCACACGTTTGGGACGGCACCCTTCTTCGCGGCTGTGACGGATCGCCAGCGCGTGATGCTCGCCGCCGTGATGACTCCGCCGTACAAGATCGTCCTTTCCAGCGATACCGATGATTACGGTGACGCCGTCACTGCATTCACCAAAAACCTTCTCTCACTTCACCTTCCTGTTCCGGGCGTGATGGCGGCTTCCGCGCTGGCGGCGAACTTCGCCGAGAAGTGGTCCAAGATCGCCAAAGTTAAATGCCGAGACGGGATGCGGCAGCGCATCTACGAACTGCGAAAAGTGAACCCGCCGCAATGGGCGTTGGGCGCGATGCGGCTGGCGACGAGAAGCGACGTTGATTTGGCGGAACAATGGGCAATCGCTTTCAACAATGAAGCCATTGGCACACCGGCAGATAACCTTCGCGGTTTGGTGGAACGCAAGATCGAAGCGCGCGAGTTGTATTTGTGGATTGACGGTGACCCCGTTTCGATGGCGGCAACCACGCGCCCCACGCGGCACGGAGTCGGCGTCAACTTGGTGTATACGCCGCCGCCGCTTCGCGGCAAG
>Ga0172368_10006830_pt1 | contig 12140 bp, 11 predicted proteins | sample Lak11m_FD_114540 | JGI IMG/M metagenome (GOLD analysis project Ga0172368, IMG submission 114540) | Freshwater microbial communities from Kabuno Bay, South-Kivu, Congo - kab_022012_11m | ecosystem: Environmental > Aquatic > Freshwater > Lake | place: Democratic Republic of the Congo: South-Kivu...
ACAAAGAGCCCAAGAAGAGCAAGTCTCCAAGGGGCATGGGATAAGCAACCAGGCTGCCCCCACGTCAATCGCTTTGAGCGGTTCCCGAATTCAAGCCTCCGGCTTTGCCGGAGGTCACTGACTATTTTTGCGCGGCATGTCTACGGCAGCACGGCCGGGCCAGTAATCGCACCGACCACGGCCGGACGGGTATTAGCCCATCGAATGCACCGTTGCTTCAGATGATCGTCGCCTGTGAACTGTTGCGCGATCGGAGCCACTCCCACGCAGCCACCATCCAGAACGGCGCGTACTCGAACCAGACGACCACGTTGTCGAACGCTTCCGATCGCGTTCGTGCCGAAAAGTAGTCAGCGAGGTAGTAGAGCGGCAGCAGACAATTGAGCAAAAGGAGCGACGGACTGGGCCGGATTGCGAGAAACGGCGCAACCCACAGGTAGTACCAAGGAAAACCCGTCGGGCTAAGCAGGAATGTCGCGGCAACGATGAGCATCGAGCGTTCCCAGATCTGAGCAGGTGCATCGGACGTCGATTTCAGAAGCCAGCCCGACCACATGGCGAGTATCAGAATTGCCAGAGTTCGCCCAATCAGTGGAGTATAGCTCCCGTCTAATGATACGGAAGCGGTAATCAGCTTAATGATGCCAGCCAAAACTTTGTACAAGGCATCGTTCATCTCCCAATACCGCCCGTAGGACACGAAGCCGGAGGAACTGTCAAGCCCGGCGAGGTACACCGGCAAGAAAAACAGTGCCGTCACTGCAGCGAATAACCCGAAAGAGAGGAGAAGCGTCTTCGGCCTCTTTCGCAACGGGAACAAGACCACTGGTAGCAGAACAACGGGCCACAACTTGGTTGCGACGGCCAGTGCCAACATGAACGCAGCCTGAAAGGGGCAATCACGGAGGCTCAGCAATATGGCTGCGAGAACAAAGGGCAGCGCTATCACGTCCGGGTGTGCGGCGCTGATAGTCTGTAGGATGACCAGCGGATTCCACCAGTAGACTATCGCAAGCGCGGACGGGAGTCTCAAACTGCGCAAGACGACGAGCACAAGGATTAGCGTAGCGCAATCAAAAAAGAGCAGCACAATCCGTAACGCCAGCAGACTCCACGGCCGGAGCGCGTATGCGACTGAAAAAGCGACCTGTGCCACTGGCGGGTAGATGGTCCGGATCTCAGGGAAACTGACACGAGAAATTACGCTCTCTGGTTGACGAGCCAATCGAAGAAGTTGCTCTGGAACGCCGCTTGCGCCTTCACGAGCGTGAGCCGGAGCATATTGATAAGGATTCACTCCATTGGCGAGGATAGCGCCGTCCCACATATATCGATAGTAGTCGTCCTCCAGCATGGGGTTTGAAACCATCATGATAACCCGGAGGAGCAGACCAACTCCGATCATCCAGGTGAGAAGGGTCCTATCGGCGCCGCGCGCGGATCGGATTCCCCACACTGCCAACAGGAAAACCGCGCTCGCAACGAGTTCGAGCGCTACCATCGCGCGGATCGGCATTTCGGAATGGGGCTTTTCATATTGAAACTCAAGAGAAAGCCAGACGAGGCCGACGTGGAGGCATACCAGAGCCACGCCGGTCACGATCGCGCACGCCCATCCTCGCGCCGGTCGCGGGTCGGCGTCAGGACTGAGAGCGCCCCGACCCTGCTCTCGTTGGTTGCCCATTGAATCCATCCGCAAGCTTATTGCAGATTATCAAATACTTGCCCGTTCAATGGCCGCCAGGCATGGTGAACAACATGTGGATCCCTGCAAGAGAAAGCCCGTAAATAAAGATTTCCTTAAGTGTTTGATCTGATATCCGACCGGCTAGACGCGGCCCGATTTGGCCGCCGAGAAGAACTCCCGGAACTGCCCAAAGTACCAGGCTTGTCGCGAACCATTCACCTATTATCAGATGCAATAAGGCAGCCAGGGCCGCGCTCATCGCCATAACAATAAGGCAAGCGCTCATCGCTGCTTCCATGCTCAAGCGGAGCCGATTTCGAAGTATGGGGACCAGGAAATCACCTACCCCCATGGACAACAGGCCCGTCAAAACGGCAAAAGCTGTAGATAACCAGAGGTATGGCGCAGTCTGACGAAGGGAAGCCTTCTTTATGATAGCGTTTTCAAAATCATCTCGCGCATAGACAAAGACCAAAGCCAAAGTCAGACTCATGACACCCAAAAGGAACACGACGGAGTCGGGAGAAACCAACCGGGAAAGCCACACGCCGAAGGGAACTCCAAGAAACGCCATTGCCGACAAGGAGAGGGACAGGCGCAAGTCCGCCTTTCCGGCTCTGATCACCGCGACACTTCCTGAGCCCATGCCGCCCACCTGAATGACCAATGAGGTAACGACCGCTTGAGTGGGGTCTAGGTTGGCGACCAGGATGAGGTAGGGCATCCATAATATGCCACCACCAAATCCAACCAACGTTGCCAGAGTGGCGATGGCGACTCCCGCCGGCAGAGCTGTCCATTCTGGGCTCATGGCTTCCCGTCCTCATCGGCTTCGGCGAGCGGAGCAGGAAGGAGCTTGAAGCTTTCCAGAATGCTCCTGAAGTCGGACAGTCTTTCCTGAATCCGGTCAAGCTGCTCTCGGCACGCGGCATCGTGATCCGTCCAAGTTCGAAGTCCTTCAAGCGAAAGTTGCACCGCGGAATCCATTGACAGCCCGAACGCGACAATCTCCTGTATGTTGCTCGTCAATCCGTTGATCGTGTCTCCAAGAAGGCCAATCTCATCCTGTCTACGAATTCGGATCGTCCGACTGAGATCTCCTTCCGCTATGGCCTTGGACTCCTCGATCATCTGTTGCAGGGGGGCCGTGATTCTCTTGATGAACATCACAAAAACAATGAGGGTGATGACGGCTTGGACGACGCACATGAGCAATGCCTTGTTCTGGAGATCGGCCAATACCTTCATGAGGGAGTGTCCCGGCCTGCCAATCTCCGGGGACGCGGTCATCAAAGCTCCGGCTTCCGATGTAGCGGCTCGGAGCGCCCAAACGAATTCTACGGTGATGAGCAGAGAAGCCGCAGCTATCAGTCCGAAATATACGAGCATTTGCCTTTCGAGCGTGGACCGTTTTTTCATGCTTCGCACCTCCGCAATGCGGCGACCGGTTCATGGGAACCCGTCCGATCCGATCTTTGCAAACGGTTTCTGGGGCTAGGGGAGGACGAATCACCCCGTATGGCCCTGCCATGCCACGTGAAGGGCCTTGCCAGGACACACGCGGTGGAGTCGAGGACCTTTGGACGATACCTTACCAGCGCTTGTCCGATCAATAGTAAAGCTCCGTTTCGGATGCGTTCTTGCTCCTGGAGGATCGAGCCGGGAACGAATCCTGCTTGACAACTTTTTTCATCCTGATATTGTACCAAACAGTCGGTACATGCGAGGAAAAAATGAACAGTGGATCAAAAGGCGAAAAGACGAGAGGCCGAGTTCTCGAAACAGCCAGACGACTGATCAACGAAAGAGGTTATTCAAACACGAGCATCAACGACATCATCCAGGCCACCGGGGTGAAGAAGGGGAACCTGTACTTTCACTTTCCCGGCAAGGAAGAGTTGGGCTTGGCAATTCTCACACAGTCTCAGAAAGAATTCATGGCTTTTCTGGCAAAGAACTTGGAGGGTGAACGCCCGCTGGAACGATTGTCCAACCTGTTCGACGCGGTTTATGCGAAGCAGAGCAAGACCAAGTTCGTTGGTGGCTGACTCTTTGGCAATACCGCTCTGGAATTGAGCGACGCAAATTACCGAATTACTCAGTTGATACGGGAAGTCTTTCGGGAGTGGACGGACCTCCTGGCTGGCGTCTTGCGCGAGGCGCGTGAGGCTGGGGAATTGAAGGTGCAGGTCGCACCGGAAGTGCTGGCAAAGCACATTGTTGCGACCATCGAGGGAGGCATCATGATGGCGCGACTCAGCAAGGACGGCGACCACCTTCGAGACTGTCTAAACTCGATGCGCGTATTTTTGGGAATGGAGGCAGGATAGGGAGTTCGTTTGCCGGCATGGGGACTCCAATCGGAAACACTTACGAACAGCCTGAATTTCCGGGCAAGAGAATGGTGAATCATGGCGCGCCTCGAACGGCTTCCAGAGCCACTGCGGTCCATCGTGGCCGGGCTTGAGTGCCCGAGCTTTGAATCCAATCCGTGGGTCCAAGGTTTGCCGCTACACAAGCGCCGCGTCGCATTAATCTCCACAGCCGGCCTGCACCGCCGCGATGATCGGCCGTTCCAGCTCATGTCTGGCGAGTATCGGATTATTCCTGGTGACATCGCCGTGAATGACCTGGTGATGAGCCACACATCCACCAATTTCGACCGGACGGGCTTCCAGCAAGACTGGAATGTCGTCTTCCCCTTGGACCGACTCCGGGAACTGGCCGAACGATCAGTCATAGGCTCAGTGGCCGATTTTCACTACTCATTCATGGGCGCCGCAGACCCGAGGAGCATGGAAGCGGCTGCACGGGACTTGGGAGGCGTGTTGAAAAAGGACCACGTGGACGCTGTCCTCCTCGTACCCGTATGACCTTTCTGCACGCGCGCCGTCGGCGCGCTCGCTCACTACTTTGAGGAGGAAGGAATCCCTACCACCCAGATCAGCCTTATCAGGGAGCATTCGGAAAAGATAAAGCCTCCTCGCGCACTGTGGGTACCGTTTGAACTGGGCCGTCCCTTGGGGCTCCCCGGCGATCCGGAATTCCAGACGAGCGTCTTGATGGCCGGCCTCAAACTGCTCGAAGCGTCGTCAGGACCAATATTGCACGATTTTCCCGAGGACGTGCCTGCTGGTGAAGACTCCACGATGGGATGGGCGTGTCCGATAAATTTGGCAGATCAACCCCCAAACCTGTCGGACAATGAGAAGTTGTTGGCCGCCTTCAAGGGGGAGATGAGCAGGATGCGCTCGTGGTATGACCTAGGGGTCAAGAGACGCGGGCGAACAACGGTCGGTGTGAGCGGGTTTGACCCTGAGACGATCGTTGATTTCTTGGGCCGTTTCCTGGATGGCGGCGTTCCGGACAACCCGAGAGACGATCTTCCTCTGGCGCTTGTGCTGAAATTGGCTGCGGACGATCTCAAGGCATATTACCTGGAGGCCGCGATGTCCGAACCCGGTGAAAAGCCGCCGGGAAGTAGCGCGCTTCAGGGCTGGTTTTGGAGAGACACGATCGCGGCGCAGGTGTTACGTGCCGTAAAGGCGGCCTGTGAAAACAGCACGGACCAAATGCTCAAGGTGGCTGGTCAAAAGCTCATCGTCCCTATCACACATTTGTCCTGATACTGATACGGATCGGTCGGTGAGCCATAGTAATTGTCGGACCTGAAATCAATCCCCGAGAATGACGATGCCCTGAAGACAGGAGGATTACGAGACCTAAGAAGAAATTGAATGATAAACGTGGGGGATTATTATGAGCTGCAAACCGGATTGTTTTGGGGAACGTCTTGCCGTCCGTCGGGTGCGAGGAGTTTTACTTCTTGTCCTGATGGTAGCCGCGTTGATCGAGTTGAGCGCCGGGTCCTCGGCAGCAGCAGCGTTCTCGTACGACAATTACGACAAGGTCCTGAAGACTTATGTCGACGATCGCGGAATGGTGGATTACAAGGGACTCAAGGCCAACCGTGGCCCGTTGGATGAGTTCACCGCGTCGCTGTCCCGTCTCGATCCCAAGGTCTTCGACAGTTGGACTGACGAGGAAAAGATAGCATTCTTGATAAATGCGTACAATGCTTTGACGCTCAAGGCCATCGTCGACCATTATCCTATCGAGGCTTCGCTGCTCAAATCGCTCGTCTATCCCAAGAACAGCATCAGACAGATTCCCGGGGTGTGGGACAAGCTGACATTCCGCTTTATGGGGCGCGATATGACACTCGATGGCATTGAGCATGGCACCTTGAGGGCCAACTTCAATGAGCCTCGAATTCACGTAGCGCTCGTCTGCGCCGCGAAGGGCTGTCCACCCTTGAGAAATGAGCCGTACGTCGGCCCCAAGCTGGATGCCCAACTTGACGATCAGGCGGCGAAATTCGTAAAGGACAGAGGCAAATTCAGAATTGACCGTGATAACAACAAGGTGTGCCTCTCGTCGATCTTTGACTGGTTCGGCGACGATTTTGTAAAGACGTACGGAACCGACAAGGAGTTCTCACGGTTTGCAGAAAAAGAGCGGGCTGTGCTCAATTTGATTGGCCGTTATGTTGTTCCAGCCGACCGCAACTACCTGTTGAAAGGGGGCTTTGCTATCGAATACCTGAAGTACGACTGGTCCTTGAACGAAAAGAAGATCTAGCGCCCACGCAAAACGCTCGGTTCGGCCCATGTCGGTTTCGGGGAGAGGTCACGGCCGATCCGTGCTGAGGGAAAGCCAAAACAAATTGCTCGCCCTGGGTGTAAGAATTTGGGATCTCGAACGACCAACAATTAACACGAAAGCACCCGAAGGCCGATGACGGCCCATTCGGGGACTTGAAGACGAATCCTAAGGGTGTTCGACTTCCCGAAGGGGGATACAATGAATAGTACGGCTGAGAAATTGCAGGAGCCCTCTGCGCATACCCATGAGAAAGGCTTCGCCGGAATTGCTCTCTTGGTCTTCGTTGCGCTGGCTCTCCTAATGTCGGTGCTTTTCCTGCCCATCAAGCAGTACCTGGTCGCCGCGTTGGACTGGACCGGCAGTTTGGGCTTCTGGGGTCCACTGTTCGTATCGGGGTTCTATATTGTGGCCGCCGTGCTCTTGGTGCCTGGTTCAGTTCTCACTTTGGGCGCGGGATTCTTGTTTGGTGTTCCCGTTGGAGTGCTCACCGTGTGGGTTGGAGCGGGTCTAGGGGCGGTTGCAGCGTTCTTGGTCGGACGCACCCTCGCGCGGGATTGGGTGGCGAGGAAAGTGAGCAATAATCGGAAATTTGCCGCCATCGACGAGGCGGTGGGGAGAGAGGGCTTCAAGGTTGTGCTACTTCTGAGATTGAGCCCGGTTTTTCCGTTCAACATCTTGAATTACGCCCTGGGCCTCACGCGGGTTTCTTTTCGCAATTACGCGGCGGCGTCACTGATCGGAATGCTTCCGGCGACCCTGATGTATGTGTACTTCGGATCGGCAGCACGGTCCCTAACGGACGTGGCCGCAGGAAACGTACAAGGCGGGCTGGCAGGTCAGATCTTCTTCTGGATCGGACTTTCGGCCACGATCGGCGTCGCATTGTTCGTCACGCGGCTTGCCCGCAGAAGCCTCGCCGCAGTAGAAGTCTTGGAGCAACCTCTTCAATCGCCCCCGGTCGAATTGGTTCCGCCCTCGGTTGGCGAGCATATTCTAATCGCGCCCGATGACCAACATAACCGGGAACTCGTGGCCAATACCCACCCGCCTAATTGGGTCAATCCCGAGCCTGCTGGGCGTTACAATCTGGTAGTGATCGGTGCGGGAACGGCCGGACTTGTGACCGCGGCCGGCGCAGCGGGTTTGGGAGCAAAGGTGGCACTTGTCGAACGCCATCTCCTTGGCGGGGATTGCCTGAACTACGGCTGTGTGCCCTCCAAGGCCTTGATTCGGTCATCCAGGGCGTACGCAGCGGTCCGGGACGCCAAAAATTACGGCATAGAAGTTCCGGAAGGAGGGTCAGTCGATTTTGCATCGGTGATGGAGCGGGTGCGACGGCTGAGGGCGGGGATCAGCCATCATGATTCAGCAGAACGTTTCACGAACCTGGGCGTGGATGTCTTTCTCGGGAACGCGCGATTCACCGGTCCCAACTCATTGGAAGTCGGCGGCAAGACCCTTCGTTTTAAGAAGGCAGTGATCGCGACCGGCGCTCGTGCGGTTCATCTCCCCATCAAGGGCCTGTCGGAAGCGGGCTATCTTACCAATGAAACGGTCTTTTCTTTGATCGAGCGGCCGGCTCGGCTTGCGGTCCTAGGGGGCGGTCCCATTGGCTGTGAAATGGCCCAGGCGTTCCAGCGATTAGGCAGCCAGGTCATCCTATTCCACAGCAATGGCCACATACTTGACCGCGAGGACGCCGACGCGGCGGAAATCATACAAAACAGGTTCATCTCCGAAGGAATTCGCCTGATTCTCAACAGCGATCTGAAAGAGATCGAAGCGGTCAACGGGGAAAAAGTAATCCGTTTTGAAGTGGACGGAGCGCAGAAATCCATTCCAGTGGACGAGATCCTCGTCGGCGTGGGCCGCGCGCCGAATGTCGAGCATCTAAACTTGGAGGTTGCGGGCGTCCAATACGACACACGAAGAGGAGCATACGTGGATGACCACCTGCGAACGTCCAACCGGGCCATATTTGCCGCGGGTGACGTCTGCATGAATTACAAGTTCACCCATACCGCGGACGCGGCCGCGCGCATTGTAATTCAGAACGCACTTTTCAGAGGATCCAAGAAGCTCAGCGCACTTACCGTTCCCTGGTGCACGTACACCGATCCCGAGATCGCGCACGTCGGCATGTATGAAAATGATGCGGTCAAACAGGGCATCGCTGTCGACACATTCGTCAGACCTCTTGCTGAAGTCGATCGAGCACGCCTCGACAGCGAGGATGAGGGATTCGTGAAGATTCATGTGAAGAAAGGGACGGACCGGATTTTGGGGGCAACGGTAGTGGCTGCCCATGCGGGAGAAATGATAAGCGAACTGACGCTGGCCATGGTCGGCAAATTGGGATTGGGAACCGTCTCGGGAGTGATCCATCCCTATCCAACTCAGGCCGAAGCGATCAAGCAAAGTGCGGACGCGTACAACCGCACGCGTCTGACCCCGTTCATCAAGAAGCTCTTTACCCGGTGGTTCTCCTGGACACGGTAAGGGAATATGAAACAATCAGTATCAGAGGAGGTTTATTGTGAGCACCTACTACGACCCCACGGACCTCGCGAAGTTTGCCGACGTTGGCGAGGAAGCGCCTGAGTTGGCGAGGAAGTTCTTTGACTATTATGGCACGGTCTTCGCGGAAGGCGAACTCACGGAACGGGAGAAGGCCTTGATCGCCCTAGCCGTGGCCCATGCGGTTCAGTGCCCGTACTGCATCGACGCCTATACCCAGACCTGTCTGGAGAAGGGTGCCAGTCTCGCGGAAATGACTGAGGCCATCCATGTCACCACCGCAATACGAGGCGGCGCTTCTCTCGTCCATGCAACCCAGATGAGGAAGATCGCCAAAAAACTGTCCATGTGAGCGACGGAGGGTAACATGCCTCAGCAAGAACCCACCGAGAGTCTCTCTGCCGCTGAAAAGGCCCCTGTCTGCTCAGTGGAACCCTTTTCCAGTACACTGGCCAAACACGGGCTCGAATTGAAGAGGGCACAGACCAGCACGCTGCAAATCAACGTGGGATTGCTCTGCAACCAAGCGTGCCGCCATTGTCACTTGGAGGCGGGGCCTGACCGTTCGGAAATGATGAGTCGAGAAACGATGGACGAGGTCGTGGCCTACGCGAAGAGGGTGCGCTTCGAGACGATAGACATTACCGGCGGTGCTCCCGAGATGAATCCGCACCTGGGGTATCTCATCGAAAGGATAGCCCCCTTGACGCCAAGGCTCATGCTACGGGCCAACCTTACCGCCTTGGCACAGCAAGAAACGGATCATCTGATAGGGCTGTGCAAGGCGCACCACGTGGTTATAGTAGCCTCGCTTCCCTCGGTGAACTCATCCCAGACGGACTCCCAGAGGGGCAGCGGGGTATTTGAAAAAAGTCTTGCCATGCTCAAAAAATTCAATGAATTGGGCTACGGCCGGCCTGAGACGGGCTTGGAACTGAATTTGGTCTCCAATCCTACCGGTGCTTTTCTTCCCGCATCCCAACCCCAAGCGGAGAAGAAATTCAAAAGCCACCTTGAGCGGAAGTGGGGGATTGCCTTCAACAACCTCTTTACCTTCGCGAATGTGCCGTTGGGGAGGTTCCTCACTTGGCTCAAGGATTCGGGTAACCTCGAAGAATATATGCAAAGGCTCTCGTCGAACTTCAATCCCTGCGCGGTGGAAAACGTGATGTGTCGGACGTTTCTGTCTGTCTCGTGGGAAGGGTACCTGTACGACTGCGATTTCAATCAGGCCAGGGGGCTCTGTCTTACCGGTCACACCCGCCATGTCGCCGAGATGACCGGTTTTCCGGAAGCCGGATGGGACGTGGCCATAGGCGACCACTGTTACGCGTGCACAGCCGGGTCGGGATTTACGTGCTGTGGTTCCATCGAGGACCGGGCCAGTTAGTGAGGGACACTGCGTAAGTTCCACCGAGCCGGCTTTCTTCCCGGCGATTTACTGTTGACGTCGACTCGTACTGGGCCGGGATGTGGTGGTGAAAACACGAGCGCAGGAGCCGAAGCGGAAAGGAAGCTTTCAATGCCCAGAGACATTCCGGTCGGAAACGGCAAACTTCTCGTGTGCTTTGACGCGGAGTATCGAATCCGTGATCTGTACTTCCCTCACGTGGGCCAAGAAAATCATGTCAACGGGAATTATTGTCGCTTCGGCATCTGGGTAGACGGTAGGTTCTCTTGGGTGGGACAGGGCTGGAACATGGATCTCGGGTACGCTCCCGATACGCTGGTAACCAAGGCGGGCCTTTACAGTAGCGATTTGAGCCTACTGATTGCCTCTCAGGATGCGGTTGATTTTCACGAAAACATCTACATCAGAGAAATCGAGATCGAGAATTTGCTACCCGAGCGCAGGGAAATCCGCCTTTTCTTTACGGGCGACTTCAGCATTTACGGGAACGACGTGGGAGATACCGCGGCTTACGATCCTGAGACCGGAGGAATCGTTCACTACAAGGCCGCTCGATATTTTCTTCTGAACGGCACAACGGAAACTCATGCAGGTCTCCTAGGTTTTGCTACCGGCCAGAAAAGCATTCGAGGGCTCGAAGGGGCTTTTCGGGATGCTGAGGACGGGGTGCTGTCCGGCAATCCCATCGCGCAGGGGGCTGTGGACTCGGTGATTTCTCTCTCGCTTGAGGTTGGAGGTCTCTCGAAAGGCAAGGCCTATTTTTGGCTTACCGCAGGAGAGACGTGGAAAGAGGTCCGTACCCTCAATGCAATCGTGAAGGACAAGGGTCCAGCAGTTCTCATAGCACGTACTGGCGATTATTGGCGCCTGTGGGTTCGTAAAGAAACCCCTCGCCTGGATCTGCTTCCGCCGGGAATTACCGAATTGTACATTCGTAGCCTCCTTGTTTTGCGTACTCAAATGGATTGGCAGGGAGGGATTGTCGCGGCCAATGATTCCGACATCATACACTTTAATAGAGATACCTATTCCTATGTCTGGCCGAGGGACGGGGCACTTGTGGCCAACGCTCTCGATCAGGCGGGATACCTGATGCCTGCCCAAGCATTCTACAAGTTTGCCGCCGAAGTTATTGGGCAAGAGGGGTATCTCCTCCACAAGTACAACCCGGACCGCACACTCGCCTCCTCGTGGCATCCGTGGTTCAGTAATGGCAAACCGCAATTGCCCATTCAAGAGGATGAAACGGCGCTGGTGCTCTGGGCGCTGTGGCATCATTTCGTCCGCTATCGCGATATTGAGTTCATAAAGCCTTTATACAAGCCGCTCATCAAAACCGCCGCGGATTTCATGCTCTCGTATAGGGATGAAGAATCTGGTCTTCCGGCTCCTTCCTATGACCTGTGGGAAGAGCGGTACGGCATCTGGAGTTTTACAGTTGCTTCGGTATTTGGTGGGCTGACGGCCGCGTCCTTGTTCTGTACCGTATTTGGAGATAATCAAAGAGCGGAACGTTATCGTCAGGTCGCGGCAGAGATCCGGGATGCAGCGTCAGCGAATCTGTGGAGAGAAGATCTCGGGCGCTTTTGCAGAATGGTCTATCGCAATTCACAGGGCAAGCTCCAGCCCGATCTCACACGAGATGCGAGCATATGGGGCCTGTTCGCATTCGGTTTGTATTCTGCAACTGATCCAAGAATCATCGCCAGTATGACCGACCTGAAGCAACGGCTCTGGGTTAATAATAATGGGTAAACCCCCGGCTCTGCCGGGGGACTCACAGAGTTTGACATTTCCGGGAGTGCTCATCTTCCGGATCCCTGGGAAGCAGCGAGAGGCACGGAAGGCAGACGATGTCTG
>Ga0172368_10006832_pt1 | contig 12140 bp, 9 predicted proteins | sample Lak11m_FD_114540 | JGI IMG/M metagenome (GOLD analysis project Ga0172368, IMG submission 114540) | Freshwater microbial communities from Kabuno Bay, South-Kivu, Congo - kab_022012_11m | ecosystem: Environmental > Aquatic > Freshwater > Lake | place: Democratic Republic of the Congo: South-Kivu...
CTAATCCAATCAGCAACCAAACCCCTTCAACCCCGCCATCAATAGTTCCCAAGCCCCCGGCAAATGCATCCAAGCCTCCTTCCGGGCAGCCCCTGCCGCCTATCTCAAACGAAACTTACACCCCTCCATCAGCGCCGCCAAGCAACAATTCATCCGGGCCATCGCTGCCCACTCTTCCCAAGCCCCCAACAATTCCCGGCAGGAACGCCACGCCGCCTTCACAGCCAGCTCCCAGCCCTCCACCCGCCGCCCCGCAGGCAAACGCTTCCGCCAACCTGACGGCAAACGCGACATACAATTACCCGGTTTTCCAGACGGTGAACATTTTCAGGTCCAGCGGGTCGATGTACCCTGATTCCTACTGCAACCAGGTGCAAAACGGGGGCACATTCATCCGGGCGCACTGGCAGGAATACTGGGGAGGGGACTGCGTCACGGAAAAGCTTCGGAAAGAAGGGTATGTCAACCTCTCTTCCATCAAGAGCACATGCGAGTTCTTGCCCTGCTGCCTGAACGGCCCGATGAAAGAGTACAGCATTGGCTACAACTGGTTCGAATGCGGCTACGGCAGGCGGCTGGCGAACTAAAGCAGAAGCGTCAATCCTTCTTGAAGCCGAACAGCTTTTTGCCTCCGTAGTTGAAAAGGAAAGGCTCAGCTTCATTGTCCTGCTTTGGCGGGTGCGCCTCCACCACTTCGCCCACAACAATCGTATGGTCGCCGGCATTGGTGTAGGAAAGCACTTTGCACTCTAGGTTGGCGACAGCCTCCAGGATAAGCGGGGCAGAGACCTTCTTGGCGCGCACCTGGGTGAGCTTTGCTTCCTCGAATTTGTCAATGTACTTGCCCGAAGTGCTGCCGCAGAGCATCACCGCCTCCTTGAGCTTTTCCGAAGGGACGGCCACCACAAATTCCATCGAGGTGCAAATCAGGTCCAGCGTGAGCGAGTTGTTGGCAAGCGAGAGCGCCACGACAGGGGGCTTGTCTGCCACGGGCATGAACCATTCGACCGCCGTCAGGTTGGTCTTCTCGCTTGAGGAGGCGGTGACCAGCAGCGCCTGCCTCGGGTAAAACAATTGGTGGAACATGGTTGCGGATTGGCCCTGAACAAATTAAAAAGGCTGCTTCACATTCTGCAATTATGCTGTGCCTTGTGCGCACTGGGTTCCAGCATTGAATGTTGATGGCGGCGGCTGCAACCAGTGAACGAATTTAAAGTGTTGCAGCGAAAGAAAGCCATGCAAACGGGCAACATGTTTCTCATTGGGGCATTGGCGCTTCTCGCTTCCTTTTCCCTTTTCGGGTGCGCGCAGGCGTCTTTCCCGGAAGTGTGCCGCTCGGTGAGCGCCAGCAAAATGGCGAACTGCATCTACGTAAACGCCGTGCTGGAGCAAAATCCGTTCCATTGCTACTCTATCGAGGATCTGAACCAGCGCGGCATCTGCATGAAGCATGCAACCGATCCTGCCATGCGCAAGGCGGTGCAGAATGCGCAGGCGCAGGACCTTGACGCGGTTTTCGCAGAGCCCAAAGCCGAGCCTGCCCCGGTGCCTGACGCGCCAGCCAACCTTACGGAACCAGGCAACGCCTCCTGCACTTCGATGGCCGGGCTTGCAAAGGACAACTGCTTCAAAACAGAAGCCATAAATTCCAAAAGCATAGTTTCCTGCGAGAAGGTGGCAGACGGCTCGCTGCGCAGCGCGTGCATAGCCGAAGTTGCGAAGAAAACCAAGGACATCGAAAGCTGCAAGACGCTCACTGCTGAGGAAAGCCGCAGCCTGTGCAGGCTTTACGCGAAAGGCGAAACCCCTGCAGGCTGAAGGAGCTAAAACATCTGGTCCCTGAATTCTTCAGAGTTGGCAGGGCCGAAGAATTCCCACCAGAAGCACTTTTTCATCTCCTCGCCCTTCAGTCTCAAGACGTCGCAGGCAAGCGCGCTGGACAATACGACTGCAAGCTCCTCGGACTGCGAGCGGGCTCGGGAAATTGCCTCCTCCTTGGTCCTGCCATCTGCGGTCGTCGAGAAATAGAATGCAACCTCCAGCGGCCGCTCTCCTTCCCCCAATTTTTCAGCCAGGCGGTTCCACATGGCAATCTCACGGTCATATCTCAGCCTTTCCGGGTCGTGCCTTGCAACTCCTGCAAGCTGCGCTTTCTTGGACTCAGCAACGCTCCTCCTGGTCCTTGCTTCCGAAAGCTCGCCTGCCAAGTCTAGGCGGGAAACCTGGGCGCAAACCTTGAACGGGAATCCCGCGGAGGAAACGGCCTTTTCAAACATCTCCCCCGACGCGAGCCTCTGCCGCTCGTCCTTCTCGCTTGCAGAATCGTAAATCCTGGCAGCGAGGAAAGCAGTGGCAAGATAACTCCCGCGTGAGTGGCCCACCACTAAGTCTTGCGTTGGGGGTATTTCAAAATTCCAGCCAATCTCCACCACATTTGCCCAGGACAGCAGCACAGGCACTATCAGGTAGCCGTATTTCCAAATCAGAATGGAAAGGAAGAAGAAAAACGCAGACACCGCCGCTGCAGGGGCTGAGCTGAAAAAGATCGAGGCAGCCAGGCAGAAGAATCCGCCAGCCACCGAAAGCGCGGTGTACAGCCGGTTTTCACCCTCCACACGCATTGTTCGCAAGCAAAAGATATACGGCTTTGCTAAGGGACTCCGCCGCCAGATGTGGATGGATTTACGCAGGACGAAGGGGCAGTTCCTCCTACTGCGGGCAGCACAGTTCCATATGGACAGCAGTTTCCAATTCCTCCGCTTGATTGATAGCATACTGGGGCCGCTGCTCCACAATGCCAGTTGCACCCCTCAGTAACAGTTCCAACACTAATAGTCGTGCAGCAGCTTCCGCCAGGCGGAGCATATACTGGCCCACCATTGCAGCCGACAGGGCACTGGATTGAGCAGTCAGTTCTCATCCCGGGGTACATTGCTGCAAGCACAGGCGGCGAAACCGAAGCAATCAACATCGCAGTCATGGCTCCTGTGAGTGCGGCAGTGGCCCACACATTCGCCCTTGCGCGGGTTTCAGCGCCCATTATCTGCCCGGACGCATAAACGACTGCGCCCACGGTTACCATAAGCATAGAAACAACTGGCAGCCGCCCCTGCATTCCAAAACAGAGCTGGCCAACGCTGTTCAGTACGGGTTCCATGCTTGCGTTTGCCTCAGCAAGAAGGGCGAGCGCAAAGAACGCACCAACAACATCACGCTCCTGTGCATGCCAAACGTATACTGCGCACAAATAAATACGTTTATCTTTGGCTAAGGCACGTTGCAATCCGCTCGTTGGAAGCAAACCCCGCGCAATCATTAAAACGATATTCCGCATTTGCATCCCTGGGTGATTTGCGTGCTGACTCTTGACAATTTCGATTTTTCGGGCAAAACTGCGTTCGTGCGCGTTGACCTGAACTGCCCTGTGGACGAAAAAACGCTTGCAGTGGAAAAATCCGAGCGCATAGCCGGGCACGCCAGGACGGTTGCCGAGCTTTCTGAAAAAGGCGCAAAGGTGGTGGTGCTGGCGCACCAGGGCAGGAAGGGCGACTACGATTGCATTTCGCTTTCGCAGCACTCGCTCCTGCTTGGCGACGAGGCGAAAAAGCCGGTCAAGTTCGTGGATGACGTCTGCGGAGCAAAGGCGAAAGCCGCAATCAAGTCCCTGAAAGCAGGCGAAATACTATTGCTTGACAATGTGCGCTTCCTGGACGATGAGGCAAAATACAAAACAATTGAAGACAATGCAAACGCCACAATAGTGCGCGAGCTCTCCCCCCTATGCGATGTGTTTGTGCTGGACGCGTTTTCAGCATCGCACCGTGCGCAGGCTTCAATAGTGGGATTCTGCGGGAAGCCCGTTGTAGCAGGCAGGGTGATGCAGCACGAGCTTGAGGCGCTGGGCAAGCTCCGAACCCCTCAAAAGCCCGCGGTGTTCGTATTTGGCGGGGCAAAATCAGACGACTCCATCAACATAATGCAACAGTGGCTGTCTGCGGGAAAAGTGGACTATGTGCTCACCTGCGGGGTGCTGGGCGAGCTTTTCATACTCGCGTCCGGCCGCGAGCTTGGCAAGACGCTGGTGTATCTGAAGGAGAACAAGATAACCGAGTACCTGCCCACGGCAAAGGAGATGCTGGTGAAATACAACGGCAAGATACTCTTTCCGCAGGACGTCGCAATCGTGTCTGGCGGCAAGAGGAAAGAGCTGGCGCTTTTCGAGCTTCCATCCAACGGATTGATCGTGGACATTGGCAAGAAAACCGCGCAAGCTTATTGCGAGAAGATTTCCTTGGCAAAAACGGTGATGATGAACGGGCCTGCGGGCATATATGAAAAAAAGGAATCCGAGTATGGGACAAAAACACTCCTCAAAGCAATCGAGTCAAGCGGCGCATTTTCAGTAATGGGGGGCGGGCACACACTTTCCGCGCTGGGCCGCTTCAAGATAAACAAGAAAAAGCTGGGCTATATTTCGCTTGCGGGAAAAGCGCTCATGGAATATCTTTCGGGAGACGAGCTTCCAGGCGTGAAAATACTGGGCTGATTTGGCTGGCGCTAAAGGAAAAAGAAAAACAGGAACGCAGCTGGGTCGGCGCTCCTGCATGCTCGGCTTGGAAAAAGAAAAGATCAGATTAGGTGGCCGCGGGGGAAATAGCGCTTGCCAGGCTGGCGGTCAGCATATCCTTCGTTGTGCTTTGGCAAAGCCTGGGAAACAGGCCTTTCGAATTTCTGGGGCGCATTTTCCTCTATAGAGTCGTTGTTCCCACTTAGTAGAAGGCGGGCAGGGAAATACCCCACAGCATTGTTTCCAAGCGGAACAGGGACATAGCCCATAGGCTCGCCGACTTCTATGATGCCCTTCACCTTAAGCCCTTCGGGCACCCCGTGCATCCGGTAGACCGGCTTGCCGTCCACGTAAATGGCATTGTCCTTTGCAGTCAGCTTGCCACCGTCAGGAATCTCGAACGTCACGCCGCTCTTGTTTTCCTCTGAAAAGCCATTGAAAAAGTACTTCTTGCCGTTCTTGGCGATCCAGAAAATCCTCTTGTCATAGACGATATAGCCTTCCATCACGTCGCCCTCGCGGCCAAATCTGGGGGTGTAAAGCTCGCATGAAGTGCTGTCCTGCCCGGCCTTCGGTATCTCTATTAAGGCGGGGCCAGTTGCAGTGATCAGCACATACGGGAGATTCGCCTTGCTGGTGTCAGAACCGAGCAGGAAAACCTTTTCTTCTTTGAAGACGGCATTCGAGTCTCCAGCAACATCTCTCATTTCCCCATCAGTCAGGGCAACCACTCCCCTCGTCGAGAAGCCGATTGATTGTTTGCCTTCAACCACACCTGCCCCGAAATCGCTTGGGTCGTCTTTGAGCACCTTCTTGCGCGAAATCTGCTTCTTCTTGCCTGGAAAGGTTTCCACGAAACTGACTGAAAAAACTGGCTCGCCGTTGCTTGAAAGCTCCACTATTCCGCCCTCGCTTAGGCTCATGCTGGTATTATCCTTTACCTTGAAGCCAACATCTGCAGACCTTGCCGCCCCTTTGACGGGCACAAAGAACACCCACTTGCTCTTATCCTTTGCCTCGACCAGGGTGGCAAAGCCAGCCTTGGACAATGCCATCACAAACCCAGCTTTCTTGTCCCCATCCCCATAGGCCACATTGGTGCCTCCTGTCTCTATGCGCGCAAACACGCACTTGTCTGGCTCCGAGTTTTTGATGTACCCTATGATCAGAAAATTGGCGTGCATCAGGATTATGCCGGTTGTCGGGACTTTGCCATAGGGCCCGTCCGGAAGCTCCACCTGGCCAGCCCTTACGCTTGGGTCGAATTTGCCAACCATTGATTCGTCCAAGTGGTACAAATAGCGTTTTCCGCCCACATTGCAGTCGAACGAGCTGGTGTTCACCACCGCGCCTGCGCGGACAGTGTCGTTTGGCAGGTTAAACGGCAAGTTCTTGGTTGCAAGGCCTGGCACCTCCACTACACACGTAACCAATGCGCGTTCCTTGCGGAAGAAAATTGCCTCTGCGCGCGTGCCTATGCCCTTGACTGGCAAAACAGCCGGTTGATTTGCATTTGTAAAAACTGCCATGTTCCCACCTCTATCTGTATTCCATCATCAATACATGTCTCTGAACGCTTCGATTAGCTGCCGCCTTTCGTTGTAGGATGCGGCAGCATCCTTGCATTTCTTCTTGCTGCCCTCATTGCCAACCTGTTTTACCTGCTTTTCCAGCGAATCAAGCGCCGCCTTCACGCTGTCTGCATTGCCAATCGTCATGGTGGCAATCGCATTTTTGATGCCGTCCAGGCTGTCGGATATCCCCTTTTGTACCAGGCTATCCAGCTTCATAACGTACGCACTGTCCAACCGCGTTGCGCGCAGCCTCTGCGGATCACTGCCAGAACCGGCCGCAGTTTCCTTTGCGAGCTTGAGAGTATTTCCTGCCTCTACGAAATTTCCAAGGTTCATCGCCGTTATGCTGGAGTCTGCAAGGTCAAGCGCAACGTCAACATGGTTTTTCTGCGGGACCGTATCCTGTTTTGCGCGTTCCTCCCGCCTTCTGGCATCTATCTTGGCAGCCTCCAGCCCCCTCTTCAAATCAGCAATGCCATCTAGCGGAACGCCTGCAAGATCGGCCTCCCCTTCGATGACCCTGAGTTTTGACAGCATTGCCTGCACGCTTTGCAGGCTGGAGTCCTGGGGCGTTCCGGTTTCCATGGCAAAATTCCCATAAGCTTCAAGAATTTCGCCCTTCCTTCTTTGCAGGGGGCTTTGCCCGTGCCCTGAGCTGTCATTTCCGCCCGTGCTATCCACAGAAGCCCTGCCATTGGGCAAGTCCGGCTGCGGCTCCTGCCGCTTCCTGTGGGTGGAATAGTATTCATCAAAAATCACGCGGGCGACGCTGTCTGCCCCCCCAAAAACCGTGCGCATGCTGTCAGCAACGGCTATTGTGTCCGCCTTTGGCTCCTTGAACGTGAACACAACAGTGCCACGCGCCAAGCCAGTTTTAACTGTGAAAGCGGTCAGCAGCACCATGCCCGCAATAATCACGTTACCTTTCGCCATACCACACCTTTAGATTTTCAGTTGCACGTAGTATTTAAATCTTTGGTTATTTATGCAAAAACGTTGAAACACCACAAACTACGCCATCATTTTCATAGCTATATTTATAAACTGGAGAAACCAAATCACAGACGGTGGTTTGATGTTCCTATTCCAAACGATTTTTGGCCCAACAGTCGCCAACCAATCAGTATCGGAACTCAAGACACAGCTCCTTGAGCTTTGCAAGCAGGCTAATCCAGATGAACGAACCAAGCTGGCCAACACTGTTTCCACCACCATTTCCAGCATAGTCTCAGACAAAAGCTTTGCCCTCAACTCCGAAGCGGCCTATTTTTGCAAGGCGGCAACCAATCTGCTGAAGCAATTGAAATACGACACTAAGGGCTTGGACGCGCTGCTGGGCTCAAAAAACATCCCGGTGAATGACATTGCGGACAAAAAAGCCCAAAACTACATAAGCAACATCCAGCATTTCAAACTGAGCCAAAGGGCAATAGACCTGCTGACCGAGACAATGGACGGGCTCTTGCAAAATGGCAACCGGACCGAGGGTGCGCTCCTGACGTTCGGGTTCAAAAGCAAGGAAAACCTCGGGAACTTCATCGCCTCGCTTAACGCAAAGTCGGGATACAGTTTCAAGATAGATTTCTACGAAAGCGAGCTTAGAACTCTCGAAGTCGATGACAAAAAGCAGGAAATGCTGGAATACATACAAAACAACAAGTATTCGGTGCTGGCCAGCTATCTCTCGGGCAAGGCAGAGTTTGGCGATAAAAACCAATACAAATTCAAAGACATATCCGAGTACCGCGATCTGGCGAACAACGTGTTCGCCAACACCCAGGACAGGTTCGGGGCTTACAAATACGTGGAAGTCAGCAATAAATTCGCCGTGTCCTTCCGCCTCTCTCCGGATGCAAGCAAGACGGCAACCAACTTCATCGGCCCTGCAATAGATGACATGGGAGCCGGTTTCAAAACATTCAAGACCAACCGCGAAATAATCAAATCTGCTGAGGTGGATGTGGCAAAAGAGCTTCTTGCAGCCTCAAATTCCAAAGACGCAAACCACGAATCCGAACAAAACCACAGCAATATCCCTATAACGGCCAGCAGCCAGCTTTCGTACGGGCGGCAGTTCGTTCCCAGCGACCCCGATTCGAAATATGATGCGGAGTACTTTGTCGACGAGCAAAGCATAAGGCCGCTGGCAGGCTCGCTGCGTTATGATTTTGAGGGCATTGTGAAAGAAATGCGCGAAAACAAAACATATGGCAAAAAGCTTGCAAAATACAATGACCTCGCAGTATTCCTCGCCAGCGAGAAAGGCCAGGAATTCGCATCGGTATGCCGTCAGAAAAAAATAAAGCTCGAGATAACGGGCACTGCGACAATGGAAATGGTCTTCACAGGCTACAACATAGAGGAGTTCCTGCGCGAGGCAGAAGGCAACTACCAGCTTGCCCTGCAGCGTGCCAAGAAAGGGACAGAATATCTGGACAATGTCCACGGCGAAGTGCTGGAGATAGCAAAGTTGACCGGCATTTCCGGGCCAGCATTCATCGACTATTCGCCAGTCGGGAAGGTCTACTTCTTCCAGGACAGTGTCCCAACCAAAGAAGACATGGAGCTCTATGACCGCCAAAACTACCTCCAGCAATTCCTCAAGTCGAAAAAAATAACCGGCGTGAAGGACATAGGCGGCTTGCTTGCAAGATACGGCTTTGACAAAGACAAGGCGGCGGACAACTTCGACAATTTCATGCACGACCTACACAATCTTTCCGACAAGAATTCCAAAGACTGCTATGATAAGCTGCTGAAAGGCCCGGTGGCGTATGATTCGAAAAACGACAGATACACCGCCAAAAAGGACGCAGCCAGCCTCAAGCTGCTGCACAACTATTTCCTGACCACTGACCAGGGCGGCATGCGCACTGAAACGCCGTCCAATGGCTTTGTCAGGGCAGAAACCCGGAGGAATGGCCGGGCAGTGGAGGTATCTGTAATCGGGGACTACGACATAGGCGTGAAAATAACCGGCGCCAAGGACAACGGCGCCACGCTCAAGCTGAAGTATGGCGTGAATGGCTTGACAATGGTGCCTGATATCGGGAAGAATGTCCGCGCCCAGGTCTATTTCTACGATGCTGATGCTGACGGCGGCAACGGAAAGCTCTACACAGTTCCGCCCGGGGCAGTGGGACCTGCCAGTGAAAAAGCGGACGCCGAAGGATACTATTCATATCCCATCAAGCTGGAGGGGGAAAACGCCTACCTGTACGATGGCCAGACAAAAGTTCAGATCCCGGAGGACAAGGTCCTCAACGGCAGGTTCATCGCCTACTCTGAAACAACGGACGGCCAGCTCACCACCAAGCCGGTCTGGGCGAGCCAGGAGGCACCGGAGTATGAACGGACAACACCGCAAGTCTTTCCAACCAGGAGGGAAGTGCACCCAGGCGAATATAGCGACATGGGCTTCGAAGACTACGTCTACAAGAGTACTATCAGAAATGGGGTAGAGTCAGATAAAGTAAAGAAACCAACAGATGTTAGGATATGCTTTGCCACTTATGTACAAGGCAGTGAGCTTCCAGTCTATTTCATTTCAGGGTATCAATCAAACGCAGAATCCGAGCCAGTCTATAAGGTTTCAGGAAAGCAAGTGGTGGTTGACCGCGGGCTGAAAATCGGCGAAAAGGAATACAGCAAAGAAGAACTGCTAGATATGCTCAATAATGGCGCGGTAGGGGTTCTGCTGCCTGGCAAAACAACGCAGCTGGACAAATACTTGGCGTTTGATGGTTCAACCGAGCTGAAAATCGATGACAAGCTCATGGTTAAAGCCGGCGTTGTATATGCCAAAGACAAGGGGAAAGTCCCTACCGAACAACTTCAAGTAGTGCACCTTTCCGACCCATCTGTGCTGCTTGAGCCAACAAATACTTTCCGAATGGATATGCTGATGCCCAACGCAATTGTACTTCCAACGGAAAATGTCACTATCAACGGGCAGGAGTTCACCCCAAAACAAATCAAAAAGCTGGCGGAGGAAGGCGTTATAGCACTGGTTTCTGACGTGAACGGGGTGCCGACAATATTCGGTTTGGATGGGGCTAATATTGGGCCGGTTAAGCGGCGCTCAGAGATCATGCCAGATCTGCCTGGCCTGTTCAGGCGCGTCCCGCGCAAGGAACAGGAAGCAAAGCAAAAACCCGGCGAGGAATTTGCTTTTGAACTTTCAATTTACACGCCCAACGATCCGAACGGGCAAGACATTTCTTACATAATCGGGCACCAATATTCCGAGGAAGTAGCAAGAGCAATAAGGAAAACAAGCAGGTGATGGTTATGATGTTTTACCTCAACACAAAACAATCCGGGAACGAAACGAAGCAAGGAGAAATCCCTGCAGACGTAAAAAAAGTAATGGATGTGCTCAACAACATCAACAATTCCGGAATACTCGCGCCAGGTTCTGCTCTTACAACCAGCCCGTTAACTATTGCAAAATGGAGAGAGCAGCTGCTTAATTGCGTCGAAGGAGCCACTCCTGAAGAAAAAGGGAAGAGGCTCCAGGAAATCCTTTCGTTGGTAATCACCAGCAAATTGGCCAGCAATGATCCGGGGCAAAAAGCAATAGCCGGTTATATTGACAAGCTTGGAACAAAAGGGGAGAAAATTGCCCAGCAAATCGGCTACGTCACCGGGTTCCTTTTCGGCATGGCTGAGGACAAAGCCAGCTTCTTTGAAGGTGCCGATTTCAACGAAGGCGCTTTCCGCACAAAAATGGAAGCCATCCTTGAAAAGAACATGAACGCGGTTAACGGTTCGGTAGATGGAATAAAATATGCAAATGGGCTTGAAACAAGGCCTGCAGCCGATTTTACAAGCAGCATCGAGTCAAACCCATCAGGGTTCATCGTCAACAAGCCTCTCGATTTTGAATCGCCAGAATCCATAGAGTTTTTCTCAGTGAAATTCCAGCTTCCGGCCGCTTTTTTTGTTCCATCCGGCTTTCCAAACGGCGGGGACTTCCAGCGCATACTTCTGGACGGGGTGACGGTTCTGGGCGGCTCAATGGACCAAAACACCGGAGCCATAAATATCCCAAAAACCTCTCCAAAATACAACGAATACCTTTCGAAAATGTCCGGCTTCAATGCCTGGCTCGACAGCCCTACTTTCAATGCAAATGGCGACGCGGTAAAAGTCTGGCAAATTCTCAACAATGACCTTGCAGCCGGGAAAACCATCGATGATCTGCGCACGGCGTTGACTTCTGGCAACTTCGGCCAACTAAAGACAATATTGAAACCAGGGACAATGATGTGGAATGCGCTTAATCTGAATTCGCAAAATATACCAAGCGTCTCCTCTTTCCTCTCAGCTGTAGACCAGCGGAATCTGATACGCTCTGCATATTCTGGGCAAGTCTCCTACACCCAAAAAATAACCCGCGACGGGCCGCTTGGGGTGCAAGGCTATCTTTCGTACAACAAGGCGCTTTTGCTCTCAAACGAGACCGTAACAACCACTTTGGCAGGCGCCAAACTTTTTGCAGACTTGAAATTCGGGAGTGGCATAAAGTTCAAGCCGTCTGCCACAATATCCGCAGTCCTCAACAGCGAGACTACCCCCGAGCATTTCGTTGACATCGGCGGCAAGGTTACCCTTCCGCTAAGCGATGTTTTCAACATAGGCATTGGCGCGCTCGTAAGGCGGCAGATAGGAGCTGGGCATGCGCCATTTGATTCATACCAATTGGAGCTGGGCGCAGGAATAAGGCCAACTGCAAGGCTGAGACTGGAGGCGTCCACACTCCTCAAATCAACGGATGCCGAGCCTTCGTTTTTTGACAACGTCGGAGCCAAGTTCACGGCTTATTACAACATCACCCCGAGAATAAACGCAAATCTAAACGTCAAGGTGCCGACATTCAAGAAAGGCAGCGAAACGCCATGGGGAGTAAGAACGACTGCCCCTGTGTGGATGGAAATAGGCGTGGGGTACACTCTCCCCTAGGTGCATTTATGAAAAACCTGACAGCAGTTTTCATC
>Ga0172368_10006833_pt1 | contig 12139 bp, 9 predicted proteins | sample Lak11m_FD_114540 | JGI IMG/M metagenome (GOLD analysis project Ga0172368, IMG submission 114540) | Freshwater microbial communities from Kabuno Bay, South-Kivu, Congo - kab_022012_11m | ecosystem: Environmental > Aquatic > Freshwater > Lake | place: Democratic Republic of the Congo: South-Kivu...
ATAATAAGATAAAGGCTATAGAAATTATGCACGATAGTTTTATAGAGTTACTTTCAATAAGTGACGCAAAGCTATTGTTGAGCAGTAGTAATGAGAGAGTATTAACGAGCGACATGCTATATAATTCCCTTGAAGACGGAGATCTTCTAAAGAAAAAAATAGAGGAAAGAAGCATGACAGAGCCAGAATTTACAAATGTATTCTTTTTGTTCTCGCTACCAAAACCGGAACAAGCGGAAACAGAAAAAAAAGTTGTTTCCATGCCTGATGTTGCCAAAGTTCCTGTAATTGCCGGGCATACAGAAAAGTATGTTTTACAATTAATGGAACAGGGATTTTCTAAAGATGACATCAGGGATATCGGTTTAATTAAAAGAGTGGACGGCGCGTCAGTGTCGAAAATTTTAAAATTAAAAAATGAAGGATATTCTTTAACCGAAATTCACGAATTTTATGAGATTAGAGAAAATAATGCCGTGTCTTGCATGAATGGGGATAAGGTAAAATTTCAAAATTTAAGCATAGAGCGGATTATTAAGCTCTACGAAATTCTTGGTAAGGATTTTACAGCGGTACAAACTTTTCTTGACAACGCTATGGAACTGCATAAAAATCGCCTTGGTTTTTTTGACAGCACAATTAATGCCATATTAAAGATTGCCGCCAACAGGCGGGAATCTATAGAATGTACAATGGAAAGATTAAATAAAGATAGTCTTGATTGTTTTGCTGTTGATATTAAAGATGACGAAGTTGGATCAGAACAAATTACTGGCTCGCCACAGTATGGCAGTGTGTGGCAGCGTATATTTGAGAAAGGTAAAAAGGTGTAATCATGAAAATTGACCCTTTTGAAATTCTCGGTATTCCTAAGAAATACGTTGCTGCCATAAAGCGGGAAGAGTTGATGCGACTGGCAGAAGCGCAGTATAAAACATTCCAGAGAATTTTTCATCCGGATGTTACTTTTGGTACCGAGCAAATATCAAAAGATCTTAACTCCGCTATTACTATACTGCGCGATCCCGAATCGTACGCAGAAGCTATTTTAGAATGTATATCTGAAGCAAAGACTGATTCAAAAGAGATAAAAATAAAACATCTCGTAAATGAGCATAATAAGCTTAAACAAGAAATTGCTCATTTAAAATCTGGCTTAACTTCTGCTAAACAAGAAATAGCTAATATTAAAGAACATCTGCTTTGCTATTTGCGTAATGTCACTGTGCCTGAAAATAAGCATAAGAGAGATTTTATTTATCTTTCCGAGCTTAACGGGTATAGAATAACTTACCTATATAGTGAAGACGGCGGAGATACAGCCGAGGTAGATGTTCAAGGCTATTTTGTTTATTACAATAATAACGTTTCTAAAATTGTATCAGGGTCATTAAGCAGAGAAAATTGCATAAATATTTTAAGAAATAATTTAGGGCATTTTTCTGTGGGGATGAACCTGACTAACGATCAATTTATGAGTTATTTTAGCGGGCATTTAATGCCTTATGTCAAGACAGGTAATTACCTCGTTCTTTCTTCACGACTATCTAGGCCGGTTAGGACTAGTGTCGTCGGAGAAATAATATCTGTAAAAAAGTTGAAATAATACAACATTGCCCTTCGCAGCATTATCGCGAAGGGCTTTTTTCTTTTTGCAAAAAAGTTTAAAATCCGGCATACTGATAAATATAAATTATAAGTGATATCTATGGTAAATGGAAAAAAATTACGGCGCAGATTTGTGCAATTTGTTTTTATTATTATGATTATCGCGATGTTGATGTTCACGATAATGCCTTTATTTTACTAATATTTTATGAAAAGATGGAACGTATTAAATAGTCAAAAAGATAAGACTGATATTATTGCGGTTTTGTTAAGCGCGCGCGGACTTAGTGCTGACCAAGCTAAAGCATTTTTAGCTCCGGATTACGAAGAAGGGTTACACAACCCCTTTTTGTTTCGCGATATGCAGGCGGCGGTTGATTTGATAAATAAACATCTGCAAGCCGGCAATAAAATTGTCGTTTACGGCGATTATGACGCGGACGGCGTGACAGCCGCGGCAATAATGTATAAAACTTTAAATTTTTTAGCTAATAAAACCAGTTCAAAATCAGAATTGGCGGTTTATATTCCCGACCGCATCGGCGAAGGTTACGGTTTAAAAAAATCAGCGATAAAACATTTGGCTGATGAGGGCACAAAATTAATTATCACCGTTGACAATGCCACGCGCAATGTTGACGAAGTCGCTTACGCTAAAACTTTGGGCTTAGATATCATCATCACCGATCATCACGAGGCCGGTGATGTTTTGCCGGATTGTTTAATTATTAATCCAAAGATTAATGGCGAGCAGTATCCTTTTTTAGGTCTGGCTGGTTGCGGAGTAGCCTTTAAAGTCGCACAAGGGTTGTTAACCTCACCCCCGGCCCCTCTCCTTAAAAAAGGAGAGGGGAGCCATTCTTGTAGCGTAACGCCCCCCTCTCCTTTTCAAGGAGAGGGGTGGGGTGAGGTATTCCTAAAGTGGCTCTTAGATTTAGTCGCCATCGGCACTATTGCCGACCTCGTGCCTTTGTTAGACGAAAACAGAGTTTTAACCAAATATGGTTTAGTGGTTTTAAACAAAACTACCCGCATTGGTTTAAAAAAATTAATGGCAGTGGCGCAGACGAATGTTGACCGCAACGGCAATAACCGCGAAGTTGATGCGTGGCAGGTTGGTTTTCAAATCGCGCCGCGCCTGAACGCGGCCGGCCGGCTGGATCATGCAAATAACGCCTATGAATTATTGGTTACGGAAGATGACGCGGAAGCCGTGAAAATAGCGGAGCAGTTAAATAAGACAAATGTGGAACGGCAAAATATTACGCAGGAAATTTTTGAGCAGGCTGACAATGATATTAATAATAATGATCAAATTTTATTAGCCGTTTGGCCAGGCTTAAATTGTCATTGCGAGGGACATAGCGTCAGCGAAGTGACGAAGCAATCTCGTGAATTTCATGATAAAGAGATTGCCACGCTCCGCTCCGCTCCGCTCGCAATGACAGAATTACCCTGGCCGTCTGGAGTTATGGGTCTTGTCGCCGGAAAGTTGACGGAAAAATATTACCGGCCGGCGTTAGCTATAACCAATAAAAACGGCGAAATAGTCGGCAGCGGGCGCAGTATTGAGGAGTTTGATATTACCGCTATGCTGGAAGAATGCGCGGAATTCTTGTCTAATTTTGGCGGCCATAAACAGGCGTGCGGTTTTACGCTAAAAAACAGGGAAGCGTTGGAACCGTTTTTAGATAAAGCAAAAAAAATCGCTGCGGTCAAATTAGCCGGCGTGGAACTAACGCCAACTTTGGATATTGATTTGGAAATAAATTTTAGTGATGTCAGCGAAGAGTTGCATCAGGCTTTACAAAAATTAAAGCCGTTTGGCGTTGGCAACCCCCAGCCGAAGTTTTTAACGAAAAATTTAACGGTCGTGAATGTCTGGAATATGGGCAGCGACGGCCAGCATTTAAAATTAAAACTTCACCCTGTTAAATCTTCGCAAAGCGAATTTAATGGGGTAAAAAGCGAGGATAAAATTTTATTTGACGCCGTTGCTTTTAGCGTAATTGACGAGTGGAAAAAAATAAAAGTTGGAGACGACATTGATTTAGTGTATTATATAGATATGAACGAATGGAACGGGAATAGGAGTATCCAGTTGAAGATAATAGATTTGAAAATCACATAACACATAACACATAACACATAACACATAACACATAACACATAACACATAACACATAACACATAACACAACACATTTTTTGCATTAACTACCGTGTGTAGAATAAACTTGTATAATTTGTCAAATCGTTATGCGTTATGCGTTATGCGTTACGAAAAATTAATCATCCACACCGACGGTGGCGCGCGCGGCAATCCCGGTCCGGCTGGCATCGGGGCGGTTATACAAGCGGACGGAAGAATAGTAAAAGAAATAGCTGAATATATCGGCGAAACAACCAATAATCAAGCCGAATACAAAGCGGTGATACGGGCGCTGGAAGAGGCGAAAAAACTCTCCACTCAAGCTGCGCTGGGCGGACAAGGGCGCTCTCAAGACATAGAGTTGGTTTTTTATTTGGATTCCGAGTTAGTCGTGAAACAGTTAAAACGTGAATATAAAGTAAAAAATAAGGAACTCGCCCCTCTTTTTATGAAGATTTATAATTTAACGCAATGCTTTAAAAAAGTTTCTTTTACCCATGTAATCAGGGAGAGAAATAAAGAAGCGGATGCGCTGGTTAATAAAGCGATAGATAATAAAAAATTCTAATTATTCCAAAGCTCAAATGTCAAATTATTTCAAATCAAACCTAAAATTCAAATATAAAACTGTTTCCAATTTTTATGTTCAAATTTATTTGAAATAATTTGGAACAATTTGAATTTTGAGGTAATTAATTTTGTTATGCGTCTTCATAACATTCAAGATAACTCCTTTTTTAAAAAAGGATTTTGGCGTTCCAAAATTTTAGCGTTGGTTTTAGCGGCGTTGATTATTTTAATTTCCCTTCCGCTCATAAAAAAATTTAACCAGCAGCGGGCGTTGAATCAGGAGATAAAAAATTTGCAGGCGGAGTCGGAGCGCTTGTCCGGCAAAAATCAAGATTTAAAGGATTTGATCGGTTATTTGCAGGGCGATAGTTTCGTGGAAAAAGAAGCTAGGTTAAAAATGGACCTGAAGCAGCCAGGAGAGCAGGTGGCGGTCGTAAAAGACCAGAATGCCGACGCGGCCGTTGACCAAAATAACTCTGTCATCAATTCCGTTTTTAATATTCCGGGTTTGGACAAGCAGGCGGAAGCGCCATTAACCAACCCGCAAAAATGGAAGCGTTATTTTTTTGGTCCGGCTGAATAAAGTGGCTAATTTATGAAAAAATCCTTAGACGGCGTTAAAAGAGTACATCATCACGTAATCGCCAAAGATAGCCTGTTAGAGCGGCCGAAAGAGAGCGCTAATTTTGGCGTTAAGAAGGCTGCGGAAAAAATAGGCAAGTTTTTTTATAAAATACAGGAACGGAAAATGGAAAAAATGCGGCGTAAGGAAGAGCAAAAAATGGAGAAGTCAACATTGCCAGAGAAATTAGCCAAGGCTGATGGCATCAACGAACCTTTTATTACTAAGCAGCCGCTTAATATGGACGATATTTGGGGAAAGGAAAATGGCGGCAGGGATAAGGAGATGCTGCTGCGGGCAAAAGCTAAAATGCGGGCGGAAAAATTGGCCGCGAGATTAAAGCAGAAAGAAGAACGGAGAAAGTTAAAGCAGGAAAGAAAAATAGCGCGGCAAGCGGCCAAAGAAAAAAAGAAAACAGTAGTTAAGGAAAGCTGCTTAATGCTTGTTGTTCGGTGCCGCCGGACATTTAATTTATGGCGGGAAAGGATAAGCGGGAAAACAAAAGCGGCCGGAAAAAATTTAAAAAAACACATCCGCGCCCTCTCCGGCGTTTTAATCGGCGCAGCGGCAGTGTTGATTTTAGCGGTCAGCGTATCCGGTTATTTTGTTTATACAAGAAAGCCGTCCGACAGCTTGGTGAATTTGCTGGTTAATAAATTTCCTTTTCCGGCTGTTTTTGTCAACTGGCAGCCGATAAGTTACGCGCGCTATCTGGAAGATAAGCGTTTGTTAAGCGATTATTATGCCGCTCAAGGGGAGGCGGCTGATGGGGAAGATGTAATTTTAGAAAAATTAATTGGTGATAAAATTTTAGGCTGGCTTGCGCAGACTTACGGCATTAAATTAACGGCCCAGGAAAAAGAAGCGGCTTTTAATAAATTAGCCGAACAAAACGGCGGGCAGGAAAATTTTGCCGATAAAATTTATAACGATTATGGCCTGACTAAAGATTTATTTATAAATAAAATAGTTTATTACCATGCTCTGCGGGATAAAATTAAGGCCGCGTTTATTTCAGATGACCAAGCACACAAAGGCGCGGCGTTGCGCATGGCTAAGGTGGAGGAATTATTGGGCAAAGGCACACAAAGCTTTGAGGTTTTGGCGGAAAAATACAGCGAAGGGCCGCATGCCTTGCAGGGCGGAGACAGCGGCTATGTAAAAACAAAAGATATGGACGAAATTTTACGGGCGGCGGTTGAGAATTTGGCGGTCGGAGATATAAGCGATGTGATTAAGACCGAAGACAGCTATTATATCGTTAAAGTTTATGACCGCAAGATAAGCCGCCAGAAAGAAGAAGAGGTTTGGCTGAAGCAGATTACTATTTTAACTAATTATACCTTTGACCAGTATTTGTCGGATTTAAGAACGAAGGCGAAGGTATGGGTATTAATCAAGTAAAAAGTTAAAAGTAAGAAGTAAGAAGAAAAATAATTTATAACTTGTCAATTTTGTGACAAAAATACTTTTAAATTTAATGTAAAATTATAAATCTAAAATCCTAAATCTAAAATCTGAATTGAGCCGAGAAGGGGACTTGCCCGCTCAATGCGCTTGCACTTAGCGGGTTGCTCGCTCACCCGCTCGCGAAACCCAAAAATATGGAGCCACCTGTCGGGCTTGAACCGACGACCTGCGGTTTACGATACCGCCGCTCTACCAACTGAGCTAAGGTGGCAAGATTAATTTCTGATTTTAGATTTAGGATTTTAGAATCAAGAAGTTCAAAATCATAAATCTAAAATCTAATTCGGGAGCGGGTAACGGGGATCGGACCCGTGCCTCAACCTTGGGAAGGTCGCATACTGCCACTATACTATACCCGCCAATCATTTTAAATATATGGGAAAATTAAAGTTCTGGCAAGTTTGCCGGAATTTTTTTTATGTTGTAAAATAACTTTATGTTGATAAAAAAAATAAGAAAAATAAAAGTTAGCTTAATACTGGTTTTTGCGCTGTCAGCCGGAATATTTTTTAACAAAATTCCAACTGTTAAAGCCGCGGCAGATATTGATGCTTTTGGCAATCCGCAAGATTTTATCGCGGTTATTCAGGCGCCGAACCAAGACGTTGCGCGTTACAGCGCTTTTGGCGGCGCTGTTTCTTTTTCCTTTCCGGCGCAAAGTTTGCGGGAGGAGGCGAATTGGCAGATTTTAAAAATTCAGGAGGATTTGCCCGAGCCTTGGAATGTAAAAAAAGTAAGCGCCATTTACCAGTTTGATTTTAGCCAGGACAAAAGTTATGACCGGACAAAGCCGTTTACATTGCAAATCAGCTATGACGTGGCCGATAATTATTTAAAGCAGATTTATTTTTTTGACAAAAGCCAAAAAGTTTGGCGGCCGCTAACGACGCGCTATGACGTCAAAAGGCAGGTGGCGAGCGCGGCAACTTCCATGCCATACGCGCGGGTGGCGGTTTTTGCTAATCCGGAGATTAAAATAACGGGCGAGGCAAGCTGGTACCGCTACAAAAACGGAAATTTTGCCGCCTCCACTGATTTCTCGAAAGGTTCGCGCTTGCGCGTTACCAATGTGGAAAACGGCAAATTTGTGGATGTGGACATTAACGATTACGGGCCGGATAAAGCCAGGCATCCCGGCAGGATTTTGGATTTGGACGCTGTTGCTTTTAAAAAAATAGCTTCTACGCGCGACGGTATTATTAATATCAGTATAGAGCCGCTGTTTGTGCCGGAAAAAAACGGCCGGGTGTTAGGAATAAAAATTTCCGGAGTTTCAAGCGAACTCGCGGTCAATGCCGCCGCCGCTGTTTTATTGGATAACAATTCCGGTGAAATTATTTATAACCATAATGCCGGCAACGTCGTGCCGCTCGCGAGCTTAACTAAAGTTGTAACCGCCAGCGTTTTTTTAGATACCGCGCCGGATTTTAACGCAGTTGTTTCTTACAGCGCCGCGGACGAAAATTATAATTACCAATATGCCGATAAATACGAGGTGGCGCGGCTGGCTTTAAAAGACGGCGACCAGCTGACAGTTAAAGATTTGTTTTTCACAACTTTAATTGCTTCCACCAATAACACGGCGGAAACCTTGGCGCGCGTCAGCGGTTTGCCGCGGGATGAATTTATCGCCAGGATGAATGATAAGGTGCGGGAATGGGAAGCAACCAGCACGGTTTTTGTCGAGCCGAGCGGTCTCGCGCCGGAAAATGTGTCAACCGCGCTTGATTATGCTATAATAACCAAAAATGCTTTCCGCCAGCCGGAACTTTTGGCGGCAACCACTTTAAGCCAGTATAAATTTACAACCTTAAGGGATAAAAAGAAAGTGACGGCGCGCAATACTAATGATTTGTTATACAGCAATTTTTATATTACCGGCGGCAAAACCGGTTATCTGGATGAAGCTGGATATTGTTTAATGACTAAAATCAGGATTAGAGACGATGAGTTGACCGGCGTTATTTTAGGCGCTGATACGCGCGACCAAAGCTTTGAAGAGATGAATGATTTATTAAAATACGGCACTCTTAAGTTAGAAAGTTTATAAAGATAGCAAGATGCAGTTATTAACTTCATAAACTTTATAACTTTCAAACTTTATAAACTCGGCTATGATTATTTTTGAAAATGTTACCAAATTTTATCCGCCTAATACCCATGCCTTGCGTGATTTTAATTTAGAGATCAAGCCGGGAGAGTTTGTGTCAATAGTCGGCCAGTCGGGTACGGGAAAAACGACGATGGTTAAGCTCCTTATCGGCGAGGAACGGGCGACTAAGGGCAAAATTCAAGTCGGGGATTGGGATATAACGAGCGTCCGTCAGCGGGAAATTCCTTATCTGCGCCGCCAAATCGGAGTAATATTTCAGGATTTTAAATTATTACCGACCAAAACGCTACTGGAGAATGTCGCTTTCGCCATGCAGGTATGCGGCCATCTGCCTTCTAAAATTGACGCGGTCGTGCCGCAGGTATTAAAATTAGTGGGTTTGGAAAAAAAGATGCACCGGTATCCGCATGAAGTTTCCGGCGGCGAGCAGCAGCGGGCGGTAATCGCGCGCTCATTAGTCCACCACCCGAAGATTTTATTGGCGGATGAGCCGACCGGCAATTTGGATTCCATTAACGCGGCTGATATTATTAATTTATTGGAGAAAATAAATAAATTCGGCACCACTGTTATTTTAGTGACGCATAATAAAGAAATAGTGAACAGCCTGCGCCGCCGCGTGGTGACGATTGACGCCGGCCAGGTTATCAGCGACCAAAAAATTGGGAAATATATTTTATAATTTTAGATTTACGATTTTAGATTTATGATTTGAATTTATAGATTCCTCACTCCATTGCATTGCGCTGGAATCACGGATAGAGAAGAAATTAATAAATCTAAAATCTGCAATCTAAAATCTAAAATTTGATTATGATTTTACTTTCTATCGCCAGAGTTTTAAAATTTGCCCTGCAGGATTTTGTCCGCAATTTTTGGGTGTCTTTGGTAACGGTTATAATTTTAACTTTGTCATTATTTTCTATAAATTTTTTAGTGTCAGTGAATTATTTAAGCCAGCAGGCAATCAAGACAATTCAGGATAAAATAGATTTGTCATTATATTTAAATACCGATGCCGCGGAGGAAGCTATCAGCAGTTTAAAAAAAGAGTTGGAAGGAATAGCCGGCGTAAAAGATGTAACTTATATTTCCAAAGCGGAAGCGCTGGAATCTTTTCAAGCCAAGCATAAAGATAACAAATCATTGCAAGATGCTCTGCGGGAAATAGGGGGAAACCCGTTAAACCCAAGTTTAGTCGTCAAAACCGATGAGTTAACGGTTTACAGCGCCATCATTGATTCGCTGGATAAGTTAAACGGGCACGCGATTATTGAAAGTAAAAATTTTGACGACCATAAGAATTTATTAGCCAGCATGAATGTAATAGCGGAGCGCGCCCGGCAGGCAATGATTTTGGTTAGTTTTATTTTTATTGTCATTACTATTTTGGTAGTTTTTAACGCCGTGCGCATAGCGATTTATACCCATAAAAAAGAAATCGGCATCATGAAACTTGTTGGCGCCAGCAATTCTTTTGTCCGTTTGCCGTTTTTAGCGGAAGCGATGATCTACGCTTTGGTAAGCATTATTGGAGTGATGGCTGTTTTTTTCCCTTTCATACACTTATTGCAGCCATATATCGCTGCTTTTTTTAATACGCCGGCGGTAGATCTAGTCGCTTATTTTAACAGCAATATTTTTATTATTTTCGGGCTGGAGTTTATCGGTGCTAGTTTAATTAATGTTATCGCCAGTGGAATTGCCGTTGGCAAATATGTTAAAGTATAAAATAATGAAGGAACTATGCAATCATATGACATAATTACAATCGGAGGCGCGGTGGAAGACATTACTTTTCATACGAAAGAAGGGTTGTTAATTGACAATAAGCAGGATATTTTACGCCAGCAGCTATTGGCTTTTGAATATGGCGCGAAAATAAAGGTTTCCTCCGTCCATTCAACATTCGGCGGCGGCGCGGCTAATGTTGCCATAGCGGCGGCGCGGCTGGGAATGAAAGCCGCCTGCGTTTGCGCTGTTGGCGATGATGAGCGGGGAAGAAAAATAGTTGCCAATTTAAAATCAGAGGGAGTGGATACAAAGTTTGTCCAGGTAGTTAAAGGCGCTACCAGCGGATTTTCCTTTTTATTGGTCGGGCCGGGAGAAGAACATATAATTTTTTCCGCCCGGGAGGCAAATGATCATTTGCATATCAGCGAAGAGATTATTTCCGGCATAAATGCTAAATGGCTGTATCTTACATCTTTAGGGGGAAATTGGCGGCAAATTTTGCAGAATATTTTTAAATACAGCGGGCGATTTAAAATAGCCTGGAATCCCGGCATTGTGCAGTTAAGCGAAGGGCAGCAGTTGATCCGCCGTAATTTGCCGAAAGTTGAAGTTTTTAACATCAATGAAGATGAGGCGACGGAGTTGGTGGTGGCGGATACTAAAGTAATGAAACGCCGGAAAGAAAATGCCGTTTTTTTAAATAATATCCATAATTTATTAATAGTTGCCAAAAGCTATGGCCCCAAAATAGCTATTATCACCCGCGGGAAAAAAGGCGCGGACGCCTATGACGGCTATACCTTTTATCACGCGAGTATTATGAAAGAGGGCAGGCGTGTTAATACGACTGGAGTCGGGGACGCATTCGGCTCAGGCTTTGTTTGTGGCCTTGAATTGTTCGCCGGCGATATTAAAAAAGCCATGTCGCTGGGCATGCATAATTCCGCGTCAGTTGTGGCAAGCCAAGGAGCGCAAGCCGGGCTGTTAAAAAATCACAAATTAAAAAATTGCTATGACAGCGGCCTTTGAGGCATTACTACATAAAAAACAGCTACCGTTAGCAGCTAAAAATGCAGTACAACTAGCTTTATACAGGCACTTAGGACTGAATAATGACCAAAAGAAATTAATGCAATTTTTAGAAGTAAATAATTCCCTAATAAGCGCCTTGCTAGAAAGTGATCCCGAGGTGTAGGCATTGGCAAGGCAAGGCAGTCAAGATCAGAATAAATATCAAGAAGCGGCGTCTCTAATCATGGAAAAGTTAAAATTATTTTTTCCCGACGCTTAAAATTTTATTTTAGAGGTAATGGAAAATGTTCAGTGCCCTTGACGCTAATAGCGTAAGGGCTTAAATTTTAGTTATGACTAAAATATTTATAATTATTCCCGCGTATAATGAATCCAATTCAATTCTACAGGTCATTAATGCCATTAAAGCGGTTGATAATACCTGGAATATCGTGGCGGTGGATGATTGCTCGGACGATAATACAGTGGAATTAATACAGCAAACAGACGCCATCGTATTGCGCCATATTATTAACCGCGGCCAAGGCGCGGCTTTGAAAACCGGCACGGATTATGCCATAATTAACGGTGCGGATATCATAGTTCATTTTGACGCGGACGGGCAATTTGTCGCTTCTGAAATTCAAGAAGTAATCGCGCCGGTACTTAATGGCGAAGCGGACATAGCTTTTGGCTCGCGTTTTTTATCCGCCTCGGGCGGCAAAAAGTCAGCCGTGCCTTGGTTTAAAAAACATGTTATTTTAGGATTGGCAAAAGTAGTTAATCAAATTTTTTTGGGAATAAATTTAACCGACCCGCAAGCCGGTTTTCGCGCTTTTTCCGGTGCGGCGGCCAAAAAA
>Ga0172368_10006834_pt1 | contig 12138 bp, 7 predicted proteins | sample Lak11m_FD_114540 | JGI IMG/M metagenome (GOLD analysis project Ga0172368, IMG submission 114540) | Freshwater microbial communities from Kabuno Bay, South-Kivu, Congo - kab_022012_11m | ecosystem: Environmental > Aquatic > Freshwater > Lake | place: Democratic Republic of the Congo: South-Kivu...
ACCGGAATCTGCGCCGACAATCCGGCCTTGGCCGACGACGCGCCCTGCTCGATCGGTGCCTGCAGAGGCGGCGTCTGCACCGACCTGTGCCTCGGTTTCGCGTGCCCCGCTCCCGACGAATGCCACACACGGGGCGAATGCGCGCCTTCGACCGGAATCTGCGCCGACAATCCCGCAAAGCCCGACGACACTCCGCGCTCGACGGGCGCGTGCAGCGGCGGCGCGTGTACGGATCTCTGCTTGGGATTCGCCTGCCCCGTCCCCGACGAATGCCACTCGCAGGGCGGATGCGACTCGTCGACCGGAATCTGCGCCGACAATCCGGCGAAGGCCGACGGCGAGCCCTGCGGGGCAGGCTTCTGCCGCTCCGGCGAGTGCATTCCGCAGGCTTCCGACGCGGGAGTCGCGGATGCAGGCGTCGACGACGCGGGGATTCCGCCCGCGCACGACGCCGGGCCCGACGATTCCGGCACTCCGCCGGTGCCCGATGCCGGTCCAGGGGACGCCGGGGAGATGCGACCCGACTCGGGCATCGAGGCGTTCGACTCGGGCGTCGTCGCTCCGCCGGATGCCGGGACCTCCGTTCCCGGGGATGCGGGGATCGCCGCGACGCCCGACGCTTCGCAGCCTGTGTCGGACGAGTCCGACGCCGAGTACTACGGTTGCGGCTGCGGCGATGGTTCCCGCTCCTCGCTTGCGATTCTGCTGGTCGCGCTGCTGCTCGCGGGCCGGCGGCGCTCCGGGCGCCTCGCGGTCTTCGTCGCGCTGCTGGCTCTCGCGACGCCCGCCGCAGCGAAGGACAAGAGGAAGGTCGCCGTGCTCGGACTCCGCGCCGGTCCGGGCATCGAGCAGAGCATCGCGGACCTCGTCACGGAGACGATGGTCGCGGGCATCCAGCAGCGGCCGGGGCTGCGCGTCGTCTCCGCCCAGGACATCGAGACCGCCCTGAAATTCGAGCAGAAGAAGCAGCTTCTGGGCTGCGCCGAGAACGCCGAGTGCCTCGCGGAGATCGGCGGGGCGCTCGGAGTCGAATGCCTCGTGTCCGGCACCCTGGGCAAGCTCGGCAGCACGATCGTCTTCAACGCGCAGGTCGTGGATACCCGCAGCGGTTTCGTACAGCAGCGCTACTCGTCCAAGATCCGCGGCGCGAGCGAGGAGGCGTTCCTCTACGCGGTGGACGAGGCGGTGCCCGTGCTCTTCCCCGACGCGCCGCCGGTTGCGCCTGCGGGTGCGGCGCCGCCGGCCGCTCCGGTGGCGGTTTCCGCAGCGGCGACGCCGACGGTGGACGTTCCTGCACAAGTTCCAACAGGCCCGCCCGGCGTCGTGCCGCTCCCCGATCGGGGCGGCGCGGGTCCGACGCATGCCCCAGCAGTGCCGGCGATGGCTGCGGCTCCCGCGAATCCGCCCGAAGCGCGAACGCCGCCAGTCGCGCCGATCGAACGCGCGGCCGAACCCGTGCTGCCGGAACCGCCGCCTGCGAATCCGCCGGAAACGCCGAGGCCACCCGTCGTGGCGGTTGCGCACGCGCCCGAACCCGCGCTGCCGCAAGCGCCGCCTGCGCCGCGGGCCGCACCGGCGCCGCCGCCGGGCGCGCCGAATCCGCCCGAAATACCGATACTTGCGGGTCTTCCGGCGCGTGGCGGCAATGTCGAGCCACCTCCGACCCCGCGCGCCCCGCTTCCGGGCGCGGCGCCGCCCGGCCGCTGGTCGTTCGGGCTTGGCGCGTCGGCGATGCTGCTGACCGGCCCGACCGCGCCCACGCGTCTCCCGTCGGGCCTCGGTGGGGCGTGGCACGCGGGCGTCTCGTTTTTCCCCTCGGAACGGATGGAAATCGCATCACGGCTGCAGGCGACCCCCCGCCCGGACGCCACTCGCTTCGGGGCCGCGCTCGGAGTCAGAGCCCTTCCGCGGGTCGCGGCGGGGCGATTCCGTCCGTTTGTCTCGCTCGACCTGGAGGGCGCGGCCTCGGGAGACGGCAGCGCCGTCGGGCTTTCTCCCGGCCTCGGCTCGGACGTCGCCCTGACGCGCCGCGTCGCGATTTCCCTTCAGGTGCGCGCTCTATGGCTCGCCGTTCGACCGCAGGGGGCGAACGCCGGGTACCTCTTCCTCGCCTCGACGGTGGCTTTCAGGCCGTAGGGCCGTCCGGTATCGTCCGGAGTTCGCGGCCGTGTGACGGCAGTGGAGGAGACCCGCACTCCGGGCCGGTGCTACTTCGTCTTCGCCTCGGCCTTCTTCTCGCTCTTCGGCTCGGTCTTTTTCGCGTCGGCGTCGCTCTTCTTCGCGTCGCCCTTGGGCTCGTCCTTCGTCTCTCCGCCCGCGACGCGGGGCGCCTCGCGCAGCATCGAATCCGCGCCCGTCGCGACCTTCACCCAGCCGGCGGTGTTCTCGGAGCGCGCGTAGACGTCCGAGCCCGAGCGGCCCATTTCCAACCATCCGACCGACCGCGTGCCGCGCGCGTAGTCCACGCGCAGCTCCACGGTCGGCTCGCCGCCCGGCGGCACCTCGCCCTTTCCGAGCAGATCCACCGCGTACATGCGGAACACCCGGTCGTGCCAGTTGCGCGCGAAATCGTCTGCGTTTTCAGGCGATTCCTTCGCGGCGAGCTTGCCCGGCGACGGCACCACGTACGACTTGTCCCTGCCGCCCGCCTTGACCGCGAGCGTGTCGAACTCCTCGGACTGGAATGCGTGGAACCTGCGATCCGGCAGCCGCGACGCCGCGGCCTCCAGGTCCGAGAGCATCGTGCCGCGCAGCAGCCACACGGTCCCGTCGCGATCGTCGCGCAGATAGGTCGATCCCGTGCCGCTCGCCGTCGCCACGCGGAACCGGTGCGACGCGCCGCGCGCCTTCACCTCGAGCGACTTCTCGTCCGAGTCGAGCCCCAATTCCTTGAGCTTCGCCGCGTCCAGCGCGCCGAGCGAGCGCGACGCGCGCAGAGGCGCGAAGCGCTCCCACAGCTTTCCCGCCTGGTCGCCGCCTTTCAGCTCTCGCGGAGGCTTCACGACCACCGGCTCGGGAGGCTTGGACTGCGTCTCCGCGACGCCGCCGTCCGCCGAGGGTTTCGCTGCGGGAGGCACGGGCGGCTTCTGGCGCTCGACCATCCACACCGCGTCGTCGCGGGTGATCAGCTCCACCACCTTCTTCGCGTCCTCGTAGCGCACCTGCTCCAGATCGCGCCGCGCGAGGTCGAGCAGGATCTTGTCGCCCTCGTCGGTGCGGTCGGCGGGCCGCTGCCACGTGGCCCACGCGGCCAGCAGCGCCGCTGCGGCCAGTCCTCCCTGCACCGCGGCTGCACGGGCCTTCATCGGCTCTCCTCCTGCTTCGCGGGCGCCGCGCTCTCGCCGCGCGCCTTGCGCCCGCGCCGCCGCGTCACGACGAAACCCGCCGCGAGCACCAGCGCGGGTCCCGCGAACACCGTCGAGTAGAACCACGCCACGTTCTCGCGCCGCGTGTGCACGACCGGCTTGTCCTCCTCCGTGTTCGTCTCGCCCGCGATCGACTCCTCGCTCATGAGCCAGCGCGCGCCGTCGACGGCGAAATAGGCGTTTCCGGCGTTCTCGATGACCGGATCCCCCAGACAGTCGGAGTCGCCCACCACCACCGCGCGACCGTCCTGCTCGGCCTTCGCGCCCGACTCGTGGCGCGTGATCGCGGCCGCAATCGACCACGCGCGCGCGGTCTCGTCGTCGTCCTTCCTGAAGTTGCCGTTCCGGTCGTCGAAGGTCGCCGGCTGCGCGCGGATCGTGAAGTCCATGCTCACGTCCTTCGGACGCGGCGAAATCTCCTCCAGCGCGCCGGCGCCGACGAGCACCACGGGAGCCCTGCCGCCGAGCCGGCCGACGGTCGAGACCGCCGGGTGCGACGAGCTGGCCGCCACGACGAGGATCGTGCGGTCGCTGGGCTTGTTCGAGCGCGGCAGGAACACCTGCTCGTTGGCCAGCATCTGGGGAGAGAACTTCACGCCGAGCGGCGCCAGCAGCTCCTTGAAGTCGAGGCCGGCCTCGGGGTCCAGCGCGACGAAGAGCCTTCCGCCGCGCTCGAAATAGCGGCCGATCGAGGCGATTTCCTCGGGCAGGAACGCCTTCGTGGGTCCCACGACGAACAGCGCCGCCGCGTCCTTGGGCACGTCGCCGGCCAGTCCCTCGGCTGCGCCGAGGTCGCGCACGTCGTGGTTCTGCTGCACCAGGAGCTGTCGCAGCGACTTGACGACGAAGCGCTGATCGGTCGGTCCGGCCGTTTCCTCCCCGCGCTCGCCGTGACCCGACGTGAAGTAGACGGTGCGCCGCTGTCGGGCGACCTGCAGCAGGCGCTTCTGGATTTCCTTGTCCAGGCTCGCGAGCTGCGAGCGCGCGTTCTCGATTTCCAGTCCGACGAGCAGCGTCTCGCGCCGCGTGCCCCGCGCCACCACGATGGCGCCGTTGCCCGTGACGCCCAGCTCGCGCGCCTTCGCGACGTCCACGGCCTGGTCGTAGTTCTTTGTCGAGAATTTGTCGGACACCTTCGCGAGGTCGGTCAGGTACTCGCCGACCTCGCGCTGCACCTCGTTCGCGGGCGGGAAGAAGACCGACACTTCCACCGGCTCGTCGAGCGAGCGCACGATGGCACGCGTGGACGTTCCGGCGCGCGCCGTGCGGAAATACGCGAGATCCGCCTTCACGTCGCGCTCGGAGGCGACGTAGTAGGTCGCGAACGCGAACACGAGCGCGCCGGCCAGACCCAGGCCCGACAGCACCGCCTCGCGCACGCGGCCGATCTCCACGAGCGGCGCGCGCGCCATCGAGGCGAACGCCATCTCGGCCAGAAGCGCGGGCAGAATCGACGCGGCCATCGCCGCGGGCCACAGCGCCGAGAGCGCGGTCCCGATGCGCGGCCAGGCCTGCTCCAGGGTCTTTCCGCCGAGGCGCGGCAGGTCCGACTGCGCGAAGTACAGCAGCAGCGCTCCTGCACCCCCGAGCTGCAGCAGGAGCAGCGACTTCTCCGCCGCGCGCCGATCGCCTTCGGCCCGGCGCATCCGCAGCACTCGCAGCACCAGCGCCGCGACGACAGCCGCGAGCCCCAGCGACGTGAGCACCGTGCGCGGCGTGCCCGCGCCCGCGAGGCGCTCGCCCACGAACACCAGCGCGAGGCCCAGGCCCCACAGGGCCGAGACCGGCCAGCTCCGACCGACGGTCACTTCCATCGCCGTGCCTCGAGGACGCGCGTGGACGCGAACAGCGCGACGTAGGTCACCAGCCCGTAGTACACAATGTCACGCACGTGGATGACGCCCTTCTGGAAGGGCGAGAAGTGCATCCCGTGCAGCGCCATCGCGGGGAAAATCGTCGACAGCGGCCGCTCGGTCACGTGCGCCAGAAGCCACGCGACGAGCATCGTCACCAGCAGCACCGCGCTCGTCACCGCCGCCACCACCTGGCTCTTCGTGAGCGCCGACCCGAACGTGCCGATGGCCATCGCCGCCGACCCGATGAGCATCAGCCCGAGGTAGCCCGCCGCGAGGTGCCCGACCGAGATCTTCCCGTTCACGATCACCATGAGCGGCAGGTACACCGTCGACAGGATGTAGATGGCCAGAAACGCCATGCCGCTCAGGTACTTCCCGAGCACGATCTCGTGGTCGCGCAGCGGCGACGAGTACAGCAGCGCCAGCGTGCCGGACTGGCGCTCCTCGGCGAGCAGCCGCATCGACAGGAGAATCGCGGCGGTCATTGTCATGCCGCTGGAATAATAGAAGAAGTCGGAGATGACCTCGGCGCTGCGCTTGGATCCCGAGCCCATGGCGAACGCGTGGAACATGAGCGCGTTGAGCGCGAGGCACCCTGCAACGACGAGATAGCCGCTCCAGGTGCGCAGGTACGAGCCCAGCTCGCGCCGGGCGATGAGCAGCGCGGCGCTCATGCCGCCTCCTTCGACGGCTCGCGGGTCTCGCGCGCCAGCTTCAGGAAAATCGACTCCAGCCGGCCTTCGGCGCGGTCCATGCGCAGCAGGTCCACGCCGGCGCCCACGAGCGCGCGTGCCAGCGCGGGCCTCTGTTCGGACGCCAGCTCGACGCGCAGGCGCGCGACGCCGTCCTGCTCGCTCTCGATGTCCACGCCGCCCGCCCCGGGCACGGTGCGGATGGCCGCGACCGCTTTCGCCGCGGGCCCTGCGACCTCCACTTCGACCCGGCTGCCGCCGCCCAGGCGCCGCTCCAGCTCCTGCTCGGTGCCGCGGGCGACGATCTCGCCCTCCTGGATGATGAGCAGGTGGTCGCAGGTCTGGCTGATTTCCGAGAGGATATGGCTGGAAACCAGCACGGTGTGCGAGCCGCGCAGGCGCTGGATCATCGAGCGCATCTCGACGATCTGCACGGGGTCCAGGCCCGCGGTAGGCTCGTCGAGCACGAGCAGTGCAGGCTTGTGTACGAGCGCCTGCGCAACGCCGACGCGCTGGCGGAACCCGTGCGAGAGCCCCGCGATGACCTCGCCGTGGACGTCGCGCAGGGCGGTTTTCTCCTCAGCGTCGGCCACGTGTGCGGGCGTTTCCTTCGCGCCCACGCCTCGAAGCTGCGCCACGAAGGTCAGGTACTCGCCGACGGTCATCTCCTCGTAGAGCGGAGGCTGCTCCGGCAAGTACCCGATTCTCTTGCGGATTTCGTGCGGGTCGCGCACGACGTCGCAGCCCTCGATGGAGACGCGGCCGCTGGTGGGCAGCAGCACGCAGCCCAGCACCTTGAGCGTCGTGGACTTGCCGGCCCCGTTGAGGCCCAGGAAGCCCACGACCTGGCCGCGCTCGATGGAGAACGTCAGGTTGCCGATCGCCGCATGGCGCCCGTAGTACTTCGTCAGCCCTTCGACCTGGATCATGCCCGTCCCGTCCCCGCGCACGCGGGTCGTACCGACACGCGGAAGCGGCCGTCTATTTCCGTGCGGGACACGCTGTCAAGGGGCGACCTGCCCCGGGGGCACCGCACAGACGTGCAGGTCAAACCGCCAAGGCGCCAAGGAACGCCAAGATCGCCAAGAAAAGGCTCAAAACCTTGTGCTTCCTTGGCGGACCTGGCGTCTATGGAGCCCGGGCGATATTCTTTTGTTCGAATCACCGCCCTCAGTGCAGCACAGCCGGCGCCTCGCCCTGCGCCTGCACGCCGCCCTGGTCCAAGATCACCTGCGAGAATCGCAGCCGCCCGCCGTCGGCATCCACATGGATCCGATCGCCCGGCTTGAAATCCCCCTGCAGCACGCGCAGCGCGAGCGGGTCCAGCAGCTCGCGCTGGATCGCCCGCTTGAGCGGCCGCGCCCCGAACTGCGGATCCCACCCCGTCTCGCCCAGCAGGTCGCGCGCCGCGGCCGTCAGCTCCAGCGTCAGGCCCTTGTCCGCGAGCAGCTTCGAGAGCCGCCCCATCTGGATGTCCACGATGCGCGCCAGCTCCGGGCGCCCCAGCGAGCGGAAGATCACCGTCTCGTCGATGCGGTTGAGCAGCTCCGGCCGCAGCTCGCGCCGCAGCGCCTCCTGCACCCGCCGGCGCATCTCCGCCTCGTCGCGCCCCACCGCCTCCTGCACGTATGCGGAGCCGATGTTGCTCGTCATGACCACGACCGCGTTGCGGAAGTCCACCGTGCGCCCGTGCCCGTCGGTGAGCCGCCCGTCGTCCAGCACCTGCAGCAGCACGTTGAACACGTCGTGGTGCGCCTTCTCGACCTCGTCCAGCAGCACGACGCAGTAGGGCCGGCGCCGCACCGCCTCGGTGAGCTGGCCGCCCTCCTCGAAGGCCACGTAGCCCGGCGGCGACCCGATGAGCCGCGCCACCGAGTGCTTCTCCATGTACTCGCTCATGTCCAGGCGGATCATCGCCTGCTCGTCGTCGAACAGGAACTCTGCAAGTGCCCGTGCCAACTCGGTTTTTCCGACGCCCGTCGGCCCCAGGAACAGGAACGACCCGATGGGCCGGTTCGGGTCCTGCAGCCCGCTGCGCGCGCGACGCACCGCGTTGGACACGGCGCGCACCGCCTCCTCCTGACCGACGACGCGCCGCGTCAGACGCTCCTCCATCTTCACGAGCTTCTCGACCTCGGCTTCCATCAGGCGCGTCACGGGAATGCCCGTCCAGCGTCCGACCACCTCCGCGATGTCCTCGGCGTCCACCTCCTGCTTCAAGTAGCGCGCGTTCTTCTGCAGCTCGGCGAGGCGGGCGTTCTCGTCGTCGATCTCCTTCTGCAGCGCGGGCATTTCGCCGTACTTGAGCTTCGCCGCGTCGGCGAAGTCGGTCCGGCGCTCGGCGTCCGCCATGCGGTTTCGGACCTCGTCGAGCCGGCCCTTCAGCTCCTGCACCTTGTGGATGGCGGCCTTCTCCGACTCCCACTGCGCCTTCATCGCGGTCTGGCGCTCCTGCAGCGAGGCGAGTTCCTCCTCGATCTTCGCCAGGCGCGCGAGGCTCCCCGGGTCGGCTTCCTTGCGCAGGCCCTGCTGCTCGATCTGGAGCTGCAGCACGCGCCGGCGCACCTCGTCGAGCTCCGCAGGCATGGAGTCGATTTCCATGCGCAGGCGGCTGGCGGCCTCGTCCACGAGGTCGATGGCCTTGTCGGGCAGGAAGCGGTCGGAGATGTAGCGGTGCGAGAGCACGGCGGCGCCGACCAGCGCCTCGTCGCGGATGCGCACGCCGTGGTGGATCTCGTAGCGCTCCTTGAGTCCGCGCAGCACCGAGATGGTGTCCTCGACGGTGGGCTCGCCGACCATGACCGGCTGGAAGCGTCGCTCCAGCGCGGGATCCTTCTCGATGCGCTTGCGGTACTCGCCCACGGTGGTGGCGCCGATGCAGTGCAGCTCGCCGCGGGCGAGCGCGGGCTTCAGGAGGTTTCCCGCGTCCATGGCGCCTTCGGCCGCGCCGGCGCCCACGATGGTGTGCAGTTCGTCGATGAAGAGCAGCACGCGGCCTTCGCTGGAGGTGACCTCGCGCAGCACGGCCTTGAGGCGCTCCTCGAACTCGCCGCGGTATTTGGTGCCCGCGACGAGCGCGCCCATGTCGAGCGCGACCAAGCGTTTGTCCTTGAGGCCCTCGGGCACGTCGCCGTCGACGATGCGGCGCGCGAGGCCTTCGACGATGGCGGTCTTGCCGACCCCCGGGTCGCCGATGAGCACGGGGTTGTTCTTGGTGCGGCGCGACAGCACCTGCATGACGCGGCGGATCTCCTCGTCGCGGCCGATGACGGGGTCGAGCTTGCCGCTGCGCGCGGCCTCGGTGAGGTCGCGGGCGAATTTCTCGAGCGCGCGGTACTGGCTCTCTGCGGACTCGCTGGTGACGCGGGCGCCGCCGCGCACGTCGGTCAGGGCGGCGAGTACGCGTTCGCGCGTGACGCCCGCGGCGCGCAGGGCATCGCCGGCGCCGCGCTTGTCGGCGCACAGGGCCAGCAGCAGGTGTTCGGTCGAGACGAACTCGTCCTTGAGTTTCTTCGCCTCGTCCTCTGCGGTGTCGAAAAGGCGGGCGGTGCGCGGGTCGAAGTACTCGCCGCCGGCGCCCGTGACGCGGGGCAGGCGGTCGAGTTCCTCTGCGGCTCGGGACGCGAGGAGGGAGGCATCGGCGCCGACGCGACCGACGAGTGCGGGTGCGGTGCCGTCCTGCTGTTCGAGCAAGGCGGCGAGCATGTGCTCGGGCTGGACTTGCTGGTGTTCGCGCCGGCGTGCGACGGCCTGGGCGGCTTCGAGGACCTCGCGCGCCTTGACGGTGAACTTCTCGGGTTTCATCGCACGCTCCGGCCGCTCCGGGACCGGCCGGAGCGCGAGCGGCAACGTAAGAACGGCGCGGGGCTTGGCAAGCAACCGCCGCACGGTCGCTCACCCCGAGGGGAGCGGAGCGCGCAGCTCTATCGCGCGCGGAGCGGACACGAGGGGCGCAGGCGGACCGTCGTGTCCGCACGAGCCAAAGAGCCGGCTCGCCTCGCCGTCCACTGGAAGGGCCCGCCCTGGGGCGGAGCGATTGGGTCGCGGGCGTCAGCCCGTCTTGAGAGCGGTACCCTGTCGCCGTGCGCCGCCGCGCCTACGGATCAGCGTTGAACATGAACACGAACACGGTGTTGGGATTCGTTCCCGCCTTGCGGGTATGCCACTTGCGCGTTTCACCGTCGGGCGGGACGGCGGTCCAGTCCGACACGGTGCCGCCCTCCCCTTTGGGCACCGCGACGAACACGCCGGTCGACGAGGTCGAGGTGGCGACCGCGCTGTAGTCGGCGTTCGGATACATGATCTCCAGGTGCGTCGTGGAGGTCTGGACCTTCGCGCCCTCGATCGGGGGCAGGTTCTCGCTCTCCTTGCCGACGACCATGCCCAGCAGGAAGCCGCGCTCGAAAAGCCCGCCGGGGCCGAAATTCTCCTCTGGTTTCGCGAGGTTGACGAACCGGCGGATCATGTCCTCGGTCGCCCTGGTGACGCCGTAGGCGCGCGTGTCGGCGAGCGGCGCGGGGTTCTTGCGAAGCGCCGTGAGCTTCGCGGCGTCGGCGATGCCGGTGCCGGTCTTGAACCAGAGCGGATTCGCGGTGCGGGTGTCCTCCAGAATCGTCACGAGTCCGAGCGAGAGCCCGCGGAGCTCGACGGCCGGGAAGCTCCAGGCGCACGCGCCGTCGGGGCAGTTGGCGGTGCCGGTGTCGAGCGTCGAACCGGCCAGCGGCAGCGAATCGGGGTCGGCCATGACGGTGACCGGGTCGACGACGGAGACCTTCATCTGCGTGAAGTCGACGGATCCGCCGGTGCCGGCCGCGACGACGTTGAGCGGGTGCGAGCGCGCGACGCCGGACACCGGAATGAGGATGGGCACGCGCCCGCCGCCATCCGGCGTGCCCGCGTCGGGCGCCGCCCCCGTGCAGGCCGTCGCCAGCCCGATCGCCAGCGCCGCGCCGAGCCACCGCCCTTCCGTCCGATTCGTCATCTCCGCCTCGCCGCGCCGGGGGTGCCGACGCCCGCACATCCCGACCAAACCCGCGCCGCATCATGCCCGAACCGGCCGGGAAGGAAAGCACCGATCCGCAGGAGGGCCGAGCGCCGCGGCCCGGCGCGAGCCGGAGCGGCCATTCCGGCGGCAGCGCCTAGCCTCCCCTTGGGGGGACAGCCGGTAGGCAGCCGTCGCGGCTGTCCCGAGTGGGTTCGGTTGCACGCGCCCGCATCCGCGGCCGGGACGGCGACTCCGGATAATGCCGTACTCGGGTTGTGGGCGCCGCCGGGCCCCGTGCCGACCACCGAGCCGTCCTGCGGATCGTCGAAGAGGAAGACACCGTCCGGGAATCGCCCGCCCGCTGGGGCGGAGCGCGCAATGTCTTCTTCTCAACGATCCGCAGGTCGGCGATGCGGGGCGGCCCGGCGCGACCGGAGTGGGGCCGCCCAGACGGCCGGGCAGCGGGCAAGCAACGGACCCGTTCCGGGAGGCGCGGCCGCCCGTTGCCGCTCGACGGTCCGTCCGCGTATTCTGCGTGCGCCGAAGGGCCCGAGGAGGTTCCAATGCGTCTTCCGATTCGATTCCCGGCTGTCTGGACCGTGCTTGCCCTCGCGGCGACCGCGGGAGCCGAGGAGAAGAAGAAATACGAGGAGTCCGGCAAGTTCCAGAAGACCTTCGCCATGCCCGCCGAGGGCGCCGAGCGCGTCGACGTGAACGCCGCGGTCGGTCCTCTGGTCGTCGAGGCGATGCTGGTGCAGAACCAGCCCAACGCGAAGGAGATCGAGATCGCCAGGGCGAACGAGACGGACGACAAGTGCCGTCCGAAGATCGCGGTCCTCGTCAGCAACAAGACGCCGCTGAAGATGAAGGCCGAGTTGAAGGTCACGCTCGAGAGCGCCGACGGCAAGGTCTACATGTCGTGCGATCGCAACGACGGCGTGGCACCGTACGCGGAGAGCGACCGCACGAACATGTGCTGGCTGGAGTCGCTCAGGCTCGTGGACTGGCCCAGGGTGAAGAAGATCCGCCTTTCGGTCCAGGCCAGCCGCGACCGGTAGGAGACCCGCACCCGCGGTGCCTCCTGTTCGGTATTCGTGCGCGGATTCCTTCATCCTTCATTCCATGCCTATCAAGTTGACACACTTGGCGGGAGGAGCAGAAGCCCCGTCGTCCATCGTTACGCTTTCGCCCGTCAGCCGCACGCCGCCACCCGCGTCGCGCAGCACCCCTGCGTCGGGTGC
>Ga0172368_10006837_pt1 | contig 12130 bp, 6 predicted proteins | sample Lak11m_FD_114540 | JGI IMG/M metagenome (GOLD analysis project Ga0172368, IMG submission 114540) | Freshwater microbial communities from Kabuno Bay, South-Kivu, Congo - kab_022012_11m | ecosystem: Environmental > Aquatic > Freshwater > Lake | place: Democratic Republic of the Congo: South-Kivu...
ATCGGTGCTTACCAGACTGTTTCCGCTCTTAATATTATTTTCAAGCGTTGGCAAAACTCTTTCATGAAACATGGATAACTGATGCGCGATTGACGCTTCGGTTTCTCCTTCCAAACATTTTAACAGCAGACTGAGCTTGGTTACCTCAACCGCGTTAACGTCAATATCAACTCCGTAAATGTTGTTCAGCAATATTCTTTTCTTTTCGGCGGTGGTTAAATGTCCATCCGGAGTAAGCGTATCTTCCTTTCTCCCTTTTGCGGGCTTGCCGTTGTTTGAATAATAATTTTTGTGATAATTCAGCAAGTAGTTATAAGCGCCGATAAGAAAACTTCCGCTGCCGCATGCGGGATCAACTATTTTTATTTTGCTTATTTCCTTTGGAGTTTTTCCTTCAATCAGTTTTCCCACCGTGTGCTTTACAATGTATTCAACAATGTATTCGGGAGTGTAATAAACTCCACCGGCTTTTCTTACTTCAGGTTTTTCTTCAATCTTTGCGTGATGCGCCGGAGTTATACGAATTACTTTTCCGAGAAATTGTTCGTAAGCGCTCCCTAATATTTCTACGGATAATTCGGAAAACTCATATTGACTTTTGGGATAATAAAGTTCGCTAATGATCGTTTTAATAACTTTGTTATCAATTTTTAAGTTTTTACTTAACGTGTCTTTCTTAAAATCAAACAAACCGGAATTGTATTTGTCATCCGCCTCTTTAAATATGTTAAAAAGATTTTGATAATACTCGCCTTTGGTTACAGCTGATTGCATGTTCCCTTCATGTTCAACTTTTCTCCCTTCGGCAATCCGTAGGAAAATAATTCTGTCAATGGTTTGTTGAACGGCAAAATTTATTTCTTCTTCACTCAGCCCTTTGTTATCGCGGCTTAACGAATTTGCAAGATAGGTCCTCCAACCGTCAAGCGTTTTCAGAAAATCTTTATCAACGGTTTCCGTTCCTCTTTTGTTTGCGGCGCCTTGTACATATTTATCGAAGCTCCCTTTTAACACAGCTTCTCGCGAGAAAGTATTCCAGAGAAAATCAAACTCTTTTAGATAATCCCGGAACGTAAGATAATTGATTCTTGCAACTGCGGCTTTGTCTTTTGCGTTAGGTTTTTTATTACAGTCGTAAACGGCAAACTCCTCAAAGTCGGTAACAATACTTACCGCAAGCCTAGCGTTCCAACCGTAATGCCTAACCTGAAACGCGGGAAACATATCCTCTTTTATTACAACGCTCGGCTTCTTCGCTTCAACAAAGAAAAGTTTTTTATTACCGCCGATGCGGAAAGAGTAGTCGGGAGCTTTAACCGCATTCCCGATCTTTAATTTATCTTCGTGGATAACTTCGCGAAACGATTCAGCATAACCATGTTCATTGTCCATATCCCAACCCAACGCTTTGAAGAAAGGATCGATAAAATCCCTACGGGTTAAAGTCTCGTTATAATCGGAATTTTTGTAAGAAGCATATTGCTCCTCAAACCGTTGAACAAGCTCTGCAATTTTTTTGTATGCGGATTCTTTGGTTACCATGTTTTAATTCAGTAAAAATTATTTTTTATCTCTATCAAATTTACATTTTTATATACTATGCATACGGCATTCCGTTCTCTCTTTTTATTCCATTTCTACCAATCTCTCATCCCGCCGGGATGAGAAACGCAACTCCCAGTGGGATTTAATATTAGTAGAAAATTAACAAACCAAACAATTAAAATCCCGTGAGGGATGACATATACAAATTTATTTATACACTAATTTTTTTTAGTGTACCCACGGAATTTTATTCATTGAATAACCTTGCGTTATTCATTCTTATTTTTTTTCTTTACGTCTTTCAAGATTTTCTTTTCATCACCTTCTAATTTTCGACGTAGTTTTTTCACATCTTCAGCCGAAGGCAATGCTTCGGGTTTAACTCCTCGTTCAATCAACATCTTTCTTACCGCCTTGTTGTTTTCGACATGCTCTGTGGTGATTTGATTTTCACCTTTTAAATCTTTTTCCATCACATTGTGACTTGTTAATTCAGTTGCAAAATCTTTCGCCTTTATCGTAAGCGTAGGAAGAAAATCCGCTAATGGTCTGTTAGCAGGTACAAGAAGTTTATGTTTCATATCATTGGTGCTGAAACCGCCAAACAACGCCGTGTCACCTTTGCTTCGTATTATAGCAAACCCTTTATCATCCACATCTCTCTCATAGATAATTCCCGACAGTTTTTTCTCAGATTTGCTGAGTTTTTCTCTCGCTGAAACTCTTGCAATATCAAGTAACCGCTGCTCAATAATTTCCTGCCTACGGGTTTGAACCGCAAAGTAAGTTTGTGCAAAAGCTACCTCACTTTTTCCGGGATTTCCATTTTGAGCTACAAGGTAACATGCGTAACGTGTTAAAGCAATATCTTGTATTTCCCTCTGTGAACCGCTGCCAAGCTCAACCATTTTCCCGATACCGGCAAAATGGTCGGCTACCGCAATACCACTGCTTTCGCATGATATTTTTGCTTTGTCAATTACCATTAAAAAGTTATCCCACTTAGCATAGCCAAGTATGGTTTGCAGTTCTCTTGCACTCCAGCATTCTATATTTTTATAGTTGTAACATGCCTGTTCAAGTTTTTCAAATAGTTCATGTATAAGTTCTTTTTTCATTTGCTAATACCTATTCTAATATCTCATCAAACTGTTTTTCCAATCTCTCATCCCGCCGGGATGATGAATTATTAATCCCGTTAGGGATTTAATATTGGTGGAAAATTGAATATCCAAACAATTAAAATCCCGTGAGGAATGACATATAAAATCTTGTTTTTTTTCTAGAACTGAAACAATTGGCCACCGACTTTTAATTCACTCGGTTTAATTGGATTTAAATCTGTCAAATTAGATTTGTAACGAACTTCTGAAACTCTGTAAGGGATATTCACTTTTTCAATTTTTGAAATGTCTTGATGCCTATAAAATCTTAATGAGTTTTTCGCTAATTCATAGTCAAATTTAATTTTTATAGACTGCTCAACAGTGTTACCAAGCGTTTTACTGACAATTAAAAAAAGTTTTCCTAATAGTTCATTGTCATTTGTTTTGTCTTGAATCGAATCAGTCAAGTTAGCAATACTCAAACCGTGTGTGGATTGTTTGGTAAAAAGCGATGCTATTACTACTTGCTTATCGTTTGAAGGATTAAGTTGTTCAGATGAAAATGTATGTATACGTTCTAAAGTACTGCTACTCTTAACTTCCAATTTTTCCATATCCGCATTAAAGTCAAATTTTTCTTCTGGTAGGTTGTGCCAATAATTCAAAAGCATCTCGGGATTATTGCTTGTTTCAATTACAAGTAACTCAGCCCAAAGACCTTGAACTGTCTTGGTTGGCGTGTCAGAAATAGATCGAAATATTTCTGTAAAATTTTTAAATGTTTTATGAACCTCTTGTTGTGTTGGATTTTCTGAAAGTGAATTAATGAGTGTTTCCGCAATTCCTAAAAAGTAAGTTTGCAAATTCTCTTGATTGCTTCTAAAGACAATCACTGTAAAATTCGCAAACCAAGTTTTGCCATTTTCAGAAACTTTACACTCAAGATTGTGATTTAATTCAAGATACTTTAAACGAACATTTTTTTGAGTTAAATAGGTTCTATCGTTTATCGATGAAATTAATACTACTGGAAATTCTTCGTTATTTACAGCAATTTTAGCAAACGGATATTTTTCCAATGATGTGGCATTGAATAAATTTTTGTTATCTGCAATAGGGGCGGTTAGAGATTTAAATATTTCAACTAATTTCATATAATATTGTCGGTTTGTCTTATTATGTCTTTACCAATATTTTCAGGAAACCAAATAGCAATAGTAGGAACATCATCATATAATATGTTTCCATTTTCGTCAATAATATTGTTCCCATCACTGTCGTTCAAATGCAAACGATGAATTTGTATGGAAACAAGGGATTCATTTCTTATTTCTCTATCTCCGGGATAGACTACTTCTCCCGTTTTGGGGTTCTTACCTTGGAATAATTGTTTGATTGTATTGCTTCCATTTTCATTTAATCTACGATTTCTGATTGTTTGAGAAATCGGCGTTTCATTTTTTCCACTCATTATGTAAATCAAACAATTTTCATTTTGATTTTCTTGTAAGTATCCACCAATTACACCTCTTAAACTTGAAAATGTTTGACTATCGCTTTCTCTTGTAAACTTTAATTTGTTTAGTAAATGAATTAAACAATCATTCAAAGGAAGTTCAGCAACTAAATGTTTTTGCTCTTCAGTTCTTTGTGCGTGGCCTTTGTTTTGTATAAACTTATTTTGATTACTTACAACAAAATCACTAATCACCTTTCTGTTTTGTGAAATTAAATTATCAGTGTCGTGTGGTGCTTTTACAATAAACCATTCTTCGCCAAAATAATCTCGATCTAAGTCGTTATAGATAATATTAGGACGTGTAAGGTTTAGAATTTGATTTAATACAACCTCTCTATCCCATTCATTTAAGTGCTTGTTATTTACATCAAATGCCATTAAGCGTTGACGAACATCTTCTTCGTGTTCAATAATTGCTCTAAATGCTGTGATTGTAGGAGCATCAAGCCAGACACGACAAAAACCTAGGTAGCTTCCTTTATAACCAAAAAATCTTCCCCGTTGCAAAGTTGTATCAACTTGCCCTGTTCCTAAACTTCTTGGCATATAAGTAACTGTTAAACCTTCAACCGTAAACCCTCTATCCATTGCTTGACCACCAACTAAAATGTGAGAATAAAAATCATTCCAACGAATAGGTGGCGTTTTACCTCGGCTGGAGTTAATCTCCATTATTCGTGTGTTTTTAATTGTATGGATTAAACGATTGTTTGTTAGCTCCTCAAAACTTGGCAGTTCATTTCTAACTGTTTGAAGCAAATCAGTGTACGCTTCTTTAAATTCAGCTAACAACTCTCTTTTTTCTTCTTCCTCATCACTTTCTAATAATCTTTTCCAACTTTCACAAACATATCTAATCCAATTATAGAAAATATTTTGTGATCCTGTTAATCTTGATGGATGGATCATCATTGAACGGTTACGTTGGTCTTTTTTTATTTCACCAGCAACAACACCCAGAAAAAATATTTTCAAAGAATAAAGCAAACTTTCAGGTGGCTCAATAATTGGATTTTGATTGGTTGGAATTTGTGCTGTTGGAATTTCACGAATAATATTAGGGTTTTGAATGAATAAAGTATTTCCTCCAGTATAATCAGTTCCTGGGGTTAGTAGTTTAATAAAGTTAGGAGATAATCTGTCCATAATATTAATGAACAAATTTGCCTGGGGAGTAGCTGTGTATTGCAAAAAAGTATGATGCGGAAAAATATTTCTTAAATCATTTATTCGCCTATAAATTGTAGAAACTTCCCCCTCGTTTACTGGGGTTCCCTCATTCGCATTTACACTAGCTCTTGTATTTAAACTTGCTTGGTCGCCTTCGTCATCAATTATTAGTGTCGGAACATTATTAAGATTCACGGTTCTTAAAAGGTCGGTAAGATTTCTTAAACGGTTTCCATTTTTCATCACTGTTAACAAAATGGTTGAACAATTTTCTTTTGGGAAAGAATTATCTGCCCATTGTTCTAGTTTCATCTGAATGGTGTCTCCATCCTCTTGCGTTCCAGGGTTTTTAATGATCGTCCATTTTCTATCAAACCTTGTTTCAAAACGCAAATCTTTTTTCATTCTATCAAATGACTGGTTTGATAATGGAATTGAAGTACCTGCAATGATTATAATTATTTGGTAATGATTATCGTTTGCAAGAGCTGCAAGCGAAGTAAATGAAAGTGTTTTGCCACTTTGAACATAACCAATTACCAACCCTGTATCATTACTTAATGTTGCATTAGGATTGCCACACATTTCCATAATGCGAAAAGTTTCGTCAATAATTCTTTCACCTGTGGAATTTATATTTCCTACTTCATCAACAAAACCTTTGGTTTTAATCAAGCCGTCAATTTCTTCACCTTGATATGGCTGCCACTTTGCATTATTCTTATTAGTTGAACCCGTTATTTCAATTGTTTCTGTCATATTATATCCTATAGGGTGTTCGAAATTTTTGTTATTAGCTCATTGAAATTTCTTCGAATTTCTCCTTGTGTTTTAGCTCCACTTTCTTTGGCAATAACCTCCGCTAACCCCAAAGCCGACGCAATTCTGAGTATTGGTTCTATCTTCGAACTGTCGGTTCCGGCAAATTGAACCATAAATGGATGTGTAAGTGACAATCGAACACCAATCTGTCTAACTTCGGAATCAATCTTCGGATTATTAATTAAGTGATTCCCTACTTCTACCAATTCATTCAACGAAGGATCATAAGAAAGCTCTATTGAAATATTCCACACTATTTTATTGAATTTTGCCGTAAATTCCCGATGAATTGCTTTTACTGTTTCGGTAAGTTGTGTTTGTGGTTCTTTTATTAATGGTGGATATTGGGTGACTTCTTCAATTGCTTGAGGTGCTTTTTCTTTAAAGTCATTAACCGTTTGGTCTAATGCTTTTGTTGCCGTTTTGTATTCATTTTCGCTAGCCCTTGCTCTATAGTTTTCTGCTTGCTGCAAAAGAGGTAAATCCTTAGAACTAATTTCCTCTTTAAGTAACTCTAAAACAACCTGCAAATTTTCATCCCACTGTATTCCTTTTTTTGTGAATGTAACCTTGAAACCTTCTAAATGTAATTCACCAAATACACGTTGAAAACGATAACTATTCGGTGCGCCAAAAATAAAATCTGGTCTAAATCCCGTATCAAAACTACCTTCAATTACTCTACCTCGCCGGAATAATGCAAATCCGGCTTCAGATGTCGATCCCGTTTCTCTGATAGCAACAAAGCCATGTATGCTTAGTCCATCTTCAACAGAAAAATTTACCTTTTTTCTCCAAAAGATAGGTTCTCCAACTGAGGCATAAGGTTTCACTTGAAACTTTGCATTTAAGATTTTAGGTCCTTCAAACTGTAACTCAATATTGTCAATCTTTAATCGTAAAATTCCTTTACGAATAAATTCACGATAAATACTCGATAGATGAGATTTGACTTTACCTAACCCCTTTTTTCTTGGCATTCGGTGAACGTTTAACAATTCAATTATTGTGTAGTGATGATTACTTTTGGCAGAATTAGATTCAACATCTAAATCTTCAATTTTGTCTTCAAAAATTTTATTCATGTCAAAGCGAACTGTTTTCTCAACACTCTCATTTAATGCAGTTGTCCTCACACTCCAGAGATCAGAAAACCAACACGCTGCTGATTTCATTCCCATTCCAAATTCGGAAAGTCCTGATGTGTCAGTTGGTATTTCTGCTGCTCTAAAAGCTCTAGGATAATTTACTTCGTCAATACCCGCGGCATTATCACGAATAGTAATTTTATTCTCAGCATCATTAATTTCAATGTTTACTTCAAGTTGAAAATCTTTACCGTGTATTTCTTTAAGAGCTATTTCGTTTTGCTGATAGCTTGCAAGAGCATTGTCAACAAATTCTGCTAATGCAAACCAAGTTTCATATTCTAAAAACTTAAGAACAGAAAGCATCGAAACATTGGGTCTGATATTTACTTTGTTATGCTGCATCATGTTTAAACTCTTCAGAAATTTTTATTGTGCTGTATATATCTTTTTCTTTAATTAATTCATTTGCGATAAGTTTTACAATAAATGCATTTACAGCATTCCCAAGTGCTTTGAAAGCCGCATTATCATTTGTTGGTAATTCTAATCCTTCCAAAGATTGAAGTTTCAATCCTTCATCTCTAGTTATATATCGGTTTTGCCAACCAATAATTGGAATTTGAGTATTTGTGCAAACCAGAGATGGGAAGAAATCGACTTTTTTAATTCTAATTCCTGAAGCCCTAAATTGTATTATATAATCAGTAATTTTTCTTTTACTATCTCCAACATTCCACTCTAATTTTTGCCAACTCTGAGAAGGATATTTGGCAATATCTTTTACAACCTCTTCTACATACTCTTTGTTATTTATATAAAACTCTCTGCTTTTTCTAATGTAAGTACGTTTCCATGAAGGAAAGGCTTTATTAACTCTTGCATAGCTAGGTAATTTGGATTTTTGTTCTTCTTTTGTAAGTCCTTTCAAACTACAACCAAAATTTCCTTTGAATTCCCCCAACTCTTTTGCTGAAAGTTGTAACGGATAAGATTTTTCAAAAGGATATGTTGCCCCAAATTCCATCCCCCAAATTGGAAAACTCGGGAGTTTTGTTTTCTTAGGAATTAAGTCAATAAATTTTTGCCATAGTTTGATGCATTCTTGATTCACCTTTGGTAAGGATTTGAAAATTGCTGGATTTTCCTCAATGAATTCGTGGATTCCAATTAAGGATGTTTTTTGTTTGTCAATCTCTTTGAAAGAGAAATGCTGAAGTCCGTTGAGTGACCCAACGATAAAAATTCGTTTCCTGTTTTGAGGAATACCAAAATCCTGAGGTGAATAAATTTCATGGTAAACTTTATAACCTAATTTGGTTAACTCTCCGTGCATGTAGTTCCAAGTATCCTCATTGTCATGTTGTCTTATGTACGGAACATTTTCGAGAATAAAATAATTTGGCGTTCTGTACTTTAGAATTTTTACGATTTCATCAAAGAGATTTCCCCTTACTTTGTCCTTTCTACCGGCTTGATTACCAGCTTTCGAGAATGGTTGACAAGGGAAACCGGCGCACAAAATGTCATGGGGAGGTATCATATCGATTTCGTTTTCTACAATATTTTTTATGTCTCCTTTGGCCACTACACCCCAATTATCAAAATATAATTTTTGTAATGTCGGGTCAAGTTCACTAGCAAATACACACTCGTGTCCGAGTTCGTGTAGTGCTTTATGAAAACCACCGAGCCCAGCAAATAAATCAATATATTTCATTTATAATCTATCTTAATTTTCGATATTCATTTTGTTTATTAAAAGTACGATGCGAAAACAGCATTTTAATTTAATACAATATAATTTTCAACATTTCATAATGTCGTTTCATAATTATTCTTTCATTTTTCATTCGTTATAACATTAATAAATTTATAATCAGAGTTAGCCAACTCATGCAAGCATTATCTTTTTTTCGGTTTCTTTTTTGATCGGTATTTCTAAAACTGTTCTTCAAGCTCCTGTTCCCTTAGCCCTTATTTATTGGTGGATTAAAACTAAAGCTATTTATTCTTTTGCGCAAGAAAAAAACGTCTTTCATTTCCCATCTTTATTGCTCTTGCAAAATTAAAAAACATTGAATCCCGCCGGGATTCTTTTTTTGAGTTTCGTTCTTCGGTTACAAAGATTAAATCTCTACGGGATTTCTGCAACCCCGCTAAGGGGTTGAATCTTTGTAACAAATAAATCCACCAACAACTAACATCCCCTTCTACCTAGCGGTAGATAAATCGGGAATGAATCTTTCTTTTCCCCAAAAAATCCTTTCCGTGAGCAAATAAACTTTGGTCGACGGTTACACCGCGCTAAGAATGAATCTATAACTGAAAATCACTCATCCACTCATCTTCATTCATCCATACTTTTGTTTAATTTTCCCATTCACATTCTGCCACTCTTCCGCGCAAAATGCAAGTTCTTCTTTACTTTTTTTATTCTTTCCATTGTACTACTGACCATTGACGATTGACTATGACCCTCTTCCATCAAACATCAACCATTCTCCATCAAACATCTTCATATTCTTCATTTTCAGCCTATTTTCTCACTTTTTGTGCCGTTTCGCACGGTTTTTATTTCACTTCGCACTACTTTCAAAACACTTCGCACGGTTTTCAAAACGTCTCGCATCATTTTCATTTCATCTCGCATCACTTTTCATTCACTTCGCACGGTTTTCAAATCGCTTCGCATCATTTTCATTTCGCCTCGCATGGTTTCAAAACACCTCGCATCATTTTCATTTCATCTCGCATCACTTTTCATTCACTCCGCACGGTTTTCAAAACGTCCTGCGCTATTTTCATTTTGCATCGCATTACTTTTCAATCACTCCGCACGACTTCCAAATCACTTCGCACGACTTTCAAAACACCCCGCGCGGTTTTCATTTTGCTTCGCACCAATGCTAAATTACCTCGCGCGGTTCATATCTTTTTTCGCACGATTATAATTTCTACCCGCCTAACTTTTACTTTACATCGCATCGTTTATAAATTGCATTTCACAGATTCCGTTTCTCATTTCATCCTAACATTTCCTCTTTTCACATCAAACGCAATTCCTTTTTTACTTTTTTTCTTCTTTCCTTCCTGACCTTTGCCCTTTCCCATCACCCCTCAAACATCATCCATCAACCATATTCCATCTTTCTTCACATTCCCGCTTCCCGATTTTTCTTCTTATTTTGCAAAAGTAAAATCGGAGAAACATTGTCCATGGATTCATTGAGAAATAAAGTGCAGCAAGCGTATCATGCTTGGAATGAAAAAACCTACCAGCCTTTCGTGACAAAAAATCCCGAGCGCGAAAAAGATTTTTCAACCGTTTCTTTTACTTCCGTAAAACCGTTGTACACACCGGACGATTTGCAATCAGAAAATTATGTAGAGAATATCGGCTTTCCGGGCGAGTATCCTTTTACGCGCGGCGTGCAACCTTCAATGTACCGCGGTAAATTTTGGACGATGCGGCAGTACGCGGGATTCGGCACGGCAAAAGAATCCAACGAGCGATATAAATATTTACTCGCGCACGGGCAGTCGGGTTTATCCGTTGCGTTCGATCTGCCGACACAAATCGGTTATGATAGCGACGCTGAAATTGCGTACGGCGAAGTTGGAAAAGTAGGCGTTGCCATTGATACGCTTGCCGATATGGAAATCTTGTTTGATAAAATTCCCCTTGATAAAATTTCTACTTCGATGACGATCAATTCTACCGCGGCTATTCTGCTTGCTCTTTATATTGCTGTAGCAGAAAAGAAAAGCATTGCAAAAGATAAAATAAGCGGAACAATACAAAACGATATTTTAAAAGAATACATTGCCCGCGGAACCTATATCTTCCCGCCAAAACCTTCCATGCGGTTGATTACAAATATTTTTGAATACTGTTCAAAGGAAGTTCCGAAGTGGAATACTATTTCAATTTCCGGTTATCACATTCGCGAAGCCGGTTCTACCGCCGCGCAAGAGGTTGGCTTTACTCTGGCAAACGGAATTGCCTATGTAGAAGCCGCGTTAAAGTCGGGATTGAATATTGATCACTTCGCTAATCGGCTCTCTTTCTTTTTTAACGCACACAATGATCTGCTTGAGGAAGTTGCAAAGTACCGCGCTGCGCGGAGAATGTGGGCGAAGATCATGAAGGAAAGATTTCACGCAAAAGACGACCGCTCAATGATGATGAGATTCCATGCACAAACTGCCGGTTCAACCTTAACAGCGCAGCAAGTTGATAATAATATTGTTCGTGTTACTATCCAGACGTTAGCTGCGGTTCTCGGCGGAACGCAATCGCTTCATACAAATTCGCGGGATGAAGCGCTCGCGCTTCCAACGGAAGAATCCGTTCGCGTTGCGCTTCGCACACAGCAAATTGTTGCGCACGAAAGCGGTATTACAAATACGATCGATCCGCTTGCCGGTTCATATTATGTGGAAACTATGACTGATCAAATAGAAAAGGAAGCGGTTGAATACATCCAAAAAATTGATGACCTCGGCGGCGCGGTGCAAGCAATTGAAAATGGTTATCAGCAAAGTGAAATTCAAAGAGCCGCTTATCAATTTGAAAAAGATCTTGAATCCGGGAAAAGAATTATCGTGGGACAAAATAAATTCCAAGCTGAAGAAGAACTCCCGAAGAACCTTTTGAGAATTGATATGAACGTGCAGGAAGATCAAATAAAATTCTTACGCCGAATCCGCGCAGAAAGAAATAACGAAAATGTTACTAAAACTCTTTCGGCTTTGAAAACAGCAGCACAAAGCGATGCTAACCTGATGCCGTTCATCTTAAACGCCGTCCGTGTTTATGCAAGCGTTGGAGAAATTTCAAATACCTTAAGAGAAGTTTTTGGAGAGTATAAAGAAAC
>Ga0172368_10006838_pt1 | contig 12129 bp, 15 predicted proteins | sample Lak11m_FD_114540 | JGI IMG/M metagenome (GOLD analysis project Ga0172368, IMG submission 114540) | Freshwater microbial communities from Kabuno Bay, South-Kivu, Congo - kab_022012_11m | ecosystem: Environmental > Aquatic > Freshwater > Lake | place: Democratic Republic of the Congo: South-Kivu...
CCGGCAGAAGGGACAGGTTCACGGTCCACATGATGCGGCTTGTTGTCTCTTGATCCCTGATGTGCGGGCTAACCGAAACTATCAGTTCACGTTCTTTTTTTACATCAGCCATCTAACCTCCAACAAACAGTGTCAGTGTTCAGTGTCCGAAGACTGACACTGTGCACTTTTTCTTTATGGTTTTGTCTGCGACTTCGCCAGCCTAATAAGCTGAACCAGCGGCCTTTTTGAAGGGCATACGAACGCGCATGAGCCGCATTCAAAACAATCAAAAAGGTTATATTCCTTTGCATCCTCGTAATGCCCCTTCTCTGAAAGAAGGCTCAGCATTGAAGGCATGAGGCCCATAGGGCATATATCAATGCACCTTCCGCACCTAATGCACGGCCCGAATTCGTCTGTGTGCACCACGCCCTCTTCAGGGATAGCGAGTATTCCTGAAGTGCCCTTTGTCACAGGCACATCGAGCGTTGAAAGGGCAAAACCCATCATCGGGCCGCCTGATACCACCTTGCCCGATTCTTCCGTAAGGCCGCCGCACTCCTCAACGATATCGGAGATAAGCGTTCCTATCTTTACCATTAAATTAGCGGGATTTTTTATGCCCTCGCCTGTTACGGTCACGACCCTTTCTATTAAAGGCTTGCCGTATCTTGCCGCTTCATAAACGGCAAACGCGGTGCCGACATTCTGAACCACAACGCCTACATCCATCGGAAGCGCCCTCGGCGGAACTTCCCTCCCGGCTAAGGCGCTTATGAGCATCTTTTCAGCGCCCTGCGGATACTTAACCTCAAGCCCGCAGACCTGAATATTCGGCTCATTTTTTGCAGCTTCTTTCATCTTCTCTATTGCGTCAGGTTTATTATTTTCAATCCCTACAAACCCCTTGTTTACGCCTAAAATTCTCATCAATATCTTAAGCCCTTCAAGGACCTCGGAAGGCTTTTCTATCATAAGCCTGTAATCAGCAGTAAGATACGGTTCGCATTCCGCGCCGTTGATGATTACGGTGTCAATGGGTTTTTCTTTCGGAGGGGAAAGCTTTACGAGTGTCGGGAAGGCAGCGCCGCCCATGCCGACAATTCCGGCAGCCTTTACCTTTTCCTTAAGTTCATCTGCTGACAATTTAATATAATCAGGATTATCCTTAAGCGCAGTCCATTCTTCCTTGCCGTCATTTTCAATAACTATGGAGTTCACCATCCTGCCCATGGCGTTCGGGAATTCCGCTATGGCGATGACCTTTCCCGAAACAGACGAATGCACAGGAGCCGATACAAAGCCTCCGGGTTCTCCGAGGACTTCGCCTTTTTTTACTTCCTGCCCGATTGTAACTATGGGTTTACATGGCGCTCCGAGGTGCTGGCTTAAAGGAATGACTACTCTCTGAGGGGACTTTGCTTCTTTAATTGCCCTGTCTTTTGCGAGTTCTTTTTTGTCAGGCGGATGTATACCGCCTTTGAATGTTGCAAGAGCCATTTAATCTTTCTCCTAAAAGGAAGTTGCCGGCAAAAAGCCTATAAGTAATAACATTAAAAGCAGAGGCGTGTCAAGTGCAGCGTTCTTCACATTATGCGGTAAGCTTCCGTTATTTTTGATATTTATGATAAAATCCGTACACCATGATAAAAGAAGCGATTGGCATGATCGTAGGCGACATTAACCTCTCCGAGGCCGAGATGGCCGAGTGCATGAGGGAGATAATGGAGGGGAAGGCGACGGACGCGCAGATAGGCTCGTTCCTTACGGCCTTAAGGATAAAGGGAGAGACTGTAGATGAGATAACAGGCGCGGCGCGGATAATGCGCGAAAAGGCAACTACCATAAAAGCGCCTGAAGGCGTGCTTGACACCTGCGGCACAGGCGGCGATATGTCAAATACCTTTAATATCTCAACAACAACCGCGATTGTTGTTTCAGCCTGCGGGGTTCCTGTTGCAAAGCACGGAAACCGCTCTGTCTCAAGCCAGTCCGGAAGCGCTGATGTTCTTGAGGCGCTTGGAGTCAAGATAGACCTCCAGCCCAAAAAAGTTGAAAAATGCCTCTTTGAAACAGGCTTCGGTTTTCTGTTTGCCCCTCTTTTCCATCCGGCAATGAAATATGCCATAGGCCCGAGAAGGGAGATGGGGCTAAGGACGATATTCAATATACTCGGCCCCCTTACAAATCCCGCGGGAGCAAAAAGGCAGATTCTTGGAGTATTTACAGATAAACTTACTGAACCCCTGGCAAGGGTTTTAGGCAATCTCGGAGCGCATGATGCCATGGTCGTTCACGGAGAAGACGGGCTTGACGAGATAACCCTTACCAACGGCACGAAGGTATCAAGATATGCGGATAATAAAGTTGAAAACTTCATTGTCTCGCCTGAGGATTTCGGCATGAAAAGGGGAAAACTTGAAGACCTGATAGGGGCTGACAAGGACGCCAATGCCCGCATAACCCTTTCCATACTCAAAGGAGAAAAAGGCCCCAAAAGAGACGTTGTGCTAATGAACTCATCCGCCGCGCTTGTTGTGGCCGGGAAGGCAAAGGACTTCAGAAGCGGGGTTGAAACAGCGGCAGAGGCCCTTGATTCAGGCCAGGCGATGAATAAACTGGAAGAGATAAAGAAGGTCGCGAATACAATTTAAGCTTCTCTGAAAACGGTCGCTACCGCTCTTTTTTTAAAAAATAAATTATTCAATCGGCAGAGGGCAGCGGCGTATTCTTACCCTGTCTACAACAACTATTGAATTAAAAAACTTCTCATCTTTTATGCTGTTAAGAACTCTTTTGAGAAGGTCCAGCATTTCCTGCTCATTATAGTTTCCACCCCTAAAGAGTATAATTCCGGGGTCTTTTGCACGGCTCAATGCAAGAAGCTGCGGGAAATCAAGGTCGGCTGTGATAATAACCCTTCCTTGCCTTCTTGCTTCATTGAGAATTTCTTTGTCTTTTGTCTTGAATAAACCGACATCTGAGGCGTGAACAGCATCGTATCCCTTTTCATTAAGCCATCTTGCAAGCTGGGGAGAGGCAGGCATATCAACAAGAAACTTCATGCAAACTCCATAACCTCCTCATCGGCAAAACACGCTGCGTATGCCAAAGCCTCGTCTATGTCCTGTGGTTCAAGATATGGATATGCCTTTAATATGGATTCTTTTGTCTCTCCGGCAGACAGAAGCCCGAGGATTCTGGAGACAGGAAATCTTAAGCCTCTGATGCACGGCTTGCCGGAACAGACTTCAGGGTCAACGGTTATTCTGTTAAATTTCATATTCACCTCCTGTCACCATTTTAGCATAAAAGCAGTAGGCATAGAGATAGCGTGTTAGACCTTTTCTTTCAAGGTGGCAATTAGAGGGCGTTATTCAAAACCAGTCGCCGTCCATTGCCTTCCCGCAGTAGATAAAAAAGTCCTTTTCTGGTTATTCAAAAAATGGGGGCGGAGGGGTGAGGGGATAAAAATTGTTTATGCGGCGATGGCAAGATTAAAGACCTGAGCCCAGTAGCTTCTATTAGCTTGTTTTTCAGGAAACAGCCAGTTCAGCCTTAATGGGAAGAGTCTTAATATCCTTTGCATCTTTAAACCATTTTCTGAAGTTCAAAATCGAAAAACCAACCACTTCACCGCTAAAGGGATTGACCCTGAGGAAAAAGTCATCTTCCACTTCCTTAGAAACAGCTTTTTCAGGTGCGCCTATTGAAATATCGAGGATGTCACCCTCATCATCATAAGCCATTCTTATTTCTTTTCCCATAGAGTTTCTCCTTTCTTTATTATATCAGTAATATAGCAAGTAAGAACAAATGAACGCAATCCCCTCTTTGCAGCTACAAGCAGATATTTTCCTTCAAAGATATTATTGTAGAACTTATAGTAAAGCAATACTTCAGCATCTCTTTTGCTTTTCTTTATATAGTCCGGCGATAACAAAACTTCACGCACTTTTTCTTTATAAGGCTCAATTTCGGGATGTTCCCTTATAATGTGAGACCATCTTTCATCCGTAAGTTCAATTGCGCTGTTAAAAATATCTGTTAGCAGCATAGTATTTATACTTTTCAGTTAAAGTAAAAAACATTATACCATTATTGAAGATTACAGGGATGTGAGATAAAAAGAGGCGCAAGGAGAAGAGAAATGGGGGAGGAGGGTTGAGAAAATTATTTAAGCGGCGATGGCAAGATTAAAGACTTGAATCCTCACCGAATAAGCATTTCTATAGATTAGGCGGTCATAGTTGTAACTTCAACAAGATGATGTCTCTTGCGCGCCTCGTTCACAATTCCTTCTAATCTTGCAGAAATAGCATCTTCAATCCAGTCTGCGCCGCACTGCGAGCAAACTGTTGCAGGCACGTCTCTAACTACAACCACTCCGGAACCCAAATCAACAGTAAAGGTAGTCTTGCCTTCTTTTTTTGTGCCTCCGCAAAGCGGGCACTTATCGGGTGATGTTTTATACGTCATTTTTGCCTCCTTGTCTTATAATCCGATTCAAAATGTTCTAAATCGGGTTTATACGCTGTAATGATAAAACTCCATCCTGTTAATATATCAACCGCTGCAACAACATGGAGCGGTTCTTTATTTATCAATCCTAAAAACAATGCGCTCGGATATGGCCTATCATCGGGATAGTCCTCAATGATTTCTCCCTTTCTTAAGACCTCTTTAACAGTTTCCCTTGAAATACCTCTTTCAAACATTCGTTCAAGGGAATGTCTTTGCCATTCAATATGGCCATTTTCAAGGGCGCTACGTAATACATCCCTGTCCATTTACTTAATTATACTTTAATGGTAAGCGCTATTGCCATGAGATAAGCAATTAAATCACGGCATTCGAGGCAAATGGAAATATTAAAAGAAAATGGGGGCGGAGGGGAGAGGGGAGGGAAATTGTTTAAGCGGCGATGGCAAGGTTAGGGAACTGAGGCGCTCACTTATTAAATTAGGCGCTCCCTGATTTCATCCCACGAGGTCTCTTCTATCCATTTTTTAAGAATAATTAGCTTATTTTGTTTTATCCAATCACCCCATTTATTTGAGATTGCACCTCTTGCCGATGCCCTTAGTTCTTCTGGATTCTTATGAATCAATATTATTTTTCTATCGGGCGAGGAATAAATCCACTCTGCAATCCTCGTATTGATTCCTTTATCACCAAAACCATATCCGCTAATTACAAGTTGCTGTGAATGAGGCAATGCACGATAAAACTTGCAATAAATATCGGCGTATATCCCCCTCGTATACTGAAATATTTTGTTGAACGTGCCTACTAACATCTCGGGACGACCGCCTACCAAGTCCATATCTGTATTTACAAAATCTGGAGGGATGACAATTGATTCATTGCTCCAATCCCCACCGTTGGGGCGAAACCTGAACCAGTTCAGAGAGCCATGTAATTTAAACAGGCGAACTTTGAAAGATTCGCTTTCAAACAAATCGGGTTTCCAGTAACGAACACTATCCTCCGGTTTTCCAAAACCATCAGTAAATTGCTCATTAACGTTTATGCCTGCCTCCGATAAGCATTTCTCAATAACTGTATCGTGATTCAGTGAAAAAATATCTACATGCGACATTTGTTTGTCCCTATAGGCATCTATTAGACAATTCAAGTGGTCGGTGCGGCTTGGTTCTTTATTAAGAAGATGGTAAACGACATCATGAATGTAATTCGTCGCCTCTTCGGCAAGTGTATAAAGTTGCCACTTTTGATCATTGCCAACAAGAAGCGGAATACTCAAAGGCAAAATTCTGTCAATAAGGGATTGTACTGCTGGATTATCATAGTCGCCAGATTCACTATCTCTGATTTGGCTAGCCACATAATAGATATCTTCATAGTTTGTGAAACGGTCTTCTTGATTTAAATAATAACGATCAATCTCAATTTTTAACTTATTCAAAAACGACACAACTTTGGGGACATATTTATCTGGTATTCCAAGGTTCGTATATGTGGCAGAACCAAGGTCATAATTTCCATTGGTGTGGCGCATAATGTCTTCGCCGGAAAGAACCCGTTCTGTTATTTCTCTGGTTGATGGCAGTTCTGCAGGAATTGAAACACCAGCACCAACTAAAAAAGCAATTCTCATTAAAGATGGAGATGACATTATTTTTTTAGGCTGTCTATCCGAGTTGACTAATATTGTTCGTCATCTACCAACTAATCCCCTTTTCCCTTAAAAAATCTTGCGCAAATTTGTTCCCTGCTATCGCTGAAACTTTTAACATGAAAATCGCACCCTCTGAATCTAATTCTACAGCTCGCTCAATATCCTGAAATGCTTTTTGGTAATTACCAATCATTACATAAGCTCCTCCCCTTTTAAGATATGCCCCTGCATACGTCGGGTCTATTTCTATTGCTTTGTCAAAGTTCTTAATAGCTTCTCGATATTTTTTCATCATGCTATAAAGGAACCCGCGATTGACATAAGCCTCTACATTTTTTGCATCTAACTCTGTAACATAATTGAAGTCCGCCAATGCCTTTTTATAGTCCCTATGTATGCTATAGAGGAACCCACGCATATTATAAGCCCTAGCACTTTTGGGATTTAATTTTATAGTTTGGCTAAAAGCATATATTGCCTCCTGATAATCGCCTGCTATAAATAGCGCATGTCCCCTTTTATACCAATCAACAGCGCTTAATATGTTCACGGCTCTTGCATATTCTTTCTGTTTGTTTTTATCAGCCTTAACTGCCTCAAGCTCGGACTTTAACCTTTCTATTTCCTTAATCGCCTCATCCGCCTTTTTCCTCACATCCTCAAGCTCTTTTGATTTCTGAGCATCTTTTCGGAGTCTGTCAATTGCAGAAGAGACCTCTTTTGTGTCTGCCTTAATTCTGACCTTGAGATGATATTTTTCGCCATTCCATTTTTCGTTGAGTATCTCTGTCTGCACTATGCCTGCTGCAAGTACAACAACTTTGTCCTTTGTAAGCTGAAAGTTTTTGACCTCTGTCTCTGCCATAAGATATGTGCCTAATTCTTCAAGAACAAGCCTTTTTACCTGCTCAAGGGCGATGGCGCGGGCTGTTACCTTCGAATCTATCTCGCTTGCCTGATAGGTGTATTCTTTGATGAAGGTAACATTTGCTGCAAAGGATAGTCCGGCGGAGAACAGCACGAGGATAATCGCTGACAGGATAATAAAACGGTATTTAAGGAGCTTCTGCGATTTCATTTACTGAAATATAATCCCCTCAGCAATAAAAATCAAGGTAAAATTCACCTTCCAAAACTTTATTTCACCTCCTCTAATAATTCAAAAAATCTCTCTCTCGTCATCCCCGCGGTTGTCATGTTCGTGCGGATGTGAGTTACAGGCACAAGCCTCGGGCTGGTTTTTATTACAAGCGGTCTTTTTACTCCGGCCTTGGTCATAATGATATGGTCGCCCTTTTTTCTTTTGACGGCAAAGCCGTCAAGCTCAAATATATTAATCAGGGTTTCATAATGCGTGGGCGTGATTTTCTGCTCGGGCATTATGCTTAAACAGCGAGGGCGAGGTCTTCTTCAGCCAGGGGTTTTCTTGATTTCCATGAGTTGTCGGTTTTGAAAAAACCCGATTCCTCCAGGACTTCTTCCAGTGTTCCCATCTCCTGACACCCTTCAATAAAAGCCGCAACAGCTTCTTTAAGGGAATTTTTTGCGTCTTCAAGGGTCTCGCCAAAACTGGAGACGTTTAACTCCGGTGATAGGGCGACATAGAGGTCTCCTTCTTTGAATATCTCAATTCTTACAGATATATTCATAAACACCTCCGTTATTGAGGCTATTTTAGCATATTTAACCCTTTTTATAATCTCATGTAACTTGCTGTTTCAAAAAACGTATGTCCCTGAAAAACTTGCCCATTTCTCTCTCTTTAGTGCAAAATACTTAGTGCAAGTGTAAATGTAAGTGAAAGCAAAAAAATCCTGAAAACTTACACTCTCACTTACACTTACACTGAAAGAGAAAGGGATATTTTTGTGTCAATTAAGGTAGGAGTCATAGGAGTCGGCTATTTAGGGCAGCATCACGCGAGGATATATTCAGAGATAAAAGATGCCGAACTCATAGCCCTTGTTGATACCGATGAAGAAAGGGCAAAAAATCTTGCGCTTAAATATAATTGCAGGGCATATTCAGATTATAAAGACATTATTAATGAACTTGACGCTGTGAGCATTGTCACGCCGACTGTTTTGCATCACAAGATTGCGATGGACTTCATTAAGGCCGGAAAGGACGTCCTCATAGAAAAGCCGATAACAGTCAGCGTTGCTGAGGCGGATGAAATAATAAAAGAAGCGGAGAAGAAAAACCGCATAGTTCAGGTAGGGCATGTTGAAAGATATAACCCGGCCGTAACAGCGGTTTCAGGGCTGATAAAAAAGCCGCAGTTTCTTGAATCCGAGAGGGTATCTCCTTTTACCGGAAGAAGCACAGACATAGACATAACTCTGGATTTAATGATTCACGACATAGATATAATGCTCGGCTTTGCGGCTTCGCCTGTAAAGGAGATTAGGGCGCGGGGCGCAAGCGTGCTTACGGACAAGATAGACGTCGCGAAGGCCTGGCTTGAATTTGAAAACGGGTGCGCGGCTTCTGCAACCGCAAGCAGGCTTTCGCCTGAAAAGCAGAGAAGGCTTAAGATCTTTCAGGAGGATTCATTCATACATATTGATTACCAGAATCATGAAGTGAGGTTTTACTCAAAAAAAGGCGGTGCCATAGCATCTGATATAATACAGCCTGAGAAGAAAGAGCCTCTGAAAGAGGAGCTCATTGATTTTATCAGGTGCGTGCAAGAGAGAAAAAAGCCGCCTGTTTCAGCAGTTGAGGGCAGGGATGCGCTGAAGGTTGCTCTTGATATAACGGAGAAAATAAGAAAGGATTTGAGGAAATAGAATGGTTCCAATGTTAGACCTGAAAAGGGAATTTGCAGAGATTAAGAGCGAGGTCTTTGACATGCTCACTGAGATACTGGAGAGTTCGCAGTATGTCCTCGGGCCTAAGGTTTCAGAACTTGAAAGAAAGATAGCAAGTTATCACGGCGTTAATTCGGCAATAGGCGTGGCCTCTGGCACGGACGCGCTTCACCTAAGCATCGACGCCCTCGGAATAGGAGAAGGAGACGAGGTTATTACCACGCCTTTCACTTTTTTTGCTACTGCGGAGGCGATACTTTATACAGGCGCAATGCCTGTGTTTGTTGACATAGAGCCGGAGACGCTCAATATAGACGTAAACCAGATAGAAAAAAAGATTACCGCGAGAACAAAGGCCATCCTTCCCGTGCATATATTCGGCCATCCTGCGGATATGGATGCGATTCAAAAGATAGCCCAAAAACATAACCTTAAGATAATTGAGGACTGCGCGCAGGCCTTCGGCAGTTCCATCCACAATAAGAAGGCCGGAAGTTTCGGAGACGCGGGATGCTTTAGTTTTTATCCGAGCAAGAATCTCGGGGCTTACGGCGACGGGGGAATGATAACGCTTAATGATTCTGCAATTGCTGAGAACATTAAAAAGCTGCGTAATCACGGCTCAGGAGGCGCGTATAAACACGAGACCATCGGGTTCAACAGCAGGCTGGACGAGATTCAGGCCGGCATATTGCTCGTGAAATTTAAGCGGATTGATGAGTACAACCGCAAGAGAAGGCAGAACGCCGCGCTTTACACAAAGCTTTTGTCAGGCCAGGTAAAAGGCCCTGTGGAAAAAGAAGGTTTTTCCCATGTCTATCATCAATACACGATTATGACTCCGGGCAGGGACGCTGTTAAGGAGAAATTAAAGGCAGCCGGAATTTCATCGGTTGTCTATTATCCGATTCCTCTTCACCTGCAGGAGGCGCTTGGATTTTTAGGCCATAAGGAAGGGGATTTCCCTGTTGCTGAAAAGGCGGCGCGGGAAGCGCTTTCCCTGCCAATGTATCCCGGGCTTGAGGAAGAGACGATAAAGAAAATAGCAGAAATAATAATCAATTAAAGGTGAATTGGTGAATCGGTTAATTGGTGAATCGGAGAAAGAAAAAATCATTTGTCTCTACTTGCCCAATCACTGTTCTGCCCTATTCACCCATTCACCTATTCACCGTCTAACCAAGCTATGAATACCGTCATGATAGTTACAGGCGAGAGTTCGGGTGAATTATACGGTTCGCTTCTCGCAAAGGCGCTCAAAGAAAAATCTCCGGACGCGCGCATAATAGGGATAGGCGGAGAGAGGATGAGGGCTGCGGGAGTTGAGATGATATCTGGCATAGCAAGTTCATTCGGCATTTCAGAAGCGATTATTGCTTACAAGACTCTTAAAGCGACATTCAAAAAAGCCTTAGACGCCATAGACCAATTTTCTCCGCAAGTACTGGTTCTCATAGATTATCCGGATTTCAATATCAGGCTGGCAAAGGCCGCAAAGAAAAAGGGGATAAAGGTTCTATATTATGTAAGCCCGCAGGTCTGGGCGTGGCGCAAAGGAAGAGTAAAGACTATTGCCGGAATATCTGACAGGATTGCGGTGCTACTTCCTTTTGAAGAAGAGATTTATAAAGGCACGGGAGTCCCATGCGAATTCGTGGGGCATCCGATTCTTGAAGAGATAGAATCCATGAAAGAGGACAAAGCCAGTTTGCGGAAGGCTCTGGGAATAAATGAGGCCTCTCATGTAATTGCCCTTCTTCCGGGGAGTAGGCCGCATGAGCTAAAGAGCCTTTTGCCTGTTATGATAGATGTCGTGAAAAGCTTTAAGGCTGAGTTTCCTGATTATAACTGCAGGTTCGTAATGCCGGTTGCGCCCAATGTGGACATTGATAAATACCGGGATGAAATCAACATTCTCAAGGATGAAGGAGTTATTATTAGAAAAGAAAATGCGGTGAAGGTGCTTTCAACTTCTGATATGGCGGTTATTGCGTCCGGAACGGCAACATTACAGGCAGCCTTTCTTGAGACGCCGATGGTTGTGATATACAAGGTCTCGCCTTTTTCATATTTTATCGCGAAGCTTATAGTTGATGTAAAATATGTCTCGCTTATAAATGTCATTTCAGGCATAGAAGTCGTGAAGGAGTTTCTCCAGTCATATGCGAATGCAAAAAATATCATAAGCGAGCTAAAAAAGATTATGCAAGATAAAGATTACAGGGAAGATATGATAAACCGGTTCAGGGCTGCAAGAGAAATGTTCGCGGCCCAAAAGCCTTCGGCAAGGGTGGCTGAGATGATATGCGAGATGGCGGCATGAAAGACATCAAGAAAATATTAATCCTTGCAAGGCCCTATTGGGGAAGGATTGCGATTGCCGGAATAGGCAGCCTGATAATCTCAGGAATGAACGGGTTTCTTGCGTGGCTCGCAAAGCCGGCTGTTGACAGGATATTCGTGGATAAGAAATCGGAATACCTTCCGCTTATCGCGCTCGGCGTGCTTGTGGCGTATTCCGTTAAAGGAATTTTCTCTTTCATTCAGTCTTATCTTATGAAGTCCGCGGGCTCAAAGATAGTAAGGGACATAAGGAATAATCTCTACCAGCATATAACATTTCTTCCGATGAGCTTTTTCAGCAAAGACTCCACAGGCGCGATGATATCCAGGATAGTAAATGATGCCGGCTCGATTCAGGGCCTGCTGGCTTATACGATTAAAGATTTGTTTGTTGAGTCCTGCACGATAATCGTCCTTATCAGTGTGGCAATGTACATGAGGTGGGATTTGACGTTGATAACAATAGTTGTCCTGCCGTTGGCTCTTTACGGCGTTTCAAGGCTCGGCAAGAGGCTTAAAAAAGTAAGCATGAAGGTTCAGGAAAAGATTTCAAGGATTACCGAGATACTCTCCGAAAGTTTTTCAGGGATAAAGATAATAAAATCTTTCAACAGGGAAGAGGAGGAAATATCCCACTTTAAAAAGGACAATCAGGATTATTACAGAGAGCTTATGAGGTCCATAAGGATAATCGAGGCGACGTCCCTGATGATGGATATGGTCGCCGGCCTCGGGATAGCCTTTGTGATATGGTACGGCGGTAGCCTTGTTATTGACCAAAAGATAACTGCCGGAGCTTTCTTCTCATTCCTCACCGCGATATTCATGATATTCACGCCCGCAAGGAGG
>Ga0172368_10006842_pt1 | contig 12123 bp, 9 predicted proteins | sample Lak11m_FD_114540 | JGI IMG/M metagenome (GOLD analysis project Ga0172368, IMG submission 114540) | Freshwater microbial communities from Kabuno Bay, South-Kivu, Congo - kab_022012_11m | ecosystem: Environmental > Aquatic > Freshwater > Lake | place: Democratic Republic of the Congo: South-Kivu...
CGGGAGATAGACGAGATCGTGGCGGGGTTGTACGGGTTGTGAGGTTGGGTGGTCTCCCGAACCCCCCTCCCCCTTGCCCCCGCCCGCCAGGGGCGGGGGGATCACTCTTGCGCCGCGGTGTCTCTGGGAGCGGGAGATAGATGAGATCGTGGTGGGGTTGTACGGGTTGTGAGGTTGGGTGGTCTCCCGAACCCCCCTCCCCCTTGCCCCCGCCCGCCAGGGGCGGGGGTAACGACGCCCACCCACGGGGGTGGGGGTAACGACGCCCGCCCAAGGCGGTGGGGGCAACGGCGCCCGGCGCGAGGAGGAATCCCCCGCCCCTGGCGGGCGGGGGCAAGGGGGAGGGGGACGGTCGGTGTCGAATCCACCGTATGACGGAGGACCGGCCCATGCCCAGATCGCCGAACACAACGCGCCGCGCGCGTGAGTTGCGCAACGCCCCGACGCCAGCCGAGGTCCTCCTCTGGCATAGGCTTCGACGATGCGCCGTCGGAGGCCATCGCTTCCGGCGGCAGCAACCGATCGGTCCCTACTATGCCGACTTCTGCTGCCTCGCGCTCCGGATCGTTGTCGAGCTTGACGGAGACACGCACGAGGGCCTCGAGGAGCGCGACGCTCGGAAGGATGCCTATCTTGCCAAGTCGGCCTTCCGGGTGTTGCGTTTCTGGAACGACGACGTGTACCGGGATGTTGATGCGGTGGTTAGAGCAATCGCCGAGGCCTGCGGGGTGAAGTAGACGCCCCCCTCCCCCTTGCCCCCGCCCGCCAGGGGCGGGGGTAACGGCGCCCGCCCAAGGCGGTGGGGGTAACGGCGCCCGCCCAAGGCGGTGGGGGTAACGGCGCCCGGCGCGAGGAGGAATCCCCCGCCCCTGGCGGGCGGGGGCAAGGGGGAGGGGGACCGTCGGCACCGGACCTCCGGCGCGGACCGCGTAGCGACCTCGCTGCGGACGCGCGCGGCCGGGGCCACGCGGGGTCGTTGCCGTAGCGGAGCGTGAGAGCCCCCCGATTTCCCGCGCCATGGAGGACGGCGGCCATACCACGGCGAACTCGACGACGCTCTATTTGAGATGAGCGAGCGCGCCTCCAGGCATGTGTCCAGGATGTCCGTCATACCGCGAGCATGAATGCCCTCCATAGCATCCGCCGTCTGAGCGTCCGCGACGCCGACATGGTTCTGGCCTTCCTCGAGGCACTGGACGAGGCCAGCGTCGCCACGTTCCATCCCCATGCCTTCGATCTGGACCATGTGTTGCGGCTGCTGAGGGGGCGGCTGGCAGGCGCCGTGGACGCGTTCGGGGCGTTCGAGCAGGGACGCGATGACCTGATCGGCTACGTGTGGCTATCGGGCATGGAGACCACTCGCCCATCGCTCGGTCTCTGCGTGGCGGGAGCTCATCGCGGCCGGGGTCTCGGGCGAGCGCTCCTCGAGCGCGCGCTCGACGAAGCGGTTCTGCGGGGCCGGGACGAGGTGCACCTCTCCGTGATGCCGGAGAACAAGCCGGCCTTGAGCCTGTACCTCAGTGCGGGCTTCGAGGTCGTGGACACGGTGGAGGGCAAGCACGGTCACTACTACTGTATGGTCCTTCGCCTCGACCCGAGCCCGGCGGTACGGGCAAAGGTGATCCGCAAGCACCTTGCCGGACGCGACGTGCGCGTCATCCCCTACACGCATTGCGACTGGGCATGGGTGCATACGCGCCACTGGCACGCGCATCGCTACGCGCTCGTCTTCGAGGAAGTGCTGCGGGAGATGGAGCGCAACGCCGACTACCGCTGGTACCTGGACAACTACGCATGCCAGCTCCGGGCGCTCCTCGAGCTCAGGCCGGATCTGCTCCCCGCGCTTCGTATGCGTATCGCGGAGGGACGCGTGGAGGTGTGCGGGGCATACTCGAACGTCCGGCCCAACATGGTGGGCGACGAGACGTTCGTCAGGAACCTCGTCATCGGGAGGCGGGCGCTCGCCGAGGCGCTGCCGGAGGCCACACTGAAGGCGCACGCGGACGCAGTGGATGTGGCTGTGGGACACCCGCAGATGCCGCAGCTTCTGAGGCTCGGCGGCTTCTCCTACCTTCGGATGTGGAGGCCCTACGGCGCGCTATCGCTCAAAGGCGTGCCCAACGAGTTCGTGTGGCGAGGGCTCGACGGCTCCGAGGTGCTCGCGGCGCGGGGATGCTACGGTGGGCTCTTCTCGCTGGATGGAGATGCTCGCGCGCTGCTTGCGCCCGAGACGGCGGACCCGGATGCGCTTCTGTGCGCACTCTGGGACACCGATCTCGAAGTGCGCTGCCGGTACTCCGAGACTCCTCTCGCCTGGCTGTCCGTTGGCTGTGACGATGTACGGCCCAACCGCCTGATTGACGATACGCCGTTTGACGTTGCGGGCCTGTTGAGGCACCTAACGGCCAATGAGACAGGCGGAGGGCGGGAGCACCTCACCCCCTCACCCCTCTCCTCGGAGAGGAAAGGGGTCGAGGGCTTCCGCATGCGGTTCTCGACGCCGGGCGAGTTCTTCGCGGAGCTGGAGCAGCGGCGGGGCGATCTGCGGACCATCAGCGGAACGCTCGACCCCTGCGATGTGGCCTACAACTGCGCATGGAACGGCGAGCCGGGGCTTGCGGTACGGCGCATGGAAAACGACCGCGTCCTCGTGCAGGCGGAGACACTCCGTGCGCTGGCGGCGCTGGGCGGCGTCGCATACCCCGACGCGGCGCTCGATCGGCTCTGGCGCGATCATCTGCTGACCTGCGCACACGCGACCCAGTGGCTGTATGCACCAGACTTCGCCCGAATGCGCGACCTTGCGGACCGAGTTCGGCTGGAAGGGGAGAGGCTTCGCGACGAGGGCATTGATGCCCTGAGCAAGATGGCAGCCCATCCGCGCGACACGGCGTTCGTCGTCGCGAACCTTCTGCCGTACCCCCGACGGGCGATCGTCGAGGCGACGCTGTCCCGCTTCGGCGACCAGTGGCCGACGGCGTTCGCGGATGGCGACGGCCAGTTCCTGCCCGCTCAGACGATCCACGAGCACACGGGCCAGGGCGGGTATGCCGAGAAGCTCCAGGCCGTGGCGGTCGACCTTCCGGCCTGCGGGCTCGCCGTCCTGCGCCAGGTGCCCTGCGCGGCTGAGCCGAACGAGGAGACACGGGCCAGGCCCAGGCTGGACAACGGTCGCCTTGTCGTTCGGCTCCGTGAAGGCCGTATCACGACGATCACCGACCGCCTGACGCGCGCCGCGCTTGAGGCGCCCATAGGCCTGGAATGGGCCGGGCTGGTCGTCAAGGAGGTGGCTACCGCCGAGGGGCCCCTGCACGTCGGCCCGATCCGGGCTGAGCGTGTCTTCGAGTGGCAGCGGGGTGAGTTTATCGAGACCGGGCCGGTGCGGTGGCGCTACCGGAGGAGGGGCCGAGCAGCTCGCCTCAAGGCCGCCATGGACGTCGTCATGGAGGCGGGCTCACAGCGCCTCGACTTCGAGGTGGAGCTGGACTGGCCAGGGATTGACGGCTTTCTGGCCGTGCGCTTCCCGCTCCCATTGCCGGCCCGCATGTTCGGCGACATACCCTTCGGACTGGAGGATAAGGACATCGCCGCCGAGCCGTACGGCATGGACCACTGGGTTGGCCCCCACAGCATGGAGCGGACGCGCGAGGGGCTCTTCTACGCTCGGAGCTTCGTTGCGGTCGAGCCTCCGGACGAGGCAGGCTATGCCCTCATCAGCGGCAACACGGACCGCTACTACCTCCGCCAGGTGACCGGCAGGTACCTCGAGCACATCCTCATCAACAGCGTCGCCACGCTCGACGACTGGGAGCGACAGGTCGAGCCGACCACCCTCTCCGGGCGCGGTCTTCACCGTTTCCGGTTCAGCTTGCTGGTCTTGCCCAGGGGCGCTCCGACGGCCGCTATCGTGCGCGAGGCAGCAATGGTGCGTGGCCCGGCGCTCATACGAGAGGCCAGCCGCGGAGCTGCCGCCGTCGGGACGGTGAGCAGTCCGATCCTGAGCGTGGAACCCGCCGGCGTGAACGTGACCGCCTGCTACCGCGAGGGCGACGAGACCGTGTTGCGCATGCACGAGGCAGTCGGTTCAGAGAGCGACACGATCGTCACGCTTCCGGTCGCGCCGACATCCGCGCGGCTCACGGACTTTCTGGGCAACCCGACGTCCGGCGACGCCCCGCGGGTGGATGGCCGAACGGTGCGCGTGCGGCTGTCGCCTTGGCGCATAGTCACGCTGCGGCTCACGTTCTAGCCGCGCCGTGCGTCATGTTGTTGGGGCCGTTGCGAAGTGACAGCACAGCGACCGGGGAGCGCAACGCCCTCCAGTCAACGGCCCGACCTTCATCGCAAACTGTGACACGCGCCCTGGCCGCGGGCCCTGCAGGACCGCAGGCGACCCCGCGCGAAACGTCGGTCCGAAGGGAGAGTCATATGCCAGTGAAGTGGACCAAGCGGCTGATCGCCGACGAGCGCTACGAGGCCGCCGATGTCTTTGACGTCAACGGTGATGGGGCGCTCGACATCGTCTCCGGCGCCTTCTGGTACGAGGGCCCCGAGTTCAAGACCCGCCATCGAATCGGCGAGGTCCGGCCTGAAGGGGAGTACTTCGACAGCTTCTGCGCCATTCCCATGGACGTGAACGGGGACGGACGACCTGATCTGATCAACGGAAGCTGGTGGGGCCCGCTCCGCTGGCGCGAGAACCCCGGTCCGTCGGGCGGCGACTGGCCCGAGCATGTCATCGCCGAATGCGGCAATATCGAGGCCGTCATCACGGCCGACGTAGACGGCGACGGACAGGTCGAGATCGTCCCCAACACTCCGGGCGCTCCTCTGGTCGTCTACAAGCTCAGGACGGACGCCGCCGGACGCGGTCAGGGGCGGTTCGATGCCTTCACAATCCGTCCCGAAGCCCAGGGCCATGGTCTTGGCTGGGGCGACCTGACCGGCAACGGTATGGGCGATTTCATCCTGTCGCACGGCTGGCTGGAATGCCCGGACGACCCGTTGCGCGGACGGTGGTTGCTGCATGAGGACTTCAGCTTCGCCGGCGCGAGCGTGCCGATCCTCGTGGCCGACGTGAACCGCGACGGTCTGGCCGACATCATCGTCGGTCAGGGGCACAACTATGGCCTCGACTGGTGGGAACAGCGCCTCGATGCGGGGGTCCGTTCGTGGAACCGGCATCCCATAGACCCCTACTGCTCCCAGTACCATGCGATGGAGTGGGTGGATATTGACGGAGACGGTGAGCCCGAACTGGTCACGGGCAGCCGATATCGGGCGCACTGCGGCAACGACCCGGGCGAGTGGGACGACATCGGGTGCTACTACTTCAAGTGGAACGGCGAGTCGTTCAGCAAGCAGGTCATTGACCACGGCGAAGTCCGAGCGGCCACCGGTCTGGGCATCCGATTCGCCGTCTCCGACCTGCGCGGCACGGGCCGCCTCGACATCGTCGCGCCCGGCAAGGACGGGTTGTACGTCTTCTACAACGAAGGGACGTAGGCGGGACCGGCATGGGAGCCTGGAGGGTACCGCAATGAACGCACTACTGAGACGAAGGTCCTGGTTCGCCGCCTGCGCGCTGCTCATCCTGGGATGCGGGGCGAAACGCGAGCCGCCGCCGGCCGGTCCGGGCGGCCTTACGATCACAAGCGCCGCGTTCGCGAACGGGGAGCCGATCCCCGCAAAGCACACCGGTGACGGCGACGACGTATCTCCGCCCCTGCAGTGGACGGGGGCGCCGGCGAAGACCAAGAGCCTGGCTATGATCTGCGACGATCCCGACGCGCCGGGGGGGACGTTCGTCCACTGGCTGATATACGGCATCCCGGCCAGCGAAACCGGGCTGCCCGAGGGCGTACCTCGGGATGAGAAGCTCAAGAGCGGAGTCCGGCAGGGCACCAATGACTTCGGTCGGTTCGGCTATATCGGTCCGTCGCCGCCGAGTGGCCCGCTACACCACTACCACTTCAGGCTGTATGCCCTCGACGATGCCCTTGCGCTCAAGCCCGGAGCCACACGCGCCGACCTCGATGCCGCCATGAAGGCCCACATTATCGCCTCAGGGGAGCTCGTAGGCACGTACAGGAGGTAGCCCCTACCTCGTCCCCTCGAAGAAGAGTGAGGGGCCTGGCTCCTCCCTCTCCTTTCCAAGGAGAGGGCTGGGGTGAGGTTGGCGAACCGGGGCTACCGCTCGGGGCCGTCAGTGGCCGGCGTACCCTCAGCCCGCTCGGCCAGCCGCCGCACCACCTCCTCCAGCTCAACACGGGCGTACCAGCACCCATGTTTCAGCGCTTGTCGGTAGGCCTTAGCGGCGCCCTCGAGGTCGCTGAGGTCCCCGCGCACGCGCCCGATCACGACGAAGCGGCGAGCGGTGTTGAGACCGCGTGCCATGCGCTCGCAGTCCAGGAGGGTACGGCGCGCCTCAGTGTCGCGTCCAAGGACCGTCAACGCACGGCTGGCGCAGAGCGCGGCGTCGAGGCCTCGCTCCATGGCGACGCCCTCTGCGAGACGCCGCGCCGTCTCGAAGGCCTCCAGCGCATCTGACGCGCGTCCGGCAGGGAGCAGTTGGTGGCCGAAGTCAATCCACGCCGCGCACAGCTTGGGCTGGAGCTCCACGGCGCGGCGTGCGACGGGCAGGTAGACCTCGGGGGCCACGCCGAGTTGACGGAGGGCACCGGCGGCCCGGAGGCAAGCGTCCCAATGGTCAGCGAACCTGCTCAGGAGTTCCTCCACCCAGGCGCGCGCCTCATCGGTCCTCCCGACCTTCAGCAAGGTCGGGAGACCGCGCCAGTACACGTCGAGCCAAGAGGGGTCGAGCTCATGCGACCGGGCATATGCTTCAGCGGCTCTGTTGGGCTCGCCCGCCCGGTCGAGGGCCGTTCCCAGGAACGTCCAGGCCCTGGCGTTGCCCGGGTTCCGCGCAAGAAACGCCTCCCAGATGGCTACGCCCGTTGAGAACTCGAACCGGAAGTCGTGGTACCGGTTCAGGGCGTCCCAAGCGTCGGCGGTTTCCGGCTCGCGCGCCAGGACGCGCTTGAGCATTGCCACCGTGCGCTGCCCCTCTCGCCCCCGCACCAATCCCCTGGATGCGCGCAGATCGGCCAGCAACTTGGCCGCATACAGGTAGTTCGGGTCCACCTCCACCGCGCGCTTGAGGCGCGCCTCGATCAGGTCGGATCTCCCCATAACCAGCAGGGCATTGTGGCTGCGAGCCAGTGCGAACGTATCATCGGGATCCACGGCGAGAGCGGCATCGTAGGCTGCTGCGGCCTCCACTGGCTTGCCCCAGGCGTCATAGGTGGCCGCGAGCTCGTGTCGGTGTGCAAGGTTCCGGGGTTCCTCGGCCATGGCCGCCATGAACTCGGCGGCAGCCCGCTCGTAGTGCTCCGGCTTGCGCTCCGTCGCGTATTGCGCGACCGGTCCGCCGCTGAGCGCCCTCTCCGCCAACCCGCGAAGATGGTGGCGCGTGGCCGAGCTTGCGACATGCGTCAGTGCGCCCAGGTAGACCTGCGCCGCCTCCTCGCACCGGCCCTGCAGGCAGAGGAGTTGGCCCAGACGGAGCGTCGCCCGCAGCGCCCGCGGCTGACGCCGGAGCGTCTCGCGGTACTGCTCCTCGGCTTCCCCCACGCGGCTCTCCGCCAGCAGGAGGTCGGCCAGCTCCACACGCTTTCGCCAGCCTCGCGGGAAGCGCACCGCATACTTCGCAAGCGTTTCGATCCGCTGGGCGCAACGCCCCACTCGATACTCGAAGACCGCGTGGTGCTCCAGCACTCCGCCGGACGGCAAGGGTACGTGGATCACTCGCGTGTCGGCCATGCGCGCCGCGATCTCGTCGAGGAGGGGTCCCAGCAGCTTCGATCGGCGTGCGCCACGTCGCGCTCCGTCGCCCGGCTGGGACCTATCGGACGTGTCGGGCCGATCCGACCGGTCGGACCTCTCCGACCGCTCCAACATCGCCGCGAGCATCCGCTGTGCCCTGGCCACACGCTGCCGCGCGGCGTTCCCCGTGATGGCCAAGTTCTGCGCGATCTCCTCGTATGAGTCGCCATGGATCCGGTAGGAGATGAACGGCTCGCGCAGATGCTCGGGCAGGCGATTCACCAGGCCGATCGCCCATTCCAGGAGCAGGCGCCGCTCCACGATCTCGTGCACCGACTCGGCCTGAGACATGTAGGCCGCTTCGTCGAGGGGCATCGTCGCCGGCGTCCGGCGATCGTCTCGCATCTGCGACCGGCACACGTTCTCCGCCATCCTGGCGACGTAGGCCGGCATCCTCTCCCCGGCCTGGGCTACGAGGTCCCACTTGAGGAGGGCGCGGGTCATGACGGTGCTGAGGGCGTCCTCAAGGGCATCTGGCCGGCCGCGGAAGAACCGGCGGCAGACGCGCCGCGCCTGCTCCTCGAGGTCACACCAGATATGGTCGCTGGGTTCTGCGAAGCTCATAAACATGGCGCCCGATCGAACTGCAGGCAGGGATGGGGTCGTCTACGGGCACTGGATTCTTCGCACGGCAGCTACAGGAGTCCTGCAGTGGGGCCGGTGACGCCCGGCAAAGCACGCGAGGCGCTAGTATCCGAGCCGACGGTCACGGGGAACGCCCGCTGCGCTCACGGCGGCGCGACGGCGGCGGAGGCCCGAAGCGAACGCTCTGTCAGTCTTGGAGCGGGCATCCGCGGAACCGCGTATACCAATCGTTAGTCTCACTAACCACATCTCCGGGTCGGCCTGGTCGGCGACCGGAGATCCTGGGGCGGAGCGATACCCGCGTTGCCCCGGAACCCAAGGAGAAACTCGAATGTCGCAAAGCAATATCGGACGAATCGCAGGCCTGGCCGCAGTGGCGCTTGCACTGCTACCGGCCCGCGTGCTCGCTCAGGCCAACCCCGGCATGCCGTTCTACGGCTACGGATCCATCGTGTCCAATCCGGCCTACCCCATAGTGGGGGAGGCCGCGAGTATCGCCGTCACGGTCGGCAACACCGGCACGGCGGCGGCGACCAATGTCCAGGTGAAGCTGTCCTTCAACGACTGGGGTGTCACGTTCCAGGGCTGGCAGGAGATCGGGACCGCCACCATCGCCGGCATCGCGCCGGGCGGCACCGCGACCGTCAACTTCAGCCACGTCTTCCAGAGCCGCGCACACACCTGCCTGGAAGCGCTGATAGTCGGCGCGGACGAGAACGCCGACCCGAACGACGACCGCGGCCAGATCAACCTCGAGGTGATCAACTCGGGCGAGACCTTCAGCTACGGCGTGCCGGTCGTCAACAACGGCGATCAGCCCCTCGACCTGCTTGTGAGGGGCCATTGCCGACGCCAGGGCGACCCGGCAGGAACGGTGGACCGATGCAAGCCCGTTGACGAGGTCGTCCACCTGGAGCCCGGCGACGGTGTCATCGTCCCGGTCGAGATAGACCTGCGCGGCATGCCCGACGGCGCCGTCGTCGAGTTTGTTGTGGATGCGTTCAACCTCGCCCACCCCGGCAATGTCAACCAGCGCGAGCATGTTCTGCTCCGTGTCGTGAAGTCCACCGCGAAGACCGACAAGGCCTACGTGCTCAGCAGTCTGACGGCGCTTGCAGGCGGGCTGCCGAAGGGACCCCAGGCAAACCGATTCCGTAACGCCCTAAAGCACCTCGAGGCCGCGCTGGACCCAAAACTGTGGATTGACGGAAACCACGTGGTGCGCAACTCCGGCGAGCGCGTCTTCGCCAACGAGGGGTTCTTTGACATCGCCGTCTCGGTTCTGCTGCCTGAGCTGCCAGCAACGCTGAGGGCTCCGGTCGCCGACGCGCTCAGGACCCTAGTGGACTGCGACCGCATCCTTGCGCAGACCGCTGAGGGCGAGGCCATCGGGCTCCTTCTTCCCGCCGTGCAGAAGCTGAGGGAGCAGGGCGACGCCGCCCGCGAGGCCGGCCAGTACGCCGACGCCATCCACTTCTACAAGAAGGCCTGGCAGGCGGCAACTCGCTAGCCGCATTCGACACCCGGGAGGACCGAAGGGCGCCGCTCCGCACGGACGGCGCCCTTCTCATCTCGGACGACCGCGCGCCGCCTACGCGAAGCGCAGGCAGACCGGCAGGGGCGCCTCGCACGAGTGACCGGTGGGATCCAACCGACCGTCCTTCTCGTTGACGCGCAGTACGACGATGCTGTTCGAGTCCTGGTTTGCGACGATCACGAACCGACCCGAGGGATCCGCTATGAAGTTGCGCGGCGTACGGCCCAGAGTCGGCTGGTGGCACACGAACCGGAGTGCGCCGCTGGCTGGGTTCACCGCGAATGCGGCAAGGCTGTCGTGGCCACGGTTGGAGCCGTACACCCACTTGCCCGACGGATGGACTACGACCTCAGCCGTTGTGCTGATTCCTGTGAAACTCTCGGGAAGCGTCCTCACTACGCCGACGGCGGTCAGAGCGCCGCGGGCCGCATCATACCGATAGGCCGCTATGGTGGACTTGAGCTCGTTGATGACGTAGACGAACCGACCGTTCGGATGGAAGGCCAGGTGCCTGGGACCCGCGCCGGGCTCGGCGGCGATGTGCGGCGGAGCGTTGGGCGAGAGCACGCCCTTCTCGGCGTCGAAGCGGTACACGAGGACCTGATCGGTCCCGAGATCGCACGCGAGGGCGAACCGGTTCGCCGCGTCCAGGTGGACTGAGTGGGCGTGCGGTCCCTCCTGCCGGGCCTTGTTCACGCCGGCGCCCTCATGCTGGATGACACACGACGCGTCGCCCAGCCCGCCGTCGGCGTTCACCGGCAGGACCGCCACCGTACCCGAGCCGTAGTTGGCCACAAGGACGTGACGGCCCGACTTCGACAGGCATATGTGGCAGGGATACGAGCCGTGGGACGACTTGACATTGAGCGGATGCAGCCGACCCGCGCTCGGATCGCGCCTGAAGGCAGATACCGAGCCTGTGGCCGCGCCACCGAAGTCGCCGACCTCGTTGACGGCATATACATGGCGTCCATCGCGAGCTATTGCCAGGAACGACGGGCTCGCGCACTCCGCAACAACGCCCTTGTTGGCTATCGCACCGGTGTCCGCGTCCATCTCCAGCAGATGGATGCCCCCCGAGCCGCGCGTGTAGGTTCCCACATAGATGGATGGCATGGACGCTCCCCCTGTTCGTCGCCGAAGCGCTTCCTTACCTACGCAGCGAGGCGCTTCTTCGCTTCCTCAAGTATTGCCACAGTCGCGGTCGCCCCGCACCGGGTCGCCCCGGCCGCACGCACCTCGAGCAGCGCATCGAGCGTACGAACCCCGCCGGCGGCCTTCACCTGCACGTGGGACGGCGCATGCTTGCGCATGAGCTTCAGGTCCTCGATGGTGGCCCCGCCGGTTCCGTAACCCGTCGAGGTCTTCACAAAGTCCGCGCCGACCTCGCCGCAGATCCCGCACAGGCGTACCTTCTGGTCGTCGTTAAGGTAGCAGTTCTCGAAGATGACCTTGAGGATGGCGCCGCCTGCATGCGCGGCACCGGCCACGGCGGCGATGTCGTCTTGCACGTAGGCCCAGTGCCCGCTCAGGACCTTCCCTATGTTCACCACCATGTCCAGCTCTCTTGCGCCGTCTTGAAGCGCCTGATGGGCCTCGGCGATCTTGATGGCGGTGGTATGGCCTCCGTGCGGGAAGCCGATGGTGGTGCTCGGAGCGACCGTGGTGTCCTTGCCGCTCTTCAGAATCGCGGCGCACCGGGCCACGTAGTAGGGCTTGATGCAGACGGTCGCCACGTCATAGTCCAGGGCGACCCGGCAACCCCGCTCCAGGTCCTCATCGGTCAGTACGGGCTGCAGGAGCGAATGGTCAATCATCTTGGCCAACTCGGCCAGTGTGAAGTCCACGATAGCGCCTCCTAGACGGGCATGAACTGGCGCAGGAAGCGCGCCGACTGGCGCAGAGCCGCCTTGCGCATCTCGAGGGAGCCCTCGTAGGCGCGGTCCTCCACCTCGATGCAGACCGCGCCGTCGTAGCCGGCCTCCGTCAGCGCCGAGAAGAAGGGGCCCCACTCGACGTCTCCCAGGCCTGGCAGTTTCGGCGTGTGGAACTCAAGCGGCGTCGCCAGGATGCCGACTTCGGCGAGCCGGCTGCGGTCCACGCGAGCATCCTTGGCA
>Ga0172368_10006844_pt1 | contig 12117 bp, 10 predicted proteins | sample Lak11m_FD_114540 | JGI IMG/M metagenome (GOLD analysis project Ga0172368, IMG submission 114540) | Freshwater microbial communities from Kabuno Bay, South-Kivu, Congo - kab_022012_11m | ecosystem: Environmental > Aquatic > Freshwater > Lake | place: Democratic Republic of the Congo: South-Kivu...
CCTCACCCATTCGTGCCGCGACTTGTAAAAGATCTTGGCCTTTGTGCCGAGCTTGGCCAGGAACTGAAATGTCTCAGGCTTGTTCAGCTCGACCTGGATCGGGTCGTCTGGATCGTTGAGATCGCCGATTCGGATCGCCTGAACGGGGCAGGCCTCGGCGCAAGCCGGGGTGTAGGAGATCGTTTCGGCCCCTTCCAGGGCGGCCTTGTCCTGCGCCTGGTGGAACCGGCCGTGGCAGAGATTGCATTTCTCGACCACGCCGCGCATCTTCGGCGCCACCGCCGGGTTAAGCGTCTGTTCCATGCCCTCGGGCCACGACGGGTCAAACCAGTTGAAGTAGCGCGCATGATACGGGCAGGCCGCCATGCAATAGCGGCAGCCGAAGCAGCGCTGGGGCATTTGGGTAACGATGCCCGTCCGCGAATCCAGTTCGACGGCCTGTTGCGGGCAGACGTGTTCGCAGGGCGGCTCGTCGCACTGCTGGCACATCATCGGCGCGAAGACGGTCTTGCGGGCAGGCATCGGAGCCGGATCGTTGACTTTGAACACCCGCATCGGCGTGATCGACGTCCTCTCGTTCACTGTCTCGCGCGCCGGCGCGACGTTGTTCTCGACGGCGCAGGCGATCATGCAAGCGCCGCATCCGGTACAGGCATCCAGATCGATCAACATTCCGTAGCGGAACTTGCGATTGGCCTTTTTGGTTTCCATTGTTCCGGCGGCCATCGCTACGCCCTCCTCACCCGCGCCCAAGCCACGCGCCGCGTTCCATCCGTTCCGGCCTCGAAAAGGTCGCGCGTGGAGTTGCCGCCGGAGGCCTCCACGGCGGCTTCGATCACACCGGGCAGCACGGCGTCGTCCACCTCAAGCAGCATCCGCCGTTGCCCCTGGGGCGTCTCCAGTGGCACCGGTTGTCCGCCCGCGATTCCGAAGTTCGCCGCCGTGGACGGGTGAATGGCAGCCCGGCCAGCCGGACGGCGAAGCAGCGACTCCTTATCCAGCTTGCCCGCCAGCGGCGGACGCACATTGCCGGCCTCGCCCATCCATCCCGTTGCGATCAACGCCAGCGGGAACCCGTCCGGCGGCTGGATCGAAGCCCGGCTGGTGAGCGCGGCGAGGAGCCGGCCGGTTTCAACTGCAGCCGCGCCTGACAGACGCGCCTTGAGCCGCTCAGGCAAAGGTTCGGTATCGGTCCATTCCGCGCCTTCAGAGAAAGCTTTCCAGACATCGCCGGCCGAACCAAGTTCGATGACCTTCCGTCCCGCAACGATACCGCGCCTGGCCGCGTGAATCTCGCCGGCTCTGTCTTTCACCGCTGTTTCCAGGTCAAATCCTTCGGCGAGGTCCGCGCCCATCCGGCTGGCGGCCAAGGCCAGAAACTCATCAGCCCGCAGAGTGCCTTCGGGCCGCTTCAGGACGGGCGGCGCCACGGCGTAACCAGGTTGCCCGGTCGAAGCGCTCTCGGTCCAGTCCTCCATCGGCGCGGGCGTCGCAACGACGGCGCGCGCTCGTAAAGCGACGTCGCCGTGCCAGCTCGACAAGGCGACAATGAACGCGTCCTTGGCCAGTTTTCGCGCGATCAGATTCCACGGCGCCGAGAATCCGGCCATGGCCCGGTCAGCGATCAGAACGGCGATGCTGTGATCGGGTACGTTTACCAGCGCCGTCGAACCCGCCAACGGGCTCGGCCCGGCATAGGGCCGGATGCCGCCTTCGGCGCCAACGCTGCCCAACAGTACGTTGACCGCGGCGATGAGCGTTTCGGTTTCCATCTCGAACGGGCCCGAGGCGAATTCGCCGCCGCCAACCACCACGTCCGGCGTCCCCGCGGCGAGATCCATGGCCAGTTGGCGGATGGTTTCGGGCTTCAGCCCGGTCGCCTCGGCGGACCGTTCCAGAGGCATCTGCGCCATGAGCGATCGAAGCTCCGCCAGCCCTTCGATCGCCGGCGCCTTCTCACTCAGAACGCTCGCCAGCGCGAGCGCGAAAGCCCCCTCGCTGCCGGGCAGGATCGGTAAAAACCGGTCGGCGAGTTGCGCCTGGCGCGAAAAACTGGACCCGGCATGGTAGAGACGGACGTCGCCCCTCGCACGGCGCCCGGCGAGTTCGGAAGCGCCAGGAAAACCGTCCAACAGCGGAGCACCGATGCTCAACACCGTGGACGTCCCCGGCCAATCGAACCCCAACCGCGATTTCGTCCCGCACAGCGCCGCCGCGGCGTCCAGCGTCGAGCGTTCTGGCAGCGGCGGAGTCACGTAGATCCCGCTCTTGACGGCGCCGGCGAACCTTTTGTACAGCGCCGACATCGCCCTGCCGGGCCTCTCGTCGAGAATTGCGATCGAGCCGCCGCCGGCGTTCTTGCACGCCTCGGCCACCGCGTCCGCAGCGGCATCCGAGGTGACCGGTTTCCCGTCAAGCAGACACTTTTTCAGCCGCGCCGGATGCCAGGGCAATTGGTGTGAACCGAAGGCCAGGGCGCATACAGGGCTCGTTTCGCTGTCGCCGGCGCGCTTCGGCATCACGCCGATAGGATGTCCATCGACACATCTGACCTGCACAGGACAACCGCCCCGGCACAACGTGCAGACGCTGTTGCGGACCGTGAGTTCACCGGTTTTGGGCACGGGAATCCACGGCCAGTTCTGCGTCCAGATCGACACGTCGTCCAGCAGCTTGTAGGGGATTGGCGTCAGTGGCAGCGCGGCGATTGCTCCGCCGCCCAGCATCAGAATGTCTCTGCGCTTGATCATCCGGGTCATCCTCTTAGCGATGGCACCCGAGGCACCCGGCCTCGGCGCCCTTTTCCTTGTGGCACGCCATGCAGTCGTCCATCTTCATGCCCTGGTGGACGGCCCTGCGCATCCTCGAAATGCTCGGCCCCCAGATGTCCCGGCTGTAGCCGCTGACAACGTTGTATTCGTATGGCCGTAGCGTCGCGGTGCTACCGTGGTCCCCGTGACAGCGTTCGCACTTCAGATTCGCTTTTTTGACATGAATCGCGTGCGAGAATCTCACGTTGACGGGTTGCTTTGCATAGACCAGCCAATCCACCTCCTTTTCCGGCTTCACGTGGGATTCAACGAACTTTTTCTCCGCCGCCGTCTTTCCTACCGGTTCGGGGTGGCACGCCGCGCATCCTTCCAGCTTGGGCAAACCGGCGTAGGAGGCGTCGGCGCGGAAATCGTGGCACGACACGCAGTCCATTTCCGCCTTCACTTTGTGGGCCTGGTGGCTGAACTGGAGCGCCTGTTGCCTCTGCTTGTACAGCACCTTCGGCAAACCCGCCCAACCCGCGGCCAGCATCACCGCCGCTCCGGCCAAGAAGAATATCGCGCTACGCATCTGATCCGGTGCTCCGTTTATGAACTTTTCCACGTCACCTGCGGGCTGAAGAACTCGTTGAAAAGCCGGGCGATCTCCTCGGCCGGCAGATGCCCCAGTAGACTGGCGTCCGGCGTGCCGCCATCGTTCAGCACCACGCCCAGTTCACTGTCGCTAGCCTGCGCGCATGAATGGACGTAGCTGCCAAGCCGCTCCACCTCCTGCGCCATCCAATCGGCCGCCTGGCCCCCCGTCATCAGGCCCTGGCGCGCTACACCGCCGGGCGACTCCCATCCTTCATAGAGCCAACCAGCCCCGTAGGGATCAGCCGCCAGACGGGAAGGATCGCTGCGCAGGTAAACATTGGCAGTGCTGATCAGGATCTCGTTGGGAAACATCAGCGGCCACGTCATGCCCTCGACCGTCAACGTCACGCTGGGCCGCCTCACGCCTCTTGCCGACACGAAGCTGATTCGTTGCAGACTGGTCAAAAGCCTGGCCAAAAACCCGTCGGCTCCGACATGGCAGCATCCGTTGTCGCCCACGTTCAGCCACAGGTGGTTCGGCGCGTAGTAGAGATTCCTCGGCACCCGGATGCCCTCGACTAAGGGGTCGCGGCCATCGCCCGAGGTCTGGTGGGCGTAGCCCGGCTGCGACAGCGCCAGGTAAAGGCCGCAGTACTGGTAGTTGTTCCCCCCGCAGCGGCTGATAATCGACTCGCTGTATGGGATGTATTTCTTCACCGGAGCGACCGCACAGTACTGCACCAACTGCTCCTCCAGGTAGGGGCAGGTTCCAGCGCCGCTTTCGTCGTCGCGGCCCTGGAAGATACGGCACCCCGTGTGGGCGCCAGATCCGCAGATGCCGGCCAGCCCCGGCTCCGGCGCTTCGACGATCAGTTTTCGCACAGGCGCCGCCGCGCAGCCGCGCACGTGAGCCTCCTTGAGAAACGGGCAGTTCATCTTCTGATCCCCGCCGCGCGAATGGCTCAGTTGCCCTTTTTCTCCGGGGCGGGCTGATCCAGCGGTTCGCCGCCGTCGGCCATCGTCCAGCCCAGTTCCGGCACGTGCATAGCGTGCGAGTCGTCCGTTTGCGTCGCCTTACGCCGCATCCAAACCTCACTGGCAACGTTGTATGCAACCGCCACGACGCACACCAGCGTCACAATCCCAAGACCAGCATTGGTCAGGTTCAACCACAACGTCTGCGGGTCGTTCCAATCGAGTCCAAACATATTCAACCTCCCTGGTCTCGGAACGGTCCGGCATTCCTACACGGACCTCCGGCCACCCTGTTTGTAGCAATCGTGGACCCATTGGCGACGCGGCCCGAAAAAACTTTTGGAATCAACAACTTGGCAGAGTATGCAGGCTGGTGAGAACTTCGGCGTGTGGGGTTTCCCAACTGGCGTTGTCTTGAATTCCGCCACAGCCGGCGCTGTGGGGCGGACGAGCGGCACCGGTCGCCAGAATCGGTTTGACTACTGGTAGACGACGTGTCCCATTGGCGTGACCGTGGCGCCTGCGGGACAGTAGACTTCGGTCACGCTACTGACCGGTTGCATGCTGGCGAAGACGAATCCGAGTTCGCCTACGTTGTAAATGGTGATCTGGGCCCCGGCAATGAGGTTGAAGCCCAGACCTGCGCACTTGGCCCCCTTGGCCCTGCCGCTGCGCCAGTACATGGCGGAGTAACCAAAGCTGATAATGGCCCCGGCCGCGGCTTCCTGAAAGCAGACGCTGCCTTCGAAGTCGGCCGCCGATTGGACCGAATCGGGGACTTCAAGGTCACCGGGCAATCCGCCGATGGTAAACGCGACAGCCTTGCCGACGGCCGCACCGCCTTGCGCTCCGAACACAAGATAGTGTCCGGCGAGCGCCTCGCCCGGCTTCCAGATTCGATACGACTGAAGTATGAGGCCAGCGCTGACTCCTTCACCAAGGGCAGGCGTGACTCCGATGAGGGGCTGAATCGTCCAAAGTCCCATATTCGTATGCCTCGATTTCCTCCGAGTTCAGCAAGCCCGATACGGGCATTGCCTACTGAGCCGGAATTATCCTCCCCGGCAACGGTGGAGTCAATCGTCGCCAATGCACCGGGAATGGCACTTCATGAAGAAATCGCAACCGGGGAACAACTTCTTTCGGAAGGTGTCCAAAGGGGTGAGCGCCCAGACCCCATGCCGTCGGGCGGGGCGCGAAGGACGGCGGAAAGTGAGCGAGCCATGTTTGAACAGAGCTTCGTCCAGCCGAATTCGCGCGTACGAACCGGCTGGAGCCTGGTGACGTCGTTTGGCCTGCAGGCGATTCTGGTGACGGTCGCGTTGGCGATTCCGTTGATCAACCCCGAGATCCTGCCGAAGGTCCTCGAAGCGGGCATCCTGCTCGCGCCGCCCACGCCGCCGCCGGGGCGGCCGCCGGAGATGCCCCCGGCGCTGGCCGCGAGCCGTGCACCCGTCCGGAATGCGCCCGATGGCTTCTACCAGCCGGCAACGATGCCGGCCAAGCCGGCGATTCTGATCGATCCACCCGAGCAGGCCGGCGTTGGCGATCCGGGTCCGTATGTTCCAGGCGCAGTGCCCGGCGCCGGTCCCGGCCACGGTTCCGAGTTCGTCCGGTCGCTGCTGGATTCGGCGCGGGCGGCTGAGGCGCCGCCGGTGCAGGCGGCGAGGCCCGCGGAACCGCCGGCAGCGCCGGCCCCGCCGATTCACGTCAGCAGGGGCGTGCAGGAGGCGATGCTCATCGAAAAGGTGATTCCCCGTTATCCGCAACTCGCCATCCAGACCCGCGTCGAGGGCGTCGTCCACCTCACGGCGCTCATCAGCCGTGAAGGCCGAGTGACGCAGTTGCGCGTGATCAGCGGCCACCCATTGCTTGTTCCCGCGGCGATTGAGGCAGTGAGGCAGTGGCGCTACCGGCCCACACTGCTCAGCGGCGTCCCCATGGAGGTGGTGACGCAGGTGGACGTCAACTTCACCCTGGGGCGGTGACAGCGAAGGTGAAGGCAGGGCCGCGATCTAGCGCGACGCAACGAAACGGCTTTGCGTCATTCTGCTGGTTTTATCATTAGAGGGTGCGCACTTTATCTCTAGTCCTGTGCAGCCTGTGGCTGCTGACGCCGCATGGCTTCAGCCAAGGCGTGGCGCCGGGCAACTCGGCAGTGGATGCACTGACGGCCCTCCAAGCCATCGAGGCCCAAGTGAAAAACCTCCCGGCTGCGGCGAACGCTCAAGTGGCCGGCCTGGCGGGTGAGACCCGGCGCGTGTACAGAAACTGGGCGGCGAACCGGGACGAACCAGGGCCGGCGCCGCCGTCCCTCGACAGCAAGGAGGCCATCGAGAAGTATGTCTCCTCGCTCAGGCGGCACATCGAGGACGGAGAGCGGCGAAAGCCCGGAAGCGCATTTCACTTGGGCCGAGTGGAGGTGAACGTCATCTCGGACGCAGTCCAGGTGGCCACGGCCAGCACGATCGAGGAGCCGGAATTCCGGACGGCCAATGCCAGCGTGGCGACTCAGGCGTTGAATCTGCTGCCCGGCGTCTCGATGCAATTCGCCGGCGCACGCAACGAGGGCGGAGTCCTCGTACGGGGATTCGATGCCCGCCAAGTTCCGCTCTACCTGGATGGCATCCCCGTGTATGTGCCGTACGACGGTTACGTGGACCTCAACCGGTTTCTCACCTCCGACGTAAGCGAGATGCAGGTGGCCAAGGGATTCACATCCCCGTTGTATGGTCCAAACGCTATCGGCGGCGCAATCAACATGATTTCGAAGGCGCCCACACGGCCCCTGAACCTGGACATGGGCGCCGGATATGGATCTGGCGGCAGGGCGAGCGGGTTCGCGAATGCAGGTTCACGCTGGAGGAAGTTTTGGGTGCAGGGCGGTTTCGCCTGGCTGTCGGCTGACTCATATCCGTTGCCCGGGGGCTTCCACCCTGTCTCGGTCCAGCCGTCCGGCGACCGCCTCAATGCCTACCAGACCGATTACAAGACCCGTCTGCGCGCCGCCTGGACACCAAACGATTCGGATCAGTACACCTTTACCTACGCCAACCAGCAGGGCGAGAAGGGCCAACCCCCTTACGCCGGCACGGACACTCGAGTGCGCACACGCTTCTGGCAATGGCCCGATTGGGACAAAGAAAGCTTCTACTTCATTGCCAACAAGAACCTCGGCGCCGCGTCGTATATGCGAGCCCGGGTCTACCATGACGCCTCCTTCAACCGGCTGAAATCGTTCGACGACGCCCGCTACGCCACCCAAACACGGCCGTCGTCGTTCACCAGCATCTATGACGACGGAACCTACGGTGGGATCGTCGAACTTGGCACCCGCCGTTTGCCCAGACAAACGCTTAAGGGATCCCTCTTCTTCAAAGACGACACGCACCGCGAAGGAAACCTGGGAGAGCCAGAACGCAGTTTCCGCGACCAGTCGTTCTCGCTGGGCGCCGAAGATACCGTGCGCATAGGCGAGCGTACCTCGGCGGTGCTCGGCATGAGCGCCGATCATATCCACGTGGTCAACGCCGAGAACTACCAGAATGGCCTGATCCTGCCGTTTCCCCGGAACGATCTCTGGTCGCTGAACGCTCAAGCCGGCGTGTTTCATTCGATTCTCGATTCGGGAAGGCTGCGCTTCACCTTTGCGCACAAGACGCGTCTGCCGACGATGAAGGAACGCTACTCCTACAGGCTGGGGACGGCCATTCCGAATCCCGAATTGGGCGAAGAGCGTTCTCAGAACTGGGAGGCCGGCTATTCCCATCTGCTGGGCCGGGCCACCTTCATCGAGGGTGCGCTGTTTCTGAGCCGGATCGCGCATTCGACGCAACGCTACTACATCCAGCCAAACCTCTATCAACTGCGCGACATGGGCGATGCGCGCCATACGGGAGGTGAGTTCGGATTCCGCACCAGTCCCTGGACCGGGCTCCAGTTCAACGCCAACTACACGTACCTCAGCCGGAAGAACCTCAGCAGCCCGGACCTCATTTTCGTGGATACGCCGCGCCACAAGGTGTATTCCTCCGTCAGCTATCAGGCGTTCCCGCGGCTAGCCCTGATGGCCGACTTGCGTTACGAGGGCGGCCGGTTCAACCAGAACGACGCCGGCGCGTATCTTCACTCAGGCTCCTTCGCCGACATCGGCGCCGGCGCCGTCTTCAAGTTGAAGCCGGGCATGGATATCCAAGCGGGCCTCGGGAATCTCCTCGACCGCAGCTATAGCCTGATGGACGGTTACCCGGAAGCGGGACGCAGTGCCTACATCAATCTCCGATTCCACTACTAGCGCCCGGCCAGTCACGCGCGCCGTCGGAATCTGGAGCCGCGCGGCTGCACTGGGGAGCCTTTGGGCGGCCTTCGAAATCGTCGGCGGGAGCTTTCTGCATAACCTGCGCGTCCCATTTGCCGGAACGATTCTGGCTGTGATGGGCGTGGTGCTCGTCCTGTCCGCCGTGCAGGTGTGGAACGAGCGGGGCCTGGTGTGGCGGGCGGCCTTGATTTGCGCGCTGATGAAGTCGATTTCTCCCAGCGCTGTCATCCTCGGTCCAATGATCGGCATCGTCTCGGAAGGCTTGGTCATGCATGCGGTGCTCGCGGTCCTTGGGCGCGGATGGCTTTCCGCGATGGCCGCCGGCGCTCTGGCGGTCAGCTGGACTTTGGTGCAGAAGATTTTGAACCTGCTCATCACCTACGGCCCGGACTTCGTCACGCTCTATTCCGGAATGGTCAAGTTCGCCGCCCGGTGGACTGGCTGGAACGGACTTGACCCCGCCAGCCTGATCTGGTCGCTGCTGGCTGTCCAAGCGTGCACCGGCGCCGCTGCCGGTCTTGCGGGCTGGCGTCTCGGCAGCCGGATCTCGCTGTCGCCGGCCGAAACGATGCCTTTGGTTCGCCAACCGTTCCCCGCTGCCGCGAGTGAGCCGGCCAAGCGCGAGGAGCCTGCGTTCTCCGGCCATTCGCTCCCTGCCTTGGGGCTGCTGGCCGCCCTTCTCATCTCGGGTTTGTGGCTGATGCCGAAAGCCGGACTCGGCATCGCCGCATCCGTCTCAGCCGGGGTGGTAATCCTCGTCCTGCTGCGTTACCACAAGGGATTTGGCAAACTGCGCCGTCCTCGATTCTGGCTGGAACTCATCAGCATCTTCTTGCTGTCCGGTCTGCTTCTCGGCCATTTCAGCGGTGAATCAAACGCCTCTTGGGCCGTCGGGTTGCGCGCCGGCGCGGAGATGGCAGTCCGGGCCATCTTTGTCGTCGTGATGTTCTCGGCCATCAGCATTGAAATGCGGAATCCGCACATCGTCGCCTGGCTGAGCCGCGGCCGTTTCGCCGAAGCCAGCACGGCTCTGGGCGCGGCCTTCGAGGCGCTACCGGATTTCGTCGCCGCGCTACCGGATTTCTCCACCGCCCTGCGCAGTCCAGCGAAGGGCTTGGCCGCCTTGCTTCAATTGGCCCACACCTGGGAAGCGCGATTTTCCATGGGCTCGTCCGGCATCATTCTGATGACCGGGGAACGCGGATCAGGCAAGACCACTCTGTTGATGGAAACAGCCCGCATCCTCCGCCGTCAGGGTGTTGCAATCGCCGGCATCCTCTCACCTGGCACTTGGGCAAACGGTGTGCGTGAGGGCTTCGAGGTGCTGGATGTCGCCAGTGGTGAAAGGCATCCGCTGGCGCGCCGGTCCGATGGGCCCGCCGTGGTTCGTCGCGGTTCATATGCGTTCGATGAAAGCGGATTCGCATTCGGCAGGCGCGCATTCCACCGTCTTGAAGAGTGTGGCCGATGCGTCCTGTTCATCGATGAGATTGGACCCATTGAACTCGATGGCAGTGGATGGGCCGGGCAACTCGACTTGATCCGGCAGAGACCCGACGCGGTCTCGGTCTGGGTGGTCCGGCCATCGCTCATCGATGCGGTTTCCCGACGCTGGAACATCAACGGAGCGCCGGTGTTCAACGCATCGGAGATCTCGGCCGAAGAACTCGCCCGGACACTCCAGGCGCACGCCCGCATTCCCGCGTCGAACAACGGTGATTCAATACATCCCTGATCTGGTCCGCCTGCGCTATACTGATTGTTTGATGCTCGCCGCCGGCGCAATCCACGCTCACCATCACCATCACGCGATGGGCGGGCGATCCGCGTCTTAGCGACGAGCAGGAAGACGAAGATCAATTGGCCCGCCGAGCGAAACCGGCGGGCCATTCTTGTTTCAGGACGGCGAAAGATGACATTGGACTTCAAAAAACTTGACGGCCTCATTCCGGCCGTCATTCAGGACTCAGCGTCGGGCCGCGTATTGATGGTCGGATTCATGAACGAAGAGTCGTTCAGGCTGACCGTCGAGACGGGCTATGCGACGTTTTTCAGCCGGTCGCGCAACAAGCTCTGGCTCAAGGGAGAATCCTCCGGCCACAAGCTGGCGGTGAAGTCGATTCAGACCGATTGCGACAAGGACTGCGTCCTGGTTCAAGTGGAGGCTCTGGGCCCAGGCGTCTGCCACGAAGGCTATGAATCCTGTTTCTTCCGCACGCTTGAAGATGGCGTTTGGAAGGTGACCGAGCCGCAGACTTACGATCCAAAGAAGGTGTATTAAGCGATGAAACTGAAACTGGGCATCCCCAAGGGCTCGCTGGAAAACGCGACCGTCGATCTGTTCCGCAAGGCCGGATTCAACATCTCGACGTCGAGCCGCAGCTACTTTCCGTCCATCGACGATCCCGAAATTGAGTGTATGCTCATCCGCGCCCAGGAGATGGCGCGTTATGTCGAGGACGGAGTTCTTGATGCCGGGCTGACGGGCTACGACTGGGTGGTGGAAAACGACGCCGACGTGGTCACAGTGGCCGATCTTGTCTATGCCAAGCAGAGCTTCGGCAAGGTCCGCTGGGTGCTGGCCGTGCCGGAGACGTCGCTGATTCAATCGGCCCGGGATCTCGAAGGCAAAGTCATCGCCACTGAACTGGTCGGAGCGACAAAGCGCTACCTCGCCACGCACGGCGTCACGGCGAAGGTCGAGTTCAGTTGGGGCGCGACCGAGGTGAAGCCGCCCGAGCTGGCCGATGCCATTGTCGAGGTGACTGAAACCGGCTCGTCGCTCCGGGCCAACAAGCTGCGGATTGTCGAGACCGTCATGGAATCGAACACGCAACTGGTCGCCAACAAGCGCGCATGGGCAGACGCCTGGAAACGCCGGAAGCTCGAAGACATCAGGATGCTGCTTGACGGCGCCATCGCCGCTCTGGGCAAGGTCGGACTGATGCTCAACGTCCGGAAGGATGCGCTCGCCGGCGTCCTTGGCGTGCTGCCTGCCTTAAAGAACCCGACCATTTCCCCACTCAGCGACGGCGAGTGGCTGGCCGTGAACACGATTCTCGACGAATCCACCGTGCGCACCATCATCCCGCGCCTGAAAGAGGCCGGAGCGCAGGGCATCGTCGAATACCCGCTGAACAAGATCGTCATGTGAGGCCCAACGATGCTTCGAATCATTGAAAGCAAGGATGCCGGCAAACTGCTGAGCCGGCGCGCGGCGCGCATGAGCGCGGCCGAAACGGCGGTCCGCCCGATTCTCGATCACGTGCGCAAGAAGGGCGACAAGGCTTTGCTTGGCTACGCGCGCAAGTTCGACAAACTGGCCCGCCCGAGTGTGAAAGTTCCCGCAGCCGAGCTTGCTGCTGCCGCCGGCAGGCTCAGCGCGGAGTTCAAACGGGCGGTCAAGGAGTCCGCGAGAAACGTCCGCCAATATGCCAGGCTCCAACTGCCACAGGCCAAACGAACCGAGCCCGCGCC
>Ga0172368_10006845_pt1 | contig 12117 bp, 10 predicted proteins | sample Lak11m_FD_114540 | JGI IMG/M metagenome (GOLD analysis project Ga0172368, IMG submission 114540) | Freshwater microbial communities from Kabuno Bay, South-Kivu, Congo - kab_022012_11m | ecosystem: Environmental > Aquatic > Freshwater > Lake | place: Democratic Republic of the Congo: South-Kivu...
CATTTCGATCAATTCTTCTCCCCAAATGAAACGGCTTGCATTCAATCCCGCCAGGTAACCGCTGGCGATATTCCCCATATATCCCTCCACGCCAATGATCTGCCCCGCAAAAAACAGGTTTTCCCTGCCACGAAACTGAAGAGTAGGATTAAGGTGCGCCGGAGAATAGATGAAAGTGTTCCGATGCATTTGCCCATAGCGGGCAAAATTGGCGTTCTCCAGCCCAGGAATCATGCGAAAAATTCGGCGTTGTTCCGTTATCTTCAGGTTGGTCTGGAAGCCCACCAGGTTATACAGTGTGCCTGCCTGGTTATCCTGGCGCAGTTGCACCACCGCGTACGGCCTGCGCCCGCCGTCAGGGTTGATCAACCCGATCGGCCTCATCGGGCCATAAGCGAGCGCATCTCGCCCGCGATGAACCTGGATTTCGATCGGTAAACAACCTTCAAAGAACCGCTCCGCTCCCGCTCGCACCCCGTGCTCAATTTCCTTTTCAAACTCGCGCAGCTCGATTCGATCCGCCCGCAGCAATTCCTCGACAAATGCCTCATACTGCTGCTGCGAGAGTGGGCAGTTGATGTAGTCCCCATCTTCATGCTCGCCGCGATCATACCGCGAAGCCCTGAACGCAATGCCCGTATCGATCGAATCGCTCGTCACCACTGGCGCGATCGCATCATAAAAATACAGGTGATTCTGACCGGTCAACCTGGCAATCGCCTGCGATAGCTTTGGCGAAGTGAGCGGACCTGAAGCAATGATGGTCGTTCCATTGGGGATTTCGGTCGCTTCTTCTCGCACCACCCGTATCCGCCGGTGTTGACTGATCGCATCTGTGACGCGCCGGGCAAAAATATCCCGATCGACTGCCAGGGCCGACCCAGCCGGTATGGCCGCCTGCTCAGCGCAGCGCACCAGCAACGATCCCATCCGATACATCTCCTCCCTCAATAAACCCGCCCCGCGATCGCTCATTTTAGAACCTAACGAGTTTGAGCAAACCAGCTCAGCCAGCAAATCCCCGCGATGAGCGCCGGTCCGAACACCCGGGCGCATCTCAAATAACGTAACCTCAATACCGTTTTCCGCCGCCTGCCAGGCAGCTTCACATCCCGCTAAACCACCACCGATAACAATTAATTGAGACATCACTTCCCCAATTGTACCAAGAAAGAGTAGTATAATCCCGTAACAATTCAGGCATCTCTGGATGGATGCCTGATCGAATGAGCCGGTACCCATCCCGGCCATATCTAACCATAAGAAATAAGTGGAGATTTCAAATGAACTTTGGTCCAACTGAACTGATCATCATTCTGGTGATTGTGATCGTATTATTCGGCGTCGGTCGTATCTCCAAGATTGCTGGAGAAATGGGCAGCGGGATTCGGGCATTCAAGACCGGTCTTCAAGGCCCTGAAGACAAAAAAGAAAAAGCCGAAGAAACCGAAGCCGATCAGACAGACAAATCTTGAGGCGAGCCTTCAAAACGGATTGGTTGACCGCCTCCCCTGGCGGAGGTGGTTCTATCTTGGTTTATCGTCTTTATCGGCTTTAACGCATCCCATCCATGCCAGAAATCGTCCTACCTTCCCAGGCGCGGTTGCATTTTGTCGACCTCAACCCTACGGCGCAGCCAGTCGTCTTGCTCATCCACGGATTGGGAGCGAATAGCGATTCTTGGCAGTTGCAGTTCCCCTCCCTGCTGGAAAATGGTTTTCGCGTCCTGGCGGTCGATCTCCCCGGTTTTGGAAAATCGTCCTATTCTGGTGAATGGAAATCAGTCGGGAGCATTGCAAAAACCATTATCGAGACATTGGCCTTTCTGGATATCGACTCTGTCTTCGCAGTGGGATTGTCGATGGGAGGTCCGGTTTGTCTACAATTGGCGCTGGATTTTCCCGACCGAGTCAGCCGCCTGGTATTAGTCAACACCTTCGCCCATCTGAACGTAGCCTCGCCTGAGAATTTTCTCTACTTTCTCGCCCGCGTGGTCTTGATCTATACACTCGGTATGCAAGCGCAAGCGCAGGCTGTCTCCCAACGGGTTTTTCCACGCCCGGATCAGGCAATTCTGCGAGCAGAGTTGGTCAAACAGGTGTTGGCATCCAATCCAAAGGCCTACCGGTCTGCAATGCTGGCTCTCGGCAAATTGAACCTGATGGAACGCCTGTCAGAAATTCAGCAACCCACCCTGGTGATCACCGGGGAACAGGATACCACTGTGCCGCCAAAAAACCAGACCGCGATGGCGCAGCGTATCCCTTCCGCCAGACAGGTGATGCTGCCAAATACCGGTCATGCTGCCTCGGTCGAAAACCCAGAATTATTTAATACCGTCCTGTTGGACTTCCTGAAAGAATGAAACTCTCCTGGAGAAGAAAATGAAGCACTCTTTACGTTGGTTATTATTCCTAATATTCTTACTGGTCTTGCCAGCTACGAACGCTTTCGCAGCAGCGAATCCCAAAATCGTGCGCGCGGTGCTGTTTTATTCCCCGAGTTGTCCAAGCTGTCACATCGTCATGGAGGACGTTCTGCCGCCCATCGTCGAGCAATATTCAGGCAAGTTGGATATTGTTGGCGTGGATGTATCCCAGCCAGTTGGCCTTAGCCTGTTCGAGGCGGCGATCGATACCTATAAGATTCCCGACAACCGCCTCGGCACGCCAACCCTGGTCATTGGATCAGAAGTCCTGGTCGGGGTGGATGAAATAGAGATATTTCTCCCTAAAATCATCGAGGCCAGTTTGGCTGCCGATGGATTAGATTGGCCGCAAATCCCCGGTTTGGATCAGGTTCTGGCCGCCCAAGGCGATTCATCAACCCAGATCACAACCACTCAGGAAGCCCCCGCTCCCCAGGGCATCTCCAGTTTTATTCAGAAGTTCAATCAAGACCCATTAGCCAATTCAATCGCAGTCGTCGTCTTAATCGGAATGCTGGTCAGCAGCGCCGTTGTCTTGAGAAGTTACTTGATGGGACCCGATCACCCTTTTATTCGTTTCCCAGATTGGATTTTGCCAGCCCTGGCGATCATTGGTCTGGGCGTCGCTGCTTATCTTTCCTACGTGGAAGTGACGCGTGCTACTGCAATCTGCGGTCCGGTCGGGAATTGCAACTCAGTTCAGGAAAGCATCTACGCTCGCCTGTTCGGCGTCATTCCGATTGGGTTGATGGGTATAGCGGGTTATATCGCCATCCTGGCGGCCTGGCTGCTCAGGATATACGGTCCGGGTAAATATCGCGACCTGTTAACCATCGCCATCTGGGGCATGGCCTGGTTTGGCGTGTTGTTCTCAATTTACCTGACTTTTCTGGAACCATTCGTGATCGGGGCCACATGCGCCTGGTGCGTCACCAGCGCCATCATCATGACTCTGATCTTGCTGATCTCAACAGCCTCAGCCAAAGAAGCCCTCCGCATCCAGGTCAATTACCCCGACCTGGAGGAGGAAGAAGAGTTAGCCCCTATTTAAACTTCTCGACCACGATCCAGGCATTGTGAGCTTCCCGTTCGATCCGGGTCTTGGCGTTGGGGTAAGCAAATAACGCGCAGATTTTTTCGGCGGTTAGAAAATGGCTGCGCATCAGGGCGACTTTTTCAGCCACAGCGATCATCTTTACGGCAAAATGCTCGATATCGGGTTCTTCAATCACCAGCTTACCGCCCGTCCTGAGAACCCGCCACAATTCTGCCGCCGTTCTGGGCTGGTCATTCACATGGTGGAAGGCGTCCACCATCGTAATTCTCCCAAACGATTCATCTTCGAAGGGTAGTAATTCGGTCTGCGAGCAAACAACTTGCAGACCGTCCTTTTCGGTCGCCTGGCTCAACATCCCCAATGAAACGTCAGCGATGACCACAGACGAGGCGTAGGTTGCCAAAAATTGGGATATCCTGCCCGTTCCACCGCCTGCATCCAGCAATCGCTCGTTTTCAAGCGGGCCGATCAGAGAGAGCAATTTTTCAGGTTGGAGTGGGCGGATCACGCGGTCATAGATCGGCGCGAGCAAATCGAAATGATCAAAAATAGGCATTGTCTTCCATTTTCCCAGGGTATGAGATTAGATCAGCGCCGGATCAGTGGCAAATAGGCAGCATTCTGGATGAGAACTTCGCGCACATTCAACAAGATCAAGTTCCTATCACAATCCCCATAAGTCACGAATCCCAGTCGCGGCGAGATTTCACTTCCGCCGACATCCAGCGCCTGTAAATATAATCCACCAACAGACGCAACCGGGTGGTCTTCCAGCGTGATCAAAAAACCACCCGGTCCAAATTGCAAATAGCCGCCGGTTATTGCGTACTGCAAGATCGGCTGCCCATTTAAAGCGCCTTCCACTTTAATTACCAGTCCAGTCAGAGGATTTCCAAGGCGATCAAAGACCTGCCCCCCAACCCCCATCCAATCGCATCCATTTTCCGCGCTAATGAAATTCTTAATCCCCCTCGGAGTACCCGTCTGGTGGGCGAAGATCAGATCGCCGGTTTGCGCTGAGGCATTTGGCAACAATACCCCAAACGCGGTCAGAAGCGTCAACAGAATGAAGGCAACCCATCTGATCTTTCGCTCAACAAGGATCATGATCAGTATTCTTCGTCTTCATCCAACCACATTTCTTCGTCGTCTTCTTCAATCTCAAGATCTTCCCACTCTTCCAGTTCTTCCTCTTCGGTTTCCCATTCGTTCTCTGCATCCAGATCGTTCGCTCTGGAAAATGTCATGCAACCAGCATCCGGATCAATCTCAACTGCTGCAGCGCCACAATAACCGTCGTCCAGGAACACACAATCAATGTAATGACATCGAATACGCGGCATTTATTCCTCCTGATATCATGATGGTTTCTCTTCACACCATTTCTTCCAGCAGTCAGGCATCCGCCTGAGCGCCAGACGGCAATGATTTTACCCCAGATGGGATTAAAAGCAAGGCATTTGCTTGAACTAATGAAAACAAATCCATCAATGCATTAGCGTTCGTTGACGAGCTTCGCTTACATCCATCAAAGGTTGTTCGACTGCCATACGGGGCGGAATTATACCATCTTGCCCGATCTGGTCAAATGAAAATTTATGGCTTCAGTGATTAACCGGGACGGATTCGCCTGGCTTCCATCACGTTGGGCAAGTTTTCCAACCGATCCAGAACCCGGCTGAGCTGGATGATATCGCGCACTTCTATCTCCAGGTCAAAAACAGCCACATTTCGGTTTGTCTCGACTTTCGCCCGAGGCATATTGACCCCCTCATCCGAAATCAATGTGGACACATCTTTCATCAGCCCATCCCGGTCAAATGCTTTTATCCGAATCGGGACGGGATAGGTGGCTTTCGGCTCTCCCCAGCTCACTCGCACCAAACGCTCGCGATCCCCAATTCGCAACACGTTTGGACAGTCTTTGCGATGGATGGTCGCTCCGCGCCCGCGGGTAATATAACCGACAATCTCGTCCCCAGGGGCAGGGTTGCAGCAGCGGGCGAAGTTGGTCAACAAACCCTTCAACCCCAGAACAGTGACTGCATCATCCTCATGACCGCTGGATGGCTTGGATACAGGCATCATATCTGGGATGGGTTCTTCTTTATCACCGAGGGTCAGGTGGCGGACAATCCGTTGGGTCGGCAAATCACCCGTACCAATGGCGACATGTAAATCTTCAACGGTGCGCAGCTCGAACTCGCGCGCCAGTCGTTCCAGGTTCGTGTCCATCAACCCCAGCCGGCGCAACTCCTTTTCAAGCAACGTCTTACCGGTGCCAGCGTTTTTCTCGCGCGCCTGGCGCTTAAACCAGGTCCGGATCTTCGCTCGCGCCCGCTGAGTCTTCACCAGGCCCAGGTTTGGGTTCAACCAGTCCAGGCTTGGCCCGCCCCTTTTTGCGATCAGAATCTCAACCTTGTCCCCGGTCCGCAAAGCGCAATCCAAAGACACCAGTTTCCCGTTCAGCTTGGCCCCTCGGCAGCGATGACCGACATCCGTGTGCACCTGGTAGGCGAAATCGATTGGCGTCGATCCAGACGGCAGGTCGATGATATCCCCTTTCGGTGTGAAGACATACACCCGGTCTTCGAACACCTCGCTCTTCATGCTGTCAACGAACTCGCCGGCGTCCTCTACATCCTGACGCCACTCCATCAATGAGCGCAACCACAAAATCCGCCGTTCGTAGTCATCGTCCCGCTCCATTCCTTCTTTATAGCGCCAATGGGCCGCGATCCCATACTCAGCATTCTGATCCATCTCCGGCGTGCGGATTTGGATCTCCAGCGTCTTTCCATCGTCATAGTTCACGGCGGTATGCAACGAGCGATAGAAATTGTCCTTTGGAGCAGCGATATAATCATCAAATTCGCCCGGGATCGGACGCCAGCGGGCATGAATCAAACCCAAAGAAGTGTAACAATGGGTGGTATCCGGAACAATGACCCGCACGCCGCGCACGTCATACACAAGGTCAAATGGGATTCCCTTTCTCGTCATCTTGCGATAAATCGAATAGATATGTTTCGGCCTGGCAGATATATCCGCCTGGATCGCCGAGGCGCTGAGTACATCGATTAATTTACCCCGGATGGTTTGCATCTCTTGTTCACGCTCAGACCTGCGGCTATCCAGGTGATCCTCGATCTCCCGGTATTTCTCCGGATTCACGTAACGGAAACCCAGGTCTTCTAATTCCCATTTGATCTGCCAGATGCCCAATCTGTTGGCTAAAGGAGCAAAAATATCCAGGGTTTCCTGCGCTATTCTGCGCCGCTTATGATCTGGCATGTGGCCTAAGGTACGCATGTTATGCAGGCGGTCAGCCAGCTTAATCAGCACCACCCGCACATCCTCGCCCATCGCCAGGAATGTTTTGCGCAAGGTTTCGGAAACCAGATCATGTTTCCGGCTGCGCATCATTTTTTCAGCGGTTTCTTCTTCGTCCTCTTCGCCACGCCTTTCAGCGATCTCTTTCTTTTCCTGCTCTTCAAGGGCTTCTTTCTCGTGCTGGTCGCCGCGCGAGACCCTGGGCAATTGGGTGAGCTTCGTCACCCCATCCACCAGTCGGGCGATCTCTAATCCGAAATCCAACTCCAGGTCTTTCAGGGTGACGTCGGTGTCCTCCACAGTATCGTGCAGCAATCCAGCCGCGACCACGGCCGGCGGCACTCGCATTTCGGATAAAATCGCCGCGACAGACATGCAATGGTTAATATAGGGCTCGCCAGATGCTCTCTTTTGACCTTCGTGCGCTTTCTCCGCCACACGGTAGGCGCGCAACACCAACTCCCTATCGGCGGGGGAATAATTCTTGGGCAGATGTTGGATCAATTCATCAATTTGCATACCATTCACTCATGTGTTTCGTAGTATATCATCCGCCTGTCATCCATCAAAGGCTTCTTCAAGGCTAATCATTAGTAAAATTTCCCTGAAAATAAAGGCTCCTATCAACCGAATTCATTGTCAATCTCCGCCAACGGGTATACAGTATAGATCAAGATTTCCATAAATTCTTTTCCCTGTCACCCATCCTTGTTGGTTTTGGAGGAAACTATGTCTGTCAAATTCCCAAATTCTCTTTTGATTGGGATCGTGATTCTGATGATCGCATTCCCAGTTCCAGCCTCCGCTTCCACGCCCGAAAAATTCTATCCTACCTTTTCGATTGCGGGCGTGGTGCAGGATGTTTCAGTCACTATCACCACCTATAACCTGCCTGCCTATGACGGCTTCAATGTGTTGATGAACACGATGGGCACAAAAGGCTTGCATGGCATTCATGTCGCCTCGATCTCTTCCGGCGCAGGCGGCGTACAAACGTACACATTCAACATCCCGGCCGCCTTACGTGGGTTATATCAGATCGCCATCCGCCTGCAAAGCAACACCGGCTCTGGCTATTACGCGTACAACTGGTTCTATAACAATACTTCAAGCGGCAGCACTGGCGGCATCGGATACTACCCACCCGTTCACTATTATCCGACTTTTATGATCTCAGCGGTCTCACGCAATAACTCCGTCACGATCGTCACCCATAACCTGCCTGCAAACGATACCTTTGAAGTCTTGATGGGCCCCATGGGTACGCGCGGGATCAACGGTTATTATGTCACCACTTTCAATACCGGCGTTGGCGGGCTTCAAACGCTCACCTTTGCCACGCCTCCGCCGTTATATGGATCACATCGAATAGCCATCCGCATCCAGAGTATCACCGGGTCGAGATACTACGCCTTCAATTGGTTTTATAACAATTCGACCTACTGAGATTATCAGCCGCCATTTGATCCAAAACAGGGGACCGTCCTTGATGGGAACAGTCCCCTGTTTTCGCGAAAATCTGTCTTTTACGGTCCGGCGACTACGGGTTAAGGAATGGCTGGGTGGTTGTCGTCGGTGTGACAATCGGCGTCGGAGAGCGGGTCACATCAATTGTCGCTTCCCATTTGTATGGTTTCAGCGCCCTGCCAAAGAAATAGAGTTCCATCACCCGCCGAAAGATCGGCGCAGCAATCTCCGACCCCTCGCCTGCGTTCTCAGCAATCACCACCACGGCAATATCCGGCTTATCCTCTTTATTCTCCATACTGAAACCGCCAAACCAGGCGTGCGGCGTGGCAGATTGGGAGGTTGCCGTACCGGTCTTTCCAGCAATAGCCAGGTTCAGATCATTCAATTCCCGGAACGCCGTCCCCATCGGCTTTCTGCTGAATGGCACACCTTCCATCGCTTCCCGGATAATGGCCAGGTTTTCCGGTTTGACCGGCAGAGTCCCCTGGATTTCCGGCTTGAAGCTGAAGCTCTCCACGCCATTCTTAGCGACGATCTTCTCAATCACCTGGGGTCGATACAACGTCCCGCCGTTTCCAACCGCGGCGATGAACCGGGCCACCTGCAATGGCGTCACCTGCAAGTCTCCCTGGCCGATCGCCAGGTTGGTCGCGTCCAATGGGCTGGCCGGGTCGGGCACATTCCCGGCTTCTTCTTGAATCCCCTCGATCCCGGTCTTGCTCCCCAGGCCAAAACCGCGCGCCATATCCGAAACGGCAGTGGTCAGGCCGCCCGTGTACAGATTATTTCCAATATGATAAAACCAGGGATTGCACGATTTGATTAACCCTTGCGGCAGCGTGAGCAAACCGGATGGTTGAGTTTCGCCATCCTCCTGGAAATGATCCCATGTCCAGTCGTAGAGCGTCACCCCGCCCAGCTCATCAAAGGTGTATCCGCAATCATAAGTCGATTCTGCCGTGTAACGCCCGCTTTCCAAACCGGCCGCTGTTGTGATGATCTTAAACACCGAGCCTAACGGATATTGACCCTGGCTGGCCCGGTTGAATTGAGGCAAGCGCTGATCATTGGCGATCTCATCCAGCAAGGTGTTCCAATTGTAGTTATCGGTCTCAAACGCATTCGGATCAAAACCCGGCGACGAAGCCATTGCCAGCACCCGGCCGCTGTCTCGCTCCAGGACGACAATCGCCCCGTTGTAGACGGATAACGCCTTCTGCACCTCGCGTTGAAAATCGCGGTCGATGGTGGTGTAGATATCTTCTCCAGGCGCGCTCACCATCGTACCCAGCTCTGCAACCGCTTTTCCTTCCGGATTGAGTACATACAACGTTCCGCCAGGTTTTCCCATCAAAATGTCTTCCCCCCATTCTTCGATCCCTTTTCTGCCAACCCGGTCATCCCCCAAGTAACCCTTGCGGCGGTATTCACTTAATTCCTCTTTCTGGATGGCGCTGACATATCCCACCACATGTGGGGCGATCCCGGCGCCATAATATAACCGGCGGCTGTAGCGCGAAACCACCACCGAGCCCCAGGATTCAAGCTGCCTCAAGCGGCGCTCGTCTTGATCCGCCGGGACTTCCCCGATCGGGATGTACTGTCCTGGAATGGCCTTTTCGATCATGTTCAAAATGGTATCGGCGCGATAATTCGAAAAAGCCGCCAGGAGCGAAAGCAGCCCGCGCGATTCCGTCAGATCGACGTAATCCGGCCAGACGCCCACCGCAGCTGCTTCGGTCTGCGCCGCGAGTGGATTTCCATTCCGGTCATAGATAGCCGAACGGCCTGCCCATTGTCGATCCATCGCCAGGGTGTTGCCGCCAGCCAGCTCAGGCAGCACTATCGCCGGATCCCATTGAATGCGCCATCCGCCCTGCTCGAAACCCAGGCGAAACAAGATCTCCCGCTCGAAATTCCCTAAAATCGCGGTCTCATAATTCGTTCGAACGGTAAGCTCGGCGCTGGTTGGCGTGATCTGATCCGAGAGAAACTCGTGACTCATCCCTATAAGCGTGGCTTCGTTGGCCAGATTCTCATAGATTTCAGCAAATTTCTCCTGGCTCAGGCTGGCTCGGGATGCTTCCGTCAGCATCCCATACATGACTTCGTAATCGCTCGATTTCCAGCCATCCAGATAAGACTGCAACGCGATTTTGGCATCCGGGATTTGAGTGACGCGTACATCTGGCGGGCTTAACGTTGGCGTGATCGTTGGGGTGGGAGTCACCTCTTCTGATTTACAACCAGTCATCCATAAACCTGCCAGCGCCAATACCAGGATAAACCCGGCGTAACGAACCCATCGGTTTCGAACGATCAATGCATAACCTCGTAAAAGAATCCAGTTTGTGGTCGGAAACCATTCCGACCAGATTGATCAAAGATCATATCTCATTTTCAATCTTCATGCAAGCAAGGCTATTCTAAGATGAGCATTATTTAATCCATTTTTCGCTTGATTTTCATGAAATAGCTATACAATATCTTGATAATATTTAGACAGTGTGGTATTATACCCTTAAAGGGAGAGCTGTTGGAGGCAAAACATCATGGCATTTTATCTGGCATTTAAAGAAGTCTGGCGAAACAAAGGACGTTTTTTCTTGTTTTCGCTCGTGATCGCTCTGATCACAACATTGGTCTTATTCATCGCCGCCCTGGCGGAAGGCCTCGCCGTGGCGAACAAACAGTTTTTGGATAAGCTGGACGTGGAATGGCTGGTGTTTCAGAAAGACGTCGAATTATCCACCAGCACCAGCCGGATCGGCTTCTCATTGCTCAATGACCTCTCCCGCGTGGATGGCGTGGAGAGCGTCGGCCCGATCGGGCTGAGCAACGGCGCTATCGTCTTTGATGACGGCAGCGAGAACCTGAATGTATCTTTGATTGGAATCGAAGCGGGTAAACCCGGAGACCCTCCGATCACCAGCGGATCGAGCCTGACGCTCAATCGCGGTTACGACGTTATCATTGATCAAAACGTGGTGAATCGAGCCGGGGTCGGCGTCGGAGATTCCATCGTCATAAAAACCGTTCAAGGAACCAAAGAGCAATTATTCACCCTGAACGTTATAGGGATCACGGATGGCCGCCAGTATCTGTTCCAGCCCTCCGTCTTTCTTCCCTATAATACCTGGGACGAGATTAAGCCGCAGGCGTCGAACAGTTCATCCCTGGTAGAGACCACCTCAAATATCGTAGCCATACGCGTCAAACCGGGTTACGATCCGGACGTCGTGCGGAACAATATCCTCAGCCAGGTCAAGGATGTCGATATCACCGATCCACAGACGGCGATCGAATCGCTCCCTGGTTACAGCGTGCAGCAGAGCACATTGGATACACAACAGGCCTTCACCCTGCTCATCGGCGTGCTGGTGATCGGCGGCTTTTTCCAAATCCAGATGCTGCAAAAAATCCCTCTGATCGGGGTGATGAAAGCGATCGGGACATCGAACCTGATTGTAGCTGCCTCGGTTGTCTTCCAGATTATCCTGGTGACCACTTTCGGCGTTCTGATGGGCAGCCTGGTTGCGATCGGGCTTGGAATGGGCATCCCCGATTCCGTTCCAATCATCTTCAGCGGATCGAATGTGCTGATAGCCATATTAACCTTATTAGCCATTGGGCCTATCGGCGGACTGGTCTCAGTGCGCCTGGCGGTTTCAGTTGAGCCGTTGATCGCGCTAGGGCTTTCCTCCTGAGGAGTAGAAATGACTGCAATTATTGAAACCCATGCTGTCAGTAAGATTTATCATAGCAACAATATGACCATCACCGCAGTTGACCGGGCGGAGGTCTCCATTAACGCCGGCGAGTTCGTCGG